>Ga0247830_10001043_pt1 | contig 11056 bp, 9 predicted proteins | sample 12C_Control_Day5_FD_207766 | JGI IMG/M metagenome (GOLD analysis project Ga0247830, IMG submission 207766) | Soil microbial communities from agricultural site in Penn Yan, New York, United States - 12C_Control_Day5 | ecosystem: Environmental > Terrestrial > Soil > Agricultural land | place: USA...
CAGCAGCTCGACGCCGTCCTCGTCGCTGGCCTGCCAGCGACCGACGGTGGCCTCCATCATCACGGCCGGGATGAACGCGCACAGGCCGATCAGGCCCATGGCGATCAGCATGACGGTGTCGTACTTGGCCCGCGCCTTGTCCGACAGGCCGTCGACGCCGACCAGGCCCATGCCGGTCTTGGTGGTGAGGAAGTAGAGGATGCCGGCGACCAGCAGGCCGCCGTAGGTGAGCAGCAGCAGGCCCTCGGCCTTCTTCTGCGCGCCCTTGCTGCGCAGCCACACGCTGAGCTGGTAGCCGGTGCCGGCCAGGAGGGCGGCGGCGACGAGGGTCAGGACGAACGGGATGAGGGTGGGGAACGCGTTGGGGCCCGCCGCGCGCAGGACGCGGGCGGTGATGGCGGCCACGACCAGGACGACCAGCGTGACCAGGCGGAATTGGCGCTTCATTGCCATCGCTTCGCCTCCAGGGTCTTAACGGCGAGGAGCAGGAAGAAGTAGGTGACCGCGACGTAGTACACGACGTCCTTCAGGTTGAAGACGCCGCGCATGAAGCCGCGCTCGAAGTGCAGCCACCACACGTCGAGCTCGGCGAACAGGAACTTCATCGGATCGCCCAGCTCGCCGCTCAGGCGGAACAGCACCGCCATGAGGCCGAGGATGGTCGCGCCGATCGCGGCGGCGGCGAGCTGCTGCTTGACCAGGCTCGACGCGAACATGCCGATGGCCAGGCTGGTCGCGCCGAACAGGAACAGCCCGACGTAGCCGATCAGGATCTGGCCGCCGCTGATCTTGCCCTCGCTCTTGATGAGCAGCGGGATGTACGACGACAGGGCCAGGATCAAGGTGAGGAAGGCGAGCGCGGCCAGGAACTTGCCGGCGACGATCTCGAGCTCGCGCACCGGCGAGGTCGACAGCAGGACCATCGACCCGGTCTGGCGCTCCTCGGAGATGAGGCGGATGCTCAAGATGATCCCGGCGACGCCGGTGACGATCGACGCCCACATGAAGAACTGGGCGAGCATCTCGCCGGGCAGGCGGGTCTTGGCCGAGAAGGCCACGAACATGACGCCCATGGCCAGGAGGGCGAGCGAGGCGACGATCCACCCGAGGTACGAGCGGAGGTATGCCGACAGCTCGCGGCGGAAGATCGTGATGAGGGCATTCATGGCGGTCCTCGCTGTCAGGCCGCGGCCGGCGTGGCGCCGGTGTCGACCAGGCTCAGGAAGGTGTTCTCGAGCTCGCTGCGCGCGTAGTCGAGCTTGAGCAGGTCGAGCCCGGCCTGGACCACGGCGCGGCTGATGTCGCCGCGCAGGTCCTTGGTGCAGCTGATCGCCACCGCCCAGCCGTCGCCGCGCGCCTGCGGCTCGGCGACGTCGGTGACGCCGTCGAGGCGGCGCAGGATCGACGTGATGGTCGCCTTGGGATCGCCGTCGCCGTCGCGATAGGGCTCGCCCTTGCCGGCCGGCACGCGCACGGTGATCGAGACGTTCTTGACGTTGCCCTCGTGGGCGGCCAGCTCGGACTCGGTGCCGGCGCCGAGGATGCGGCCCTCGCCGAGCACCAGCAGCCGGTCGCAGGTCTGGCTGACCTCGGACAGGATGTGGCTCGAGATGAGCACGGTGTGGCGATCCTTGAGGCCGTGGATCAGCTTGCGCATCTCGACGATCTGCTTGGGATCGAGGCCGCGGGTCGGCTCGTCGAGGATGACCAGCGCCGGCTTGTGGACGACCGCCTGGGCGACGCCGACGCGCTGGCGGTAGCCGTGCGACAGCGTGATGATCGGATCGTCGACCACGCCGCCGAGATCGGTCACCTCGACCGCCTCGCCGACCAGCCGGGCGCGCTCGCCGCGGCCGACGCCGCGCAGGTCGGCGGCGAACTCGAGGAACGCCTGCACCGACATGTCCTGGTAGACCGGCGGGGTCTCGGGCAGGAAGCCGATGCGCTTGCGCACCTGGTGCGGGTCGGACAGCGCGTCGACCCCGCCGACCGAGACCGTGCCGGCCGACGGCCGGAGGTCACAGGCGAGGATGCGCAGCGCGGTCGTCTTGCCGGCGCCGTTGAGCCCGAGGAAGCCGACGGTCTCGCCCTTGTCGATCTCGAAGGAGACCGGCCCGAGCGCGCGTTTGCCCCCGTAGTACTTGGTCAGGTTGGAGACTTGGATCATCGCTCCCACACCTCGAGAAGCCGTTTTGCGAGCCTTCATGTACTCCCATGTAGGCGCGTCCAGCTTGCGGAAACGCCTGCGCTTTTAACATCGGGGTCGCACGTGTCAAGAGGCCTGGACCCCTGCTGGAGGACCTGCGACAGGGGTGCGACGCCGCCTCCAACCGGGGAGGCACGCCCGGGCATTCCCGGCCCGGCGTAGGCCGGGCGGCTGTCCCACCGACCGCGGGGAGCGACACAGCCTCGGGCACGGCAGCGTGACGTCGCATGTCCCGCTCGCCGACCGGGTCTTGCCACGTGGGTCGACGGGTTGGCGGGGGTGTCTGTAGACGCGCGTCCACGCCGGCCGGTCGAAGTGTCCGAAACGCGGACAGCAGAAGGTGGCAGCGCGTGGCACTCCCGCGAGACTCGACGCGCGCCGGGGGTGTCGAGCGTTCATCACGCGCCCCTCCGCTGGATCGGCACGCCGCGTGCTCATGACCTCCGATGTCTCGCGAAGAACTTCCTCCTGATCTCCCCCGGAGCCCCACCATGCGCACCCTCGCCACTCTCGCTCTCCTCGCTTCCCTCCTCTTCACCGGCGCCTGCGTCGAGGATCCGGACATGCTCACCGCCGACGATGACGAGGTGGCCGAGCTCCCCGGCCCGAACCAGCCGCCGCCGTCGCCCAGGCCCAGCAAGGGCATGGTGCTCGACACCCTGGACCCCCACGTGGCGGAGCCGAGCGCTCCCGACACCGTCTTCTCCGCCGGCGGCGAGGTCGAGGCGAACACGATCTTCACCGGCAGCGGCGCGGCCCGGCCGAACACCGTCTTCACCGGCTGCGGCGCGGGCGTCGACACCGGTGGCCAGGAGATCGGCGTCGCCGAGTGCCGCACCGTCAAGCCGGGGCCGCACGGCGAGCGCGGCCTCGGCGACGACCGGCTCGGCCCGACCACGGCCGATGGTCGCGGTCGCGTCGGCCCGACCGTCTTGATCGGCCGCGAGCGTCCCGCGTCGGTCGACCTCGACGAGCCGGCGACCGACACCGCGTCGCGCGCCCGCCGCGCCAAGCTGCGCCGCGACATGGCGCTCCGCCTCACCCGCTGAGCGGGTGGTCGGCCCGGTCCGGTCAGAACAGGCCGAGCTGGTTGGTCGGGCGGCGGAAGGTGGTCGGGGCGTCGTCGTCGCCGGTGCGCTCGTAGGCGAGCCCGAGCCGGCGGAGGTGGAGGTCGAAGAGGGCCTCGATCGCGCTCCACCGCGGGCCCTTGCCGCGGAAGCGGGCGCCGAAGGCCGGCTCGTTCATCTTGCCGCCGCGCAGCTCCTGGATCGCGTGCTCGATCTTGCGCACGCGCTCGGCCGACAGCGTGGCGCGGATGCGCTCCTGGAACACCGGCAGCACCTCGGCCGGGAGCCGGAGCGGGATCATGAACGCGCGGCGCGCCCCGGCGGCGCGGGCGCGCTCGAGGATCTCGGGGATGTCCTGATCGGTGAGCCCGGGGATGACCGGCGCGATGTTGACGCCGGTCGAGATGCCGGCGTCGGCCAGCATCCGCAGCGTGTCGAACCGGCGCGCGGGCGAGCTCGCCCCTGGCTCGATCAGCCGGGCCAGGTCGTCGTCGGCGAACGGGATGCTGAGCGTGACGTGCACGCGGGCGTCGCGGGCGAGCCGGGCCAGCACGTCGAGGTCGCGGCGGATCACCGCCGACTTGGTGATCACGCTGACCGGGTTGCGGAACTCGGCGCACACCTCGAGGCAGCGGCGGGTCAGCCCGTAGCTGGCCTCGAGCGGCTGGTAGCAGTCGGTGTCGCCCGAGAACATGATCAGCTCGCCCTGCCACGACGGCTTGCCGAACCGCTCGCGCAGCAGCTCGGCCGCGTTGGTCTTGACCACGATCTTGCGATCGAAGTCGGTGCCGGCGCCGAAGCCCAGCCACTGGTGCGAGGGGCGGGCGTAGCAGTTGTGGCTGATGACCCCGTTGGCGATGAAGTCGCCGGTCCCGGTGGTGATGTCGAACATCGGCAGCGACACGCCGAGCGGGGTGACCGCGGTGACGCGGAGGTCGGCGTCGCTCTTCACCGCGATCCCGTCGATCGTGCGCTTGCGAGTGATCGCCGGGTCGACGAGATGGAAGAACCGCAGGTGCTCGCGCAGGCCGCCGCGGATCCGGACGTAGTGCATGGGGCGCTGGCGGCGGGTGGTCTCGACGACGGCGTCGAAGCCGAGGTGTCGAGTCCAGGTCGTGGTCGTCGCGATCATCTGGTCGTCGCCATTGGCGATCCGCAACGACTGGCTGTAGGAGCCCTCGGCGTCGAAGATGCCGGCGAGGAAGCCGCGGCCCCACTCGGGTGAAGGCTCGGTCGGCCAGGCCACGAGGCTCCGGATCCGGTCGACGTGCGCGCGAGCCGAGGTGCGGATCGCGCGCAGCTCTCGCCGGACCCCGGTCGCGGCCTGGAACAGGAGCTCGTGCGTGTCGATCTCGAGCTCATCGAGATACCGGCGCGTGCGCGCGAGCGCCTCGAGGTCGATCAGGGCGAGCCGGAACTGGTGCACCTGATCGGTCGCCCGCCGCGTGCCGCTGTAGTCGTACGAGCGCAGCAGCCCGTCGCCGCGGATCATCCCGCACAGGTACCCCTGCCGGTAGTCGGGCGACTCGGGGGGCGTCGCTGGTAGGCGACCGACGCCGAGCAAGCTGTTGTTCGTCGTCAGCGCCGGGCGCGGCTGCCACTGGTCGGCGGGGGTCACGTGCTTCCATCCGCGTTCGGTCAAGAAGCGGTGGTCCCCGCTCGCGATCAGCTCGGTGCCGTCGGCGAGCGAGACCCGGAAAGCCGGCTTGACGGTGGACCAGTGGGCGAGCACCGAGGTGACGACATACCTGCGGTAGCGCCCGCGGAGGACGGTGCCGACGATGGCGTCGCCGACGCCCAGGTCGCGGATCGCGCGCGAGCGACCGTCGGCCATGAGCACCGGCGTGTCGCCAGCCAGGCAGTACGCACACGCGTGAAAGCAGCCGCGGTACGGGTTGAGGCTGTACCGGAAGCCGAGGTCGGGGCTGTCGTTCTCGGCGAGGATCGACTTCGCCTCTTCCTCGAAGACCTCGAGCTCGGCCTCGGGCGGCTCCTCGAGGTACTCGACGTGCGTCGAGGACCACGGGTTCGGCGGGTTCGAGACCTTCCTCGGCGGCACGGCGACGACGACCGTACCAGGGATCGAGGCCGGTGTGAACAAATGTTCAGCATCGGGCTGCCGGGCGGCTACTAGCGCCGCGGTCACGACGCGACGCGTGGTCGCGGGTCAGGGGGCGGGGGCCGGGGCGAGCTGGACCCACGGCACGAGCTGGGTCGCGTCGTACGCCGGCGGCGTTTCGTCGGAGTCCTCGCTGTCTTCGCCCTCGGCGCTGCGACCGGACCTCGCCAGATAGTCCGGATCGATGAGGAGGCCCTCGTCGACCGCCGTCGACGTGCCGAACAGGACGCTGTTCTCGCTCGAGTAGCTCGCGCCGATGAGGGCGGCGAACGTCGCCGCCGCGGTCTCGAGCGTGCGCGACCGCTTCGACCGCCGCTTCCGCGTCTCCGGTTCGGGCCGGGCCAGCGAGCTCTCCATCTGTTCGGCGCGCTTCTGCGGGTCGTTGGGCAACGAAGAGACCATGCGGAGGGTGGTCGGGGCAGTGCCACCGGCGCAGGCCGCGAGAGCGAGCACCGCCGGGAGGGCGAGTCGTGCAGCGACGGGGTGAGACACGGCGGGGCGTACAGCACGGTCCGTGCCAGCAGCCGGCGTGCGATCTGACGAGGTTGCGGCGCGGCGCGCAGGCGTACGTGAGACGCCAGCGCCACAGCGTACCTGCGCTGACACTGTCGCGGCGGCGACTAACGCGCGTCGAGGATCAGGAACTCGACGCGGCGGTTGGTGGCGTGGGCCCGCGCGGTGCCGCTGCGATCGAGGGGCATGGTCTCGCCGTAGCCCTCGGCGGTGAGGCGGGCGCCGTCGATGCCCTCGCCGATCAGGAACGCGCGGACCGCGGCGGCGCGCGCCTGCGACAGGCGCAGGTTGTAGGCGGCGCTGCCGCGGCTGTCGGTGTGGCCGCCGATCTCGAGCTTGCGGACGTGGCCGTGGGCGCGCAGGGCCTCGGCGACGGCGCGCACGACCGGGTACGACTCCTCCTTGATCACCGCGCTGTCGAACTCGAAGTGGATCGGCTTCAGGGTCTCGAAGCCGCCGTCGGTGAAGGTGACGAGATCGTTGTCGGGGCAGCCGTCGTCGTCGGCGACGCCGTTGTAGGTCTCGGGCCGGGTCTTGCAGCGATCGTCGACGTCGGCGATGCGATCGCGGTCGGCGTCGTCCTCGGGGCAGCCGTCGTCGTCGTCGAGCTGGTCGAAGTCCTCGGGCTCGGTCGCGCACAGGTCGGCGTCGTCGGAGATCTTGTCGCCGTCGACGTCGTCCTCGGGGCAGCCGTCGCCGTCCGCGAGGCGATCGAAGTCCTCGGGCTCGTCGGGGCAGGCGTCGAGCGAGTCCCGGAGGCGATCACCGTCGCGATCGCCGTCGCGATCGCCACGGCCGGAGGCCGGGAGCGGCGGTGCCGGCGCGTCGGGGACCTCGGCGCGGGCGCGGGCGGCGCGGCCGGGCTCGAACACGATGGCGAGGAAGGCGCGGGCGTCGGGGTTGCCGGCGTCGGGGCCGAGGCCGAGGCCGCCGCCGAGCGTCAGGTGCGAGGCGCGGGCGAGGTGGACCTTGAGGCCGGCCAGGGCCTCGACCGGGGCGTAGCCGTCGCCGGCCAGCGGGACCAGCGCGTAGGTCTCGACCAGCGCGTCGAGCTTGCCGGGCGACAGGGCGTAGGCGACCGCGGCGCCGGCGGGGAGGGCGGCGCCGAGCGCGATGCGGGCGCCGGTCGCCGGCCTGCCGGGCTCGGCGCCGACGTCCATGTACTCGGCGACGCCACCGGCGCGGACGCGCACGCCGAGGTTGGTGGCGGCGCGCAACCGGCCGCGGCGGCCCTCGACGGCGACGCGGAGCTGGCCGGTGACCGCGCCGGCGCCGAGCCAGGCGTCGTCGGTGGCGGTCGGCAGGTACAGCGAGCCGGCGACGGCGACGTGGCCGCCGAGGCCGAGCTTGGCATGGACGCCGAGATCGCCGAGGCCCTGGCTGCCCGACGCCCAGCGATCGTCGTCGCTGGGATCGGCCGGGGTGCCGCCGTCGGTGTCGGGATCGCGATCGGAGGCGAGCACGCCGAACGGCAGGCTGAGGCCGAGCTCGAGCGGCAGCCGGGGCACGCCGAACGCGGTGACCAGCGTCGGCGAGAACACGTCGCGGACCTGGTAGCGCGCGCCGTCGCCCTCGAGGCGGAGGAGGCCGCGCGCCCAGGTCGTGTACAGGCCGAGCGCGATCTCGCCCGGCGGGGTGAGGCCGGCGCCGTCGACGGTGACGTAGCCGTGGGTGTCGAGCGCCGGGCGGAAGGCGTCGAGCGCGATGTCGCCGCCCGGCTCGGCGTGGGCGCGGGCAGCGGCGAGGGAGAGGGCGACGACCAGGCAGGCCACGGGCCGGGCGGGCAGGCGAGCACGCATGAAGATCCTCCTCGCGCCGGCGCCCGGCGGGGCGCGGCGCGGCGAACGCGGGCGGCGGTTCCGGGCAAACAGTGCCGGTCGCGAGCGCCGCGGTTACACAGCTGGCAAGCTGGCGACGTCGCGTTCATGAGCGTGATGGACATGCCCGACCACCGCCGCGTGTTCGCCGAGGTGTCGCGGGTGCTCGCCCCCGGCGGCTTCTTCCAGTTCTCGATCACCCACCCGTGCTTCCAGACGCCGCGCTGGGAGTGGGTGCGCGACGCCGACGGTCGGCGGCGCGGTGTCGTGTGCGGCGACTACTTCCGCGAGCTCGACGGCGACCTCGAGGAGTGGACGTTCGGCGCGGCGCGCCGGGCCGGCGAGACCGCGCGGCCGTTCCGCATCCCGCGCTTCACCCACACGCTGTCGACCTGGCTCAACCTGCGGCTCGACGCCGGCTTCGTGCTCGAGCGGTTCACCGAGCCGACCGTCGACGAGGCGACGGTGGCCGCCCACCCGGCGATGGCCGACCACCGGCTGATCGCGTACTTCCTGCAGATCCGGGCGCGCAAGCCGGGCTAGGCGCGCAGCACGAAGCGGCCGAGCGGGCGGGCGACGCCGTTGACGACCAGCTCGACCGTGTGGGCGCCCGGGTAGTGGGTGCGCGTGGTGTGCTGGCGCAGCGAGATGGTCTTGGCGACCGTCGCCGACGCGCCCGGGGCCAGCGACAGCGTCGGCAGCTTGAACACCTTGCCGCTGGCGTGGCCCTTGGCCTTGACGAAGTGGACGCGGGCGCCGAGCACCGCGGTCACCGGGGCGCGGCCGGGGTTGCGGATGGTGACCGTGAGCTTGACGGTCTCACCGATCTTGACCTGCGCCGGCGCGATCGTGCCGTGGGCGTCGAGCTTGGCGTCGCCGTCGCCGCCGAGCAGGCGGATCGCCTCGGGGTGACCGGCCTTGATCAGCGTGCGCAGCGCGTGCTCGCACAGCCGCCGGCGCTCGGGCGAGGCGCCGCGCAGCCAGCGCGCGCAGGTGGCGAGCGCGATCGCCGGGTGATCCTTGGCGATGTCGTTGAGGTTGTTGGCGACCGAGCGGCGGACGTACTCGCTGGGGTCGTCCTTGAGCTGCTCGAGCAACGCGACCACCGGCGCCGGATCGGCCTGGAACCGGCGCAGGCGCGGCGCCCACGGCAGCCGCGGCCGGGTGCCCTCGGAGACCAGGCGGCGCACGTGCTCGTCGGGATCGCGGGTCCACCGGGCCAGCTCGGCGAGGGTGCGGCGCTCGTGGTGCTCGAGGAAGACCCGGATCGAGAACTCGCAGCTGAACCGGCGGGTCAGCTCGTGCTGGGCGGCCAGCGACCGCTCGACGTCGGCCAGGCCGTGCTCGGCGACGAAGATCACGTGGGGCAGGTAGTGGAACGGCGCCATGCCGTTGCCCTCGGTGTGGGCGAGCGGCTCGCCGAGCGCGCGCACGATCACGTCGATCGCGTCGGCGTAGGCGGCCGGCAGGGCGCGCGCCATCGCGGCGGCGATGTGGCGGCCGCGGTCCATCAGCTCGAGGTCGTCGAGGCCGCGCGCGGCCTCGCGCACGAACCGGTCGCGCGGGAACGCCGGCCAGGCCGCGGTCAGCTGATCGGCGATGGCGACGACGCGCCGGCGGTCGAAGAACGACTTGAGGGTGTACTCGGCCACGCCCGCACTGTAGGGCCTGGCGGGCCGGCCCTACAGGACGTAGAGGTAGGCCAGCAGGTCTTTCTTCTCTGCCTCTGTCAGCTTTAGCGCCAGGACCAGGTTGAAGAACTCGACGGTGTCGTCGAGGGTGAGCAGGCGGCCGTCGTGCAGGTACGGCGGCGAGTCCTTGATGCCGCGCAACGGGAAGGTCTTGGTCGGGCCGCCGGCGGTCCCCATGCGGTCGTTGACCACGGTCGGCTCGTAGAACTGCGCGGTCTTGAGATCGTGCATGAAGTTGTCGCTGAAGATCGGCGGGGCGTGGCACTCGGCGCAGCGGGCCTTGCCGAAGAAGAGCGCCTCACCGCGCTGCTCGGCCGCGGTCGCCTTGGTCTTGTCGAGGCGACCGAAGGTGTCGAGCTTGGGCGCCGGTGGGAAGTCGAGTAGCTCCTGCAGCTCGGCCATGAAGTGGACCTGGCTGCCGCGCTCGAGCACGTTGACGCCCTTCTTGGTCGCGATCACCACGTCGCCGTCGAAGTAGGCGGCGCGCTGCTCGAACTCGGTGAAGTCCTCGACGGTGCGCAGCGCGCGCTGCGAGCCGAACAGGCGCTGCTGGTTGACCCCGCGCAGGCTCGGGGTGTCGATGCGGCGACGGAACGCCTGCGGCCGGATGTCGCCGACCAGGTGGGTGGCGGCGTTGGTGTGGCCGTTGACGTGGCAGTCGAAGCAGGCGACGCCGAGGCTGGGCGCCTGGCTACGGCGATCCCTGGTCGCGTTGAACTGCTGCTGGGGGAACGGCGTGACCAGCAGGCGAAAGCCCTCGATGTCCTTGGGGTTGAGGATGCCGTTGAACAGCTCGAAGAAGTTCTCGCGGGTCACCACCTTGCCCTGCGACACGTCGCCGAGCTCGGGCCGGGTGGTCAGGAAGATCGCCGGCGGGAACTCGGGGAGGAACTGGTCGGGCAGGTCGAAGTCGAGGTCGAAGCGGGCCAGATCGCGGCCCTCCTGCTTCTTGATCTCGTCGATGTGGAAGGCCGGAAACAGCATGCCGCCCTCGGTCTGCTTGGGGTGCGGCAGCGGCAAGAAGCCGGCCGGCCACAGGCCGCGCTGCTTGATCTGCGCCGGCGTCATCGCGGCGAGGTCCTGCCAGGTCACGCCCTTGGGCAGCTTGACCCGCACGCCGCCCTGGACCGGCTTGCCGCGGGACATGGTGACGCCGGCGACCGGACGATCGGACAGGTCGTAGCGCTCGCGCAGCAGCGCCGCCTGCCGGCGCATGAACGAGTCCTTCTCCCTCGACAGCCGGGTGTACACGGCGTCGAACGACTCCTCGTCGACCACCGGCATGTAGCTCGTGGTGCCGCGCAGCGGCACCTCGCCTTCGGGCCGGGCGGCCTCGACGCGGGCCGGCTGGCGATCGCCGGTCAGGAACGTGAGCGCGGTGGCCGCGACGAGCGCGGCACCGCCCAGCATGATCGAGATCCTGAGTCGTCTGGTCACGGGGCTCTCCTGGAGGCGCTCGCTCGACGAGTTGCAAGCGCGACGCCCGATCCCGCGACCGGAGGTTCACGACCTGGCGGGCGCGCGCTCGGGAGGCCGTGCGCCGGCGATCCGGACGCGCGCACCTCGGGTAGGCGCCGAGTCCGTGCGGTGGCACCATGGCGGGCGTGAGCGACACCCGTGCGGCGATGTGGTCACAGGTGACC
>Ga0247830_10001045_pt1 | contig 11053 bp, 8 predicted proteins | sample 12C_Control_Day5_FD_207766 | JGI IMG/M metagenome (GOLD analysis project Ga0247830, IMG submission 207766) | Soil microbial communities from agricultural site in Penn Yan, New York, United States - 12C_Control_Day5 | ecosystem: Environmental > Terrestrial > Soil > Agricultural land | place: USA...
GCTTGTGGGTGGTGTTGTTCTGGCCGCCCTCGCGGTACTCGACCACCTCGGTCTCGAAGCTCAGCCCGCCGACGCTCTTGAAGAAGCCGGTGGTGGCGTCGCTGACGACGCTGTCGATCGTCACGCGGAAGCAGAAGGCGAGAAAGGGATCGCGGCGCGTCATCGGTTAGCTCCTCGAACGTCAGCCCGCGGGCGTGTTCATCTGCTGGACCAGCGACACCATGATGAACTCGGTCGGGGAGACCGGGGCCACGCCGATGTCACAGGTGAGCTGCCCGTTGTCGATGTTCTCGGGGGGGTTCGTTTCTGCATCGCATTTTACGAAGAAGGCCTCCTCGGCCTTCCCTCCCACCAACATCCCCTGCTTCCAGAGATCGGTCAGGAACTCCGTGACCGTCCGCTGGAGGTAGTCCCAGGTGGCATGGGTGTTGGGCTCGAAGGTCACCCACGAGAACCCGGTCTCGAGGCTGCGGCGCAGCATGATGAACAGCCGGCGGACGGTCAGGTACCGCCACTCGGCGTCGGATGAGGCGGTGCGCGCCCCCCAGGGTCGGACTCCGCGCTGGATGCGAAAACTGTTGACAGCATCATGAGTTAGCTGGCCGAGGTCGTCCTCGCTGACCCGCAGGCTCAGGTCGGTCGCTCCGACCAGCTCCACGTTGGCCGGGGCGACGTGGACCCCGTGCTCCTTGTCGCGCAGGCCGGCCACGCCGGTGACGAACCCCGACGGCGGCAGGTCGCGCTGGGCGCCGGAGACCCCGGTGCTCTTGATCCACGGCCAGTAGTAGGCGCAGAACGACGAGTCGGTCCGGCGCCGCCAGGTCTTGGCCCATTCGACCACCTGGCTGGGCGGCACCTGCTTGAGCGGCGGGTGGGGGATGTCGAGGATCGCGAACCGGTCCTTCTGGTTCTCGCAGATCGTGATGAGCTGGTCCTGGACCCGCTGGGCCCGCAGCTCGCCGGCCGGGCCCGGCTCGCGCTGGTAGAACACCATCGCGTCGGGGCTCGCCATGAGGGCGACCTCCTCGATCGCCGCCAGGCCGAGCAGGCCGCGCCGATCGGTGGGCCCGTGGTCGACGCCGATGAAGTCCTCGGGGGTGACCTTGTCGGTGCCGTCGCGGCCACCGGCCAGCTTGGTCATGGCCAGCGCCGCCGGCAGGTTGTGCGGCACCGGCGACTTGCTCTGCAGGTCCTCGATGCGGATCAGCCGCGACCGCTGGCCGACCACCTTGGGGGCGTAGTTGCGCGACGACGGGTGCAGCTGGAGGTTCTTGAACACCTCCTTGCGGTCCTTGAGCGTCGCGTGGACCTCGAACTCGAGCACCTCGAGGTGGGTCGGCGCGGCGGCGCGATGGCGGCGGTTGACCGGCGTCTCCTTGCCCCACTTGATCAGGCGGTCGCCGATCTCGGTCAGCACGACGAAGTCCGAGCTCTCGCGGTCGTGGATACGGACCAGGCTACCGACCTCGAAGCCGCGGGTCGACTTGACGTGTGCCTCGCCCGAGCCGATGTCGAGGTCGCGGGTGAGCAGCGTGCTGGCGCCGGTCTTGTGCTCGCACTTGACCCAGATGCTGTTGCCCCACTTGCCCTCGTCGAGGGCGCGGATGCGCAGGGTCGGCTTCTTCCAGTCGTCGGGCTGGACCAGCTCGGCGCAGGCGGCGTGGTCGATGCCGAGCGCCTCGCCGTCGGCGGGCATGTGGGCGACGCGGGTCACCCAGCACGGCCCGCCGCCGTTGCGGAAGTGGGCGTAGACCGAGTCCGACGTGTAGAACTCGTCGGAGTAGCCGAAGCTCTCGAGGAACTCGTCCCAGTTGGCGACCCGGGTCGGGACGTTGATCGGTCCCTTCTGGGTCAGCCCGACGATCCCGGTGACGCGGGTGTCGGCGATCGCCAGCGCCGGCCGCTCCGGCTCGGCGAAGGTCGAGTACACACCGGGGGCGCGAAAGTCGGCGGCAGATCGCATGAGGTCTCCTACGCAGACACGGCGGCCTGTCCGGCAGCCGGACAGGCGATCGAGACGGTCGGTTCAGGGCGGCGGTCGGTGCGGCACGCGCCTACTGGCGCCGGGCCTCGTTGATCTCGCGGTTGATCCGCGCGATCTCGCGGAGCCACGTGTGCCGTTCCTCGTGTTCCATGTCGAGGATCGCGTCGAGCGGCCAGTGGAAGTGATAGGCGATGTACGCCATCTCCTGGTACAGCTGCTCGCGCGGGTACGTGGCGACCGCCGCCCAGACTACCCCGGGGGCCGGCCCTCCCCTCCCTCGGTGATCAGCGCGCCGGTCGCCATGTCGATGTCGAACTCGTGGGCGCACTTCGGACAGGCCACGTGGTGCTTGGGCGTGCCCTGCTCCTCGTTGATCTTCCGATAGAACTCTTGCAGGTACGCCAGGTCGGTCGAGAACAGGTTCTCGATCACGTCGACGGTGACCCGGTCGACGTCGCCCAGCTTGGTGACGACGCGCGACAGCAGGATGATCACCAGGTACGCCCGGTTCGACTGCACCCGGTAGTCCTGGAGCGGGATGATCTCGTCGCGGGCGGTCGCGAGGCGCATCACGCCGTCGCGGTGGACGTTGCCCTCCGCGTCGACATACCCGCGCGGCAGGCGGAAGCGAAACTCGGTCTTGATTGCTGCCATGTTGGGGGTCGCTCGAGATTCGGCGAGATGTGGATCCGGCGCTACGAGCGCTCAGAAATGGCGACGGCCCGCCTCCGTCGAGAGCGCGGGCCGCAGCGTAACACGAACCTGTCCTGCTACGCCTTGTGCGTGAACTGCGCCTCGAAATCCTGCACGTACCAGTGGCAGGTCGAGAACACGTTGGCTTCCTTGTTGCCCTCGAGCTTGGGGAGTTCCAGCTTCTTGAGCCCCATGCCCTTGAGCGTGAACGTTCCGAGCTCACGCTTCAGCGACTGATCCAGCGCGGTCACCGTGCCGTCGCGCTCCTCGGATTCGTCGCAGTGGCCGTCCTGGAGAATGCGGATTGCAAGATCGGTGAGGACCTGCTGGCCGCGGTGCGCCACCTCGAACTTCGCATCACCGAAGCTGACGGACGAGTAGATGCGCTCCGGGTATCGCTGGTGACCGTAGTACTCCTCGGCCTGCTTGACCTCGACCTTCGGCAACTCGGCCGAAGTGAACGACGTTGCGTCGAGACCCGGGATATCGACCCGGAAGTTGGCGGTCATCCAGGCCTTGGCCTTGTCGCCTTTCGTGCCCTGCAGCTTGCTCTTGTCGCCTGGGACGAACTTCATCGTCGTCGGCTTGAACTTGCAGGTCATCTCGAACTGCGTCTTGCCATCACTGGCCTTGAACGGCTTCCATTCGACGCCGGTGACCAGACAGCCGTAGAAATCGACGCGGCGCTGGACCTCGTAGTTGGAGTTGGCGATCACGATCGCCGCGTCCTGTTCGAGGACGCTCTTGCGCCACAAGCTTGCCGCCCAGTCATAGGCAGCGTTCATCTCCGAGATGGTCTGGGTCCAGGAAGCCTCCCCGAGCTTCATGTTGCTCAGCATCTTCGAGGTCATGAAGTCCGCGCTGAGACCCGCATCAACCTGCTCGGCCTCGAGGCTCGGGATCTGGAACGAGGTCACGTAAGAACCTGTCTTGCCGCCAACCTCGAAGCCGAAGATACCTGCCGAGTAGCCCTTGTTAACTGCAGCCGCCATGTTCGAGTGCTCCTTGAGTCCTGTGTTTGGGCCCGCTGCACGAAGGCTGCCGGCGCCTCTCGAAGTTGCTTCGAGGGGTCACGGCGACCCTCCTGAACCAGCCAGGCGGGATCAGTCGCTACTTAGTACGGAACCGCGCAGGAGAACCTTCCCCTGCTGCACTGACCTCGCTCACTCCTCGACGCCGCCGCCAGCAGCCATCTGGCCGATGCGGAAGATGACGAACTCGGCCGGCTTGACCGGGGCGAGACCGATCTCGCAGACCAGCTGGCCCGCGTCGACGACCTCGGGCGGGTTGGTCTCGGCGTCACACTTGACGTAGAACGCCTGCTCCGGGGCGGTGCCCATCAGCGCGCCGTTGCGCCACAGGAGCGTGAGGAACGACGAGATCGTCCGCTGCACGCGCTTCCACAGGCGATGGTCGTTGGGCTCGAACACGACCCACTGGGTCGCGCGCTCGATCGACGACTCGACCATGATGAACAGGCGGCGGACGTTGATGTAACGCCAGCTCGGGTCGGTCGACAGGGTGCGGGCGCCCCAGATGCGGATCGCGCCGTTGAGGAAGCGGATCGCGTTGATGCCCTTCGGGTTGAGCAGGTCCTGCTCACCCTTCGACACGTTGTACTTCAGGCCGAGCGCGCCGCGGACGATCTCGTTGGCCGGCGCCTTGTGGACGCCGCGCTCCGAGTCGACGCGCGAGTACACGCCGGCGATGTGGCCCGACGGCGGCACGAACACGTTGCCCTTGTCCGGGTCGTAGACCTGGATCCACGGGAAGTAGTAGGCGCCGTACTTCGAGTCGCGCGGCTTGGGCAGCTTGTCGATGCCGCCCGACAGGGTCTCGGGCGAGTCGAGGATCGCGAAGCGGTCCTTGCGGGTCTCGCAGTGCGACAGGATCGCGTCCTGGACCGCCGGCGAGGTCTGGCCGGGGGCGGCCACGAGCGCGATCTCGTCGATCTCGTCGAAGCACTTCAGGCCGGTGCGGGCGCCGGGGCCGCCGTCCTTGCCGATGTAGAGGGCGTCGCGACCGCCGCCGCCGGCGGCGGGAGCCTTCGCGGCCTCCTTCTCGCCGGCCTTCGCCGGCGCCGCGGCCGGGGCCCCCTCGGGCGCGCCGACGTTGACGACGAAGCAGCGCGAGCCGCCGTTGTTGAAGAAGCCGTAGACGCCGTGGACGAACGCCTCCGAGCACTCCTTGAAGTCGCCGAAGGTCTTCACGAACTGCGACCAGTTGGTGATCAGCACCGCCTCGTTCAGCGGTCCCTTCGACGACTCGCCGAGAAAGCCAACCGTGTTGGTGCCGACGGCCTCGATCGGCTTGGAGCCGCGATCCACTTCTTCGACGTAGACGCCTGGTGACAGATAGCTGGTCGCCATTTTCGAGAATCCTCCTCTGTGTCTCTTCGTGCGATGGCGGTCGGCCGAAGCCGCCCGTCGACTTTTGGTGCCGAGGTCAGCTCGGCCGAATCACTTGTTTCGACCTCCGCCGAGGTCGAGGCGGCGCGCGAACGGGTTGGGGCTCGGCCCCTGCTCCCTGACGCGTGGGTCGTGCACGTTGCGGTACTCGAGCTGGCGCGTCCGCACCCGCTGGAACTCGTTCAGCTTCTCGGGAACGATCGGCACCTCGGTCCAGATCGAGACCGCCGGCCGGACAGGCTGGTTGAGGCTGCCCCAGAAGCGCGCGAGCGTGCCCTCGTCCATTCGCGTGGCGAGGTGAAGCGGAATCCACTCGTCGTCGACGAGGCTCTCGGCGAACGACGTGCCGCGCAGGCGCTCCTTGTCGAGCACCGGATTGTCGACGATCGTGCGCAGGATCAGGCCGAGCAGAAGCTGTTCATCTTCCGGGGTCTGCGCCCAGGCCGAGAGCACGTAGTCGCAGCGGACCCACAGGCGACGCCGGCGGAAGAACTCCTTCACGCTCCCGTCTTCCTGCGGAACCTCGACGATCTCGTCCGACACGTTCGGCTGCAACCCGTGGGGGTCGAGGCCGAGCTGGTAGAGATAGATCGAGACGGCAGGGAGCTTGCCCTCGACGGCATCGGGCTTGGGCGGCGTGTCGACGACGTGCACGCGCTTGTAGCCATTCCGCTTGAACTCGTCCTGGAACAGGCGCGACAAGGAGTCCGAGGTCTCCTTGAGAATGTGATGCTGTGGCGTCGTCGTCATCGTGCGTGGGTGCTGCGGTCAGCTCATCGAGCGATGCGCACCGGTTCCCCCCGAGCGCGCGTTTTGCTCGACCGCATCGTCGAGCCCCATCCTTGCCATCGAAGCCCCGGAATCGTGCTTCCAAACCCGACGCGTCCACAAGACCCGCATGCGCTTTTTGTTCAGGCCACGCGCTGGCAAAGCTCGGCGGTGATGACACGCTGCGCCACACATCGATCGCCCGGTAGAGCACAAGCGCGCCGGCTTGTGACGGGCAGGTGGCGGCGCTGATAGAGTCCGGCATGGCCCTCCGCCACCACGTGTTCGTCTGCACGAACACCCGCCCGGAGGGTGGCCGCCCCGCGTGCGCGGGCCGCGGTGGCGCCGAGATCTGCGCGACGCTTACCCGGGCGGTCCTCGCCCGCGGCCTCGGCGGCGAGGTCGCGATCACCCCGTCGGGGTGCCTGGGCCCCTGCTTCGACGGACCCAACCTCGTCGTCTACCCCCAGGCGCTCTGGTACGAGGGCGTCACCGTCGACGACGTCCCGGCGCTGGTCGACTCTCTGGACGGCGGCCCGATCATGTCCCGGCGCCTCCGGAGTGCCCCCGCGACCGACGACGATTGAATCGACATTATCCGGCGAAGCGGGGCTAGGATGCGCCGCTCCCGTGGCCGCCGGCAACGATGATCCGACCCGCACCGCGCGGGACACCTCCGACGCCGCCGTCGATCCCGCGCTCGACGCCACGCTGCCGTCGCCGGGGAACACGCCGGTGTCGGCGCGGTTCTCGGCGGACGAGACCGGGTTGAAACCAGGCGCGCGCGTTGGTCGCTACGTGGTCGGCGACCGCCTCGGTGCCGGCGGCATGGGCGTCGTCTTCCAGGCGCGTGACCCCGATCTCGATCGCGAGCTGGCCATCAAGATCGTCCTGCCGCAGGCCTCGGGCGCGCGAGCCCAGGAGCGGCTGCTCGCCGAGGCGCGGGCCATGGCCAAGCTTCGCCACCCGGCGGTCGTCCCGGTCTTCGACGTCGGCACCACCGACCACGGGGTCTACGTCGTCATGCCCCTGGTCGCCGGCGGCACGCTGCACGACTGGCTACGCGCCGAGCGCCGGCCCTGGCGCGCGGTCCTCGACAAGTTCCTCGGCGCCGGGCGCGGGCTGGCCGCCGCCCATGCGGCCGGGCTGGTCCATCGCGACTTCAAGCCGCGCAACGTGCTGCTCGGCGAGGCCGGCGAGGCGCTGGTCGCCGACTTCGGCCTGGCCGCGGAGACGATCCCTCCACCCGAGGACGGTGCCCCGGGCCGGTCACCGCAAGCGACCTCGGTGGCCGGCACCCACGGGTACATGGCGCCCGAGCAGGCGCGCGGCGAGGCGCTCGACGCCCGCGCCGATCAGTACAGCTTCTGCGTCAGCCTGTGGGAGGGTCTGCACGGCGAGCGGCCCGACGACGCCGAGACTCGCACCCGCGGCGCCCTGCCCGTCTTGCCCGCATCGCGCGGGATCCCGAGTATCCCCGCGGATCGGCGCGGCGCGCCGGCCTGGCTGCTGGCGGCGGTCGCGCGCGGCTTCTCGCCCGCGGCGGAGCGGCGGTGGCCGTCGATGACCGCCCTGCTCGCCCACCTCGAGGCGCGGCTGCGGCGACCGCGGCGCATCGCGATCGGTGTCGGAACGATCGCGCTCGTCGGCGGCGTCGCCGCCGTCGCGCTCGTGCCCTCGGGCGACGCGACGCCCGGCTGCGACGATCCGCGCGCCCGCCTCACCGGCATCTGGGACGCGAGCACGCGTCGTCGCGTGGAGGCCGCGTTCGCCGCGTCGAAGGTCGCGTTCGCCGACCAGACCCTCGCCCGCGTGCTCCCTGCGCTCGACGGCTACGCCGAACGATGGCGGACGATGCATGTCGCCGCGTGCACGGCGACGCACGTCGAGCGAACGCAGTCGGCCGACCTCCTCGATCGCCGCATGGTGTGCCTGGATCGTCGCCTGGGCGCGCTCGGCGCGCTGGCCGGCGCATGGTCCCGAGACGTGAGTCCGACCGTGGTGCGGCGGGCCACCGACGCGGTCACCGCGCTTCCGTCGCTGGGCGACTGTGCCGACACCGAGCGGCTGCTGGCGGCGAGACCGCTGCCCGCGGATCCGCGGACGCGGGCGCGCATCGCCGAGCTCGAGCGCGAGCTGGATGCCGTCGCCGCGCTCCACTGGACCGATGTCGGCGCGCCCCAGCTGGCGCGGGCACGGAGCGCGGTCGCCGCCGCCCGCGCCACCGAGCACCTGCCGCTCGTGGCCAGGGCGCTGGAGGTTGCGATCGTCGCCGAACGCGATGCCGGTGAGGCGGTCGAGCCACTGTTGCGTGAGCTCACCCGCGTCGCCGCCGAGACGCAGGATGACCATCGCGCCGCCAGCGCCTGGGCAGACCTCCTGAGCGAGCTGTCCGAGCGCGGCAGCCACTTCACCGAGGCACGCGCGCTCGAGCCGGTGGCCGAGGCGGCGCTGGTGCGCGCCGGCTCGCCGCCGCAGCTCGTCTTCCGATTCCGGATGAACGCGGCCGCGCGCGCGATCACCGTGGGCGAGCACGCGACCGCGCTCGAACAGGCACGCCTCGCGCTCGCCGCCGCGCCGACCGCGCGCGCCCGCGCCCTGGCCAACTCGCTGATGGCAAAGGTCGTGAGGGCGAAGGATGGCCCGGCAGCAGCGCGCGCGAGCGCAACCGCCTCGCTACGCGAGCACGAGACCGTGTACGGCCCCGACCACCCATCGACGGCCGACGCGGCCCTGCTGCTCGCACAGATCGAAGCCGATGCCGGCAACTTGCATGACGCCGAGCGTTTGACGCGACGAGCGCTCACGACCCAGCTCCGCGACGCCGGCACCGACAGCTACGACCTCGCGCTCACGCAGCGCACCCTCGGCGGCATCCTCACCGACCTCGGGCGCTACGCCGACGCGCGCGCCGCGGTCGAAGCCGCGGTCGCGATCCTGGAGAAGCTGGACCACGAACGCAGCCTCGCGCTGCTCGCGGAGACGATCGGCTTGCGCGCGCGGTGCAGTCTCGCCGAAGGACGTCGGGACGACGCGATCCAGGACCTCGAACGGGCCGAGCCGATGTGCCGCCGGCTCGAATGCCCCCTGCAGGAAACCCTCCAGATGGACCTGGGCACCTCGCTCGTGGCAGCTGGAAGGGACCGGGCACGCGCCGTCGCCCTGGTTCGTGCGGCGCGCAAAGGGTGGGCGAAGAAGGGCGACACCGACGAGGTCAAGGCCGCCGAGGTGTGGCTGGAGCGGCATGAGCGTCGATGACACCTCGACCGGGACCGCCGGAGTCGTCCGACGAGCTCCTGAACCTGAACCTGAACCCGCGCTAGCGAGTACCGATGCGTGACGACGACCCGACCCGAGCCACCCGCGACCATACGGTCACGCGCGATCCCGCGCTCGACCCGACCCTCCCGTCCCCGGACCACACGACGGCTCCGGCGCCGTCGCCAGCGCACGACGCGCAACACCCCGGCGCGCGCCTCGGCCGCTACGTGCTCGGCGAACAGCTCGGCGCGGGCGGAATGGGCGTGGTCTTCCGCGCCCGCGATCCCGAGCTCGACCGCGACCTGGCGATCAAGCTCGTGCGGCCGCACGGGTCCGGACCACAGGCGCAGGAACGCCTCCTGGCCGAGGCCAAGGCGATGGCGAAGCTCCACCATCCGGCGGTGGTCCCCGTGTTCGACGTCGGCACCACCGAGCGAGGCGTGTACGTGGTCATGCCGCTGGTGCGGGGCGGGACGCTCCACGACTGGCTACACGCGCAGCGGCGGCCGTGGCGCACCGTGCTCGACAAGTTCCTCGCCGCAGGCCGCGGGCTCGCCGCCGCTCACGCGGCCCAGCTCGTCCACGGCGACTTCAAGCCCCGCAACGTCCTCCTCGACGACAGCGGCGACGTGATGGTCGCCGATCTCGGCCTCGCCGAGACGGTCCCGGCGTCCGAGGCCGGCGCGGACGCCCCAGCCCGCGCCGCCCCGATCGCCGGGACGCCGGCGTACATGGCCCCCGAGCAGGCGCGCGGCGAGGCCATCGACGCCCGCGCCGATCAGTACAGCTTCTGCATCAGCCTGTGGGAAGGCCTGCACGGCGAGCGCCCCGCCGATGCCGAGACCCGCACCCACGGCGGCCTGCCCTCGCTCGCCACGCCTCGGAACCTGCCGGTGATCCCGGCGGACCGGCGCGGTGCGCCGAGGTGGCTGCTGGCGGCGATCGCACGTGGCTTCTCCCCCGCCCGCGAGCGGCGCTGGCCGTCCATGGCCGCATTGCTCGCCCATGTCGAGGCGCGTCGGCGCCGGCCACGGCGGATCGCGGTCGGGATCGCCGCCATCGCGGTGATCGGCGCGGCCGCGGCCCTGTCGCTGACGTTCCGTGGTTCGGTCCCTCCGAGCTGTGCCGATCCGCGTCCACGCCTGGCCGGCATCTGGGACGTGGACGTCCGACGGCGGATCGAGGACCGCTTCGGGTCCACGAAGGTCGCCGCCGCGGCCGAGACGTTGGTCCGGATCACGCCGGCGCTGGATCGGTACGCGGGCCAATGGCGCACGACGCATGTCGCCGCATGCAAGGCGACCGCGGTGCAGCGGACGCAGTCGGCCGACCTGCTCGACCGGCGCATGCTCTGCCTCGACCGCCGCCTCGCCACCCTCGGCACACTCACGAGGACCCTCGCGGAGTCGAAGGAAGCACGGGTCGTCCACGGCGCCGTCGACGCCGTCGCCAGCCTGCCGGCGATCGCCGACTGCGATGATGCCAAGCGACTGCTCGCCAGCGTGCCGCTGCCACAAGCCCCCGAGGCGAGGACCGCGATCCTCGCGCTCGATCGCGAGCTCGATGGGGTCGAGGCCCTGCGCCTCGAGGGCAAGCGTCGCGAGCAGCTCGATCGTGCGACCCAGGCCGTCGCCGCGGCCCGCCGCGCCGGCTACGCGCCCGTGCTCGCTCGCGCGCTGCGCGCGCTGGTCGCCGCACAGCACGACACCAACGCCAGCGCCGAGGCCAGCCTGCGCGAGCTCGCGAAGGTCGCCGCCGAGGCGGGCGACGACCGGCTCGTGGCCGACGCGTGGTCGAGTCTGGTCAATGATCTGACGGTCCACGAGAGTCGCTTCGACGAGGCGAAGGCGCTCGAGCCGGTCGCCGAAGCCGCGGTGCTCCGCGCCGGCTCCCCCCCGGACCTCCGCGGCGAGCTCCTGTTGAAGACCGCGGTGAGCGC
>Ga0247830_10001050_pt1 | contig 11030 bp, 16 predicted proteins | sample 12C_Control_Day5_FD_207766 | JGI IMG/M metagenome (GOLD analysis project Ga0247830, IMG submission 207766) | Soil microbial communities from agricultural site in Penn Yan, New York, United States - 12C_Control_Day5 | ecosystem: Environmental > Terrestrial > Soil > Agricultural land | place...
TTATACGTCCCGTTTATACGTCCCAATTGAATTTGCGTTTGCCGGTAGCATCCGGCACCTGGGCGGCGGCCTTGCCGATGGCTTGTTTCGGCGGCCCGTAGGTGCCCATCGTGGCGTGCGCCGTGACTGCGGCCACCTGCTGACGCCGGACGTTGAGCGTGGCGGCGATGGCGTTGCCGCTCATGCCGGCCGCGTGCATGGCCAAGATGGCCGCACGCTGCTCGTCGGTGAGGTTGCGCTTGGTGTATCCGTCAAGCTGCTCGTCGGTGAGGTTGCGCTTGGTGTATCCGTCAAGCTGCTGGTTGAGGTTCTCGGTGGCGTGCGCGATTGCCGATCCTTGCGCCTGCTGCTTGACATACGCTTCCAGTTGCTCCTGCCCGGTTTTTTTCTGCCGCCATTCCTCGCTGGGTGCGGCCGTGTCTTGGCCGACCTGCTGGAGGCCGCCGCTGATCCGCTTGTAGCCTTTGGCTATCTTGGACTGAACCGCCACCAGGGCCGCCGTATGGGCCGCGCCGCCGCTATTGGCGGTATGCTGCAAAGTCTTGCCGCTTGTGCCCCACCTGCCCCAGCGGACGGTCCACGTGTTGTTGCTCGACCAGCTTGCCGGGTAGGTCACTTCCCAGAACTTGTCGCTGTTGCCGCCGACGTAGCGATAGAGTTCCTTGTGCCACGTGGTTTCTGGCTGGGCTGGCGTCGGTGGTGGGACGTGTGCCACGGGCTTGGCTCCTTTCGGTGGTTTGCCGTTGACGCCCATCGGGGCTCGCACGCTTTATAAAATCGCCCGCGGCGCTTCACCATCCTGGGTCCGCGCCGGCGGGCTGTTGAGGCAGGTGGGAAACACGCGCGTGCTGGGGGTGACGCTTGCACGCTTTAAGCCAGAAGCGCTGGCACGAATTATTCCTGCCTCAAGTTTCATGGTGATCGGTTGTGCGTGGGTCTAGGCGTCCTCGTCCGGCTCGCTGTCCGGGTTGCGAAAATCACTGATGGCGAGCAGCTGGCTGATCTTGCAGTTGATGCCCACCATGTTACCGCGCAACTCGTCCAGCACTTTGTTAAGGACAGCGCAGTGGCTCTGGAGCGCCCGATTGGTGTCCATGTACACGCCCACCAGCTCCAGCAGCATCGCCACTTCGGCCTTGGTCATGTCGCGGGCCGCGCACTGTAACAGCTGCGAGCGGCCGGTGCCCACCACGCCGGCCACGTCCGCCGGCACCTGCACGGTGCGGATCAGCTCATCCCAGCCGCGCATCCGGTCGCGGGTCACAATGCGGCTTTCCAACTCGGCCGCTTTCGTCTCTCTGGTTGCCATCGTTCGGTCCTCCCAAAAATGTGGGTACAAAAAACTAGCGACACTAATCCTCCAGGCCGGCGAACTTGACCATGTCCGCCATGCTGATTGCCTTGCAATCATCCGGCCGCTCGCCTTCCGGCCACGGCCGTTGCTGCACACCGCCGCCACCCTCCTCGGACACCAGCCGGCTGCTGAACCCGATGGGCCACTTGCCGCCTTGCACGACATACAGATGGTATTGGTTGGCCCCATCTACCAAGCGGCTTTCGGCCGGGTACAGTTCCACGCCTTCGGCCTCTGGCCCCACCAGTTCGTTCTTTATGCGCTGAAAGTCTCGCCAGTCGTGAACCGCAGCGCCATCCCGGCGCTTGATAGACAGGTGGGTGATGTACAGGCCGGGGTAGTCGCCCTGCTGGCGGTTGTACATGGCCACCTGATACCGCGAGTTTAGGAACACGCGATAGCCGCCGGGGTGGTGGCTGATCGCGCGTCCGTCCCCGAACACGGCGTTGGGTGACTCCTCAAACTTGGTCCACCGCGGCGGCCGGCCCATGGTCAGCCGCTCCACTTCGTCCCGCAGCAGTTCGTTGCGCCGCTCCAGGACTTTGAGCTGCTGCTTCTGGCGGTCAATTACTGTTCGCTGGTCCATGGTGTTACTCCTCGATCCACTCGGTGCTGCCGGCCGCCGCCCTGTTATGGAAGCTGGCCAAATCCCCGCGTATCAGTCCGACCCCGAACCAGCCCCACACGACGTGGAGCATTGTCCTTCCCTTGAAAACCTTGGGCCACCAGCCGGCCCAAGGCGGTGCGATTTCCATGAACAACGTCACAGGCTTTACTCCTCGCCGCCGAACTCGATCTTCCGTCCGCCTTCGGTCGGCACCGCCACCGCCACGGCGTCGCGGTCCTTGCGGTACACGCCCAGCTTGCTGGCGCTTAGCCACTTGCAGTCCGCCTGCTCTCGCAACATGGCCACGCGTTCCGGGGCCGACTGGCTGATCGGCACCACGAAGTTGGCCGCGTGAACCAGCGACTTGCCGAGCCGCCACGCCAGCTCGCAGCACGATTCGATCTCGGCCCCGGTCCAGCCTTCGTCCTGGGGCAGCTTGTCGTTGGCCGCGATACTGAACCGCGCCCGCTGCACCTTCCAGATCGACTCCCGCTCCTCTTTGGTGGGCAGGTCGAAGAAGAAAATGCCGAGCTTGAACCGGCGGCGCAGTTCCGGCGGCAGGCTGGCCAAGCTGTTGCACGTGGCGATCCACAAGCTCTGGCCGTTGCTCACGGCCGTGATAACCTTGAGCGCTGTGCGGAGCTGCTGTTCGCTTTGGCCGACCAGGGAGCCCTTGGCAGCCCCCAGGTCAAGCTGAATGGTGGGGACGCCGGCCTCGTTGCCGGTGGCCTTGGCCGTGGCCGACTTGCCGGACCCCGGATGGCCGACCATGAGGATGCCGGGGCAGCGGTGGTCCTGCATGTAGGTCAGCAGCCCTTGCAGCTGGTCTTGGCTGACGCCGCTGGTGTCGCCCTGGCCGGCGATCATCTTTTCGATCTCGTCAATAAACACGACGGACTGCGGCTTGCTTTCGCCCTTTAAGATGTCGCGCAGATAATCCTTCACCACTTCCAGGCCGCCCAGGTCGCTGAACTTAATGCCTTCGCGCGACACGCTGAGGCCCGGCGTCTGCTCGATCTGGCGGCGCTTCTTCTCCCACAGGCCGTCCACGTCCAGCTCGATGGTCTTTTCGGCCGTTTGGTACAGGCTCATGGCCGTCACCTGTTCGGCGGCAAAGGCCGGCAAGCCTTGGATGGCCTCGACCGCCATCATGACTTTCTCCGGCGGGCATTCGGCGTTGGCGTCTTTGTGGACGCCGCGGACGATGGTGGCCAGCTGCTCGCCGGTGGGCAGCGGTTCGTCCAGGGTGACCACGTCGTGCTGCAGTTCGGCCGGCAGCCTGATGTGGGGGCCGACCAGCACGAGCGTGCGGCCGTTGAGTTTGAACTCGTCCCGGAGATTGCAAATGGATTGCACCTGGGCCGGGTCGTCCATGTGCCGCTGGGCGTTGTACAGGAACAGCACGGAATTCTTCTCCAGCATGGTGGCCGCCAGCTTGCACACGACTTGCAGGAGTATCAGTTCGTCCGGTGACGGGAACTTGGCGACGGCCGCTTGGCTGTCTTGATTGAGCGGGAACAATCCCTTGACGCAATCCCAGGCCACCCAGTGGGACTTGCCGTTGACTTCGTTCACGATGCGGCGAACGGTGGCCAGCGGGTCTGGCGTTTGAATTGCGACCAGCGGCGTGCCACAGCGGCGGGCGGCCTTGAACTGGCCAATGAGCGAGCGGGCGGCGATTGCCTGACTGGTTTGCGGTACGGAACTTGAACTCTTAGCCATCGTGTTTCCCCTTGTGAATGGCCGCCGCATCCTGCGTTGGCCGTGTTTCCCTCGCCTTCCGCACCCTGCGTCTGGCGTTGGGCGTATTATACCAGACGCTCGGCCGCTGTCAAGGTTCACAGCCAGCCGGCTGGTAAATTATTTTGGCGCATAAAGAAAGCCGGTCGCAGCTGCTGCACTGCGACCGGCCGGGGGGTGGGCGACCTGCAATCCCTGCTTGTTATTTCGTGCCATCAGCGGTTGCGCCGCAACAGCCTGGGGCGGTGGGCCTGGACGAACCCTACCGCCTGGGCCGCAGCCCGCGTGCCGGCCTTGGCCGCCTTGCCAGCCTTACCAGCAGCCCGAGCCGCCGGACGGGCCGCCGCGCGGGCCAGCCGGGCGGGCGGTGCCGTCTGCGGAGCCGGCGCGAACGTGCAGCCGTTGGGTCCGCACTGCTGAGCCGCCGCCGGGTGCCACGCCACACACGCTGCCGCCGCCAGCACCGCGAAAACCAATCTGCTTTTCATGTGACCGTACATAGCAAATTCCTCAAGACTTAGTGATAAAGGTGTGCGAACTAGATGAGCATGTGATCGATGACGCGGGCCGGCCAGCCGTTGGTTTCCGACAGCGCCGTGCAGTCGCAACGGTCCAGCAGCGGAGCCTTGATCCACATGCACCCTTCCGGGATCAGGATATTCCCGGTGGCTGGATTGACAAGACCCTTGGCGATCCAGTCCTGCTTTAGGTGCGCCGGCACTTGGTCGGCCGAATCGCGAATGTCACGGGGGCCGCTGTTCCACTTCCACCAATCGTGGATGTACAGCGCCAGCGCGAAGCCGTACTTCTGCACGGTGGCCGGGCGGTCGTCGTAGCCGATGATGTCCCACGAGTGCGACCAGCTGCCTTGCTGGCGACTGTAGCCGTTCTCGTCGCGTTGGCTGGACCAGCCAAGACTGGAGCAAACCCAGATCGGCTTGCCGTTGGCCACCATGTCCCGGCACACTTCGTGGTTCGGGCAGTCCGCCGCGGCGCGAATCTGGTGCTTCTTGCCCTCGGCGTTGACGTTGGCCGGTGTGCCGCGCCCGCCCCAGCGAGCGCCCACGCTGTCGTCCGCCTTTTCAAAGCTCACGCCCAGCTCCGGGTAGTCCTTGCGGAGCAGGATGCCGCCGGCGGTCATGACGTACTGGATCAGCCGCGAGCATGACGCGCCCTGTCCGCTGTGGCCGCGGTAGCCATAGATGGGTTCGCTGGCCACCACGCCTTGGGCGATCCCCAGGTCGGTCAGTTCCGGGAATCCCTCCACCAAGCCGGTGGCCGCATCCGGCAGCCCCAGCCCGCATTCAATGCCGATCAGGAACGCCGCCACGTTCTTGCCGGCCTTGCTCACGCAGGAGCCGGTCGTCTGGCCGGGGCTGGGCCACATTTTGGGCCACTGTGCCCAGGCGTAGAGGAAGGGCAGGGATAGCTTGCCAGCCCCGCTGCCCACTAATCCAAATTCGTACGCCGCCTGCTCGCCGTCCGGCCACTGCTGGCTGCTAAACAGCTGCTCCTCGGCCTGGGGGTCGTACAGGGTGCCGCTGAACCCTTGGCCATACAGGTCTTGAATGACCTGGGTGCTGAGCGGCTGCTCATGCTGCGGCCACGGGCGATGCACGAGCGGCACCCGCGGTTTTCTTCTACGCCATCCGGCCATGGGGGCCTCAGATCAGGAGGTTGTCAACGCTGGCTGTTTCCTCCGCCAGCTCCAAGGCTTCGGCCTCCGTCAGCATCGCGCCGCGGGCCACTAGGTACTTGTAAATCTCGCCGGTCCGCGACGGCGGCAAGCCCATGTCGCGGGCGGTGCGCTGGGTGGCGATGAACACGGCCACCTTCTGGCGCACGGTGGGCTTCCGCAGCCCGGCCGCTTTTTCCTTGGCCTGCTGCGGGCACATTTCCATGACCTGCTGAACGATGGCCATGATGGCCGTGAGCGTGTCCAGGAAGCTGCCCGACAGCTCACCGTTATCCGGTTCGCCGGGGATCACGTCACGGGCCACGAGCTTGCAGTGTTTTTCAAGGGCCGACACGGTTTCGTTCTCCTGGGTTGACGAGCCGCAGACCGGCGGCCGTCTCGGTGTACGCCTGGACGTAATCTTCCGGGCGAATGAGCTTACCGGCGGGCACGAGGGTATCCGCCTTTACCTTCCACGCCGTGAAAAACGGGAGCCACGCCTCGCGGCCGGCGGTGCCGACGCCGCCGATGGTTGCCCGGTTGGCGACCACGATTGCTTCCTGGGCGAGCTCGATGGTTTTGGCGGGAGTGGCTGCTTGAAATCGGCCGGCGGCAAGGCCGCCAGCTACTCCTTCAAAGTTGTCCGCCACGGCGGCGGCCTTGGCCTTTTCCGCGGGCGGTGCGATCTTGGTGGCTTGGTCCCTGGACAGCTGGACGAACCCCAGCTTGTCCTCGGCCGGTGACGGGACCGGATCGTCCGGCTTGGGCTTAGGCTGTGGCTTGTCATCCGGCTTGGGCACAGGTCCGGCTGCGCCCAGCGTCAGCACATGCACTTCCTGCTGGCCATCGCCGGGCGGCGTTCGCACGGCGGCATACTTGCCGGCCGGCCCCACGATGATGCACACCTTGCCGCCGTCCCGTACGTCCACGGTCGTGGGTTCGAAGGCGGCCGAGAGCGCGAACCACTTGCCGGGCTCTGTGCTAATCACTACGCCCGCGAACTGGCCGGGCGGCGGCAGAACTTTTGTTTCTGCCCAGCAGGCAGCGACGGAGCCGAAGGCCACAGCCAGCGCCGCGCCGATCCCCACCAGCCACAGGAGCAAGCGTCGAGCGATGGGGTCGTTCGGCCGAAAGCCGCGGGCCAAGATGGTTAGAACGCCGGCCACCAGCGCGATGTACTTGTGCCATCCTTCCGGAATGGCCTCTTGGGTGGGCAGGAAATCCAGGATAGCGATGAACGTCTGGATGACGCCGGCCCAGATAATCACAGACTGCCACCACGGCTTGTCCGTGCCCGGCGGTGGTGTGGGGTCATTGGCCACGGTGTTGCCTCCGCTCGCTTGAAGTCAGATGAGCGGAGGCAATTAGAACATTCAGCGGCGTGGCGCGTCAATCCCGATGTGGCAGGCTGAACGGGCGGCGGCGGGTGAACTCCGCCGTATAGATCGGCGGCAGCGGGTGTTTGTACGGCAGCTCGGCCAGCGACTTGCTGCGAATGAAACCGCGGTCGTAATACCTGGGGTCGAACTGCTCTTTCAGCCACAGCAGGTGCGCGATCGTGAGCCGCGGGAGCGCCACCCGCTGGCCGCCCAGGACGAACACTTCGCCGTGGCAGCCAGCCTTGTGGCACAAGCTGCACAGCATGACGACGACGCGGCGGTCCTTGGCGCGCGGCTTATTGACGATATGCGCGCGCTCCACCAGCCACGGGGCGTTCCAGTCCGGCGGCCGATCCTTAAAGTCGGCGGTCCGCCCGCAGGCCCAGCAAAAGTCGCCGCAGTCTTTGGGCATCAGATCGTACAGGACTTCCGCCTGTCGTATCTCCCACTCACGCAGGGTCATGGGCTCTGGTTTCGTCAGCGCGCTCATTCTTCCTCCTCCGGGGTTGATATATGTTTCCATTGCAACTTCCACAACAGCAGGCTGGCCTTGTTCTTCTGTCCCATAGTGTGCAGGAATGCGTCCATCACGCCCCGGCTCCAGCCGGCTTGGTAGCCGATCCAGCACCCGATCAGGAGCGAGAACACGATGAACGCCACCGCGGTGACCGTGATGCTGGCGACCAGCTTCTGCAAGTCCTCGACTTCGCTGGTGGCCGCTATCGCCCGGACGATCATGAGACTGGCGTTCATGCTATCGGCCTTCATGTTATCGGTCTTATAGTCAGGACCACGCATCGGGTTTCTGCCGCATCGCCGATCACCTGGGACGGCGGCAGCGGCACCAGCCCTGAGTCATTCAGTATCACGCCGGCGTCCGCCAGCCCGTCGATGGAGTTCTTGAGCCACGCCGCGCAGTTGTCCAGGTCCATCAGCTTGGACTGCCGGCCGGGCCGATAGAACGTGGCCTGCAGCGTGGCCTTGGGCCAGCGCGGCTTGTGCGGCCTGCCGGGCTCGTTCATTTCCGCCAGTGCAGCCAGCATAGCGTCGTAGCGCTGCCGCTTGGCGGCGCGGACTTTGGCTTGCGCGCCGCGGTCGGTATAGGGCCGTTCGTTGGGGTTCGTTTCCTTGGGCGGCACCGGGATGGTGATGACTAGCTCTTGCACGTGGCCTCCTGCTCTCTTTCCACCAATACCGAAACCCAATCCCATCCGTCGCTGAACAGCTGCCGCAGCACCTTGCGGAGCTGCCACTTGGCGATTCCCTGTTGGTACAGTCGCCAGTCGTCCTCGCCATCTTCCACGGGCATGTTGGAAGTTGACACGCGGTAGGTGCTCACGTCTTGCTTGCCTCGTCCTGCAGCTGCCGCATGCGCTCGTAGGTTTTCTGGCACCTGCCGCTGGGCAGCTCCTCCTCCAGCATCGCGATGAGTTCCGGCCAGTTGTCCACGTACGCCTTCCAGACTGGCCCCTGCTGCGCCATCGCCGGCAAGTGCGGCACCAACTCCGGGACAGCCAGCAGCAGCTTGCGGCAGCGGTTCAAGTCTGCCGGGTCATGCGGATAGGCAATCTCCTGAACCGGCCGGTTCAGGTACAGCACCGCGCCCGGCTTTGCCAGCGGCCACAGGATACGCGCCATGTGCTCACTGCTCATTCCGCGTTCATCGCTGGCCAGCCATGCTTCCATGCCGCAGCCGGGATCGGCTTCGCGTTTCTTTGATTCACTAAACTCTGCGTGTAGGGCATTGGCCGCCTTTACGCAGGCATTCAGGTGACGCTGCTGCACTTGCTCAAAGCCATAGACCTTGTCCATCAGCAGCATGATGTCCGCCACCAGCGACACCTGCGACAGCGGCTTGGGATGTTCGCTGTCATCCCAATCGTCCTCGGTGAACTCCTCCATGCTGATATATTTTTTTGCCATCGCTACTCTCCGTCAAAAATGGCTAGGACCGGTTTGGACTTCCTGGCTCGCTGCTTCGCGTGTTCGTTTTTGGGTGCCGGTCTGTACGTTACTCGGCGAATCAACTCCTCCACGTGGGTGACGCACGGCCGCCATTGGCCGTGGCGGTTGTCCTCCACGTACACGGCCTGGATGCGGCCCTGCTCATCCGCCTCGCTTTCGGTGGTGAAAAAACTGATCGTCTCCGGCTTGCCAGATTCCCGGTCGTAACAGAACCGCACAGTGAGCGCCTCGTCGCCGTTGGGCTCGCAGTAGGCGAAGTCGATATACGACTTGACCAGTTTTTTCGGGACGATGATCCGGCCCATCAGGCGGCACCTTTCGGCATCTGGCGAACGCGCAGCTGGGGCGGCCACTCTTGTGGGTCACCGCCCTTGGCGTGCTTGAGTTTTAGCACGCGGCCGTTCAGCTCCGGCTCGCCGGTAGGGTTGCCGAACATGGTTCCCTCTGGCCACAGCCAGATGGCTGTCTGCTTGGCGAGTATTCGCTCCACTGTCTCCGGGGGTGTGACCGGGACGCTGCCGAGTTGCTTGTGAAAGCAGGCCACGCCGGCCTGGGCGTGCTGCCTGATTAGCGACTCGATCCACTCGGTGTGGCAGGGCCGCGCGCCACTGCCGCTCTCGCCGCCGATGATGCCAAGGTCCATGCCTGGGAAATGACAATGCTCGCCCATGAATTCACTGGCATCGACCGGACCCAGCAGCGGCTCGTAGCTTACAAACCGCACGGCCACGTCGGCATCAATCAGCTTGGCAATCCGCTGATCGGCTCGCGTCTGATCCTCGGCGCTCACGCCCTGCCACAGGTTGGGCAGTGGCAGCGGCCAGTCCTGTTTCAGTGAGTGCGGGAACGACTCGTCCCATACGCGGCCGTACTGCTTGCCCAGAAATCCTTTCTCGGCCCCAGCCAGCAGCCAGTCGCTCACGACTTTGTATATCCGCTTCCCCAGGTCCGGCGCGTTGTAATACAGCGGCAGCCGGTCGGCCCGCTTGGTGAGTACCATGAAGTCCACGTCCGGCCGCAGCGCCACGATGGCCATGAACGTGTCGATCACACTGTCCGGCACCCAATCCCCAAACACGTCCGTCATATCAAACGGAAACACCATCGCCCTATCACGTCCGTTCTTGAACGGCGGCTTGGGCCGGAACCGTAGTATCTCGCCCAGCTCGCGCATCTCCAGGTAGTGCGCCGCCGCCTGAACCCCCTTGCCGTTATAGTCCAGCCCGTTGCCGAACCGTTTGTTGATTGCCTCGCTGTAGCAGTTGAGGCAGCCGGGCGAAATCTTAGCGCACGACCAGCCGCGTGACCCTTCTGCGTTGCGAGCCCGCAGCGGGTTCACGCTGTAGTCCGTCCACTCGATGCTGGTTTTGGTTGGCATAAGACTAATGCTCCGCTGGCGGCGTATTATACCAGACCGCTACGCTTGCCGCAACGTAGCCGCCGCTTCCAGTACGGGCTTGTCAAATACATTGAACAGCCGCTGCGCACCGCTGTACTTGATCGGCGTTTCAAACTTGCGGGGATTGGCGATCTCCCACCAGAAGTTGCTCATCTTGTCCGTGTGCTGGTGGCTTAGTATCCACGGCGGCAACGGGCTGTCCTCGCACGACCAGCAATCTTTCAACTCCACCACGCCGATGATGGCGCTATACGTTAGCCGCGGGAATCCCTTGCCTTCAAAGGGTCGCATCCACGACTTGGATGCGCCGGCGTGAATCAGCAACGGCCCGCGGTGGGACGTTTCCCAGCAGCGGTTTTCAATCCGCTTGCGTTCGATCATGAACGTGGCCAGCACGGCCGGGTCTTCGAACATGAACCACGCATGGGGCTGGCATACTGTTAAGCATTTCATTCGATCCTAGCTCCGGGACTGAGACACGACTTTAGCCACATGGCCCAATGGTCCTGCGCCCCGGACACCCCTTGCGGCTCCAGGAACAGCTGGCCCTCTAAGGCTTGAACGGCCAGCTTGCGGCAGGCCAGCGCCGCCTGGGCGTCATCGTTGGCTGTGAACTGCCACACGACATTGACTGGCGTCAGGAACTTCCAGGTCCGCTTGTCAGATGGCAGCGGCAAGGTCTGGCTGTCCAGGGCCTGGACGGTCAGCTCATGCGTGGCCTGCGGGAACCGCTTGGTGGCCCGGCCGAGGTTCTCCACGTCGCGCAGGTGGATGACTGCGATCATGAAGTGCCACCATGCCGGCGAGTGCCCCTTGGCGTCCAGTATCCACGCCTCGACCAGGGCCGTGCCTTTGTTATCGGCCGTGACCTTTTGGCCGGTGCCTGCCCGGCCAATGTAGATGCTGAGATT
>Ga0247830_10001051_pt1 | contig 11004 bp, 7 predicted proteins | sample 12C_Control_Day5_FD_207766 | JGI IMG/M metagenome (GOLD analysis project Ga0247830, IMG submission 207766) | Soil microbial communities from agricultural site in Penn Yan, New York, United States - 12C_Control_Day5 | ecosystem: Environmental > Terrestrial > Soil > Agricultural land | place: USA...
GTGTTGTCGGGGTCTCATGTGGGGCGGGTGGGGAGGGCTCTTTCCTTACCTTGGAAGTGGTATCCGGCGGCACAAAAAAAAGTTGCCGGAAACAAAACAATGCGACTTGGGCGTTGACGGTCCGCGCATGGTCTTTACGCGCGCCCGCCCTCTTTACTCGTCGCGGTGTACATCACGCCTCGCCGCCGTCACTACAACATACGATGGGCAAATATGGTCGGGTTTTTTTTGGACCGGTCCGCCGCCGCTGCAACCTGTGATACCGCCAGTTTTCATTCTCGCTCTAAGCCGAAGAGCCCGCCCTACAGACAAACAAAAATCGGTGCCGGGGAATGCTGCGTCTCGAGGCCTCTTTGAAGGGCAGAGGCGCACCGTCCGATGCGTACATTTACCTGTTCGTGGCCAACCAAGAAGGTCGCATCCTCGAGTGTAATGCCCGAGAGGGGGTGTTGGTGAATGTGGACCGGCTGATCACCGGGAAAGAGCGCCCGCATGAATATCCCTTCTTTCTACCGGCCACCCCGAGCAATATCGCCAGCGGGATGAAGCATCCTGGGATCAACCCACCAGAGAAATGGTACTCCGCAGACGAGGTCCCCTTGATCGGAGTTCATGTGTATACGCGTACCTCTACCAATGCGGCGTCGGTACCCAGTGCAAAAAGGGGCCTCATCAGTGCGAGCAAGGCTGCGGCTGGCTCCCCGCTGGAGCACGAACCTGGAGACCCATCGTTGGACGAACCCAGCCATCGGCGCAAGTCGGCATACGCACACCGCAGTCCGAGAAAGACAGGTGTTCAGTATGAAACACGCGTGGGGGGGTTTCTGCTTCCCACCACGATTCTGTGTGACGCGTATTACGCAATGATCACATCTCCGGATAGTGTGCCTAGAATGAAATGGTCCGCAAATGTCGTTGACGACGCCGTCGAATATCTGATCCGTACTACACTCGTCAGTGCCGCATCTCGCCCTGTCGACGACAACCTACACGTCCAGCACGGGTGGCGCGTCGAGTTCACCATGCGCAAGGTAAACACCCAGGATCAATATGCTGCTTCTATCGGCTTGCGGGCGTGGAATGGCTCCCAAAGGCCCTACAAACAAGCCGAGGTATCCGTAGTCCAGGGCACCAACGCAGAAAACGCGCGCATTGCCGCGACATTCATCGCAGAGTATGTGCGGGGGTTTGCGCCCTTCCGATCGCCGGATGCACAACGACCGTATCCGGGCGTCGCGATTCCGCGGTTTGACCTATCCTCAGATGGGCGCAGCCGCCGCCGGCATCGGAGAAGAACATCCGATGGCGGGGAGACCGGTTCCTCGGAGGGGTCCGCGCGATTCAAGTATGCCGACATTGTCAAGTACTATACATCCACAAAGCGCTGCAAGAGTCCGCGTGGACTCGGTACACTCACGTCTCGCACTTCCAACGTACTCGCGATGCACATGCCGACTGCAACAACTCCTATTGGACTGGTCCCCCTAGGCGAGTTTCACTACCAAACGCTACTCCCGGGTGCTACCGCGCGCGACCTCGACAAATTCAGTAGCGCGTTCGAGAGGGTGTTGCACACGCAATGTATCGCAGTGGGCTTGGCATCCTCGGAAGAAACAACTGGGACTTCTCATACTGGCGTGATTGACAACTTCACAAAGGCCGTAGCCTGGGCTGCAAGCGTTGAGCTGCAACACACGCGCACGGTCACTCCCGAGTTGTGTACCATCTTTTACATGGCATGTGATGCGCTAGCGCGAGCATTGGTCGAATTCTCAGTGCATGTCAAATACCGAGGAGACTACAGCTTCCTACGCAACGGCGTTACCATACCCGTTGAACGACAAGACCTGGACGGCATCACGGGTGCATCGGGTTCCGGTGACTGCGAGGATGTCGCGGCGATGACCCAGTGCGTTGCGCACGCCGTCCTGTTGGGCCCTACGACCGATGGGTCAACCCGCGCCACATCCTCCCAGACTGCGCTCTCGGATGATCCCGCGTGGAATACCATTCGGGCTGCATTCGGCACACATGGACGATTCAGACCGGTCGCATGGGGATCCCGCATGATTCGCGCGGCACAAGTGCTGCTATCGCACTACGTTCCCACTGTGATCCTAGGCAGTGTAACCGATTCATTCCCTGGAACATCCAAGGTGTTGGCAGCTGGTATCCAGGCGCTGGACTTGGAAACGGAGCAAGCCCAATTACGCAGCGCCGCACAGAAACTCGCTGCGCACTACCCAAAACCTCTCGCCAAACCCGCGACGGACGTTGCGTTGAGTGCCGCGGCTGCGGATGTGATGGGCCCCGATGCGCTGCTACCTGCGTTCGTGTACGACTCGGACATGAACAATGCATCCACGGTCGTGGCACATCAATATGGTATGCTCGTACCCCTCGGAGATGCTCTGGCCATGTGGTGTTCGGCGGGAGGCGCACACGTTCCGCGGTTGCAAAAGCTGAACACCGCTTACACAGATGAGCTGGACGCGTCTCCCTTGGTATACCCCGCGCTCGTACTCGAGAGTACATCCAGGAACTCACCCTATGTTGTAGGGGCGTCCGTGTACATGACCGAGGTCGCCAACAGGCTCGTTGAACTCGGCCGCGAAGACGAGGCGCGCGTGCTATTACGCTATGTGGAAAACAAGATTTCGCCCGCAGAACGCAAAGCACGCGGGTGGTTTGCCGAGTTGCACAAGTCCGGCCTCTTGGACCTGTCTGGCGGGGAAGTGGATGGCGTATCACTGAACTTTCGCGATACCCACTCGCTCCGCATCGTCGCGGGCGATTTGGAGACGCGCCGAGGCACTGCATTCTACCGCGAGGTGCTCCACGTATCCAGTCCGTGGATAATGACCCTGGCGTACCCGGACGTGGCCGAATCTGTGGCATCTCCGGTGCGCGCGCTACAACTTTTCAAGGACCCTAGCTCGGCGGGTGTCGCGTCTGACTACTTTGACTACATGTCGCTCTGTGTCGTGGACAAGGAAAGTGAGTTCTGGGGCGTCCCGTTGGAGCGCGTCTTGCGACCGTCGCGCGCGGACACTATCACGCTTGTATCGGCGATCGCGGGGCAGTCCGTGGGCACAAACACACGCACTGCATTCCACGTTAGTGCGTTCGAAGGCCCGATGCGCGTACAGCCACCCAGTGCCATGGGCCGATTGTCCGCACCCATCGATATCATGAGCACCGACCGGGTATACTCCATTGTAGGAAAGAGGAGCTCCGGCGGTGATAAGATCATGGACTATTCGCGAAGCGCGCTTGGCGAGGGAACCGGATTCGAGAACATTCGTGTCATCAGTCTCGTACGAGAGTATGATGGTCCAGATCGCGCGGGCGTACACGCACGTCCGTTTGGAGAAAGTGTCGCGTGGAAGAAACTTGAGCGATTTGTGCGCAAGAATAAGAAATACTCTATTGTACACATGACACACAGTCCCGCTGGATATGTGCTCAGCTATTCACCTGAAACACTCACCGTGTATATTTCTATTGTACAACCGAAGTAAAGCAAGGCAAATCCGTCTGCGATGCGCGTAACATCAGCATGTCCGAGCCAGTGCGAGGCTCTATATCGGACGTTCTATCCCACTTAGTCCTGTAACTGTGCGCGTAATGCTTGGGCACTTGATCGGGCTCTTCCCCGCATATCGTCAGACCGGCGAGAATCTGGGATGTGCACACCGGCCCTTCTAATGTGACTTTGAACTGCAGAAATCGCACGGCGCTCTCGCATATGTTCACATCTGAAACGCTAGCGGCGCCGAAGAATTGGATGGGTCCGCCACCCCCAGCACGGGTGTTCGCCTTATTCAACTTTCTTAAATGGGTCCACGCGGGGCCAGCTGGACTCGAATCCATGGTCGGGAAAAGCTCCCCAATACGCTTGGATGCCATACTGAGAGAGTCCCTGTCGTGCTTGAGGTACACCCGGTAGGGGTTCAACACCTCTGGTTTCTCGGGTGTTACGCCATATTCTACAATGATGACGACCTTTTCGGCGTTGGCGGGGATAGATGGCAGTACCTCGGTAGTAATGGGCTGCATGACATACTCCTCCAGCCAGGAAGGTCCGGTGATTTCCCAAGGAGCCGAGGAGGGGGAGGGGGAGGAGGAGGAGGACATGCGGTCAGGTGGCGAGACGAGTGGGTGTGCGGGCGCGACGTCCGGTGAGGGGGAAAAAAGACGGGGAAACAGAACTAGCCCCGACCAAACCTGGCCCGCAAGTCTCTTTTTCCGCGCGCGCGGAAAGAAGTCTTTGCCGCGACCCGGACACAAACCCCCACCCATGCAAGTCGCACGTCCCGGTTCCACTCCTGGCATACAACCATGGTTCGAGGGAATGCGCCCAGTGGGCACGGACGACTACTCGGACCCATCCGAGTACACCGTGTGGCATGCCCTACTCGAGGTGTTTGGCGTAGTGGTGGTAATTCCATTTGCTGTCTTTGGCGCCCTGCTATTAATCGCATTGTGTATTGTACATGCGTTGCGCCACCCACCCGAGTTCGCGGAGGACGGGTGGCTCGGATCGGGTCCTGTGATTGGCGAGGTCCCGCGCGACATCTTTGACGACCCGCCCCCCGAATCGACCGATTCCCGCAACCGACAGGGCTGGCGGCGAAAGAAAACAGCGCCATCCAAAAACTCTCGAAAATAGGTTGTTTGCTGCGCGTGGGTTTCAGAGGGAAGCGCTTGAAATGGACTGGTTTGCAGTCTTCCTCTTTCCCAGAACGACCGAGACGGCATGAATCCTGATCAACTAGATACCATGTGCAAGGCATGGTTTGAGGATATCAAGAAGTCGCCATCGCACGGAGTATGTGCCGCAAAGGATGTCCAGGTTATCACGGACATTCTACGCACGCTGATCGGCCTACAACGCCAGTCCACTGGCTTCATCCTTGCACACTCGGAGCGCCAGGATCCCACTGCGTTCACACTGAAGGAATGGACCCTCGGAGACTATGGGACTGCTGTCCCGAGCGACAGTGTTCCGACGGTGGATGTGCAAATCACCCGAATCCTAGATTCACGGGAGCGTCTCACCGAACGCGCGATCGTGTTATACAAGTTATCCGTCAAACTGGCAACCAAATGCATCGTCCCAGAGCGCGTCATGGCACAGCTCAAGATGGCCCACATCCATCTCATAGAAGACATGGGTGTGGCAACCACATTGGGCGGAGCGTCTCACCTGTACCTCTGGATCCGGTCACACAACATTGGCATTACGGCCGGTTACAACGTGACGGCATTTTTCGAGAAGACCCGTGTCGTGCCGTGCGTCACTTCCGATAGGGTGTCCATCTCCGACGGGTTTGCCACACTCAAGAATATGTTCGTGGGCATCGTCAGCAAGTTAAAACCGGCCCCGCGTGTACACCCACGGGATGACGAGGACAGCGACGACGACGACGACGACACAATCTCTCTCCCGAACCCAAAGAAGCGCAAGCACGATACAGTGAATTGAACACATATGTAAAATATACAGACCCAACAAAAAATAGTTTTATTGTCATATGGCGCATTCAATGCCCTCCCCGAACACTTGCTTGGCCGCATCCAAAATCCGCTCGCGGGAACATCCTTCTCCTCCTCGAGGGCCAGCCAGAGGAGTCGCAACTTGCTCCAGTATCGATTCTACCTGAGACCCGAGTGTGTGGAGCCAGTCTGCTTGAAGTGACGTCCCGAGCAATGCCGCGGCGTATACCCTGTCTGGCGCGAAGCGGGATTTTTTACCGTCGAGTGTGAAGGTAAAGGGGCGCGACGGGCGTATCGCCTCCAATGTGTGCAGAATCTCGGGGAGGCGTGCCAGGCGCAGACCAGGGTTCGCCAGCGACGCGTCGAATACTGTCACGTCGATGGCAAAGTGACACAGGCGCGCGCCTTCCTGCGCCGGCCCAGTGGCGTAGAACGGCGCCAATCTTTTCAATGTCACGGCTTGCGATGTCGCCTCCCATGGTGGCGCGGGGACTTCGTGTGCTTTCCACAAGCCGGCGTATATGGCATTCGCGGTTGTTCGCATGTTTGTTGTCGGTATTTCCACCGTTCGGTCGGAATGAAACTCCTGTATGTACCGCACACGAGTGGCTACATCCGCAGGTACCCTGGCATGACAGACGGTATCGCCCCTCAGAGGTTCTCCGTCTTCTGAGGTACCTGGCGCGGGCAGGACGTACTCCAAGATAGACCCGGTGTACACATCCCCAGTTGCATCCCGTGTACGGGATTCAGCGTGCGCTGGCCCACGGCTGAGGTCGAGTATGAGTTCAACGTTGTGCTCGGTGTCGAGAAGCAGGTTGAGCTCCCGAAGAGTCAGTAGTTCGGCGTGGTGTACAATGAAGGTAAGCTTCGATGCCTGCGACTGCCCGCCTTCGCCGTGTTCGTCTTCGTCGTATACTATTTCTGATAAATCGGCGTCCGCGTTCTCGTCGGTGAAGGTGTTGTTGTTGAGAATGCTACGGTGTTGAGAGAGCACGGTCTCTAATTCGCCGTCGCCGGCTATGAGATGACCGGGTTTGGTTTTTAAGTGTGATGTCCGCCAATGTGCAATGGTGTCCCGGGTCTCCCAAGAGCCTTCCGTGTCTTGGTGGACTCCCGGGGGTAGCATCTCGCGTGGGATGTAAATGTACACGTTGGATGCGGCCATCGTCCGCAAGAACGCGAGGTAGTGTGGCTTTAGAGACGGTCTGTACGTTGCAGTGGAATACATGACGGGAATGTCAACGCGCTTCCATTGGTGTAACCGCCGGCGCAGTTTTGCGAGTATACCAATTGTGTCTATGAACCTATCGGTCCGTAGATATCGAACGTGCGACGTGCCGCGGGCTACGACAAGTAGGCTATTTACATGCACAGGGAGAGCGTGCACGAGTGCGACGGGATAGGCATGCGCGGTGGTGCACTGCGCCTCTATGAAACCATTCAATTTACCGGGGGTCTGCCGTGGATTGCACATGGGCACCATGGCATGTATGTGATGTCCGGATTGCGTGCGAGTTATAAGGTCTGTGATACTGGACCACACGGGTCCTGCCACACCCATGACCGAGGACCGAGCCGACCCGATCGCAAGCGCCGCCGCTATATGGAACAGATTCGTCTGGTACTCTATATCAGCAGCGCCGGCGTCCATCTGGACCAAAGTATCCAGTGGTACTGCTGCGTTGTAAATGCGTAACCACGCCTCGATGAACGCACGCAGTGCCTCCTGATCGGTCGCCGGAAGTGGACAGAGAGTCGGGAGTGGGACGCGTACGGGGCCGGGTCGCGCGGCAGGGTGCGGAGGTTGGAGACTCCTGTTGTATTGAGATGTTGTAAACAGATGGTCTAGGAACCCGGGGAAGAAACTCAGGAAGGCGCACAGCGCATCGGGCCGGATTGCGGTAAATACACCATCCATCCCCGGCCGCCTGTACCAGGCTGTGCCCACCATGGAGTAGATACACGCGTCTGACGGGTCGTTGAACCGTGCCGCGTGGAACGTGCCGTTCTCTCGGCGTCGTTTAACCCATATACAGTCGGCCTCGCGTAATACTGCCGCGAGGACGGAATTGCCGCCCTGTTGTCGCGTTTGGCCGTCCTTTTGCATGTTCACCAGGGCCCTGCATATGAGACCGGTTGCTTCGCCCGCGACCACGCCCGCCTTTTCATCGGGGAGAGACTGGCGATAGAACGTGCTGTTGGATGACAATTGCGTTGTGAATTCTATGGCCCGATTGGCTATCCCGTGCCCTGTCCTGATCTCCGGGATGGGGAAGCGCAAGCAGGTTGCTCCGAGTGACGAAAAGTCCGCGTAGGCACCCACTGGGCATTTGGCGTCGTGGTTCCCGAGTCTAGCGTGGAGTAAGACCCCGTGAACAATCGGCACGCTGGGACAGTATCCAAGGGTCTGGATAGCCTTGGCGACGATGGGTTGGTAGTCCGGCGGTTCACATTGGCGCGTTTGAATGACGGCGAACGAATACTCCGTCCCGGGACTGCAAATACCAGTGCCACCGTATAGCTTGGGGTGTGGTACAACCCGAAGCGGGGAATGTCCGGATTGCGTCGCATCCGCGAGGAGGACGGTCAGGCCCTGTACCCCGGCTACATAGACCTTTGTGACATATAAAACCCCTTTGGAGTTTGTATACGGTCCTGGGTCCATTTTGCGGGAGCAGTGGCAAGGGGGAGGGGAAGGTGTGCGTGGTTTTACACGAGTCTTTACACTGCGGCAAAGAACAAAAAAACCCGCGCCCGCGAAAAAAAGACTCGCGTGTTGGGTGCCGTTCAGTGTGTGTTGTTGGGCAACACGGCTCTATACCCCACTCCTCCTCCGCTACCGTCATCTCAAAATGGACCGTATTATCCTAGCAGAACTCCCGTTAGAAGGCCAGGGCTTTCTACAGATGCCCAATCTGCCACTGGACGCCGACGGCAATGTCGACTCCTCGCCCGCGGCCCTAGAAAAGGCACTCAAGGAGAATCCTCCGGATAGTAAGAACCTCGTTGTGTACGGTGGATTCTTCCCGTCCACGTCATGTGTGCTCAACACCGAACTCAAGGTGTTTCGGAACAATGTTCTCGGTGTACTGGAGAGAGTTGCAGAGGACATGTACCGCCATCTGGCGCATCAATGTGAACGTTACTACCAAAGTGATGCCAGTCCCGAGGAACAAAGGGCTACTCAGTCCCGCGCGGAGCAGTTGTTCGGAAACCGTCTTATAGACAAGTCCGGCGTTACCGATGACCCTCCCGAGTGCATATTCGCCTTCGATTCGGCGCCTCGTGTGTCAACATCGCCGGCAGAGCTAGAGTGGCGCAAATCCAACGGAATGCCCGAATACAGCAAGAAGGAGCTCGATAGCTCCAGTGCTGGATACATCATCCAACGCGACGACGTGCTCAGGGATCTTGATGCTGTTATACCAGCAGACATCAAGGATTCCGGCTTGCGTGATAGAATGAAGTGGAGAATAGAGTTCTTGCTCGATCTCGCGGTCACTCTGCAGCGCGCGTGGGCCACGATAGAACACATCGAATCAGCGGAAGGACGCATTATCTCGACCGGCAAGAAGGCGTCCTACGTAGCCGTGGTGGCCGGCCGATATCCGCGCCAAAGCATGAGAGATCATCTCTTGGACGACATTCAACTCAATCGTGTGCCCCCCGAGGGCATGGATGATGCACTCTCCGCCGAAATGCAGGCCGAACTCGACGCCCGCATGCGCGAGTTTGACGACCTCGCGGACGACTCCGATCACAAGCCCTACATGTCCAACGTCGACTCGGTGTATATAAGCCACGATATCACCTGCGCAAGCATCGCGCTGGACTACGAAGCAGCCGTCGAGCAGGGTGTATCCCAGCACCTCTATCGTCTCATTGACCTCATTGGCGCCAGGGCGTTTGTTTGTTCGGTGCACACGCTCTTGCGAAACGCAGCCGTGGATATGCACACGGCACGCGGGTCGCTTGCTATGAATGAACCCGTGGGAGACTACGCATCCCTCCTCACTAAGGACCCAGAGGCGCACATTGAACTCCCCGATCCGCTGTCCAAGACATGGCACGCCGGAAGCTTCGCAAGTATCCTAAATCCCGAGGGAGACGTAGGCAACCAAGCCATGGCCGCGGAGTTATGGAAACTCTTGGAGATCTCAGCCATGGCGCAGGAGGCATTCCTCTTCTTTACCGCCGCGTTTACCATGATATACCTCCGTGGTATGTTTATCAGCGTGCCTCGCGATGGCCAGGAGCAGGAGCAGGAGCAGGGCCGGGTTGATACGCACCTCGCAGCAAAGACGGCGGCGGATGCCGTCTCTCGCATCGTAATGACCGCCCAGCACGAGAGCGGACGCAGCTACGTGACGGGAAGGAATGCGATTGGCGAATTCATGGACAGTATCCAGAAACGTCACATTATCGATCGCGACGCCGACGGTGGTGATAAGAAGGGCTCGCGCGGCAACGTCCGAGAGGGTGACATGCCCTTCCTGGGGGCGGACGTGTGGAAGTACTCGGAGCGCGTGGTTTATCGATACATGGCATTGAGAAGTGTTCTCCAGGCAAGAGAGGCTGCCTCCAAAGAAGCGGAATCTACTGGTCCAGCGGAGGCAGCAACAGACGCGCCGGGCGACCTGGCGATTACTACGCCCGAGGATGTACCTGTCCGAAGGGATGAAGGTGGTCCAAGTGATGCTAAATAAAAAAAAAGCCCACCCAGTCGGGTGCGCGTGTATTATGTTACGGGTGTTTATTTGATTTTTATACAAAGTACGCGTTTCGCATATGAGACAGCTGAGTGGATATGTATGCCGGTCGCCTTTTTTTTTAACGCTGCATGAAGTACTTGAGCGGGCCGCGATGAGCACCGGGTGCGTAGTGAGCACCGGATGCGTTGATGGGAGCTCCGTCGCCGTATTGCAGTCTCGCCCTCCAGGCAATGTTGATGGCGACCACAACTTGGTAGACGAGCCATGCGGTGGTGACCCAGAGGAGTACCATGCCGCCAATGTCGTAGTAGATAGCCAAGATAGCAATGGCAACGTTGGAGAGGAGCGCAAGTACGGTAACGATGGCAGTGCCAACACTAGTCGCCCAGGCATATCGAGTGGTGAAGTGAAAGGCGATGAGGGCGAGCGTGATGAGCCACAACCACATGAAGGCCTGATAGCCGGCCTCGTCAGCCATGCCGGTTCTCCATACGAGGGGGCCGGCAATACCGTAGAGAATCGCCATGGCGAACCAGAAGAGGCCGCTTAACCACGGCCATTCCCAGGGTGACTTTAGTGCGCGTGTGTCATCCCGCATACCAGGCGGAACCCACGCGAGAGCTGCTCCGATTAACGAGCCTCCTTGGATGGCAATGAACGAGGCCGCGAGAGAGCCAACGAACATGGGCCATTCACCTGCAGCGACCATTTTTTTCACAGTGTGTCGCGCTTTTTGTTCCTCCTTTCCTTTTGTCGCGCGCGTGTGTGTGTGTAACGTGCGTCGGGTCGA
>Ga0247830_10001054_pt1 | contig 10996 bp, 10 predicted proteins | sample 12C_Control_Day5_FD_207766 | JGI IMG/M metagenome (GOLD analysis project Ga0247830, IMG submission 207766) | Soil microbial communities from agricultural site in Penn Yan, New York, United States - 12C_Control_Day5 | ecosystem: Environmental > Terrestrial > Soil > Agricultural land | place...
CCGACACGGCAACGAAGAGGGCAACGCGCGCCGCCAGCAGCCACGCCGCCGCACAGGCGATGGCGAGCAGGGAGGGGACCACCCGTGGTGTGATGTAGCCGACACCTCTCAGGATGGGGTCGGTCGCCCTCACCGCCACCCGCACGAGCAGGTTGTCGCTGCCGCGGCCCGGCAGCAGGTCGAGGACGAACCTGGCGACCAGCAGCCAGATCAGCGCCGCCAGCATCAGGTCTGGCAGGTGGTAGTACCAGTGCGCGAGATACCCTGGGCTTTGGATCATGGATCGCGCTCACGCAGCTTCGAGGCGGGCGAGGAGCTCATTTGCCGAGGAAAGTGAAGAACAGGGCGACTACCCACATGGCAATCGCAATCACCGAGCTCCATAGCGCAAACGTGAGGTAGGTCTCGCGCAGGATCGTCGACGTCACGCGCTGCGCCGTGGCGGGCGGGGGGCGCTGCTCTTTGCTCAGGTAGAGCCACATCTCGGTGCGGCGGTGATCCTTGGTGCGCGCCTCCAGGGCCTTCACGAACAGCACTCCGGTCATGATCAGGGTGAGAAAGCCGCCGGCCTGGAAAGCCGCGCTCGGCAGGAAGGACATGCCGACCATGACGCAGAAGATTGCCAGCGAGGCGAAGAGGCAGGCGCGCAAGACGGTCTCGAAGGCGATGCGGCGAATATCTTCCACGACACTCGTCCTCGTCGGCTGATCCAGCCCCCCCGGAACAAAGCAGCCTACTTCCGCTCCCCACGCGCCCACAATCCCATGCGCGCCCGCGTCACAGAGGGGACAATCAGAGGCCGACCTGCAGGAAGTTGCCGATAGCGGGAACGGCCAAAATGCCGGTGCCCGCGAGCCAGATGAACAGCGAGGTCTCCGTCGAGTCGTCCTTGGCGCCGATGTAGCGCTCGTAGAGTGCGGCGGGAATGCCCCCCAGGATGACGGTGGCGGTGGAGACCATCAGGGAGGCGAAAATCAACATGAGCGGCACGCTGCCGAAGAGCAGGGGACCCGCCATGGGCTTCACGTATATGAGCGCAAAAATGAGCCACAGCTGGTTGAAAATGCCGTTGACGGTGCCGAAGAAGGCAATGCCGATATAGTACCAGTGGCGTGCCATGCTCAACCCACCCGCGGTGCTGCGCCGGCGACCAGCAGCCCATAGTGGAGCGCCACGCGCAGCCAGAACAACCAGACGACGCCTAACAGCCAGAGTACGACCGGCGGCGCCGCCTTCGGCGTGACCATTTCTACCAGCGCCACGACAGGATCGGTAAAGCGGACGAAGAAGCGCCAGATGTAGTTCTTCGAATCCGGATCGAGGAAGAGTCCGAGCAGGACGCGGCCGAGCAGCGTGTACATCAGGGCCGCCAGCACGAAGTTCGGCAGGTGGTAGTACCAGTAGTCCAGGATCGAAAAGCTAGTACCCACATGCTCCTCCTGCGGCCCGCCAATATGACGGCACGATGTTTCGGCGGCAAGGAAGCTGCCGAAAAGAAGCGGGGCCCCGCAGGGCCCCGCCGTCGAGTGCGATGATCGGATGATCAGGATTTCTCTTGGAGAACCGTCTGGCCGCGAGGCTTGCGGATCTCGTCAACGTAGGCCTGCATTTCTGCCGAGGGCGCACGGGTCATCAGGCTGACCACATAGATCACCAGGAACCCGAGCGGCATGCCCAGCAGTCCGCAGTTGATGTTGTTGAGGTTGAACCACCCGACCTTGTTGGCCATCGGATGCGCCAGCGTTGGCCAGCTCTCCATGGCATTGGGCAGCGCCATGGCTTTGGCGACGTCCACAATCGGTGCGCCCGTTACCGGGTTGAGCAGCGAGGTCATGCCGAAGTACTTGACGCCCATGCCCGGGAAGTAGCGCGTGGTCACCAGGTAGAAGAGGCACAGTCCGAAGCCCGCGACGATGCCGCAGACCGCACCTGCCGATGTCGCACGCTTCCACCAGATGCCCATGACCAGCGCCGGGAAGTTACCGGCCATGGCGAGTGAGAAGGCCCATCCCACCATCGCCAGGATGTCTGACGGCCTGGTCGAGGCGGTGTAGGCCGCGCACACGGCGACGACCACCAGCAGGATGCGGGCGACGAGCAGACGGCGAACCGTCGGCGCGTTCGGATCCAGCATCTTGTAGTAGATGTCGTGGGAGAGCGCGTTGGCGATTGCGAGCAGGAGACCGTCGGCGGTGGACAGCGCGGCGGCGAGGCCGCCGGCGGCGACCAGGCCCGAGATCACGTACGGAAGGCCCGCGATCTCCGGCGTGGAGAGCACGATCACGTCCGTATTGATCACGAAGTCCTGCAGCCGCACGACCCCTGGATGCCCCGCGATCGCCTTGCAGGCGGCGACGACGGCATCGAGACTTGCGGCATTCTTGCCGCAGATCTGGATCAGTCCGAGCTCGCCCCAGGTGAACAACCAGGGACGGATCGACGTGAGATCCCTGCCGATGATGTTGGTGTAGACCTCCAGCTTCGAGAACGCCGCATAGGCCGGCGCCGAGAAGTAGAGCAGGAAGATGAAGAGCAGCGACCATGCCACAGACTGGCGCGCCTCACGGACGCTCGGCGTCGTGAAATAGCGCATCAGGATGTGCGGCAGGGAGGCGGTGCCCACCATCATGCAGAAGATGATGCCGAAGAAGTTCAGCGGGCTGTAGTTGATGAAGGGCTCGATGTGCGGCTTGAGGGCTGCGGCCGACGCGAGGCCGGTGCGCAGCATCTCCTGCTCGCGAGCCGTGATGTCCTGGATCGCCAGTCCGTAGGTCAGCTCCGGGATCGGAATGCCGTACTTCTTGGTCGACAGGATCACGATCGGCGTCAGGTAGGCGATGATCAGCACGATGTACTGGGCGATCTGCGTCCAGGTCACCGCGCGCATGCCGCCCAGCATCGAGCAAACCAGGATGCCCGCAAGCCCGACGTAGACCGCAACCGTGAAGTCCATGCCGAGGAAGCGCGAGGCGATCAGGCCGGTGCCGAAGACCTGCGCCGTGACATAGGTGAACGAGCAGCACACCAGCACGATCACGGCGAGGAAGCGCGTGAAGTTGCCGCCGAACCGGAACGACATGAAGTCGGGCACGGTGTAGGCGCCGAACTTGCGCAGATATGGACCGACCAGGATCGACACCAGCACGAAGCCGCCGGTCCAGCCGAGCACCCAGGCCAGGCCGTCGTAGCCGAACAGGAACAGCGAGCCCGCCATGCCCACGAAAGAGGCGGCCGACATCCAGTCCGCGCCGGTCGCCATGCCGTTGTAGAAGGCAGGCACGCGCCGGCCGGCGACGTAGTATTCGGAGACCTGCGCCGTGCGAGTAGCGATGCCGATGATGGCATAGACCGCCAGGGTGAAGAACACGAACAGGTAGCCGAGGACCTTGTTGGGGACCCCGACCTGCTCGAGAACCGCGAGCAGGATGATGAAGGCGAGGAAGCCACCGGTGTACAAGCCGTACATCCGGCCGAGGCTCTTTATGAAGTCCGAAGTGTTAGCGCTTTGCGTCGCCATGGCTCATTCCCCCCTTATTCGTCCTCGGCCACGCCGTGCTCGCGGTCGATCCTGTCCTGCTGTCTTGCAAACAAGAACAGCATGACGACGAACACGATCAGCGAGCCCTGCGCGGCCATGTAGAAGCCGAGCGGGAAGCCGAGCACCGGAATGATGATCTTGTTGAGCGGCACAACGAACATGTGCACGACATAACCGAAGATGAACCAAACGAAGAGGTGCGCCAACATCAGGTTGGTGGTTCTCTTCCAATGGACTTCGTCGCTGGATTTCTGCTGCATGCCTCGTCCCCCCTGGGCGCGGTTCAAGCACGATGTGCGCAAAGCCGCTTGGACTCTTCACGCGCCGGTTCGATTCGGATTGCGGCTTCGCTCGAATTAAAAGGTAACAAAGCGTTGCAGCAGGGATATAGGACTTTCGTCGAGATGAGACTATCGGCTAGGGATAATGGGTCTCGACAACGCGAGGATGTTGCAGTGCACAGTAGACTGCTCAGAGTACACCGCTGCGCGAAGAGACCTGCTCGATGATGCTGCCCAAGGGTCTGCTCGACATCTTCCGCAAGCGCCCTGCGATTCGGAGTCAGCAGGAGCTTGCGCAGTTCATCGACGAGAACGCGGCCTTCCTGGTGCAGAAGGGCATCTACGAGTACTCGCGGGCACGCGCCGGCCATTACGCGAAAATCCTGTTCCGCGAGCCCGAGTTCGCCGAGGCCTTGGACCGCTCGCGCTGGGCCGCGTTTCCCCTGGGGCTGGCCATGGTCGCCGAGGTGGTGGAAGGCATTCTGCGTCCGCTGGCCGACGAACCGGCCAGTCAACTCGAGGCGCTCGCCGCCCTAATCCTCTCCGTGCTCGACCGGTATCCGGTCCCGGCATCTCAGAGCAAGGACAGATGGTCCGAGGCGCGGGCAGAGCTCGCCCGGCGCCTGCAGCTGATCGGGCAGCACCCGCCCAAGCGGGCTTTCGACATCCCGGAGCCGTTCGCCAAGGCCTATTTCGACCTGATGCCGATCCACAAGTCTTTGCGCACTGCCGAATACCCGACGTTGCACAACTATCTGAAGGTGACATTGTGCAACATCCATGATGAGCTGACGCAACGCCTCGACGCGGAGTCTGTCATCAGCTCGCTGCGGGCGGGCGCGCGTTAGCCCGCGCTCTCGGGCGCATGCCGCCCGGAGCACGAGCCGATGCTGGGAGCGACACTCGAAACCGCACGCCGATGGTTCTGACCGAGCCCCGCGCCGAAGACCGCAACGTGGCGTCGACCCCGCTGCTGGCGCTCGACAGCGTGGTGCTGGACACGGAGACGACCGGGCTCGACGCGCGCACCGCGCGGCTGGTGCAGCTCGGCGCGATCCGGCTCGGCCCTGGCGGCAACCTGGCCGAGGCCGCAAGATTCGAGCAGCTGGTCGATCCGGGCGTGCCGATCCCGGCCATGGCAACCTCCATTCACGGCATCACCAACGAGAACGTCCGCAACGCGCCGAGCTTCAGCGCGATTGCCCCTGACCTCGAGACCTTTCTCGGCTCTTCCGTGCTGATCGGCCATACCATCGCCTACGACCTCGCCGTCCTGCAGCGCGAGTACGAGCTCTCGGGACGCAGGTGGCGCCGGCCGCGGACGCTCGACGTGCGCGACCTGGCCGAGCTGGCGCAGCCGACGCTCGCGCGCTACGACCTCGACCGGTTGTGCGAATGGCTCGCGATCGAAATCTCGGGCCGGCACACGGCGATCGGCGATGCGCTCGCCACCGCGCGCCTGTTCATGGCCCTGGTGCCGCTGCTGCGCCAGCGCGGCATCCGCACGCTCGCCGAGGCGGAGGCCGCCTCCCGCGAGATGTCGGCGCGGCGCTCCCAGGTTGTCCCGCAGCTGGCGGGCGAGGCCGAGCCGGCCGTCGGCGACTCGCGCCGGCCGATCGCCCGCGTCGACAGCTTCGTCTACCGCCACCGCGTGCGCGACGTCATGAGCGCCCCGGCGATAACCGCGCCGGCCGATGCCACCGTGCGCGACACGCTGCGGCTCATCATCGAGCGCAAGATCAGCTCGGTCTTCGTCACGGGGCAGCAGATCGAGCCCGGCATCGTCACGGAACGTGATCTGCTGCGCGCGATCGACGACCGCGGACCGGCGGGCCTGGACGCACCGATCGGCGCGATCGCCAAGCGGCCGCTGCAGTCGGTGCAGGAGGACGACTTCCTCTATCGCGCCATCGGCCGCATGGAGCGGCTGGGCTTCCGCCATCTCGCCGTGCGCAATGCCGAGGGCAAGCTCACCGGCGCCGTCACAACGCGCAACCTGCTGCGTCACCGGGCAACGACCACGATCATTCTCGGCGATCAGATCGACAGCGCCCGCGACGTCGCCGAGCTGGCGCAAGCCTGGTCGCGGCTGCCGACGCTCGCAGCCAGTCTGCTGTCCGACGCGGTCGATCCGCGCATGGTCTCGAGCGTCATCAGCGCCGAGATCTGCGTCCTGACGCGTCGTGCCTCGGAGCTTGCCGAGGCGCGCCTGGCGCAGGCCGGCAAGGGACCGCCGCCGGTCGGCTATGCCGTGCTTGTGCTCGGCTCGGCCGGCCGCGGCGAATCCCTGCTGGCGGCAGATCAGGACAACGCCATCGTCTACGAGAGAGGCGAGCCCGGTACCGCCGAGGACCAGTGGTTCGAGGCGCTCGGGATCGAGATTGCCTCCATGCTCGATGCCGCCGGAGTGCCCTTCTGCAAGGGTGGCGTGATGGCGCGCAATGCCCAGTGGCGCATGAGCGTTGCGCGCTGGAAGACGACGATCGACGGCTGGGTGCGCCGGCAGCGGCCGCAGGACCTGCTCAACGTCGACATCTTTTTCGATGGCGTGCCGGTGCACGGTACGCTGGCGCTGGGCGAGGCGATCTGGAACTACGCCTATGACGCCGGCCGCCAAAGCCCAGCCTTCGTGAAGCTTCTGAGCGAGCTTGCCCGCAACTGGCGCGCGCCCCTGACCCTGTTCGGCAACATCCGCAGCGACATGAAGGGGCGCACGGACCTGAAGAAGGGCGGCCTGCTGCCGCTGGTCACGGCGGCGCGCGCGCTCTCGATCCGCCACGATGTGCGCGCGCGCTCCACCGTCGAGCGCTTCCAGGGCGTCGCGGCGGCCGGCGTCGGCTCGCCCCAGGACACCGAGGCGATCATCGAGGCGCATCGGGTTCTGCTCGGCGCCGTCCTGCGCCAGCAGCTGGCCGATGCCGAGGCCGGCGTCCCCCTCTCGCCCGCCGTCGACGTCGGAGGGCTCAGCAAGGAGGAGCGGGAGAAGCTGCGCGCCGCGCTGGGCGCCGTGCGCACCGCCGTCGATCTGGTGGGCGAAGGCAGATTCTAGCGCGCGACGAGGCACTTGCGGCCACATGGCCCTGCCCCGGTTTTCCGGCAGCCCCTGCGGCAGTACACTGGCGCCCATGGGAATCACGGAGCGATCATGACCCGACGCACATTGCGCCAGCCGGCGGCGGCTCTCGGCATTGCGGCACTCATCATCGCAGGCGCGACGGTGGCTTGGTCTGCGCAGCCGCCGCGCGATGGCCGGGTACGTCTCGCCCAGGCGACTGCATCGCCAACGACCGAAGCCGCGAGCTGGCAGAAGGTATCGGGTCCCGAGCAGAGCTTCAGCGCCGACATGCCGGCGGCGCCCAAATACACGTCGCAGGAGATGCGTACGGCCGCCGGCTCGCCCTACACCATGCACCAGTATCTGCTGGAGCAGGGCAATGTCGCCTACGTGGCCCAGACCGCGATCTACCCTGCCGATGTGAACGTCTCGAACCACCGCACCAACCTGCAGGGCGGCCTCGACAACGCCGCCAAGAACATGGAAGGCGGCAAGTGGGCGAGCATCGGTTGGGGCACGTATCAGGGTCTCACATCCGTCGACGCGGTCGGCGAGCGCACCAGCCACGCCATCCGCTCCTTCTCGGTCATGAAGGGCCGCCAGATCATCACGCTCACCTATGCGGGCCCGACGGGCTCGGCACGCTCCCCCGATGCCGAACGGTTCATGACGTCATTGCGCATCGGTCCCTGAGACGGCGCCCCTAATCAAGACAACGCGAAAAGCCCCGCCACACGTCGGTGTGGAACGGGGCTCCTCATCACTTCCGATTTGCGCCCAGCGAACCAGTCGCCGGGCTCGTTCACGAGGCGAAGCCTCGTTCAGGACTACCGTATTGTGGTTTGACGTGCGATGGGTCGGTCGCTTGATCAATGGGCTCGAGCGCGGCCGGCGCACCGTGCCCCCGCCCTTCGGCAGGGGCGGAACGGACTCTGGGGTGGTTCCATGCCTCCTCCGCTCACCGGTTCGATCCAAGCGACGATCGCCGCCTGCACTTCGCGGGAGGAGCACTAGAGGGTGCCGAGCTCGAGGCACCTGCTACGCTCAACTCACCAGCGCGACGAGCGTCGAATTCAATGTTGCGCCGAGCGAGCAGGCTGTCAAGCGAATGTCCGTTCCCGGTAAAGCTACAGCTGGTAGAGCTCGCCGTACTTGGCGCGCAGGTAGGCGATGTAGGGCGCGATGGTGAGGGGCGTGCCCGTCGCGCGCTCGGTGAGTTCGTCGGGGCGAAGCTTGCGGCCGTAGCGGTAGAGGTTGTCGCTGAGCCAGCCGTGCAGTGCGGTGAACTCGCCCTTTGCCATCTGCTCCGGGATCTCGGGATGGGCGGCGAGCGCGGCGGCGTAGAGCTGGGCGGCAAGGATGTTGCCGATGGCGTAGCCCTGGAAGGCGCCGCCGACGGTTCCGGCAAACCAGTGCACGTCCTGCAGGCAGCCGTTGCGGTCGTCGCGCGGGGCGATGCCGAAGTCTTCCTTGAAGCGCGCGCGCCAGGCCTCGGGCAGGTCCTTGACGGCAAGCCGCTCCTCCAGCAGCGCCAGCTCCAGGTCGAAGCGCATCATGATGTGCAGATTGTAGGTCACCTCGTCGGCGTCGGTGCGGATCAGGGAGCGCTCGACCTTGTTGACCGCGCGGTAGAACTGATCGAGCGACACGCGCGCGAACTGATCCGGGAAGGCCTTGCGCAGCGACGGGTAGAAATGCTCCCAGAAGTCGCGGCTGCGGCCGACCAAGTTCTCCCACAGCCGCGACTGGCTCTCGTGCACGCCGGCGGAGGCGCCCCAGCCCAGCGGCGTGCCGTCGAGGTCGGCGGCGACGCCCTGCTCGTAGAGCGCGTGGCCCGCCTCGTGCAGCGTCGAGAACAGCGCCTCGCTCAGGTCGTCGTGGCGCACGCGCGTGGTGATGCGCACATCGCCACTCGAGAACCTCGTGCAGAAGGGATGATGCGTCTTGTCGAGCCGGCCGCGCTCGAGGTCGTAGCCGAAGCGCCGGATCACCGCGAGGCTGAAGTCGATCTGCGCCACCTCGGGGAATGCACCCTTGAGGCAGCGGTCGTCGGTGGGCTGCTGGGCGGCGATGGCGCGTACGATCGGCACCAGCGCCGCGCGCAGCTCCTTGAAGAGGGCCAGCACCGAGGCCGTGGTCATGCCCTCGTCGGGCCCGTCGATCAGTGGGTCGGCGATATGATCGTAAGGGCCCAGGAAATCGGCATATTGCCGGCTGAAGTCGAGGGCCTGCTCGAGCAGCGGACGCATGGTCGCGAAATCGTCGGCCGGCCGGGCGCGCGTCCAGACATCGTAGGTGCTGGAACCGAAGGCGCTCCAGCGGGCGACGAACTCGGCCGGTACGCGCGTGGCCTTGTCGAAATCGCGCCGCACGACGCGCACCAGGCTCGCCTTGTCGGAGTCGTAAGGGAGACGCTCGGCATAGGGCGCGAGATCGTCGAGCAGCTTTCCGAGTGCCGGATCGACGAGCCGCTCGTGCGCCAGCCGGCTGAGCGTCGCGCCCTGGCGGGCGCGCGCCGCCGCTCCGCCCTTGGGCATGTAGGTGGCCTGGTCCCAGCCGAGCACCGCGCCGGCGCCCGAAAGGTCGCTGATCTCGAGCAGGCGCTGCTCGAGGTCCGCGAGCTTCTCCTCCATCGATGGACGGCCACGAGATTGCCGCGCTTGCGCGGGCCTTTCTGTAGCGGCTGCGGTCTTGTCCTTGGGCGTCGTCGCGCCGCGCGTTGCCTTGGCCTTGCGCCGGACGGTCGTGCTAGAGGGAATGGGAGCGCTCCTGCCGGTGGCTGTTGGCAAAAGAGGCGGCACCCTATCAATGATCGAGGCCCTCGACCACATCGTGCTCGCCGCGCCCTCGCCTGATGCGGCCGTTGCGGACTACCAGGCGCTGCTGGGGCTGCACGCAGGCGGTGGATCGTTCCAGCTCGCCAACGTGCGCCTCGAGGTGCGCGCCGGGGCCGAGGGCCACACCGGAGGCCTGACGGCGCTCGCATTCGCCACGTCCGACGGCGCCAACGCACAGCGGCTGCTGCAGCAGCGCGCGCTGCCTGTCGCAGCGGAAGCAGACGGCACTCTGCGTATCGCGCCGCCGGCGACGCACGGCGTCCATATCTCGCTCCTGCCCCGCACCGGTGCAGAGGCGCCTCGGTTCTCACAGCCGGTCCCGGGCGCCGATGGGGCGAGCTGCGTCTCTGGGCTCGACCACGTGGTGATTCGAACGCCCAATCCGGAGCGCGCCGTCGCCCTCTACGCGGGTCGGCTGGGTCTCAGCCTGCGGCTCGACCGCAGCGAGCCGAAGTGGAGTGCGCGGCTGCTGTTCTTCCGCTGCGGCGACCTCGTCGTCGAGGTCGTGCACGACCTCGAGTCCGGCCTCGGCGATGGGCCCGACAGGCTGTGGGGCCTCTCCTGGCGCGTCCCCGACGTCGTCAAGGCGCATGCGCGGCTGAGCCGGGCAAGCGTCGAGGTTTCCGACATCCGCAAGGGCCGCCGCCCCGGCACCGAGGTCTTCACCGTGAAGAGCCACACGGCGAACGTGCCGACGCTGATGCTCGGCGCTGCGCCCGGATGAAACGGAAGCGGTCGCTCGCGCGGCCGCCTCGAATCGATCCGTCGCGTGGCGCGGTTACCGGCTCAGGCGGAACATGGCCGAGCCGCTGCTGCTGGTGAGCCGCACGTTCTGGCTGTTGCCGCTCACCACAACGAAGATCGTGCCGGTGATGTCGTAGTCCGGGTTGTGGAAGTTGCCGCGATAGCGGTTCTCGCCGACCTTGTGCACGGTAGCGGTCTGATTCGCCTTTCCGGACGGCGTGGCGCATGTCGCGCGCAGCCGGTAGGTGTCCTTGGAGGCGCGGCTATAGAAAGCCTTGCAGCGCGCCTGCTCGCTTCCGCCGGTGGCGAACTGCACGGAGCCGCCGCCGCTCCAGGAGCCCTCTAGCCCCCGCACCTCCTTGCCGTCCTTGGCTTCCTTCGCTGGCGCCGCCTTCGCCGTCGTCTGGCTCCGGCTCTCTGCCGCAAGGCTGAGAACACCGACGCTCGCAACGAGCGCGAAAGCGGCGATACGCGCCGTCAGCCAGCCCCGTGCCCGTGCGGACGGGCCGGTCTCGGAACTGGCTTGCGGGGCGGAATGCGG
>Ga0247830_10001057_pt1 | contig 10987 bp, 7 predicted proteins | sample 12C_Control_Day5_FD_207766 | JGI IMG/M metagenome (GOLD analysis project Ga0247830, IMG submission 207766) | Soil microbial communities from agricultural site in Penn Yan, New York, United States - 12C_Control_Day5 | ecosystem: Environmental > Terrestrial > Soil > Agricultural land | place: USA...
TACCAGGACCGGCGGCTCAGGGCGTAGAACAGAGCCCCGTGCCAGACGTAGGTGCCATAGCTCCACCGCCCACAGGCGCGTAACGGCGCCCATTGCAAGACCTGCTGCAGGGAACTGGCGGGGCGGGTCGTCAACGCCATGGCGACGTAGGCTGCGGCGGTCGTGGACACCAAGGTATACCCGATGGTCTGGAAGAACCGGCTGTCGAGGCGGAGGCCTCGACCCAGGACGAAGGCGGCGAGGAGTGCTACGGTGAGGAGAACCCCCGCCGGAGGGCTCCAGCGAGCCATGCGCGGGGCGAGGCCCGGCGTGCGGATCCAGAGGGCAAGCAGCGCCCCGAGTGCGAGGTCATCCATTCTGGCCGGCGTCGCCGTGTAGATGGCCTCGGCGATCGGCGGCTGTATCCCCGCCGCGCGCAGCGACAGACGAACGAGTACGGCGGTCACGATCAGGGCCAGGCACACGCGGACTAACCAGTCCCGCCGCGTGCCTGCTACCACGAGCGGCCACAGCAGGTAGAAGTGCGTCGCCACCGCGAGCGACCAGAAGATGGTCGCTCGGCCCCGAAGCTGCCCTGGTGAAGGGTGAGACGAAGGTTGGCCAGAAAAGTCCAGTACCATCCTTGGCTGGCTTGGAGCGAAACGATTTCCTCCGCCGTGTACGTGCCGAGGTGGGCCGCCGCGAGCAGCCAGAGGAGAAGGAAGCCGTAGTACAGGGGCACGATACGGAACACACGCCGCAGGTAGTAGTGGCGGTATCCCGCGTCGACGCCCTTGGTGTCACACAGCGTACCGGTGGTCAGGAAGCCGGTCAGCACGAAGAAGAGGCTGACCCCGACCCACCCGGATCGCAGGGTGAACCACACGGCGCCCTCGATCCGAGTGCCTGCCGGGCCGGCGTACAAGTTGTGGCAGGCGTACACCAGGATGGCGATGCCTCGAAGGCCATCGAGGGCGGCCACGCGCTCGGGGGGAGACTCCGTGGGGGACGAGCAGTCTCGGACGAAGAAAGCGGGGAAGTGCAGGGGGATCGACCCTGATCGGACTGGCATACAGTACGGCGCTTCGCGCCGTTTCACAAGCAATGAATGGACCTAAGGATGAACCCGTGACGCAGGTGGCATCGGCGTCGCTCACGGCGCAGCTGGTCCAGAGTCTCCGCTCGGTCGGAGTGCGCCTGGGCGACACCGTCTTCGTTCACGTCTCCCTGGGCCCGCTTGGTCTCGGCCAGGACGCCGCTCCCGACGAGCGCGGAAGGATCGTCGTGGACGCCGTGCGTCAGGCCGTGGGGCCGGACGGCACCTTGCTGATGCCGACATATTCCTTCTCGTTCTGCCGACAGGAGCTGTACGACCTGCAGGAGACGGTCACTCGGGGCGGCCCGTGGAGCCGGTCGCCCGAAGTCCTGGAGTACCTCCGGCGCCTCCCGGAGGCGCATCGGTCGCGGGATCCGATTCATTCTGTTGCCGGCCTGGGCCCGGAGGCGCGAGCGCTCGTGAGCGGGCTGCCGTCGACGTGTTTTGGTCCAGGATCGATCTTCGACCGTCTGCGGGCCGCCGGCGCAAAGATCTGTCTCCTCGGGCTCCCGCTGGAAGAGGCGACGTTCCGGCATCACATCGAGGAGATGGTCGGGGTTCCGTATCGCTTCCGGAAGTTGTTCACCGGCCAGATTCGCGACCGTGGCGTGGTGCGTCGGGAGGGCTGGCTGTACTACGTGCGCATCCTCGCGTCCAACGCCGATTCGGATGCCGCCAGGCTCGAGCGCCTCGCCCGGGATGCCGGTGTATGTCGGGCGGCGCCGCTGGGTGCCGGAGAAGTCCTGGCGGTGGACTGCCCGGAGTTCTTCGAGTTCACCGCGGGGCACCTGCGATGCGACCGGTGGTTCACGGCGCGCGGTCCGGCCGCCGATCCGCTCCAGCTCGAGGTCACCCGCATCGGCACACGGGTGCCCGCAGTCGAGTTGCGGTCGGGCGCCTCCATGGAGGAGATGATCGAGGCCTTGTGGCGGCTTCCCCGCGATCTGATTTCGGACGGGTACGACGTCGCCCTGACGGCGCTGGCTGGTCAGGTCCCCATGCGCATCCACTCATATCCGACCGGCCTGGAGGGCTGGACCTGGGTCGTGCCCGAGAAGTGGAGCTGTCACGAGGCGTATCTGGAGACCCTCGACGGACGGCGGCTCTTCTCTTACGCCGACCATCCCCTGCACGTGGTGTCGTACTCCCTCCCGTTCGAGGGCGAGGTCAGTCGCGGGGTCCTTTTCCAGCACCTCCACGTCCATCCGCAGCTCACGGACGCCGTGCCGTTCATGTTCAAGTACTACGACCGTGACTGGGGCCTCTGCTGCAGCCGGAGCCTGAAGGATCGGCTGACCGAGGACCGGTATCGGGTGGTGATCCGGAGCGAGTTCAGCTACGGCACGCTCAAGGTCGGCGAGGTGGTGGTGCCGGGTCGCAGCACCGACACCATCGTGCTGTGCTCCCACCTGTGCCACCCGGGGATGGTCAACGACGACCTCACCGGAGTCGTGGTCGGTCTCGACGTCATGCGACGTCTCCTGGCGCAGCCGACTCCGCGGTACACCTACCGACTCCTGATCGTACCCGAGACCATCGGCTCGGTGGCGCATCTCAGCCAGCATCCCGAGCTGCTGCCGTCGCTCAAAGGCGGTCTGTTCCTCGGGATGCTGGGGCGGCGGCACCCCCACGCGCTCCAGCTGTCGTTCGCGGGCGATACCCCGCTGGATCGGTGTTTCGCGCGGGTGCTCCGCCGCCTTGCGCCGGGCGGCTGGACGGCGCCGTTCCGCACCCTGGCCGGCAACGATGAGCGGCAGTTCAACGCACCGGGAGTGCGGGTTCCGATGCTGGCCTTGACGCGGCAGCTGGCGCCCTCGCACCCCGACTTTCCCTATCGCGAGTACCACTCCTCCCACGATGTCCCCGAGCTGGTGCCTCCGGGAACGCTGGAGGAATCGCGCGACCTGGTGCTGGCGATGATCGCCGCCCTGGAGTCCGACCGGGTGCCGGTCAACCGATTCAGCGGAGAGGTGTTCTGCTCCCGCTACGGCATCCACATCGATCCGATCCAGAATCCGGAAGGGAACCGCGCACTCTTCGACATCATGTTTCTGATCGATGGTACCCGGAGCGTCGCCGACATCGCCGAGACCTGTGGGATCTCGTTCGAGGCGGTGGCGGGGACGATCGACGAGCTCACGCGGCACGGGCTGGTGGCGTATGCCGACGCCTGACGACGACCGGGCCTCGGACGTGGTAGTGATCGGTGCAGGCCTCATCGGGCTCGCCTCCGCATACAAGCTCCTGCTGGCGCGGCCCGGACTTGCGGTGCGGGTTCTGGAGAAGGAGGCCGCCCCGGGGCGTCACCAGAGCAGCCACAACAGCGGGGTCCTGCACGCGGGACTTTCCTACCTCCCCGGATCGAGTAAGGCCCGGCTCGCCGTGGCCGGTATCAGGCAGATGACCGCGTTTTGCCGGGCCCACGGCGTGGAGCACCGGATCTGCGGCAAGCTGGTGGTGGCGGCATCGGCGCCCGAGGTCAGCCGGCTCCGGGACCTGCAGGAGCGCGGTCGGCAGAACGGACTGCGCAATCTGGTCTGGGTCGACGCCGGCCGAATCCGCGACTACGAGCCCTCCGCCGCGGGCGTGGCGGCGCTGTGGGTGCCGGAGGAAGGCGTGGTGAACTACCCCGGCGTTTGTCGGGCGCTGGCCCGCCAGATCGCCGATCGAGGAGGCGTGGTACAGACGGGAGTGCGGGTCCGGGAGCTTCACCGGAACGCGGGCCGGTGGGTGGCGGCCGCCGGCCAACGGGAATTCACCGCCCAAGTGCTGGTCAATTGCGCCGGGCTCTTCGCCGACCGTGTCGCGCGCCAGGCCGGGGTCCGGACCTCGCTCCGCATCGTCCCGTTCCGCGGGCTCTACTATACCCTGCGGCTGGAGCGGGTCCACCTGGTGCGGCACCTGATCTATCCGGTGCCCGACCCGAGGTTTCCCTTCCTGGGTGTGCACTTCACGCGCGGCGTCGACGATACCGTGACGGCCGGGCCCAATGCGGTGCTAGCCCTGTCGCGCGAGGGGTACAGCGGGCGCTCGGTCAACCTTCGCGATACCGCCGAGATCGCCAGGTTCCAGGGGCTGTGGCGCTTCCTGGCGCGCCATCCGCGTCCCTGCTGGCACGAAGTCAGGCTGAGCTTGAGCCGGGAGCGGTTCGCCCAAGCTCTGCAACGACTGGTGCCGGCGATCCGTGCCGCCGATCTGGCTCCGGCGTTCTCCGGCGTTCGAGCCCAGGCCATGCACGCCGACGGCACGTTGGAGACCGATTTCGTCTTTGCCACCGGTCCCCAGGCGGTACACCTGTTGAATGCGCCCAGCCCCGGCGCCACCGCCGCACTCGCGATCGCCGACGAAGTGGTCGGACGGGTGCTACCCATGCTGCTGCCCACGCCCCACCCGCAGGCAGCGGCCCCCGCTCCGGGCTCCCTCACCATGGGGGCGCCGTGACCCGGGTGATCGTCGATCCCGGAACCCGCAACTGCCGCAACATGGGCGACGTGGCCATGCTGCGGGTGGCGCTGGCGCGAATCGGTGAGGTCCTTCCGGACAGCACGATTCACGTGTTCACGGAGGACCCGGCCGAATTGGCGCGGCAGTGCCCCGGGGTGCATCCGTTGTCGCACTGGGCCAGGGAAGCCTGGCTCGACGACCGCCAGCTCTGGGGCGGGCTTCGACGCGTGCTCCGGGGACCGGCGTGGCGACTCGCGGCCCGGGCGCAGGATCGGGTACGGAGGCACCGGCCCGGGTTGTATCGCCGGGCGCTCGACCTGCGGTTTCTCGGCCGGCCGGGCGGGGCGGAGGAGTTGGCCACCTTCCCCGATCGCCTGTCCGGAGCCGACGCGCTGGTGTTCGCAGGTCAGGGGACCCTGGCCGACGCGGCACGCGATCACGCCCGCAGCATGCTTGCCACCGCGGCGTTCGCGCACGCGGCGGGAGTGCCGGTGGTCTTCTTCGGCCAGGGCATTGGGCCGCTGTCGGATGCAGGTCTGCGTCGCCTGGCGGCGGCGATCCTGCCGCACGCTCGATTGGTCGCGCTGCGAGAGGAGCGTCAGGGACGGGCGCTGGTCGAGGCGTTGGGCGTGCGCCCCGACCGGATCGTGATGACCGGCGATGACGCGGTCGAGCTCGCGGCCGGCTTGCGACCGGACCACCTGGGCAGCGGCGTGGGTATCCACCTCCGCATCGCGCCGGAGGCCCTCCGGGACGGGACCGTACCGGCGCGCCTTCGACCGGTGCTGCACGCCTTCGCGCGGTCCCGGGGCGTCCCGCTGATCCCGCTCCCGATCTCGCATCACCAGGTCGGAGCCAACGACCCTCGGACGATCCGCTGGCTGCTCGCCGGGTTCGACGACGCCTCAGACGGGGGCGTCGCGGCGGACACGCCCGACGAAGTGATCCGCGCGGCCGGCCGCTGCCGCGTAATCGTCACCGGTGCGTATCACGCCGCCGTCTTCAGCCTGGCTCAAGGGGTGTCCGTCATCTGCCTCGGTCGGTCCGCCTACTATCTCGACAAGTTCCATGGATTGCGGGACCAGTTCGGGTCCGGGTGCCAGGTGCTCGATCTGGATGATCCCGCGCTGGCCGACATGCTATCGGCGGCCATGGAATCCGCCTGGGAGCGGGCCGACGCTCACCGAGCCGGTCTGATCGAAACGGCGGATGGACAGATCGCCGCGGGGCGGGCCGCCTACTTGCGGCTCGAGGGGATCGTTCCGGTGCGATCCGCCCCTGAGACGACCACCGCCGTCCTCCCCGGCGTTCAGTCATGACGAGGGGACGCCATGTCGTCCTGAGTCCCGACCGTAGCCCCGTCGCTGGGGAAGCGGTGCTTGAGTCGCAGGAAGCGGGTCTCATAGCAATGCCAGCTGACCATCGCGAGCCCGATGGACAGCGCCGAGGCCGATACCAGCACGAGCAGCGCCGCCGGCACCTGCGAGCCGAAGACCCGGGGCAGGGTGCGCACGAAAGGGACGGAGCGCTCGAGGCCGAACATGACCGGCCCCTGAAAGATGTAGATGCCATAGCTGTAGCGCCCGAGCAGTCGCAGCGGCGGCATCTCGAACGCTCGGCGCAGTCGTGGGCTCCGGTCGCCGGTCACGAGGACTGCGATCAAGGACCCGAACATCAGCCCGATCAGGGTGTAACCCGCCGTTTGCACCGCCACGTCCTCGGCACTCAGACCGCCGCGCCAGACGGCCAGCGCCAGCAGGAGCGCGCCCGCAGCCCCAAGGACAACCGGGCTCCCGCGGGCGAGCGTGTCGCGGACGGCCGAGCTTCTCGCCCCCACCGCCAGGAGCGCGCCGACGGCCAGCGTATCCATCCGGGCGGGGGTGAGCAGGTACATCGCTTCGGGGTTGAGTCCGGCGATCCGCCAGGTGGTGCGGAGGGCCACCGCCGCCGCCAGCAGCAGGAGGGACAGGCTCACGAGACGTCTGCGTGGGAGCAGACTGACGACCAGCGGCCAGATCAGGTAGAACTGCTCTTCCACCGCCAGCGACCAGAACGGACCGGTGCCGAACTTCGCCGCGCCGGACCCGATCCACGCGGTCATCAGGTTGACGAGATAGGTCCAGTACCACCCCTGTCGCTCGAGGTAGTGCGCGCGCTCCTCGGGCGTACCGATGCCGCCCCAGGCGACCAGGGCCAGCAGGACCAGCAGGACCCCGTAGTACAGTGGAAAGATTCGGAGGAATCGCCGTGCATAGAAGTTGCGAAAATAGTTCGGCGCGCCCTTCCCATCGAGCAGGATGCCGGTAATCAGAAAGCCCGAGAGGACGAAGAAGAGATCCACGCCGATCCATCCGGCGTTGCTCGCAGTCTCGACCAGCTGGTCGAGCCTGATGGACGGTCGTTCAGGGTAGAGGTTGTTGGTCAGGACCAGAAGGATGGCCAAGCCGCGGACACCATCCAACGCCGGCAGGCGCACGGTGGACTTGAGCGGCTGGGTGGACGCCGGTGGGGCGGGGAGGACCGGCGCAGCGGAAGGAGTGGCCATCTCGCGATTCGAGGGGATCGTGCCTCAATCTGCTTCCCGCCGGCGGCGACGGCAAGCGAGACTCCATGGGGCAGCGCGTGACCCGGCTTCCCCAGGTCCGGCGTCTTCCCCTCGACGGCTGGGATGGGCTGCTCCTGCTCGTCCTGCTGCTCGAGTTCTTCGCCGTGAGCCGCCTGCCGTTCGCGGCCAAGCCGATGGGCGACCTGAATTTCTACCTGGAGGCGAAGGCGCTCGCGGCGGCGCTGAAGGGCACCGGGCCCTGGGCAGACGTCGCCGTTTCCCGGGGTCCGGCGCCGGTACTCTATTACACGATCCCGTTTCTCCTGGTCCCGACCGGAGCGGGGGAAGAAGTCTTCTGGCGCGCAGGGTTCTACTGGAACGTGCTTTGGATGGCCGTCGCCCTGCTCGGTCTGAAGCGGGCGGGCGCCGCGGTGAGCGGACCCTTGGGCGGAGTCGTTGCGGGCTGCCTGGTACTGGCCTCCCCCTTCGGCGTGTATTACGCGTTCGGGATCAGCGCGGAGCCTCCGGCCTTCCTGGCGGCGGCCGTGCTCAGCCAGGTCTGGGCCGCCCGCATTGCGCGGCGCCGGGCGCCGTCCGCCGGGGTCCCTTGGGTCGGCATGCTGGCCCTCGCCGTGTTCCTGCTTTCCCGCCCCAACGCCATCCTGGTGCTACCCCTGCTCGGGCTCAGCGCGCTGCTGCTCGCTCGGCGGCACTCCCCAGATGCCGTGGACGCCCGTGCCATGGGTTGGCTGGTGACGCTGACGACCGTCCTGGTTCTGGTGGCGCCGCTGACGCTGCGGTGGCTACCGCGAACCCAGCCCGGGAGCAGTCAGCTGGAGAATCTCTCCCACGTCGTGTTGCACGGGCGGTTTCAATACCGCACCGAGCCCTTCGATTGGCGCTACTGGGACAACGAGACCCGAGGCGGCAGCGCCGACTACGCGGCCTGGGTGCACGTCTCCGATAGCCTGGAGCGCGTTGCCGCGGCGACTCACACCCCGGTTTCGCCGCTGCGCTGGCAGTGGATCGGCGATGACCTGCGCCACCACCCCTGGGTCACGCTCCAGTGCGCGGCCATTCGGCTGCTGACGCTCAACCTGGCCTTCGTGAACTCGAAGGCGCCCGAGGCATTCCAGGTGGGCCCGATCAGCGGGCCCGTGGCGTACTGGCTCTTCCACGCGGCCGTTAACCTGGCCTGGGTGACCGTGTTGGCGCTGGCGCTCCGGTTCGTGATTCGTCGCCCTCGAGACCTGCCCCTGTGCGCGCCACTGTGGGTGCCGTGGACGGGACTCCTCTTCTTTCACCTCTTCACGTATGCCGAGCCGCGCTACCTCTTCCCCGGGCAGCCGGGCATCGTCGTCCTGGCTGCCGTGGCGCTGTGTCCTTGGCTGGAGACCCGATTCCAGGGGCTGGGAAATGGGCGGGGGAAGGCCGTCGCCCGGGCTGACGCGGCCGGCGCGCTCGGGGTGTCGTCGTGAGGCGGTGGCGTCGGTGCGACATGACGGCACCGCCGGCGTGTTGCGGCCCTGCCGCAATAGCCTACATGCGGTGGCTAACCGCGGGCCTCGCAAAGGCGTGCATGGTCGAGTGCGTGCTGCGCCCCGGCATTCTCCTTGCGAGCTCGTGGCAGGTTCCTGGAACATCCGACCGACGGCCTCTTGACGGGAGCGTCCTTTCTCATGCGCCGGTCCGTGGTTAGCCGTCCTGACGGTCCTCGGGTCGCCCTCATCGTGGATCACCCCCAGCGTGATCTGGCAGGCCTCACCCTCACGGCCGTCGAGCTCTGTCAGCACGGCTTCACCTGTCACTTTGTTCCGCTGAACCTGCAGGACCGCGAGCTCTTCGCACTGGCTCCCGATTTCGTGGTGCTCAACTTTCTCCGCCGGGGGACTGAGCCGCTGGCCCACGGGCTGGTCGAGGCCGGCATCGGTCTGGGCCTGCTCGACACCGAAGGCATCGTCTGGGCGGAATACAAGGACTATACCGATCTCCTCTGGGAGGAGGCCGGGCTGCGCGGCGCCGTGGAGTGCCTCTGTCTCTGGGGAGAAAAGCTCGGCCAGCATCTGGCGCAGCAGGGACTCTTCGCGGCGGACCGGATGCGAGTTACCGGCTGCCCCCGCTTCGACTTCTATGCCCCCCAGTGGAGGGCCGTCCTCGCGCAGCCAGTCGACCGGGGCGACCGCTGCATCCTGCTCAATACCCAATACTCGATGACCAATCCCCGGTTTACCACTGTCGAGCGCCACATCCAGGACTTTCGCTCGCACTTCGGCTGGTCCGAGGAATCGATCAGGACCAAGATGGAGATCGAACGGGCCGCCGTCGGGGCGACGATCGCGCTGGCCGAGGACCTGGCGAGGGATTTCCCGGCCGTGCCGCTGGTCATCCGGCCCCACCCCCACGAGAGCCCCGAGCCGTACCGACGCGCGCTGGCAGACCGACCCAACGTCAGTTTCAGCCTCGGGGGTCCGGTTCAGCCCGACATCTTTCGGGCAGCGGTCGTCATCCAGCGCAATTGCACCACCTCCGTCGAGGCGGGCCTGGCGGGTGTCCCTACGCTCTCACCTGACTGGATCCCGTCGTGGTTCAGGATGGAACTCGCCGAACGGGTCAGCCTGCCGACGCAGACCTACCCGGAACTCCGCTCCGTGGTGGCCGACATTTTCGACGGGGGCGCACCCGCGCAGGTCCCCGTGCGCCGCGAGCTCGACCAAGTGATCCGGGATTGGTTCTGCGCGAACGACGGGTGCTCGCATCGGCGGGTCACCCAGGCGCTCCTGCCGGTACTTCGCGGCCGCCCTGGGCCGCAGTTGGACCGCTGCTACCGCGGCCTCCATGGACTGCTCGGTCCTACGGCGTGGGATCGCGTCACACTGGGCCGCCGGCTCCGGCACGTGCTGGGACTCCCGGTGGAGTTTTCCTTTGGCCGCCTGCGGACCGTGGCGCCGAGCTATTGGAGCACGACCGACAAACGGTTCGATGCCACCGCGGTCACGGCGCTTGCCACGCGCATTCAGCAGGCCCGGCTGGCACAGGGCCACTCGACGCTTCCGGTGAGTGTCGACCAGGCCCGCGACCGGGGGGCGTACCACTTCGGCTACTGCGGACATGCCGTCACCATGTCCCCCGCGAGCTAGCGCCCGTGTCCCGTTCCATCGCGTTGCTGGTGCCCGACGGCGTGGGCGTGAGAAATTTCCTTCTCGGCCGGCTCCTCCACGCCGTCGGCCGGACGCACTGCGTCGACGTCTACCATCTGATTCCGGACGCGCTGCTCGGGGTGTATCGTGACCGCAACCCTGCGGGAGCCGGCTGGCGTCCTCTGCTGCCGTATCGGGAAACGGCTCAGACGTTCTTCGTGCGTAACGCTCTGGTCTATGCCCAGATGTACTGGGCCGATACGCATGCGATGCGATTCGAGCGCCGCCGGCCGCTCGGGGGGAGCTGGCGCTATCGCGCCGCTCGGGGCGCCGCGCGGGCGCTCGGTCGGCTGGCCTCCCACCGAGCCGGAGTCGAACGCCTGGCCGCGTGGCATCGCTTCGTTGTCGCCCGGCAGCGAGAGGTCGAGCGTTATCGGCGGGTCTTCCGGGAGGCGCGACCTGGGGTCGTCTTCGCCACCCATCAAACCCCACTCGAGGTCCTGGCACCGGTCGTGGCAGCACGCTCGATGGGCATCCCTACAGCGACCTTCGTGTTCAGTTGGGACAATCTTACGACGCGAGGCTATATCGCGGCGCCGTTCCAGCACTATCTGGTCTGGAGCGAGCACATGCGGGAGGAGCTCCTGCGGTTCCATCCTTACGTGGCGGCGTCCGGGATTCACATCGTCGGCACCCCGCAGTTCGACCCGTATGTGGACACCGACCTCCTCTGGACGCGTCGGGAGTTCTGTCGCCGGGTGGGCGCGGTCCCGGATCGCAGGATCA
>Ga0247830_10001058_pt1 | contig 10981 bp, 12 predicted proteins | sample 12C_Control_Day5_FD_207766 | JGI IMG/M metagenome (GOLD analysis project Ga0247830, IMG submission 207766) | Soil microbial communities from agricultural site in Penn Yan, New York, United States - 12C_Control_Day5 | ecosystem: Environmental > Terrestrial > Soil > Agricultural land | place...
ACGGAACCACTGCGCTTCGCAGCGTCGAAAAGAGCCCGCCCGACCTCGTGCTGCTCGACATCATGATGCCTGGTCTCGATGGCTACGAGGTGTGCCGGCAGCTGCGCGCACAGGAATCGACACGCGAGCTGCCGGTGATGTTTCTCAGCTCGCTCGAGGACGTCAAGAACAAGGCCCAGGGGTTCGAAGTCGGCGCCAACGATTATCTGACGAAGCCATTCGAGGTGCTCGAGGTCAAGGCACGCGTGCGATCTTTGCTCAAGGCAAAGGCGTACGCGGACGCGATTCGCGAAACGATGGCCCGCGACCTGCGAATTGCCCGCGAGATCCAGATGGGCATCCTGCCCGCGGACCCTGCCGCCATCGTCAAAGGAACGGCCCTCGATGTGTACGCGCTCATCGAACCGGCACGTGAGGTCGGCGGCGACTTGTACGAGGTGCTGCGGGCCGCCGAGAATCGCGTCGTCGTGGCCCTGGGCGATGTGTCGGGCAAGGGCATTCCCGCGTCACTGTTCATGGCGGTGACCGTCACGGTGCTGCGTACCCTGGCACGCCAGTTCCTCGAGCCGGACGAGATCCTGCGGCGGCTGAACGACGAGCTGGCCGAACAGAATCCGCGAGGGATGTTCGTCACTATGCAGTGTCTGGTGTTCGATCTTGCGGAGCGCCGCGTGTCGTGTGCGGGCGCCGGCCATCACCGGCTGGCAATCTTGTCGGCTGACAGCCCGCCGCGGCTGGCGTGCCCCTCGTCGGGGCGCCCGGCCGGGTTGATGCCGCACAATCTCATCGATCGCGAGAGCTTGCCGCTCGCGCCCGGGGATACGTTCGTGCTGTTCTCGGACGGCGTTTCCGAGGCCATGAACGTGGAAGAGGATTTCTATGGTGAAGAACGCCTGCTGACGGCGCTGGCGGCCGCCTCAGGCGCAAGACCGGCGGAGATCGTGGCGCGTGTCATGGCCGACGTACGCGGGTTCACGGCAGGCGCGAAACAGAACGACGACATCACGATTCTCGCCGCCCGGTATGCGCCGCCGAAGGACTAACGCCGCGTACTGAATCGCGCGCCGTTCGTCCGAGTACACTCATGATTCGGGCTGTTTCTGCCGGCTCCTGATCTCGGTGGCAATACGCTCGAGCGTGGCGCGTTCCTCGGACGAGACTCGTCCGATCCCGAAGAGGCCTCCCGACGCTTCGGCGATGGCCTCGCAGTACTTGAGAAGGTCGTCCGGCGTGAGGTCGAAGCGGCCTCCCGACGCAAACAGCGCACTGATCAAACGTCGCGCCCGCCGGAAAAGTCCTTCGTCGGGCCGGCGATCGAGCCACTCCGCGAGCTGACGATCGGCCGCGCTGTCGTCCACGATTCCGCGGGCGCGTGCAAGATTGACCACCATCTTGCGTTCGGTGGCGCTCACCCCACCCTCCGCCCACGCCGTCTCCAGGATCGGGATGAGCGGCAGCAGCTTTACCGTCTCGATCGTGAATCCCAAATCTGCGAGCTCGCGACTCACTTCCGGATCGGTAACGCCTATCTGCTCGCCAAGATCCCGAAGCTGCTGCGCGCGCCTTGCCTGCTCTCTCATCTTCTCGACGAGCTCGCGATCCTTCTTTTGAAAGTACTCCTCTTCGTTCTTCCTGCGATGCGACAGCGGATCGTCCGTCATGGCACCTCCATGCCTTCTGGATCCTAGCAGTACTTGCCACAAGCGGCGCGTTCGATCGCGGCGCGCTCATCGTGCTGGAGATAGGCACCGTGGCGGACGCCGGCGCGGACGGGAGCGAGGCCTCATTGGATGGAACCCTTCGTCCGGACGATCGATGTGGCAAAGAAGTACGTCGGGTCGAGCACTCTGGAGCGCTTCGAATGGAACGCCGAGCTCGTGCGCGGGGATCTGGGGAAGGCCGTTCAGCGGAAGCTGGAGTCGGGCAAGGGACGGTTCGTGCCAGGCGTGAAGCGCCCGCTGGTTGGCGGAACTGGGATCGATCGATGAGTGCGAGTTCGCGGTGCAGCCACGGCTAGCGGGCCCCGGGCCGACGTGACCAATGCCAGCGCAACCCGGTTACGGGACACCGCCCGTCGCATGAGGAGGAATCAAGAGGGATCGGGGCGATCCCGGCCGACCGCCCCGAGTGTAAGACGAGCCCTTACTTTCCGCGCTCGAGCGACACCAGCATCGCCTCTGTCCAGACGATGTCGACCTTGTCGCCGACCTTCACCTTGGCAAGAGCCTCTGTGTCCTGCACCTTGGATGTGTATTTCCAGCCGTTCGGCCCCGTGAAAGTGATCGACGGCGTGTTCATGTCGACTGCTGAGATCGTCGCCGTGATCGTCGTCTGCTTGGCTTTGGTGCCACCAGGCAGGACCTGTTCGGAACCGGTCGTGCCCTTCATTCGGCTGACCTCGTCCGACTCACCGGGCTGCTTCACGCGAATGACGACGTTCTCGTAATACCGCGCGTTGACCGTGTCGCCGACCTTGATCTCCGCAAACCGCTTGATCTCCGGCCCAGCGACGACCGACACGAAGGTGCCGTCCGGTTTCTTGAGCGTGACCGTGCGGGTGTCCGGCGCGATCGACTCGACGACGGCCGTCTCCGTTCTCATCTCCGACCTGACCGTCTTGGCCTGGGCCATCGCCGTGTGCGCCGTAGACACCAGAAGAGCCGCTGCAATCATTCCTACGACAAACCGTTTCATAGATCCTCCTAGTCCCGCATTGAAGCGATGGACGTCTGCCTGGACAACGCGGCTGCAGGCCCCGTGCCGTGGGCCTGAAGGCTGGACCACGACGATATTCATTGACGATTTCACGACGTGCTGCCAGTTGCGCACGAACCGCTGAGTCGCTTCCACCAAATTCCGGAGGCCCCCCGTAATACCGGGGTGTCACGTCGGACTACTTCGGCGTGATCTTGGTGATTTTGTTGCCTTGTATTCCAAGGCCTGCCATCAATCCCTTCTGTCCGAAGACAAAAGCGTAGACATCGTCCTTGAGCGTCGTGGTCGTGGTGGTCTTCGCCATGCCTTCGTCGACCAGGACAACGCTCGGGCCGACGCCGACCTCGAAACCGTTTGCGTTGTCCAGCTGCTCGAGCGCCTTTGGGTTCATGAAGAACATCGCGTAGCCGTACCGCTGGCCGCCCGCCTGCAACCCGAACGAAGCGCCTGTCGTCTTGTAATAGGCAACCGCACTGCCACCCTTCAACAAGGCGCCTTCGCCATACTGCCCACCGATTCCCAGGCCCGCCTTGGTGACCTGAGGGAAGATCAAAATGGCATGCGCCTTCGGCCCGAGCTCCTTCGCCAAAGGCACGCTGGCGTAAAGCTGCTTCAAGGCCGCCTGCGACTCACTTGCGAGTTTGGCCGCCTCTGTCTTTCCCTTGTCCTGAGCGACTGATGCGTGTGCCGCAGAAACCAGGACGGCGCCCGCGAGAACGCCTGCCATCCACGTCGTCGTCATTTCAATGCTCCTTGGGCTAAATGAGTGACACGCTTCACGGGTCTCCTGTCTCGAGGTCCCGCGAGTGCGCGAGTCCCGTTATCAGTTTCGCATTGCTGCCACGAGGTCTTTCGATCCCGAGCCCCAGCGAGAGATGGAGCTGACGGCCTGGGTGAAAGGGATGTCGACGATGTGCACGCGTTCACGCGGGAGCACGTATACGGCGCCGGCGAACGGTGTGGGCACCGAGGGCACGAAGATCGTGAACCGACCGTCGGCGAGTTCTTCGATAATGAACGCCGGGACGAGCGCCTCCTCGATTTCGGCCAATGCTGGCCTCCATGCCTCCTCGTCACCGTTTCCCGCCAGCCGTTGTGTCAGACTGCGCAGCACGGCGTACCCGGGAAGTCTCTCGAAAAATACTCTCTCCAGCCGCTCGCGAAGCGCGCGCCCCGATCGAGTCCGCACAGCGAGACCGACGAGAAAACAGACCGCGAGCACCAGGATCAGAGACAACAGCCCCTCAGCTGGGAGCCAGTCAGGTACCAACGCAGCGACGGGCCGCACCAGGCCGGCGGCCGACTTCATACCTTTGAGCAGCAGCAGTACCGCCAGGTAGACGGGCACTACGATGAACAACCCCCCGACGACCGTGCTCATGATGAATTCGCGCGCGTATCTCATGCTTCGGGTCTTCCTGGGCCCTTCACGAAGACATGACCGGGGCGGGCCCCTTGCTCTGCTCAAGACGACGAGGCCTGGGCTTCGGACAACCGCGGGCCGCGCCCATTCCTCGAAACGAGCGCGGCCGGCGTCGAAGGATTGACCCGCTAGCGCGTCGAGCGGCGGCGGGCGGTGAGGCCCAACCCCGCAATGAGCGATGAGAGGCCAACCAGGCCCAGAAGCGGCAAGGGGCTGGCGGTCTTGGGCAGCTTCTTCGGCGCAGCGCCCGAGGTCGCCGCCGCGGTCTGAGATGGCGCCGGTGCGGCCTGAGATGGCGTCGGTGCGGCCTGAGATGGCGCCGCTGCCTTCTGTGGCGTCGAGGGCGCCGGCGTCGCGGCGGCCGCGGGTGCGCCGGCACCGCCACCGCTTTGGGCAAGAGTTGCCTGCACTTCCTTTTCGGTCATGACCCGGGGGGGCTTCGTCGTGACGATGGTGGCCGTCAGCCGGTCGTTGGCACGGAAGTCCGAGATGCTCGCGGGCTCGCCATGGCGCATGATTTTCACACCGCGCTTGTCGATGTCGCTCTGCGTGAACATCTTGACGCCGCCGTCGGTGCGAACGATGATGCTGCTGCCTGTCGCCTGCATCACGGTGCCATCCTTCACCTCGGTCACGGTCACGGGCACCATGGTCGTCTTCGTGGTGATGGTCGCGGTGCCGGCCATGCCCGGCTTCAGTTCGCGCACTGACAGCATCTTCCCGTCGACGTTGAACTGGAAGTCGTCGGGCACCGTCAGTTCCCTCGTGCCTTCGGGCAACTTGACGACGAGCAGGTTGCCGTCCACCGCGATGACCTGGAACTTCTTGGTTGCCGTGGTCGTTGAAGTCTGCGCCAACGTGACTGCCGCCGACAGGCACAGGACCGCACCACTCAATACCACCCGAATCATTGCACGCGTCATAGAGCCTCCTATCATTTCGTTCGCCAAGTCCCCACGTGCCTCACGACGCGGAGGACGCTTAGAGCGCGGACCTCACTTCACTTGATCGTGCGATCTCGGGTCGAGCACTGTGACCACCGATCTGCGGCGCGACCAAACACTCGACGTCTGCACACCGGCCCCGGCGAACGGCCAGTGCCGTATCGACGCGCACGGCGCGGACGATGTAACGTTGCGGCGCTGGACCGACGTGGTAGAACGGGTAGCACGTGACCAGCGTGAGCGAGCGCATGGGCGTAGGATCGAGCACCGATACGTCCTCCGGGTCGACGACCCAGATCCGTTCGACGCGGTACACCTCCTTCCCTCGAAGCGTCTCCAGCTCGATGACATCTTCGGGCCCGATGTCTTTCAAGCCTCGGAAGAACCCGTCGCGGTGCCCGGCGATTCCGGAGTTGCCATCGGTGCCCGGCAGAGCGGTATCGTCGATGTGACCCACGGCGCGGTTGAGCGTGAAGTCGTCAGTGCCCCGCAAGACCGCCACTTCGAGGCGGATCTTCGGGACCCGCAGCACCGCGAGCGGCGGCAGTGCGGGTTCCTTCAATGCCTGCTGCCAGGCGCTGATGCGTTCCGGGTCCCAGAGTCGCAGGTCTGGTGCTGCGGGCTGCTGGAGTGCGGCGGCCTGGAGGAGCGCAAAGCGCTCGAGCTCGTGGCGAGCGCCCACTGCACCGCCGATGTGCAGCGCGCCGAAGGTCACCAGGCACACAACACCGATGGTCCACGCGGCGCGTTCCACGAGCACACCGAGCCGGCGCTGCCGGCGCTGCCGTATCCGATCGATGGGAGGAACAGGTTGCACTCGCGAAGACCTTCCAGGAGCCTCCTTCGCGGTGAGCGACCCTACAACCAGCGCCGCGACGGCATCGTCGCTAAGGGCACGTCGTGTGCCAGAGGTGGTGGCGCAGAATCATGCCCCCTTTTCGACTGGCGCACTTCGCGGATGGGCTCGCACACCCCGGTCCGACGGAGCCGGTCCGAAATCCCGTGCGCTCGCCGGGCCTGATCGCCAACTGCGCACGGGCCGCCCTCCGTCCGGATCCACCGCTTCTGCTGTCCTCGCGTCTGATCTCGCGTGGAATGAGGATTGCGCATCGCTCCGGGACCGCTGCCGTTTGAAGGTCGGCCGCCCGCGGAAGCGACTGGATACGACCAGTCGTGATCCTCGCGCGTTCGGCGTGTCGACAGCCCCACGACACCTCGCGATCTGCGTCACGTCCCGTGGGCCGACGATCGAACGGAGGTCAGACGGACGTGCAGGATGCCAGCCGCAGTACGGACAGATCCGGTTCGAACAGATCGATGTTGGCCCTGGGCGACCATACCAGTCAGGGTCGGTCCAGACCTCCGCCACGGTCGTCAACCGGGCTGCCGTGTGGCGTTGATTCGCACCGCCGCATGCCTCGCCCTGTCCTCGCTCGTCGCATGTGCCAGCCTGACGAAGAAATCGACGGGACCCGATCTGAAGCCCTGGCCCGAAATCCGCCGCGACTTCCGCGTCGAAACATTGCGGACGCGCATGCACGAGTACTCGATTACGTTCGCCGCGGAAATCGACCTCGCTGCCACGGCGATCGAGCGACGGGCTGCCGATTCCACAGTCCGGCGCAACGCCCTGCTCTGGAGGGTCCGCGCAATTCCCGAAATGCGGAAGGCGTGCTTTCGGCTGGAGCCGATCAGTGCGCTCGTCGACGCGTGGATCTTTGCACGCCAGATGGATCAGCTCTTCAGCGAAGGCGCGGGCGCTGGGGCGTTCGGCACATTCCAACCCGAAGCCGTCGAGGTCTCGCGTCGCCTCGTCCACCAGATGCGGGAAATCGGCGGTTCGATCGCCGTGTCTCCTGAGGCACGGGTTGAGTTCGAGCACAAATTCATCGATCCATGGCTCGCCGAACAACCTCTCCACGACCTCACATTCGTCCGCGAATCCCCGATTGCACGCTTCGCTGAGCAATCCCGTGCGCGCGGCGACACGTTGCAGTCCGTCGGCACCATGGAGGAACTGGCGTTCATCCTCTCCCAGCAGGCGCGCATCTACCTGGCCGATCTGCCGCGGCAGGTTCGCGGGGAAGTCGACCTGATGCGAGCCGACGTCCTGCCGTCCGAACGATTGCTGTCGATGCAGAACGACCTGCACATGAGCGCGTCGGCTGCGGATCGTATCGCGTCCGCCACCGAAGGCATGCCGCCGCTCATAAAGGACGAGCGGCGAATCATCCTTGACGAAATCGGCCGGCAGCGAACGTTGGTGATGGACGCCGTCGCCGTCGAGCGCGAGCAGGCCATTCAGGCGATCGTCCGGGCGTTCGACGTCGAACGCCGCGAATTGATGCGGACGATCGAATCGCAACGAGTGGCGACGCTCGCGTGGGCGACAGCCGAGCGCCATGACGCGATCGCCGAGGTGCGCCACGAACTGGGGGGCTCGATGGAATCGCTGCGCGGCGAGCGCGCGATCGTCCTGGGCGACCTGCAGCGGATGATCGACGTCGTCCTGCTGCGAGTCGCCATCTTCCTCGCGGCGGCCGTGGTGCTCGCGCCGCTCGTCGCCCACGCCTACGTCCGTGTCTGGCCGCGACGATGAGGCGTGCGGAGTAATTTCTTCCAATCGTTCGGATTGGTAATCGCCGTTGTGCCAACGGCCACTCGACCGGCGCGCGTCGAAGCGCTATTCGTTTCGTGTCTCAATCGGCGCGGGAGTGAACGGCGGGGGAACCACACGGTGCGGATTGGAAGGGAAGTTTCACGTATGGCGACGCAAACAGCCACCGCGCGTTCGGCTGTGGAGCAGGGCGAAACAGTCGGTCAGCGCTTACAACGACAAGAACTGGGGAGCTGCCGGCAGGCTTCATCGGCAGCTGGTCAGTGACCTTTAGCTCGTCTGGACCACCCACCCGACTCTCTTGCGCTTCCTGAGTGCCGCTCTGACGTGCGCCCGGAACTGCACGACGCTGGTGAGACGCGTCCACTCCACGATACGATGGTCTTCGATGACCACCAGCCGGAAGCCTTCCGGTCCATGCACGACGAGTCCTTCGCAGTGTGACCCGGCTCTGGTCAGGCGCCACGCTGACACGGTCTGCAGCGATCCGAAATCCATCCAGCACCCCTGCAAGAAAGGGGAGCCATTGTCGAGAGCTACTGGGGTGCTTGAATATAACATGCCGCGCGCAACGTGCGAAGTTCCCGTACGAAGTGTCAACGCGACTCGAAAGACGCCCGATCGCGAACGGCGCCCTCGCCCTTGTTGAACCCGCCCGTTGCGCGGCGCTCTCCAATAGTAAGAGGCGGGGTCTTCGGCCCTCAGCCTGCGGATTCTGTTTCAGGCGGCGGTTCCTGTTCCTGATGCCAGATGTGCCCGCAAGACGCGCAGCGGCAGTAAGCACCGCGATTGCTCCGCGACGTAAGACTCGCGCTCATCTGGCCGCACGCTGGGCACGCCACACGTGCGGAAATCTTCTTGGGAGACGGTTCGGAAGGTTCAACTGACTTGGGTTGTCGATGATCCATCAAAAGCACCGCTGTGCACGGACACGAAGTCGGCGGCCAGCGCGGTGCTGGCCGCTCGACTACTTGATGAGGTCGCAGGTCCGATCAGAATCGAATCCTGGCGCCGACGAGGATGGGGAAGGACCAGCGCGCGCTATCGTCGTTGATGTCTTGAAGACCCTCTTCGACGAGCCAGTCGACATCTGACAGCCCACCAATGTAACGCAGCTGCACCTCACCCATGATCTCGATCGGACCGACGCCGATGAGGACGCCGCCCGTGGGTCCCAGGCTGAACGCCCAGGACTTGTCGAAGAACTTGCCGTCCTGGGCGGCGAGTCCTGGCGTCAAATCGATCGGCACGCCAACGAACGTGCCCCGGATCTCCTGATGCCGGTTGACTCCAACGAGATAACCGAGATAGGGCGTGAAACGGGTTCGTGCGAAGTACCAGCGCTGGCCGGCTTCGATGCCCCAGTATTTATATTCGGTGAAATTGACATCCAGTGGGATGGAGCCACCTACGGTGCCTATCGGGATGGCGGCGTCCTCTGCATCGCTCTTGGAGTAGACCCAGTTCACCACCGCCTCGGTACGTGGGGTCGTCCGATAACCCACACCGATCTTGAACATGGCGATCCGCCCGTACACCTCATCGAAGCTTGTCCCTTCGAGATTGATTGGCGCGCCGCCGGTTGTCGCCCCCGACGCCTCCTTGATCATGTCGCCACTGAACTGGTTGTCTACGCCGTACTGCACCGAGAGGGTGAACCGGTGCCGGAACTCATCCTCGGCAGGCGTGCCGGACGTCACCTGCAGCGACAAGGCCTCCGTCCACGTGATGTCGGCGCGATCACCTACCTTGAGTCCCTGCACGATGGTGGGATCGAGCGTCTCCGACACGACCCGCGCATAGGTCCCCCCCTTGGGTCCGGTGAAGGTCACCGTGCGAGTCGCCGGATCCCAGGCCGTGATCGTCACCGTCGCCATCCGCTGGCGGGCGCGGGTTGCGCCCGGCAGCGCTCCGGGTGTCGGCGTCGTTGTCGGCGGCACCACCTGGTCCACCGCCGCCTCGCCGGGCTGCTTCAGCCGTACGGAAACGCGGTCGTAATAACTCAAGGTCACGATGTCGCCGACCTTCACTTGATCGAACCGCGTGATGCTCGGAGGTACGTCGAGCGTAACGACTCTGCCCTTGTCCCCCTGAATCGTCACCGTGCGAGCGTCGTGATCGATGGATTGAACGGTTCCACGAAGCGTGACCTCACTGATCGTTCGCTCGCGGGTCTGCGCTGACGCCATCCCCGGCGCCGAAATCAGTACTCCTGCGCCAATAGCGCATGCCACAACCCGTTTCAGCACTTCTTCACCTGTGCAGCGCCGAGTGAACCGAGGCGACTCTCCGGGGCGCCTGAGCCGGTTGTCGCAGATAAGCCTTGCGTGTCGGAGAGCAACTGGAGTGCCCAGCGCATCGCGAGCGCGTGCGCAACGGAAGCAAGGCTGCGCGAGCAATTTGTTGTGAACGGCGTATGCGGTGTGGGTTGCGTGGCCCGGCATTTCGGAGCGAGTCCGATCTTGCGGAGTCCAAACTGCAAGCAGCGGTGCCGCGATGGCGGTGATGCGCAGGGCGGACCGTTGACGGTGTCGCGCGCGACAGCTGAACAGGTTATTGATAGCCGGCTATGGCGTAGCCATGCTCCCTGTGGAGGCATGCCGACGCGAGCAGACGGGTCAGGGTTCGAGGAGATTGATGCGGTCCGTAATGGTGACCTGAGCGTTCACAAACGTGACGAGTGTACCGGCCACAATGATGATCAGGCGCGCGAGCCTCACGACCGCAGACACTTCGCACGCCGCGGCGTGCGTCAGCTCGCTACACGTAGACCGCATGCCGCAGCGCCGCCATCAGGTAGAAAAAGAACATGGAAAGATGTTCTTCGTCGTCGGCCACGAACCGCGCTTCTATGACGTTGGCGGCAACGCGTTTGAACGCCGGGCTGACACCATCACCTGGATGGTTCCAGATGCGGTTGCCCATTTGTTCTGCAACGCCTCCCTCCGAGAGGTAATGCGCCACGATCGTTCGGCCATCTGCGTTCACGTGAGCGGTGACACCCACTGCTGCACCGTCCGCTCCTACCATGCTGCGTGGCGCGAATGGGGACGTGGGATCATTCGGCGCAGTACGTCGGTAATGACGCAGTGCCCAGTATGGCGCGTCTCGAATCGCACGATCGACACGCCTTCCGAGAGCATCGATCCTGGACTACGGCGGTCACTCAAGACTCTCACCACCTGCTGGATTGGGCTTCCGCCGTCTCTTGGAAAGATGAGTGACTCTCGTGCTGCGGTGTCTAGACGATGCTGTGACCACACTCTCAGATTTATCAGAATA
>Ga0247830_10001059_pt1 | contig 10980 bp, 9 predicted proteins | sample 12C_Control_Day5_FD_207766 | JGI IMG/M metagenome (GOLD analysis project Ga0247830, IMG submission 207766) | Soil microbial communities from agricultural site in Penn Yan, New York, United States - 12C_Control_Day5 | ecosystem: Environmental > Terrestrial > Soil > Agricultural land | place: USA...
TCGTCGCCGGCGTCCGCTCGATCGCCTCCCGGCCGCCGAAAAGGATCTCGGTCATCGCGAGGGTGTCGCGGGCGTTCACCCCGGAGACGACGTTGCCCATGTAGATCTTGTCGGTGAGCGTCTGCAGGGCGAAGGTCATATCGAGGTGACGCGAGTCCAGCGGCGCGTCCTCTGGCTCGCAGATCACGCCGCCGGCCGAGTCGAGCGCGTCGAAGCTCTGCGCGAGCTTGGTGAAGTTCTCGAAGTCGGCGAGCTTCGCGTCGCGGCGGACCTCGCCCTCGCGCACGAACGGCGGCCCGTAGACCCCGCCGAAGACCATGGCGTCGTCGCCGATGTGCACCGAGCGGGCGGGGTTGCGCGCCTGCAGGTCGAACGACCGGGGCGCCTTCGCGACCTGTTCCAGAACGAAGTCGGGATCGAACAGTACGGCGCTGTCCTCGACCTTCTGTCCCGCAGCGCGGAACAGCTCGAGCGCGCGCTCAGAGTCGAACTCGACGCCGATCTCGCTGACGATCCGCCGCCAGCCGCCATCGAGCGTCGCCATGGCCTGCTCAGAGAGGATCTCGTAGCGAGGCATCGTGTTGCGGAACATGACCGCCTCCTTGACGAGTGCCGGTGCGGGATGGATGCTAACCGCATTCTTCGGAACACAGGTTCCATAAGATGGAACTCTTGCCGATTGAGGTTCCCGATGCCGAGTTCGATGGGCAGCCAGGCCGTCGACCGCGCGAGCGCGCTGCTGGCGCTCGTCGTCGAGTCCGGGGCACCGCGCAGCTTCACCTCGCTGGTCGACGAGCTCGGCCTGGCGAAGTCGACGACCTCCCGGCTGTTGCACGCCCTGGAACGCAGTCGGCTGCTGCAGCGCGACCAGAGCGGCGCGTTCCGCCCCGGCGCCCTGTTCTCCCTCTACGCCGCGCGTCCGAGCGCCCTGCACGATCTCGCCGAGCTGGCCCGCCCGACCCTGGAGCGGCTCGGCGAGCTGTCCCAGGAGACGGTGAACCTCGCCGTGCCCCGCGGGACCGAGCTCGTACAGATCGCCCAGGTGGAGAGCCGCTACGTCCTCGGCGCCACGAACTGGGTCGGCGTGCGGGTGCCGGCGCACTGCACAGCATTGGGGAAGGTGCTCTACGCCTTCGGGGCGCTGGAGCTGCCGCAGGGCAACCTCGAGCGCCGCACCCCGCACTCCCCAGTGGACCGCGCTCAGTTCGACCACATGCTCGTCGAGGTGCGCCGCCGGGGCTGGGCGGTCTCGCTGGACGAGCTGGAGGTGGGCCTCGCCGCCGTCGCCGCGCCGGTGCGTGCGGTCGACGGCCAGGTCGTGGCCGCCGTCTCGGTCTCCGGCCCGACCACCCGCATCAACGACCACGGCATCACGGCCCTCGGCGACCTCCTGGTGACCGAGACCCGTGGGCTCTCCACCGCGCTCGGCCACCGTCCCGGGAAGGAAGGAGTCGCATGACCGCCGCGACGAACCATGGGGAGATCCTGCAGGCGCTCTACGACGAGACCCTCGTCGGCAACCGGCCGCGCGTGCTGGAACTGACCCGCGAGGGTCTCGACGCGGGCCTCAGCCCGGAGACGATGCTCTTCGACGCGCTGATCCCCTCGCTGGAGGAGGTCGGGGCGCGGTTCGAGCGCGGCGACTTCTTCGTCCCGGAGATGCTGGTCGCCGGCCGCGCCATGGCCGGCGCGCTGGACCTGCTGCGCCCTCTGCTCGCCGAGACCGGCGCCGCGACGGTCGGCACGTTCCTCATGGGCACGGTCAAGGGCGACGTGCACGACATCGGCAAGAACCTCGTCGACATCATGCTGGAGGGCGCGGGCTTCCACGTGATCGACCTGGGCGTGCAGGTGGCGCCGGAGAAGTTCGTCGCCGCCGTCGAGGAGCACCGCCCAGACATCGTGGGCATGTCCGCGTTCCTCACCACGACGATGCCGATGTTCAAGGCCAACATCAACGCGCTGGTCAAGGCCGGGCTGCGCGACCAGGTGATCGTCATGGTGGGCGGGGCGCCGGTCACCCAGGAGTACGCAGACGCCGTCGGGGCCGACGGCTACGCGGCCGACGCGTCCACGGCCGTCCGCCGGGCGAAGGAGCTCATCGCCCGCCGCCGCGCCGCCGTCTCGGTCTGAGAGGGTATGACATGCACACCGTCGTCCGCTCCGCCACCCGCGAGGTCGTCATCGGCCCCGACCGGCCGTTCTGCCTGATCGGGGAGCGGATCAACCCGACCGGCCGCAAGGTCTTCTCCGAGGAGCTGCGCGCCGGCGACCTCTCGCGGATCCGCGTCGACGTCGAGCAGCAGGTCGCCGGGGGCGCGATGATGCTCGACATCAACACCGGCGTGCCGCTCGCCGACGAGGCCGACCTGCTCGGGCGCGCCGTGAAGCTCGTCCAGGAGCTCACCGACCTGCCGATCTGCATCGACTCCTCCGTCATCGAGGCGCTGGAGGCGGGGCTCGCCGCGTACGAGGGCAAGGCCCTGGTCAACTCGGTGACCGGCGAGGACGAGCGGCTCGAGTCGATCCTGCCGCTGGTGAAGCGGCACGGCGCCGCGGTGATCGCGCTGCCGAACGAGGAGGACGAGATCCCCGACGAGCCGGCGAAGCGGCTGGAGATCACCCGCAAGATCGTCGACGTGGCGACGGGCGAGTACGGGATCCCGGTCGAGGACATCGTCATCGACCCCCTGGCGATGCCGATCGGCGCCGACACGACGCTCGTGGTCAAGACGCTGGAGACGATCTCGCTGATCCGCGACGAGTTCGGGCTCAACATGACCCTCGGCGCGTCCAACGTCTCGTTCGGCATGCCCGACCGCGCCGCGATCGGTGCGGCGTTCCTGCCGATGGCCATGCGCGCCGGGCTGACCAGCGCGGTAATGGACGTGCGCACCCCGCAGCTCGTGCAGGCGGTGAAGGCGGCCGACCTGCTGCTCGGCAACGACGAGTGGGGCGCCAACTGGATCGCCGCGCACCGGGCGCGTCAGCAGGCTCCATGAGCACCGCACCCGCGTACGAGCCTGAGCCGGCACCCACCGCCCGCGTCGCGATCGCGTTCACGACCGACGCGGGCGAGCGGCGTGTGCGCGTGCCGTCCGGCGTCACCCTGTTCGACGCCGCGAGCTGGAACGGCATCGCGATCGACTCGACGTGCGGCGGGCACGGCACGTGCCGCAAGTGCAAGGTGCGGGTCGTCGACGGGGAGGTGCCGGTCTCCCGGTTGGACCCGCGGGCGTTCGACCCCGACGAGCTGCGCGCGGGCTGGCGGCTCGCCTGCATGGCCCCCGCCGAGCGCGACGTCGAGGTCGAGGTGCCGCCGCTGGTCACCCGCCCGAAGGCCGCGACGGTCGGGGTGGGCCGGCAGGTCATCCTGCGCCCGGCCGTGCAGAAGCGCGTGGTCGAGCTCGCCGAGCCGACCCTCACCGACCAGCTCAGCGACCTGGAACGGCTGCTCGCGGCGCTCGACGACCTCGAGCCCCGCGTCGACCTGCACGCGCTGCGGAAGCTCCCGGGGGTGCTGCGCTCGTCGGACTTCCGGGTCACCGCCGTGCTCGTCGACGACGTCCTCGTCGACGTGGAACCCGGCGACACGACCGGGCGCGCGTTCGGCATCGCGTTCGACCTCGGCACCACCACCGTCGTGGCGACCCTGCTCGACCTGGTCACCGGCACGCCGGTCGCCGTCGGGTCGATGCTCAACCGCCAGCAGCCCTTCGGCGCCGACGTGATCACCCGGATCAGCGCCACGATGCTCGACCCCGACGCGCTCGCCCGGCTCACCGCGGCCGCGCAGGCGACGCTGGACGAGCTGGCGGGCGAGGTCTGCGCCGACGCCGGCGTCGAGCGCCGCGAGGTGTACGAGATCGCGCTCGCCGGCAACGCGACCATGACCGCGCTCGCGCTGGGCATCGACCCCGAGCCGCTCGGCGTCGCCCCGTTCGTGCCGGCCACCCGGACGCTGCCCGAGCTACGGGCCGCCGACCTCGGCGTCGTCGTCCACCCGGGGGCCCGCGCCACGGTCTTTCCCGCGCTCGGCGCCTATGTCGGCGGCGACGTGGTCGCCGGGATGCTCGCCTCGGGGATGGACCGCGACAAGCGGGTGCGCCTGTTCGTCGATGTCGGCACGAACTGCGAGATCGTGCTCAGCGACGGCGACCGCCTGCTGGCCACCGCCGCGCCCGCGGGCCCGGCGTTCGAGGGCGCCGCGATCAGGTGCGGAATGCGGGCCGCGCCGGGCGCGATCGAGGCCGTCGCGATCGTCGACGACGACGTCGTGTTGCAGGTCATCGGGGACGTCGCGCCGGCAGGGCTGTGCGGGTCCGGGCTGGTCGACGCGGTGGCGGCGCTGGTCGACGCCGGGTTCGTCGACGCGTCGGGCCGCCTCGTCGACGCCGTGGCCGTCCACGGCAGCCAACCGGGGCTCGCCCGGCGTCTCGTCACGGTCGACGGCGAGCGGGTGTTCCTCCTCGACGAGGCGACCGGGACGTACTTGTCCCAGCGCGACATCCGCGAGCTGCAGTTCGCCAAGGCCGCGATCGCGACCGGATGGCGGCTGCTCGTCGAGGAGGCCGGGCTGCATGCGGCCGACGTCCAACAGGTGCTGCTCGCCGGCTCGTTCGGCAGCTTCCTCTCCCCGGGCGCGGCCGTCCGGATCGGTCTCGTGCCGGCGCTGCCGGTGCTGCGGATCGTCAGCGCCGGCAACGTCGCGGGGGAGGGGGCGAAGATGGCGCTGCTGTCGTTGCGCGAGCGGGCCGGGGCGCAGCGGCTGGTGGAGGAGGTGCGCTATGTCGAGCTCTCCGACCGTCCCGACTTCAACGACCGGTTCATCGACGAGCTCGCCTTCCCGTCTCCCGAGTAGGCGGATCGCGGTCGTCGCCTGCGGGGCGCTGGCCCGGCACGTCGCCGAGGTCGCGGCGCGGCGGGGATGGCCGGTCGACGTGCACCCGCTGCCGCCGCTGCTGCACAACCGGCCCGAGCGGATCGCCGCCGCCGTCGAGGACCGGGTGGGCGAGCTGCGGGCGCGGTACGCGGCGGTGGCCGTCGCGTTCGCCGACTGCGGGACGTACGGGGCGCTCGACGAGGTGTGCGCCCGGCTCGGGGTGACCCGGCTGCCCGGCGCGCACTGCTACGACTTGTTCGGCGGGGCGGACCGGGTGCGCCGGCTGCTCGCCGACGAACCCGGCACGTATCTGCTCACCGACTTCCTCGTGGGGGCGTTCCGCCGCTGCGTGGTGGCCGAGCTCGGGCTGGACCGCCATCCCGAGCTGCGGGAGGTCTACTTCCGGCACTACCGGCGGGCGGTCTGGCTCGCCCAGTCCCCGACGCCGCAGCTCCGGGCGGCGGCGCAGGAGGCGGCCGCGGAGTTGGGGTTGCCGCTGGAGGTGGTCGTCGTCGGCGACGGGGGGCTGGAGCGGGCGCTGGCCGGGCTGGTCGACGCGGCCGCCGTTCCAACGAACGGCACTTTCGGTCAAACAGCTCGCTGAGGCTCGTCGCTGTCGTGACCGACGGTGCTGTGTTGAATGGTGACCTCGCGAGCTCGGTCACGTCTGTTGACCGAAAGTGCCGTTCGTTGGAACTTGGGCGGCGCGTCAGCCCGGGGAGGACTGCCAGCCGGTGCATTAGCCCTCGCGCAGCCGGCGCAGCCGCAGCGCGAGCTGGAGCTCCAGCGCGCGGTCGGGGTGCTGCCAGTCGTCCCCCAGCAGGCCCGCCACCCGGTCGAGCCGCTGCCCCACGGTGTTGACGTGCACGTGCAGCGCGGCGGCGGCGCCCCGCAGGCTCGACCCCGCGCCGAAGTACGCCTCGAGCGTCCCCAGCAGGTCGCTGCCCCGCCGCTGGTCGTAGGCGAGAAGCGGACCGAGGACCCGCTCGAGGTAGCCCGCGACGTCCCCGTCGTCGGCGGCCACCAGCCCCACGAAACCGAGGTCGCGAAGGGCGCCGCCCCGCCCGGTCAGCCCGAGCGCGAGCAACGCGTCGGCCGCGCGCCGCGCCTCGGCGTACGCCGCGCCCAGCCCCCGGGCCGGTACGACCGGGCCCGCGCCGCCCACGGTGACCCCCGGACCGTCCTCGCCGGCGAGGCGCCCGGCCAACCCCGACGCCACCGCCGAAGCGTCGGTGCCGGGCACGAGCGCGACGACGCTGCCGCGGTGCTCCCCGGCGAGCCCGCGGCCCGCTCCCGCCTGTCCGGCGGAGAGCAGCAGCCCGCGCGGGCGCACCGCGCCGTAGCGGCAGACGGCGACCACGTGCGGGTTCTGCAGCCGCAACCCCAGCAGGCGCCCGCGGTCGACCAGGCCGCGGTCGACCGTGCCTTTCCCCGGCCGGGCCAGCAGGTCCGCGAGCAGGTCGGTGCGCACCCGCTGGTCGGCCTCGGCCGCGCGCAGCCGGAAGAGCAGGACGAGCGCGGTCACCATCGCGGCGCGTTCCATGGTCCGGCCCTGCCCGCTGTCGAGGCGCTCGCGCCCGCCCAGCACGAGCGTCCCCAGCCGCTGTCCCGCGGCGGTCGCCGCAACGGCCCACACGCCGTCGGCCTCGGCCAGCCGCCCGGTCTCCGCGGAGCGGCGGACGGCCGGGCAGCCGGCCAGAGGGTCCTCGCCCGGCCGGGCGGCCGGAGCCGCGCCGTACGAGGCGAGGCGCTGCTCGTCGGCGTCGAGGACGGCCACCCAGCAGCCCAGAAGCTCGCCGAGCGCGGCGGCGATGTCGTCCACGCCGCCGCCGCCGAGCACGACGCCTGCGAACCGGTCGTGGGCGGCCGCCGCCTGCTGGATCGAGGCGTGCGCCGCCGAGAGGGCCGCCAGCGCGTCCGCCGTCTCGGCGGCCGCGCGGGCCTGCACGAGCGACACGGCGGCGAGCGCGGCGAGCGAGCCGAGCAGGGCGACCTCGTCGCGGCTGAACGCGCGGCTCCTGCGGTTGGCGGCGAACAGGACGCCGACGAACTCGCCCTCCACCAGCAGCGGGGTGCCGCAGATCGCGACGAGGCCCTCCTCGTCGACCGCTGCGTCGATCTCGGACGTGTGCCGGTAGCGGGCGTCGGCCGGGTAGTCCGCGGTCCAGTACGGCCGCCGCGTCTGCGCGACCAGCCCGCCGAGGCCGGCCCCCCGCGGCAGCCGCAGCGTCTGGAACCGCGCGGAGACCGAGCCCGAGGTGGCGCGCATGTAAGTGTCGCCGCGCTCGGCGTCGGCCAGCGTCAGGTAGGCGACGTCGGCGCCCATCAGCGTGCGCGCCCGCCGCACGATCGCGTCGAGCACGCCGCGGGGGTCGGACAGCGACGCCAGGTCGCGGGCCGTCTCGACCAGGGCCGCGAGCTCGGCCTCCCGTTTGCGGTGCCCGTCGATGCCGGACCGCACCCGCAGCGCGAGCTCACGCGCGAGCGCCCCGGTCTCCGGGTCGTCCGGGACCAGGGCGGCGGCCTGCGCCTCCAGCTGCTCGGCAGGAGCGTCCTGCGCGAGCAGCCGGAGCAGCGCGAGCGCGGTCCGCGACACGGCGGCGATGCTGCCACCGGGCCGCACACCGGTCATGTCAACCGCGGGTGGCAGACGGGACGCTTTCCCGCTCGAACGCGGCGTCGTTGTCCAGGTCGCGCTTGCCCGTCTCCTGGTAGGTGGCCACCGCGATGACGGTGATCACGGCCGACGCGGCGACATAGAGCGCCACCGAGTACCCGGAGTCGTATCCGCTGTACAGCGCGACGGCGATGAGCGGGGCGAGCCCCCCGGCCACGATGGAGGCCAGCTGGTACCCGATCGACACGCCGGAGTAGCGCACGTTCGTGCCGAACAGCTCGGAGAGGAACGCTGCCTGCGGCCCGTACATCGCCGCGTGCAGGACCAGGCCGACCGCGACCGCGAGCACGGTCAGCGCGAAGTTCTCGGTGTCGACGAGGTAGACGAACGCGAACGCCCAGACACCGATCCCGACGGCGCCGAACAGGTACACCGGCTTGCGGCCGAGCCGGTCCGACAGCGCCCCCCAGATCGGAATGGCCACGAGGTGCACGGCGGCCCCGATCAGCACCGCGTTGAGCACGAAGGAGCGGGGCAGGGCGTGCAGCTGCTTGTCGGTCAGGTAGGTGATCACGACGATCGTGAAGATGTAGTACGAGACGTTCTCGGCGAACCGCGCACCCATGGCGGTGAACACCTCGCGCGGGTAGCGGCGGAACACGTCGATGATCGGCATCGTCTCCTTCTCGCCGGCCGCGGCGCGCTCCTCCGCCCTGGCATGCGCGGCCCGGAAGACCGGCGACTCCTCGACCGAGAGCCGGATGTAGAGCCCGATCAACACGAGCACGGCCGACATCAGGAACGGGATCCGCCAGCCCCAGGCCAGGAACGCCTCCGGGCTCTGCACGAACGCGAGCAGCGCGAGCAGGCCGTTGGCGATCAGCTGCCCGACCGGCACGCCGGCCTGCGGCCAGCTCGCCCAGTAGCCGCGCCGGGCCGGGTCGCCGTGCTCGGAGACGATCAGGATCGCCCCGCCCCACTCGCCGCCGAGCGCGAAGCCCTGGATCAGCCGGAGCGCGACGAGGATGGCCGGGGCGGCAACCCCGATCGTCGCGTAGCCCGGGAGCAGGCCGATCGCGAACGTCGCGAGCCCCATCATCAGCAGGCTGATCACCAGGAGCTTCTTGCGGCCGAGGCGGTCGCCGTAGTGACCGAAGACGACACCGCCGATGGGCCGGGCGATGAAGCCGATCGCGAACGTGCCGAGCGCGAGCAGGGTCCCGACCGTCGGGTCGTCCGCGGGAAAGAACACCTTGGGGAACACCAGCGCGGCGGCCACGCCGTAGAGGAAGAAGTCGTACCACTCGACGGTGGTGCCGGCCATGCTGGCGGCCACCACCTTGACGATGTTGCTGCGCGGTTGTGCCGCGGCTGTGGACATGGGTCCTCCCGGGTCTTGGTGGATTCCGTCGGTTCCCTGCGGGTGCGTCGTCAGCGGGCCGTCCAGCCGCCGTCGACCGACAGCGACGAGCCGGTGATCGAGGACGAGGCCGGGCCGTAGAGGACGGCGGCGAGCTCGGCGACCTCGTCGGGCTCGATGAGCCGCTTGACCGCGACCGGCGCCAGCATGATCTGCTCGATCACGGTGTCCTCGTCGATCCCGTGGGTGCTCGCCTGGTCGGCGATCTGCTGCTCGACCAGGGCCGTGCGGACGTACGCGGGGTTCAGGCAGTTGCTCGTGACGCCGTGCGCGGCGCCCTCCAGCGCGATGACCTTCGAGAGCCCTTCCAGGCCGTGCTTCGCGCTGACGTAGGCCGCCTTGAACGGGCTGGCCCGAAGCCCGTGGGCGCTCGACACGTTGATCACGCGGCCCCAGCCGCGGCGGTACATGTGCGGCAGCGCGCGCCGGACGAGCCGGAACGGGGCCTCGAGCATCACCCGCAGGATCAGCGAGAAGCGGTCGGGGTCGAACCCCGGGATCGGCGCGACGTGCTGCAGCCCGGCGTTGTTGACCAGGACGTCGACGTGGGCGGGCAGCCCGTCCACCGCGTCGAGGTCGGCGAGGTCGCAGGGCACGAGACGCACCCCCGGCACCTCGTCGGCCAGCGCTTTGAGCCCGACCTCGTCGCGGTCGACCGCGAGCACGTCCGCGCCGTCGCGGCGCATCCGCCGCACGAGCGCGGCGCCGATCCCCGACGCGGCCCCCGTCACGAGCGCGGTGCGCCCGGCCAGCGTCTCTGCACCCCCGGAAGCCGTCACGGGGGCTGACGCTACGGCGGGCGGGCGCATAACACCGTGTGCGTTGCGACCACAACATGGGGTCGGTCGATGTCGACTGCACACAGGTCGAGCGCCTGGGGCGCCCTTGGCCCCGGAGCCGCTCTCTGCCACCCTGGGTCGGCGGAACCCCGGAAAGCTCCGTACCGTGGAACGAACGCAGTGTCCCGCGCGATGTACCGGTGGGCCCGCGGGCGGGAAGGGGCGGCGGTGGACCTGCCGAGCGTGTTCGGCGCGGTGCTGCACAGCGTGTGGCTGCTGCCGGTGCTCATGGTGCTCATCGCCGCCGACGGGCCGTTCCCGATCCTGCCGACCGAGACCCTGCTGATGTCGGCCTGGGTGCTGGCGGTGGGGGAGCGGGACGTGTCCACAGTGATCGCGCTCTTCCTCGTCGCTGTGGTCGGCTCGGTTTTCGGTGACCTCGCGGTGTTCGGCCTCGGGCGCACGTCGACCCGGGTGCTCGGGCGGGCGGCTCATGCGCCGTCCGCGCTCGCGACCTGGGTCCGCCATCACATGCTGTCGCGGCCGGGCCTTGCGCTCATCGGTGCCCGCTTCGTGCCCGCCGGCCGGCTCGTCAGCACGGCGGCGGCCGGGCGCATCGGGCTCTCCGTGCGCCGGTTCGTTCCGTGGTCGGCGGTCAGCTCGACGCTCTGGGCGGCCTACATGCTGGTCGTGGGCCTCGCGCTCGGCCCGCTGACCGGGGGTAGCCCGCTGCTGGCGCTCCTCGCGGGCATCGTAATGGCCATCGTCACGGCCGGGGGGTTCGCGCTGATCCGGTGGTTGCGCGCCCGCCGCGCGCTGCGCCGCGACGCCGAGCGCGAGCTCGTCGCGTCCTGAGGCGGCGCCCGGGCACCGGTGAAGACGGATCAACCGGTGCCGGCAGAGGCTCCCCTGTTCCGCCGGCACCGGTCACTGTCCTAACGGTCATTCCGGTCTCGGGTTGCGGCCGGGTCGTGCGCGCCGATGAACGGCCCGCCACATTCGACGATCGGCAGGGTCCGTCCGCATCGTCCGCGGGGCGGTTCTGCGAGACTCCACCGCATGTGGGCGCAGACGTGGGTGGCCGAGGTCGGACGCGACAACGCGCTGCTGCTCGCGACCGAGAGCCGCACCGCCCGGCTCGCTTCGGAGTTCCGGCCGCGCGACATGGGGGACGGGCGGGTCGCCTACAGCCACCTGGCCCTCGGTGCCTCCCGCGAGCTGAGCCCGGAGGAGGAGGGCGCGATCACCGACGACGCGGAGGGCCTGCGGGTCTGGGTCGGTG
>Ga0247830_10001061_pt1 | contig 10976 bp, 9 predicted proteins | sample 12C_Control_Day5_FD_207766 | JGI IMG/M metagenome (GOLD analysis project Ga0247830, IMG submission 207766) | Soil microbial communities from agricultural site in Penn Yan, New York, United States - 12C_Control_Day5 | ecosystem: Environmental > Terrestrial > Soil > Agricultural land | place: USA...
ACGCCAACGTGCACGGGTATGGCGTGCTGCGCGGCGTCAATCTCAACGCCCCCGTGAACGGCGTCCGTCCCGATCCGCAGTTCGCGAACGTGATCGAGATCGCCGAAGACGCACGGTCGGCGACGCACACGCTCTCGACAAGCCTGGGGATCAGTCTGTTGACGCCCGGCCCGGCCGCGCAGCAGGCCCGGTTCAACTGGCGCCGCGGCTCGGTGAACCTGAATTACTCACTGGGCAAACAGTCCAACAATTCCGACGGCGCCTTCAGCGTTCCGTTCAGCGGCAGCCCGGATGGGGAATGGGGACCGGCGAACTTCGACGTGCGCCATCGGCTCAATGTCGGCCTCAACAGCCAGGCGCTGAAGAACATGAATCTGTTCCTGTCAGCGAACTACTCCTCCGCCTCGCCGTACACGATCCGCACGGGCCTCGATGACAACGGAGATTTGATCTTCAACGATCGCCCAACGGGCATCGGCCGAAATACCGAACGCGGTGAGGGGCAGTTCACCGTCAGCGGCAACCTCTCATACACGATCCCGCTGGGTAAACAGAGCCCCGCACCGCCGACTGGCGGAGGTGTCACGACGATCACCGCCGGAGACCGCGTGATCATGATGGGCGCGCCGGGTGGCGGAGGCCCCCGTTATCGCGTCACGTTCAGCATCAGCGCGCAGAACCTCACCAATCACGTGAATCACACCGGCTGGAACGGCGCGATGACGTCGCCGTTCTTCCTGCAGTCCACCAGCGTCGGGTTGCCGCGGAAGATCGACATGGGAGTATCGTTCAGCTTCTGACCTGTTTGCAGAGCAGCCCTTCAGGCTGCGACCGTGCGTCAACTCCCCCAGCGTCCAACTCTCGAGCTGCTTTGCTTGCGAAATGGGAGTTGGAGATTTGAAGTTGATCCTGCATAAGAGAATTACGGCGGGCAGATAAACCGGCGGCATGAACCGCCGCAGCGTGATCAGTCACCTTCAGTGCTAAAGTAGCCGCGAGCCGCGGGCTTCTCCTCATCCGCGCATCTTGTCGCGTGTTATCGCGCCGCACCCATTGCGCTGTTCGTTTTCTCATCCGGGTGCGTTCACAAGTCAGCGCCTCGTGTTCACCGCGGGGCGCGGAGCTCCTCAGGACCAGCGAACCAGATCGACTCGCCGGTCATTTGGGTGAATGCAATGATCGGACGTTCCTCCGCCTTCTCTGATCTGCTGACGGTCCTCGAACGGATTGCGGTGTACGACGTTCCGGTACTGATCGAGGGCGAGACCGGTACGGGCAAAGAGCTTGCGGCGCGCGCCATTCACTACGACAGCCGGCGTCGATCGGGGCCGTTCGTCCCTGTGAACTGCGGCGCTCTTCCCGATTCGCTGATCGAGAATGAACTCTTTGGACACTGCCGCGGCGCCTACACCGATGCGCGCGGTGCCCAGGTCGGCCTCGTGCAGCTCGCGCACGGCGGAACGCTCTTCCTCGATGAAGTCGACACCCTGTCACCCAAAGGGCAGGTGACGCTGCTGAGGTTCCTGCAGGATCTCAATTACCGCCCTCTTGGTGGACGAAAGGCGGAGCAGGCCGACGTGCGCGTCATCGCCGCGTGCAACGTGGAGCTCGAGCGGCTCGCCACCGAGAAGCTGTTTCGCTCCGATCTCCTCTATCGACTGAAGATCATGCACGTCAGAGTTCCACCCTTGCGCGAGCGTCATGGCGACGCCGAATTACTGGCGGCACACTTCGTCAGCGTCGCCAGTGCTCAGCACAACAAGGCACGGCGTGCGTTCGATCCGGAAACGCTGGCGTGGTTCGGCCGTTACGAGTGGCCAGGCAACATCCGTGAGCTCGAGAACCTCGTCTGCCGCGAATTCCTGTTGCGGGACACGCCGCTCATTCGGATCGCGGCACCTGTTGCATGCCGCGACGAGAATCGCCTCGCCGAGCTGAGTTATCGCGAAGCCAAGGCGCGCGCGGTGGCAGCATTCGAAGCGCGGTATCTCACCGATCTCATGCAGCGGGCGCACGGCTCCGTGTCCCTTGCGGCCCGCATGGCGCGCACAGAGCGTCGACATCTCGGACGCCTCTTGAAGAAACGCCAGCTTACGCAGGCTTCGTAGCGATAGATCGCACCCACCACCGGGTGCGCCCGCACCCGGCCGATTCTTCAAGGCTTCGTGTCCGAATGCCGTCTCACCCGCGTCTTCCCGCACCCACCTTTTTTCCCGCCTGAAATCGAACGCCGAGAATCCTTCGTGATTCCGCCGTGACGGCTGCGCCCCGCGGGGCACGACGCTTGCGCCCATACGAGCAAATAATTCCGGCCGCCGAGGCAGATGCAGGAAGCGGATGGATTCACCGAAACTGGCGCGGCTTCGCGAGGCCATTGTTTCCTACGCCCGACTCCATCCGGACGCCTCCGACACCGCCGAGGGCATTCTCGGATGGTGGTTGCCGGCAACCGGCTTCGAGGATGCGACGCTCCTGCTCCACGACGTGCTCGCTGAGCTCGTCGCCGCAAGAGTGCTTCGAGCGACGGCGCTTCCCGATGCATCCCTTTTGTATTCGGTCGCGACTGTGGACGAGTGATGTGACGAGCCGAGAATGGATACGCGAACAGACGCTGCGGACGCCGACACGCTGACGCCGACGCTGCTGTTCGCCTCGCTGCGGCGTCTCGACGGGCTCCTCGAGCGCGCGATCGCCGCCGCCGAAGCGGCGTACGGCAGCAAGGCGGCATCCGATCCGTACCGCGGACTCTACATCGGGCGCGACGATGTGGATCGGCTGCTGGTGCGCGAACCTGGAGTCGCTCTGCTGACGCCGGGTCCGGGCGACGGCACCACTCGGCCGATGCACCTTCCCAGTCTGCTGTGGCTGCAGCGTAAGTTTGCGCTCTCGGCGTTCGATCTCGACGCGATCCTGATCGCGCTCGCGCCCGAAGTGGATCTTCGCTACGAGCGTCTCTACGCCTACCTGCAGGACGACGTCACGCGACGGCGGCCGAGTGTCGATCTCGTGTTGAACCTGCTGTGCGCTTCGGCGGAGGCGAAGTTCCACGCGCGATCACGATTTCTGCGTGACGCGCCGCTCGTTCGCCATCAACTCGTCCATCTTCCCCTGGAGGGTGGTCCTGGTTGGCCGGGTCTGCTCGCTCGTCCCGTACACCTCGATGAATCTCTCGTCCGGCACTTGCTCGGTCATGCGTACGTGGACGCTCGACTCGAGCCGTTCACGCGGCTCACACGACCCGAGGTCGAGCTCGCCGCGACCGCGCTTCCTCCTCGGATCCGCGCGGCGTTCGCCGCGCTGCTGGCAGACCGTGACCGTCGTCCCGTGCGCTTGTACCTGCGTGGACCCGAAGGCGTCGGGCAGGAATGCATCGCCGCAGCGATTGCGACGGGGCTTGGCGTTCCGTTGTTGTCAGCCGATCTACGCGACCTGCCGGTTTCGCCCGCGGAGTTTCGAACAGCGGCGTCGCTGCTCTGCCGCGAAGCCCTGCTTCGCGGCGCCGTGTTGTTTCTCGACAGGCTCGACGCGCTGCGTGTCGAGGACCGCGCCCCGCACTGGCGAGCACTCTCGGAGGATCTCGCGCGGCTGTCGATCGACGTCGTGCTTGCCGGCACCAGTGCGTGGACAGGCCTGGAACTCGGCGCGGGCGCTGCCGCCGTGGACGTTGCGACGGTGCGGCTCGAAGCGCCTGAATTCAGCGTTCGCCGCACCGCGTGGCACGAGCACATGCCCGCGGGATCGCTGTCGGAGACAGCCCTCGACGCGCTGGCGGCGCGCTTCCGCCTCGCCCCGCGACAGATTGCCGCGGCCGCCGCCGCCGCACGCGCCCAGGCGGTGCTTCGCTCGCTCGAGACCGGCACTCCGGCCGTGGTGGAGCTCGACGAGGTGTTCGACGCCGCGCGCAGCCAATCGACGCACAATCTGGGCACGCTCGCCCGGAAGATGGAGCCCCACTATGCGTGGGATGACATCGTTCTGCCGGCCGATCAACTGCAACAGCTCCGCGAGATCTGCAACCAGGTCATGCATCGCGAGCTGGTGTTCGGGCGGTGGGGGTTCGATCGCAAGCTCTCCCTTGGCAAGGGGCTGAACGTGTTGTTCTCCGGTCCGCCGGGCACGGGAAAGACGATGGCGGCGGAGGTGATCGCGAAAGAGCTGCGCCTCGACCTGTTCAAGATCGACCTCTCGCAAGTCGTCAGCAAGTACATCGGCGAGACCGAGAAAAACCTCAACCGCATCTTCAGCGAAGCGCGGACGACCAACGCGATCCTCTTCTTCGACGAAGCGGACGCGCTCTTCGGAAAGCGGTCCGAAGTGCGCGACGCCCATGATCGCTACGCCAATATCGAGATCGCGTATCTGCTCCAGAAGATGGAGGAGTACGACGGTGTCAGCATTCTGGCGACCAACCTGCGTCAGAACCTCGACGTCGCGTTCTGCCGTCGCCTCAACTTTACCGTCGACTTCCCGTTCCCCGACGAACACAGCCGCCTGCTGATCTGGCAATCGATGTGGCCATCCGCTACGCCGCTCGACGCGGGCCTCGATCTCGACTTCGTCGCGCGCCAGTTCAAGCTGTCGGGTGGCAGCATCAAGAACGTCGCGATCGCCGCCGCCTTCCTCGCCGCCGATCAGGGGAGTGCGGTCATGACGGCGCATGTCCTGCGCGCAACCCGCCGTGAATTTCAGAAGATGGGCCGGACCGTGTCGACGGCGGAGCTCGGCGGGTACGCCGATCTCGCGCTCGTCACACAGGAACAGGTGTCATGATCCGCGATTTGAGCGCGACGCTCGAAGCGGTGCTGACACAGCCAGGCCTGCCCACTGAGCTGGCAGGCGCGCAGATCGCATTCGACCGGCCGACGGAACCGTTCAACCCGCCACAAACGACGGTCGATCTCTTCTTGTACGACGTGCGCGAGAACGTCGAGTTGCGCGACAACGAACCAATCCGCCGCCACACCAGCATCGGGCGCGTCACGATCTCGCCGCCACCGTTGCGCGTGGCCTGTTCGTACCTGGTGACCGCATGGCCCGTGGGCGGGCCCGATCTTGCGCTGCAGGAACATCGGCTCCTCAGTCAGGTGCTCCAGCTGCTCTCACGTTTTCCGACGATTCCGGCGTCCTTCCTGGTTGGCGGCCTCGTCAATCAGGAGCCGCCGCTGCCGATGGTAACCGCGCAGACCGACGCGCTGAAGAACCCGGCCGAATTCTGGACAGCGATCGGCAACCGCCTGCGCGCCTCGCTCTCGCTGACGGTCACGGTCAGCATGCCGGCGCTCGATCCGGTCGAGACCGGTGTCGTGAGCACGATGCTGACGACCTACGACGTCGCTGGGGCGCGCGAGCTGCGCGTCGAGATCGGCGGGCGCGTCGTGGATCTCGCGGCGAAGCCGATCGCGGACGCGCTCGTCGACGTGGTGAACGCAGGCCTGCGGACGCGCACCGACGCTGACGGTCACTACCGCTTCGACAGCATCCCCGCAGGACCCGTCTCGGTGCGGGTCGTCGCGGTCGGTTTTCAGCCGAAGACTCAGGTCGTCATCGTACCGGGGCGGTCGGAGGATTACGAGATCACGCTTACACCGCTGTAACCCGACGGGGCAAAGGGAGACGGTATGGCAACAGTGTTCAACGCATTCGAAAAGACCCCAGGCGTCTATATCCAGGAGATCCTGGTACCGGGGCCGATTCCCGGAGTCGGCACCAGCACCGCGGCATTCATCGGTCCTGCCCGGCGCGGCAGGATCAATGACCCCGTGTCACTGACGAACTGGACGCAGTTCAAGGACGCGTTCGGACTCGCAGACGATTTCGGGCCGTACTTCCCCACTGGAGGCGTGTTCCTTCCGCACGCGGTGCGCGGGTTCTTCGACAACGGGGGCAGCCACTGTTACGTCGTCCGCGTCGGCACCGCCGCACGCGCGTCGCGCGCGCTCGACGATCGCGGCGCCGCGCCCAAGCCGGCACTCGTCGTGACGGCAAAGGACGAGGGCGTCGCCGGCAACGGGATCTCGGTGGAAGTGCAGGACTCCAGCCTTGCCACCGCCGTCGCAACGTCCGCCGAGTCGAACCTGACCGCCGCCGCCAACAAACAGGCGACGGTACCGGCACAGGCGGATGCCGACAGGTTCAAGCCTGGCGACATCGTCTTTCTCGAGGAAGCCGCCAAGAACGACCGCGTCACGATCGCAAGCATCACCGGCACAACGATCACGTTCGAGACGAATCTTGCCAACACGTACTCCGGTGCCGGAAAGATTCGCGTGGCGGATCTGTCGCCTGGGCAGACGCACATTCGCGTCGCCGACGTGTCAAAGCTCGAGCCAGGGACCTACGTCGAAATCAGCCAGGGCGGGCCGTCCGACACAGCCGTGATCCAGGCGGTTGAAACGCAGAGCAAGTTCGTCACGATCACGCCGGCGCTGACCAAGACGTTCACGTTGAAGGCCGGGGATCCGGCGGTCGACCTCAAGACGCGCGAGTTCACGCTGGTCGTCAAGACGCCCGGCGGCGGCACCGAGACATTTTCGAATCTCTCCATGGATCCTCGACACAGCGGTTATGTGCTGCGCGCACTCGCGGCCACCCCGCCGCAGAGCGTCGACGTGGCGCTCGCCGATCCGCCGACGCCGACGCCGCCGCCGAAGAACGTGCCGGCCGTCCTTGCCGCAACGGTACTCCAGGGAGGACAAGCCGACGACCTGAGCTCGATCACCAGCGTTGAATACACGAACGCACTGACCGCGCTGGAAAAGGTCGACGACGTCAACATCCTGTGCGTGCCGGACGGTCCCGACATGACGATCCAGAAATCAATGGTGGATCACTGCGAGAAGATGCAGGACCGGTTCGCCATCTTCGATCCACCCTCGAACCTGACGCCGGCGCAGATCACGGCTCTGCGCAACGATCCCAGCTATCCGGCGACGCGCAACGGCTACGCGGCGCTCTATTACCCGCAGATCTACGTGAGCAATCCGGTCGGACCCGACAAAGGTACGCCGCTGAAGGTGCCTCCGTCGGGCCACGTGGCCGGCCTCTACGCGCGCGTCGACAACGATCGCGGCGTTCACAAGGCGCCCGCCAACGAGTCGCTGCGAGGCGTTCTTCGCGTCGAACGCGCGCTCAGCGACGATGAGCACGGTCCGCTGAACGAGAAGAGCATCAACGTCATCCGTGCGTTCACGGGGCGCGGCATTCTCGTGTGGGGCGCGCGCACGCTCTCGACCGAAACGCAGTGGCGCTACATCAACGTGCGCCGGCTCCTCCTGTTCATCGAAGAGTCGATTCAGGAAGGGACCCAGTTTGCCGTCTTCGAGCCGAACAACCTGGAGCTGTGGCAGAAGCTCAAACGGCAGGTCAGCGAGTTCCTGGATCGCGTGTGGCGCTCGGGGGCGCTTCTCGGCGCGAAGCCGGAGGAAGCGTACCGCGTGCGCATCGACGATGAACTGAATCCTCCGGCGACGATCGCGCTCGGGCAACTCGTCATCGAAGTGCGCCTCGCGACGACGACACCCGCGGAGTTCGTCGTGTTCCAGATTATCCAGGAGCCCGGCAGAAAGATCGTCAACGAATAACTCGACGTGAGGCAACGCTATGGCTACAGCGCAACGGGTCGACCCCTACAGGAATTTTCGCTTCCTGGTCGAGATCGACGGGATCGTCCAGGCCGGGTTCGCGGAATGCAGCGGATTCGGCTCGAACCTCGAGGTGATCGAGTACCGCGAGGGCGGGGACGTCGCGACGGTCCGCAAGCTGCCGGGGAAAGTGAGTTATCCCGACATCACGCTCAAGTGGGGCGTGACCGACAACCGCGATCTGTACGACTGGCACCGCGCGGCGGTGAACGGCGAGATCCAGCGGAAGAACGGCTCCGTCATCCTGCAGGACGATCGCGGACAGGAAAAGATCCGCTGGAATTTCTTCAGCGCGTGGCCGAGCAAGTACGACGGTCCTGACTTCAGCGCGAAGGGCAACGATGTGGCGGTCGACACGCTGACCGTCAGTTGCGAACGCGTGGAGCGCGCGTAGCGCGGCGCTGCCGCGGGAGAACCCATCATGCTGCAGACAGAGTTCGAGTTCACGCTTCCGCTCGGGTACGCCGACGCCGAGGGCACACTGCATCGCACCGGAACCATGCGGCTGGCAACCGCGGCCGACGAGATCCTGCCGCTCAAGGATCCGCGGGTTCAGGCAAACGAGGCGTACCTCATCGTGATCCTGCTCTCGCGCGTCGTCACCCGGCTCGGATCGGTGCCGCAGATGACGCCGAAAGTGATCGAAGGTCTCTACGCCGCCGACCTGTCGTACCTGCAGGAGCTCTACAACCACGTCAATCGCAACGGCCACACGAAGGTGGATGCCTCGTGTCCGCGCTGCGATCACCAGTTTGCGGTGGAGATGATCGGTGCGGGGGGGTCCTAGGCTACCCCCTCAAAGCCGTGTACGAGGAGGTAGCCTTCGTCGCCTATCACTTTCACTGGCCGCCCGAAGCCGTGCTCAATCTCGAGCACGCGGAACGGCGCCGGTGGGTCGCCGAGATCTCGGCGATCAACGAACGCCTGAACGTGGAGTCATGACCCAGAACCGCTGGATTGCATGGGTGCGCCAGTTGCGCCAACGAAGGCATCGGGCGCCTTCGAGGGGCATCGGGTCGACGATGACCTGGCTGCGAAGGCGCGAGCCGAAAATCCTGCACGTCACCGCGATCACTCGCCGTTTCGCGCAGACGACCATCGTGCAGGTAACCGCCGGCGCACACGTGACGTGGTCGCCGCGCTCCCGCGCGCACACGGTCGTCGCGCACGCGGCACAGCGCATGGTGGATCGACTCATCCATGCGGTGTCGGCCCCGCGTGAAGTTCACTCTCTCCGGCAATTCAGGGCAGGCAACGAACGTGTGGGCGCACGCGGCGCATTCCCCGGGAACGCCACGGCCGGACAGCTCCGCGCTCCCGAAGTGTCCGCCTCGAGTGAGGTCGCGAGGCACGTGAAGCCGCGAATCGGCACGCCCGCGCCATCACGACTGCGACCAACGGCTCCGATCCGTGACGAGCGTGTGCTCAGCGCGGGCGCGCTGAGGAGGCGGCAGGAGCGGATGCCGGCGGACCGGCCGTCGCTTCTGGTGCGCGCCGAGCGAACGGGCAGCCGTCAGCAGTTCAATGAGGTGCCGATGCAGACGTCTGGCGTAGCGAGAGCGCGTGCGGAACAGGCAACGTGGACCTCAACTGCCGCGGCGAACGTGGACACGCTCACCGACGAAGTGATCAGGCAGATCGACCGTCGTGTCATCGCGCAGCGCGAGCGCCTCGGTCGCGTGTAGCCGGGGGTCGCCATGGCACTGACGAAGGCGCGCATCACGATCGAGCACACGGGCGAACAGTTCGACGTCATGTTCAACCCGGAGGAATACAGCATCAGCAAGGACAACAACTTCGCGTCTCAGGCGATCCCGGGCCTGAGCTCGCCGCTCCTCCAGTTCGTGCACGGCAACCTCCGCACGCTCGACATGGAACTGTTCTTCGACACGACGCAGGAGCGCACCGACGTCCGCGAGCAGACGCAGAAGATCGTCAACCTCCTGAAGATCGATTCGGACCTGCACGCGCCGCCGGTTCTGCGCATCGCCTGGGCATCGTTGCAGTTTCGCTGCGTGCTCGCCAGGGCCGGCCAGAAGTTCGTGAAGTTCCTCGACGACGGCCGGCCGATTCGCGCTCGCCTGACCGTGACGTTCAACGAGTTCATCGACGAGGAACGCGAGGCCAAGGAAGCGAACCGTCAGACCGCCGATTTCACCAAGGTCCACGTCGTGATCGAGTCGGAAACGCTCAGCGCGATCGCCGGCCGGGTGTACGGCGATTCCTCCTTGTGGAGGGCGATCGCCGTGGCAAACGGGATCGACGATCCACGCTCGATTGCGCCGGGGCAGAGCCTCAACATCCCCTCGCTGCCCTTCAACGATCCCGACACCGGCGAGGCGGTGCACTGAATGGCGCGCTTCCCCCGCTACGCGCCGGAGTTCTCGATCCGGATCAACGACGATCCGCTGCCGCCCGCGCTCCGCGCCGCGATCGGCAGCATCTCGTATCAGGACGGCATCGAAGGAGCCGATCGCGTCGAGATGACGGTCGCCAATCCAGGTCTGCGCTGGCTCGATCATCCGCTGCTCGCCGCCGACAACGGGTTCAAGCTGTCCATCGGTTACGCGCCGGATCCGCTCGAAGAGGTGTTCGTCGGTGAGATCACTGGCGTGGAACCGACATTCCCCAGCGGCGGCATGCCAACCATTCGCGTGACGGCACAGGACTTCCTCCAGCGCCTGACGCACGGGACGAAGGATCGCGCCTTCCTGCTGAACATTCCCTCCATCGGCAACTTCCCGCTGCCCGATGTCGCGGTCGCGGCGCTCGTCAGCGGCACCAACCTGCTGATCCCGTATCCCGACCCGGTCGGCGGCGCGCTGTCGGTGATCATCACCCTGGCGAGCTACCTGGCCTTTCCGCAATTCGCCCAGAAGGCCGCGCGACGGCAGACCAATCAGAACGACTTCCAGTTCCTGACCGAGATCGCCAAGGCGAACGGGTGGCAGATGTACATCGATCACACGCTGGATCCGCACGGGTACGTTCTGCGCTTCCAGTTCCTGATCCAGGACTACGCGCCCAGTCTCACGCTGAAGTGGGGGGCTTCGCTGGGCGAGTTCACACCACGCCTGACCACGGTCGGTGATGTCTTCGGAGTCTCCGCTCGCGTGTGGGTCGACAGCCTGAAGATGGAGTTCGTGATCGTCGCGTCGTGGGATTACGACCGCGCCAGCCTGAACCTGATGATCTATCCGAGCCTCGTCGGCGAGATCGATCAGGTCGTCGGTAAGGAAAACGCGAAGAAGACGCTCTCGATCAAACCCACGGGCTTTGCGCAAACGCCGCAGAAGATCCTGAGCGAGCTCCTGCCGCGATTGAACAACCGCCTGA
>Ga0247830_10001062_pt1 | contig 10975 bp, 13 predicted proteins | sample 12C_Control_Day5_FD_207766 | JGI IMG/M metagenome (GOLD analysis project Ga0247830, IMG submission 207766) | Soil microbial communities from agricultural site in Penn Yan, New York, United States - 12C_Control_Day5 | ecosystem: Environmental > Terrestrial > Soil > Agricultural land | place...
CGAGCGCGGACAGCCGGCGCTGTCAAAGCTCCCGCTGAAACGGATGTCGATGCCATGGGCCGACCCTCTGGGCTCCATGGAGGTGGATGAGGACAGGCCCGCGGCCGAGTTCATCATGCCGTTCGCTAACGGGCGAGTGACGAGCCTCTACAACCAGGGCAGGCGCCATCCCGCGATCGACCTTGCCGGCGCGCTGGGCTCCCCCGTGGTGGCAACGACGTCGCGCCAGACGGTGATCTACGCGGCATGGAGAGGCGGCTATGGCAATGCGGTGATCACCCGCGACACGTACGGCTGGATTCATCTCTACGGCCATTTGAGGAGCATCACCGCCAGGGTGGGACAGGTACTCGATCAGGGCGACCAGCTTGGCCACCTCGGCAGCACCGGCTACTCGACCGGCCCGCACGTGCACTACGAGGTGCGCGATGCCAGGGGCGCGCACGTCAACCCGGTGACGCTGCTGTTCCCGGACCGGAGCGTCCGCGCAGGCCTCGCTTGGACGGACGTCGGCGAGTTCAGGGCCTCTCCGCAGCTCGGGAGCCGCACCGTGAGCCCCGATCGCGTGGCGAGCGCCGAAGTCGTTGCGCAGGCAACACCCCGCTTCAGCGCGAAGCGCAAGCCCTACAAGGCTTCTTACAGGGCGACATACAAGAAGCGCACGGCGACCAAGAAGATCAGATACGCGCAGCGCGTGCGCCGAGCAGCGGCCGGCGAGGACGATTGAGGCTCCGCGCCTTCGAATCCCCTCGCCGCCGTGCAGCGGCCCGGCCCCACATCGGGCAGCCGGGCCCCTGTTGCGTTGCCCCCGCGTAACCAAAGTCGGCTGTACATCTGGAATAGAGCGACCGGTAAGCTATATTTAAGTTTGGGGAGCTAGACGGGAACCATAGCCTCTCGAGCCCGATTTTTCCGGGCGAGCGTAGGAGAACCCGCATGCACCCCAAGGGTCTGTACGAGCCAGAGCTGGTGAAGCGTTGGCGCGAGCGTCTTCGCCGCTTCGAGCTGAGCGAACTGCTGCGCGGCCGGGGCCCCAAGGGTCCCAAGAAGCCAGCCGCCGACAAGGCTCCCACCGGCAAGGCGAAGGATCGGGCCAAGACCCTGGTCGACGCCTAGCCCATAGCCGGCGCCGAGCGATCATCCCCTCGGTCTCCGTCGCGGGGAAGCGCTCGGGCTGTGCATGCGACGTAGGCGTCCGACGGGTCAGTGGGCGCCGAGGCCGGAGCCGTTCTTTCGCAGCATGCGAAACAGTCCTCGGCCGCCCTTGTTGCTCGGCCCCTGCAACAGCTTCGTCTTGACGGTCTTGAGGATTTCTTCGATCGGATAGACCCGCCGCGAGTCTCTCGGGTTCTCCTCGGTGCCGCCTTCGTAGATGTGGCTCAGCCGCGGAAAGTCAGATGCGAAGCCGTGCGAATAATTCTTCAGACCTAAGTTGGCTTCGTAGTGGGGATGCCCCTTCTTGACCAGGATCAGATTGTTGAGAGCGAATTTCTTCCTGTGGAGCCCGAGGCTGCGATATTTGTCGGTGATGGGCATATCGGGGCGCAGGTTCTCATCGGCCATGCCGCAGAACAGTGAGGCGAAGCCGAACTTGTTGAGCACCTCCATCAGGTCCTCGGTGGAGCCGTGTGCGGGAAAGCCCGTGCATTGGATGAGGAAGATGCCGTCGTCCTTCATCGCCCGCGAGAAGATGGTGAGGTACTCGTAGAGTGCATTGCGGGTGAATTCGTTGAGGTTGGCATTCGAGGTGACGACGTCGTACTTGCCGATGCCATCGTGCAGCATGCCCAGCGTCCACCAGGGATAATGGAAGCAGCGGTAGGCCGGGACTTCCTCGTCCCCCAGGACGACCGGCTGCTCGAGGTCGCGATGGATGTGCAGGGCGCGATCGGCGGCGGCCGTGACCGCAAGATCGCAGAACTCGTGCCCGAACAGGTACGAGTTGACCATGCTCTGCAGCACATAGAAGCTCTCGCAGGCCTCGACCTGGCTGTAGTCCTTGAGCGTCTCGTGCCCGGCCAGGAAATGGGAGAGGTAGCCGCAGCCCGGACCGACCTCCAGCACCGACCCCACATCGGGCTTGAAGCCGACGATCTTCTTGTAGAGGGTCAGCGACGAGATCATGGTGGAGAATGGGATGCACGGATTGCGCCGGGGCAAATGCGCCATCTGGAATTTCACGGCGCTGACCAAGGCATCCGTCAGACTGTCGGCCTCGGAGGGGGTGAGGCCTCCAAGCTCCGTCATGAACCGCTCGCATCCGAATTGCATCCGAGCGCGGAGCGGATGATGCGCGGCGCCGCGGGCCGAAGAGCTGATTGGAACCGATCGCGCGACGCACCGTTCTACACCTCCCGGGGATGCTCGCACGGCATCTGCGCAACGTCGCAGCGAGCCTTGCAACCAAATGGAGATGATGATGATAGCGAAGGTATTCGTTTCGGCGGCGTTGCTCGCGGGACTTTGCGTGGTCCCGGCCAATGCGTCGCCGGCCCCGGCGCCGCTGGGCTCAATCGCGGCGGGGGACGTCGTGCAGGTGCAGCGTCGTCCCGACGACTACAGCGGGAGGGGAGGCGGGTTCGATCGTGACAGATCGCACTACAGGCCGGGCCATCGCTATGACCGCGCGCCTTCCAATTGGCACCGATATCACTCCCGTCCCCGGGATTGGCGGCGCCGCGGCTGCGTCATCGTCGGTCCGATCTGGTTCTGCCCCTAGCTGACCGGCATCTGCCCAGGCACATCGCGAGGTTCGGCCGCCGGCCGGACCTCGCACGCTCTCAGCCTCGCCCGCGGTAGGGCGCGACGCCCTGGTCGGGCAGCCACACGCCCTCGGGCAACTTGCCGGTCTGCCAGAACACGTCGATGGGCATGCCGCCGCGCGGATACCAATAGCCGCCGATGCGCAGGTAGTGGGGCGTGAGCAGCGCCGCGAGGCGCTTGCCGATTGCCACCGTGCAGTCCTCGTGGAAGGCGCCGTGGTTGCGAAAGGCCGCGAGGTAGAACTTGAGCGATTTGGATTCCACCAGCCAGCGGTCGGGCACGTAGTCGATCACGAGATGGGCGAAGTCGGGCTGGCCGGTGATCGGGCACAGGCTGGTGAATTCCGGCGCCGTGAAGCGGGCGACGTAGGGCGTATCGGGGTGCGGGTTCGCCACCCGGTCGAGCACGGCCGCCTCCGGGCTCTCCGGCATCTCCGCGCGCTTGCCGAGGAGCTTCGGCTCGGAGGGCTTCTTGCTAGCCATCGGCGTTTCTTCGTTCTCGAGCGAGGTCTCCGCGCGCGGGATCCGCGTTCATGCCGGAACCCGTCAGCGTTCGCAGGATGATGAGGAGGTCGCCGCCGAACGTGCGCGTGCGGGCGTACTGCGCGTCGATAGCGGCAAGACGCGCGGGATCGGACATGTCGACACCCTGAATTTGCGCAAGGCCGGTGACGCCCGGCAGCACGCCGAGCGCGCCGAGCCGGGACCGAGCCTCGATCAACTCGGCCTGGGTCGGCAGGCAGGGCCGCGGGCCGACGAGGCTCATGTCGCCGCGCAGCACGTTCAGCAGCTGCGGCAGCTCGTCGAGCTTGGAGCGGCGCAGGAAGCCGCCGATGGAGGTCAGGGCGGAAACGCCGACCTGGTGCGTCGGCACCTGAGCCGTGTTCTGGTGCATCGTGCGCAGCTTGTAGCAAGTGAACTGCCGGCCGTCGCGGCCGATGCGGCGCTGCGCCAGGATGCCGGGCCCGGGCGAGTTCAATCGAACGGCAATGGCGGTCAGGAGGATCACGGGCCAGAGCACGATCAGGCCGAGACCCGCTGCCAAGACGTCGAAGACGCGCTTCATGGCCTAGGATGCTCGCAGACCAGGGCGGGCGTTGGCAACGTAAGCTTGCGTCCGACCGGCGGCCAGCGCGCAGCCCAATGTCGCGAACGCTGCCGTCAGCCCCAGCGACGACAGGAGCCAAGGTGCCCACATGCTGAAGCTCGAGGCCTCGAGCAGGGCGCAGGTGCCGAAGAGGGCGAGCAGGTAAGCCCTCACGCCCCCCGACAGGCCCTCGCACAGTCTCACGATCAGAATGCCGATGGCGAGGAGGAGGGCGGCGCCTACGGCTCCCGTCTCGTACCAGGTCTGGAGGTAGGCGTTGTGGCTGTGCAGCCCGGTCGTGAGCCTGGCGTGGGCCGAGCCTGGGGCGAGCGGGGCTGCCTGCGGATCATGCAGCGCGCGCGCGCTGGCGATCCCGCTTCCCAGCACCGGCGCTTTCAGCACCTGCTGGCTGGTGTGGCCCCAGATGGCGACGCGCGCCTGGGCGCTCTGGAACAGCCACGGCGCCGCGTAGAGCTGGTTGGTGTAGACCGAGTAGGCCAAGGGCACGACCAGGAGAATTGCTGCGACCCAGCTCACGACAGCGACATTGCGTGCGGCCGTGAACGCGACCAGGCCGAGGCCAAAGAGAACGAGGCCGCCCAACAGCGCCAGCTTCGAGGTTGCGTGAGCCGAGAAGATGATCGCCGCGACCGTCGGTAGCAGGCCCAGGAGCATGAGCCTGTGCTGCTTGGGATTCTCGGCGAGCAGCTTGGTTGCGAGCAGGGCGGGCCACAGCATGAGCGTCAACGCCGCCATGCTCCGGTTGAGGAGATAGGGCGCGGGCAACATCGCCCCGCCGGCGCCGATGACCATGTCGCGTGCATGCGGCCGCGCCCCCGGCACGATCGACATCACCAGCCTGCGCAATCCCTGCGAGCTGGCAACCTCGAAGAGGAGAAGGATCCCGCCGATGACGACCGCCGCATAGAGGCCCAGTGCCATGGCCCGCAGCACGTCGTCGTCCAGGTGCCAGAGCGCGCCGGATATGAAGTAGACGACAAGGACGACCGCGATGAACGAGAACGCCGCCGAATAGGCCGATGCGGGGCTGAGCGACCACGTGGCATTGATCAGCAAGTATATCGCCGCAACCGCCAGCGCCGCGAGGAGTGGAGAGACGCCGAGGTCGGGAAACCGCCCATGGGCCGCCCAATGCCAGCCGAGCGGGGCAACGAGGGAGAGCGGCAGCAGGACCGGCGCCACGAGCGGCGCCAGTAGGTAGAGCGCGACGCCCACGCCCGTCCACGCCGCGGTCGCGGCCAACAGGCCTGCGCGACGAGCTGCAAACGAGGACCCGGTGCTTGTTGAAGCAGAGCGCATCACGCGCCTATACCAGCAGAAGCGGCCTGCGAACAGGACCAGGGGCCCATGGCCGGCGGTCCTCAGGCGACTGTTGGCGTGGAGCCGATGTGCCTGCAATCGCCGGCTGTGTGCTATGAGGTCGTGCTTTCGTGGATTCGCCGGCCGATGACGGATACACGAGTGCTCGTGCAAGCCGCGGTCGCTGCTCCGCGACGTGCATGGCTGTGAATCGATCCTACGTTGGCGAGTGCAAGGTCGAGACGCTTGGCCTCCCCCAGCCCAACTGCCGGTCGCCGCTTCAAGCGCGCCCTCGTCCTCATCACCGAGGACCGGTTCGTGCTGTCGCACTTCAAGCCGCTGGTCGCCGTGCTGCGGGAGGTCGCCGCCGACGTCGCCGTCGTCACGCACTGTACCGGGCGCAGGGGCGAGATCGAGGCGTTGGGTGTGCGCGTCGTCGAGTTCGACTTCGGGCGCTGGTCCAATAACCCGGTGCGGGAGGCCTTCGCGGCGCTGAGGCTGGCGCGGCTGCTCAGGGCCGAGAAGCCCGATGTCGTCCACCTCGTCGCCATGAAGCCGATCGTGCTCGGCTGCTTTGCGCTGCAGTTCGGCGGGCCGCAGCACGCCGTCGTGCACATGACGGGGCTCGGCCAGCTCGGCTTTGCGACCGAGGGCCTCGTGCGGCTGTTCCGCGGGCTGTCGCTGCGGCCGATCGCCCGGGTGCTCAAGAAGCCCTCGACTTACCTGCTGGTCGAGAACCCCGACGATCTGGAATATCTGCAGGGCGCGGGCATCGAGTTCGGCCGGCGCCATGCGGTGGTGCCGGGCGCCGGCATCGACCCGCAGGAGTTCCCGGCCCTGGACCCGCCCCGCAACGAGGTGCCGGTTGCCGCGTTCGTGGGGCGCATGATCAAGCCCAAGGGGATCGATGTGCTGATGCGGGCGTTCGAGCAGCTGCGCCGCAACAGCGTGCGCATCGAGCTCGAGCTGTTCGGGGCGACCGACCCCGACGACCCCGAAGCCATCACGCCGGAGGCGCTCAAGGCCTGGTGCGCGCAATACGGCGCGCGCTGGGACGGCTACGCGAGCGATATCCGCGAGGCGTGGCGCAGGGCCGACATGTTCGTGCTGCCGGCGCGGACGAGAGAGGGCATGCCGCGCGCCATGCTCGAGGCCGCCGCGTGCGCGCGGCCGCTCATCGTCAGCGATGTGTCGGGGTGCCGGCACTTCGTCAGCGATGGCGTCGAGGGTTTGGTCGTGGCGCCCGAGGATGTGACGGTCCTGGCCGAGGCCATGCGCCGGCTGGCAGCCGATCCGGCGCTGCGCGAGCGGATGGGAACGGCGGCGCGCCGCAAGCTGCTGGCAGGCTTCACCGAGAGCCACGTCAGGGACCGGCTGAGGGGCGCCTACAGGTATTTGCTGCAGGCATAGACGTCCTCGCGATAGGGGTGGCGGAGGGGCAGGTGCGCATCGTCGTTACAGGGGCGAGCGGCTTTTGTGGTCGTGCGACCTGCCGAGCGCTCGAGGCGGCGGGCCATCACGTGACGGCCGTGGTGCGCACGTCCGATGCGGCAGCAGATGTCGCGGCGGACCGGGTCGTGGCGCTGGGTGAGCTTACCCCGGCCACCGACTGGGCGGAGGCGCTGGCGGGAGCCGATGGTGTCGCGCATCTGGCCGCGCGCACGGCTGCAGCGCGCAAGCCCACGGCGAGCGAGGAACGGACGCTCCGGCAGGTGAACGTGGATGTCACGAAAGCGCTGGCGGAGGCGGCACTGCGGGCCGGCGCGCGTCGGTTCGTGTTCGCGAGCTCGATCAAGGTCAACGGTGAGGCGACGGTGGCCGGGGCGCGGTTCACGGCCCAGTCGCCGGCGGCGCCGGCCGACCTCTACGCGCGAACCAAAGCCGAGGCGGAGGCCGTGCTGCTGGGCCTGGTGCCGCGGGGGCTCGAGCCGGTGCTGCTGCGCCCGCCTGTCATGTACGGCCCAGGCATGAAGGGCAATCTGGCCCTGCTCTTCAGGTTGGCCGAGCGCGGCGTGCCGCTGCCCATAGCGGGCGTCCGCAACGCTCGCGATCTCCTCGCCGTCGATGCGTTTGCCGATCTGGTGGCGCATGCGGCTGCCGATCCCGCCGCGGCGGGACGCATCCTCGTTGCTCGCGACGGGGAGGCCGTCTCGACACCCGAGCTCTATGCACGCATTGGGCGCGCGCTCGGCAGGCCCGCGCGCATGTGGCCGATGCCGGTCGCGATGCTGCGGCTGGGCGGGCGGATGACGGGATTGGCCGGCGAGATCGAACGGCTGGTGGGCGACCTCGAGATCGACGACAGCGCGACGCGCGAGCTGCTGCACTGGAAGCCGGCAAAGGGGATGGACCAGGTTCTGGCGGAGACCGCGGCGTGGTGGCGGGAGCGAGGCGCCGGGCGTGGCGAGGCTCGAGAGCCGCGCGCGTCAGTCTCCTCCTTGCTGCCTTAGAACAACGTATAGATGAACGGCGCGACTGCCGAGCCCTGGGTCAGAACGACCAGCCCGCCGAACAGGGCCATCGTGATGATGATGGGCAGGAGCCAGAACTTCTTGCGTGCCCGAAGGAACCCCCAAAGCTCGCGTGCGAACGACAGCATGCTTCCCCTCGCCTTGCGCCGGCCGGTCGCGCCGGCTTCTGTTCCCGGCCGCGGGCGCCATCATGCCCCGTGCGCCCAATTTGCGCAAAGCCAAGCGATCAGCGATGGGCGACAGCTGGGCCGTGCTCCGCCGTCCTGACCCAATTCGCGATCTGCTCGGCTACCAGGCGGTTGCCGGCGCGCGTCATGTGACCATAGTCGCTGCCGTGACGAAAATACAATGACCGGTAGGTGGCGAAGTCGTGCGCGGCGAGAGCGACAAGGGTGTCCCACAGGTCCACGACGGCAAGCCCGAGGTCGGAGGCGCACGCCTCCACGCCCGCCGGGCGCGCTTTCTCCTTGTTCTTGTCCATGGTCGGCGTCCGGTCGTGACCCGCATAGAGCATGACGATCAGCACGGGAAGACGGCGCGCCTCGGTGAAGCGCCGCAGGTCCGAGAGCATGGCGCAGGTGACGGCAACGGGGTCGTTCTCGGCGAGGATGTATAGAGGCGTGCGGTAGCGGACGAGGTGCGCGTGACCGAGGCGGGTGGCGGTCCACAATGCCAGGTAGGAGTGGCCGAGCCAGTGCGGTTCCCGGTCGATCGGTCGGCTCGGCGGCGGCACCGGATCGTTGTGAGGGACGAGCTTGCCGGCGCTGACCGTGAACCAGGGCTTGCGCGCGCCGCCGTAGACCTTGTAGCCGGCTCGGTTGATGTCGTCGTCGAGGATGCCGACGACGAGCAGGCGCGGGTCGAGGATCGGCACGAGCTTGTGGGCCGCGAGGATCATCTGGTCGGTCCCGTATCCGCCCACGCCCGCGTTGATGACGGGGCGGCCGAGCAGCGTCTCGAGCTGGGCGGGATAGGTCTCGTGCTCCGCCACGTCCGAGCCGGCGGTGAAGCTGTCGCCGACAGCCAGGATGGCTCCCTGCGGAAGCGGGCGGATTTCGCGGGCGTTCATGCGCGCGCCGTACTCGCCCGTGACGAGGCCGGCCCGCGAGAACAACTCCGGGCCGAGATTGGCTTTCTGGCGCCAGCCGAGCACCGGGTCGAACTCGGCGGCAGGGACGAAGCTCAGAAACGACGGCTGATGGCGTGCAAAGTTCTGCGCCGACCAAACCGGCACGCTGTCCATCAGCCGGGCGGTCAGCTCGCACAGTGCGAGCGCCGCGAGCAGCGAGGCCGCCGCGAGTGCGAGGTTGCCGCGAGAACGAGCGAGTGTCGCGAGAATCTGCATAAACTACAAAAACGCATATAATCCTACGGGTCACAAGATGGATGCCGGCGGGCATCCCAACAATCCACAACCCAGTATCGCCGCGGGTGAAATTCAGAATATTGTATCGTATTCAACTAGGTAGAGAACACAGCAGGTCCGGTGCGGCTCAAGCCGTCCTGCGACTATCCATACCGTGTGTCGCTCAACTACAACAAATCGTTTGATTTGCGCCGCTTCCGAAGCGGCTGTCTCAGTATTGGTTGCGCATGGTGTCGCCGGGGGGGCCGGGGGGCTCGCGCTTGATCCAGTACGATTTCGCGGTTCGATCGAGCTTCAGGTTCAGCAGATCCCGCTTCCGCAGCCGCATGATGAGTCCGGTCGGCACGACCGTGAGCACGAACAGCAGGCCCATCACGATCGGCGTCATGACCTTCGACAGGAGCATCCCGAACAGGAACCAGGCCTTGTTCAGGGGACGCAAGGCCGCGGGGTAGACGAGCGCGACGGCGAGGAAGGCAATCGCGATCGCCAGCGAGCACCAGCGCAGCATGCCGGGGTCGAAGCGGGGCCGCCAGATGGAGAAGGCCGGCCATACGCCGATCAGGCCGAATACGACGGCGAAGACGATGCCGAACCCCCGCTCGGAGCCCATCTTGACGTCGTGGCTCGCGGTTCGGGCCTCGTGCGTCTGGCGCGGGGGCATCGCTCGTCTCCTTCGGCAAGCCCGCCGTCTCCCCGTCGGGCCGAACACGTATGACCTAGCACAATGGTGCGCAAAACCGTTAAGAGTCCCGGGGATAGAGAGGAAAGTCGGCAACCCGCAAGGATCGGAATGGGGACCAGGGCGGCTCTTATCACCGGCGCGGCGCGCCGCATCGGCAGGGCGATCGCGACCCACCTCGCCGGCGAGGGCTGGGACATCGCCATCCACTACAACACCTCGCGGGGCGAGGCGCAGAGCCTGGAGGCCGAGGTGAAGGCTGCCGGGGTCGATTGCAGGCTTTACCAGGCTAACCTGACGGACCCCGCGGCGGCCGACCCGCTGGTCGAGCGCTGCGTCGCCGATTTCCCGCATACCTCCCTGCTGGTCAACAGCGCCTCCGTGTTCAAGAAGGACACCATCGCCAGCCTGCGGCCCGAGCTGTGGGACGAGCACCTGCGCATCAATGCCCTGGCGCCGATCCTGCTCACGCGCGCCTTCCACCGCTTCTGCCGCCAGCAGCACTGCGTCATCAACATGCTCGACCAGAAGGTGGCGAACGCGACGCCGGACTTCTTCTCCTACACCATCAGCAAGCTGGCCCTGCACAACGCCACGCGCATGATGGCCATGAGCCTGTGGCCCAAGACGCGCGTCAACGGCATCGCCCCGGGGCTGGTGCTGAGAAGCGGCGACCAGACCGAGGAGCAGTTCAGGGCCGTGCACAAGAAGACGCCGCTGGGCGTGGGGCCGTCGCTCGACGAGATCTGCCGGGCGGTGTCGATGCTGGCCAATACGCCCTCGATCACGGGGCAGGTCATCACCATCGACGGCGGGCGGCACCTGCTCGTGAAGTTCCCGTTCGACGACCTGCCGAAGGAATGAGCCGATGGCCGGGCCGATCATATGGAACCCCGGGCCGGGCCCCGGGGAGCGCTGCATTGTTATCGAGGATCTGCGGCTCGAGCTCTTCATCGGCGTGCACGAGTTCGAGAAGCGGGCGCGGCAGCCGGTCTCGGTGACGGTCTACATGCTCGTGCCGGACGCGGGACCCACGCGCTCGGACGATCTGGCCGATCACGTCTCCTATGCCGACATCGTCGACCGGTTGAAGGAGCGGGCGAAGTCCGCGGCGCATATCAATCTGGTGGAGACGCTGGCCGAGGAGGTGGCGGACCTGGCGCTGGCGGATGCGCGGGTGGCGAGCGTGGTGGTGGACGTGCGCAAGACCGCGATCATCCCGGAGGCCAGGAGCGTGGGCGTGATCATCAGGCGGCAGCGCGCGGCGGCGGGGGGACGGGGATAGGG
>Ga0247830_10001063_pt1 | contig 10973 bp, 9 predicted proteins | sample 12C_Control_Day5_FD_207766 | JGI IMG/M metagenome (GOLD analysis project Ga0247830, IMG submission 207766) | Soil microbial communities from agricultural site in Penn Yan, New York, United States - 12C_Control_Day5 | ecosystem: Environmental > Terrestrial > Soil > Agricultural land | place: USA...
CGTGCCGCTTCGAGGGCCAGGGCGACCGCGAGACCGTCGGGCGCGAGCAGCGCGACATCCTCCGGGCTCGCGGCCAGGGCCCGGATCAGCGCATCGTCGTAGACCCAGTCCGCGCGCAGCAGCACGACGCGCGCGGCCTCCGCCGGGTCGGACGCGGCGCCTGCGCGCGCCAGCTGCCGCCGCAGCCGCTGCTCGGAGGGCAGGCCCCAGACCGAAAGCGGCGAATGGCCGACCACCACGCCGGCGACCGCGCGCCGCGGATCCCCCGGTGCGCTCACGTGCACGGGCCGCGCAGCGGCCACGCAGTTTTCTTTGGCATCATCGAGAGGTGCGGATGCAGGGCATCAACGTCGAAAGCGCGACCGGCCATTATCGATGAGCGGCTTCACCCTCGCGCATGTCTCCGACCTGCACCTGCCCTTCGAACCGCGGCTGACGCAAGCGCAGCGGCTGTCGAAGCGCCAGCTCAGCGTGATGTCGTGGCGGCGGCGCCGGGCGCTGCACCGCAGCGACATCCTCGAGGCCCTCGTGAGCGACCTGCGCGCCGAGGCCGTGGACCACGTGCTGGTAACGGGCGACATCGTCAACTTCTCGCTGCCCGAGGAGTTCCACCAGGCCGCGGGCTGGCTGGCGGCCCTGGGGCCGCCCGAGCGGATCAGCCTGGTGCCCGGCAACCATGACGCGCTGGTCGCCGTGCCGCCCGCCGAGGGGCTGGACCTGTGGAAGCCCTGGACCCGCGTGGAGGAGGGCTGGCCCTTCGTACATCGCCGGGGCGCCCTGGCATTGATCGGCCTGAACTCGGCGCTGCCCACGGCGCCGCTGCTCGCCCGCGGGGCGCTCGGCGCCGCGCAGCTGGCTCGGCTGGAGCAGGCGCTGCTCGCGGAAGGCGCGGCGGGGCGCGTGCGCATCGTCATGCTGCACCACCCTCCGGCCGACGGCGTGGTGGGCTGGCGCAAGGCACTGGCCGATCGCGCGGCCCTGCGCGCCGTGCTGCGGCGCGCGGGCGCCGAGCTGGTGCTGCACGGCCATGCGCGGGACGCACGCCTGGATGCCGTCGCCGGCCCGCACGGAGCGATCCCCTGCCTCGGCGTGCCGTCCTCCTCCGCCGTGCCCGGCCCGCAGGACCAGGGCGCGCGCTGGCATCGGCTGCGGCTGATTGCCGGCGCGGGCGATCCGCGCCTCGAGGTCGAGGTGCGCCGCTGGTCGCCCGACGCGCAGGCCTTCCAGGCGACGGGCCGCTACGAGCTGTGCCTGCCGCAGACCGCGACCGGCGCCCCCGGCCACAATCTCGCCCTCTGAGAGAAGGGAGCCGCCATGGCCAACGCGACGGAAACGAAGTTCGGCGATCCGGCCACGCGCATCGCGCAGACCGATCACTGGAGCGTGCTGCTGCGGCCGAGGCAGCCCACGCTGGGTTCGCTCGTGCTGGTCTGCCGCGAGCCGGTGCTGGCCTTCTCCGACGTGAGCGCGGCGGCCTATGCCGACCTGCGCGAGGTCGTGCGCCGCGTCGAGGCCGTGCTGCGCGAGGTCGTCGCCTACGAGCGCATCAACTACCTGATGCTGATGATGGTCGACCCCGACGTGCACTTCCACGTGATCCCGCGCCACGCGGGCTCGCGCCGCTTCGGTGACGTCGAGATCGCCGATGCCGGCTGGCCGGGCGCGCCCGCGCTGGACGCCGCCGTGGCGCTCGGCGATGCCGCGCGGGACGCGCTGCTGGCGCGGCTGCGCGAGGCCTGGCGGCGCTGCGCCGGCTAGCGCAGCATGCGTGTGCTCGCGCTCGACCGGCTCGATCGCTACGCGCTGCGCCTGCTCGCCGGACCGATGGGCATGGCGCTCGCCGCGCTGCTGCTGGCGCAGCTGCTGGAGCGCCTGCTGCGCCTGTTCGACCTCGCCGCCTCCGCGCGTGCCGCGCCGTCGAGCGTGCTGTGGATGGCCGCCAATCTCGTGCCGCACTATCTCGGCCTGGCGCTGCCGATGGCCTTCACCGCGGCGATCTTCGCGGCGGCGGCGCGCCTGAGCGACGACAACGAGCTCGACGTGATGCTCACTTCGGGGCGGTCGATCGGCCGCCTCACGGCGCCCTACTTCGTGCTGGGGCTGGCGCTGAGCCTGTTCAGCCTCTATCTCATCGGCTACCTGCAGCCGCTGGCACGCTACGGCTACCACGTCGCCGTGCACCGCGTGCTCCAGACGCCCTGGGACGCCCGGGTCGAGGAGAACCGCTTCATCAAGGTCGGACCGGGCCGCATCTTCAGCGCGGACGCCGTCGACGCCGACGGCCACAGCCTGCGCGGCGTGTTCATCGAGCGGCGCGGCCCCGACGGAGAGGAGGTCCTGACCGCCGCGCGCGGCAGGCTCGAGCGCGCGGACGAGGGCGGGCATCGCGTCCTGAGCCTGGAGGACGGGCTCATCGTCCGCGAGCAGCAGACCCCCGCGGCGAGCGGCCCCACGCTCTCCATCACGCGCTTCGCGGACGGCGTCATCGACCAGGACGTGTCCCAGGAATCCTCGACCCTGCCGGTGCGCGGCAACGGCGTGACCGAGCGCACCCTGCCGGAGCTGTGGCGCGAGATGCAGCCCGGCGCGGATCGCAAGGAGTCCGCGGCCGAGTTCCACAACCGGCTGGCGCGGGCGCTGATCTTTCCCTTCCTGCCGCTCCTGGCGTTGCCGCTCGGCCTGGCTTCGAAGCGGGGCCGCAGGACTCCCGGCATCGTGTTCGCGACGCTGGCCCTGCTGGCCCTGGACCATGCGCTGCAGTTCGGCGAGAGCCTGGCGAGGATCGGCCGCGTGCCGGCCGCCGCGGCGGCATGGATCCCGTTCGCCTGGTTCGCGGTGCTCAGCCTGTGGATGTTCCGCAGCAGCCTGGCCTGGCCCGGCGACAACCCGGTCAGTCGCGCCGTGATCGCCACGGAAGGCCTCCTCGAACGTGTGCTGCCGCGGCGACGCAGGCCCGCGCGGTCTGCCGCGGGCGAAGCGCCGAGGCCGCTGCGGTGAGCGCGAGGCTGCCCTCGTACCTGCGGCGCCGCGTCGGCCTCCAGATCCTGGCGCTCCTGGCGGTGCTCACGGCGATGATGCAGCTGCTCGAGCTGCTCGACGTGACCACCGAGATCCTCAAGCGGGGACAGGGGCTGGGCGGCCTGGCCTACTACGCGCTCTTGCGCACGCCGTCCGAGCTGCTGCTGGCCCTGCCGCTCGCGGTGCTGCTGGGCGCTGCGACCTCGCTGCATGCCATGGCGCGCGGCAACGAGATCACGGCGATGCGCGGGAGCGGCGTGGGCATGATGCGCCTGTTCCGCTGGTTCCTGCCCCTGCTGCTGCTGCTGGCGGGCGCGCAGCTCGCCTTGCTGCAGACCGCCGTGCCCGGGGCCGAGGCGGAACTGAAGCGTTGGTGGAAGGCGAATACCCCGCCCAGCGAGCAGGCCGCCCCGTTGTGGGTGAGCACGAGCAGCGGCCCGGTGTCGATCGACGCCGTCAGTCCCGACGGTCGTGAGCTGCGCGGCGTGCGCATCTATTCGCGCCACGCCGGCGTGATGGTGGCTCGCGTACGGGCCGCCGGTGCCCACTGGACCGGTCGGGGCTGGCAATTGCGCGACGTGTCGGAGCTGCGTCTCGAGGAGGACGGGCCGCGTCGACTGCACGACGACGCGCGCGAGTGGCAGACCAATCTGCATCCTGACGAGGTGCTGCGCCTGGACCTCGTGCGACCGCAGCTCTCCAGTATGATGCTCGCCGACGTGATCGCCGGTTCCCGCGTCGGATCACAACCCCTCAGCTACTACCAGACCGCCTTGTATCGCTCGTTCGCGGCACCGTTCGGCGTGTTCGTCATGCTGTTGCTGGCGCTGCCGACGGCGGCGACGCAGCCGCGCCACTCGGGCGGCGGCCGCGAGATGCTGGTCTCGCTGGTGCTCGGCCTGGGCTTCCTGCTCTTCGACGGCATCGTCGCCTCGCTGGGCTCGAGCGGCCAGCTGCCGTCGCTTCCCACGGCGCTCGCCGCACCGCTGCTGTTCAGCGCGATCGGACTTCTGCGCCTGTGGGCATGCGAGCGCCTGTGAAGCTCTGGATCGACACGAGCGCCGCACGGGACGGCGAAGCGCTGTTCGGCTTGCCGCCTCTCGAACGCCTGCGGCGCAGCCTCGGCGCGCGTCGCGCGGGCACGCCGGTGATCCTCTCCGGGCCCGAGGCGGATCGCACGCCCTGGCCGGGCGCCCGCGTCCAGTCCGAGCCGGCCCCGCTCGGCACCCGTCTGCGCGAGGCGCTGGCCGACGGGCCGCTGGTGGCGCTCGACGGCGCCAACGTCGTCGATCCCCGGCTCATCGATTTCCTGCTGAGCGGTGCCGGCAGCAGCGTGGCCTCGCGCGGCGAAGGGGAGCGGCGCGCGGTGGCGCTGCGCCTGGAGCCGGACGTCGCCGCGGCCATCCCTCCCGAGGCCCGCGACCTGCGGGCCGTCGCCGATGCGCTGCAGGCTGCGGGGCGCATCGCGCCGGTCGACGAGCAGGCCTTTCCGGCGTTCATCCACAAGCTGAGGCGCTCGCTGCCCTACTGGCTGCATGCGGTCGACAGCCCGGCCACCCGGCGCCGCCTGGAGCGGCAGATGTTCTGGGACAACTACAAGGGCTCGACCGACCTCCTGACACGCTGGGTCTATCCGCCGCTGGTGTGGCCCCTGGTGCGCCTGTGCGTGCGCCTTCGCCTGCACCCGAATGCCGTGACCGCGCTGTCGATCGTGCTGACCATCGCCGCCGTGCCGCTCTTCGCGCGCGGCGATTTCCTGGCCGGCTTCCTGTGCGCCTACGGCATGAGCGTGCTGGACAGCGTCGACGGCAAGCTGGCGCGGCTGACCCTCACCGACTCGAAGATCGGCAACGTGCTCGATCACGGGCTGGACCAGGTGCATCCGCCGTTCTGGTACTTCGCCTGGGCCTGGGGACTGGGCGCGCGCACGCCCGACGACCTGCTGTACCGGGCCGGGGCCTGGCTGATCGTGTTCTACGTGGCCGACCGCATCGTGCTGGGCATCGCCAAGCGCCGCCTCGGCTACACGCTGCATGCCGCAAGCCCGATGGACGGGGCCGTGCGGAGCGTCATCGCGCGGCGCAACATCACCATGACCATCATGGCGATCGCGGTGCTGGTCGGGGCCGGACCGGCCGGCCTCTACCTCGTGACGGCGTGGCAGGGCCTCACCTTCGCCTGGCACACGGCCCGCACCATCATGCTCGGATGGCTGCCGAGCGGCCGCGGGCGTCCGTCCGCCTGATGCGGGGCGCCCTCGAGATCGTGCCGGTCGCCACGCCGGCGCAGTTGGAGCGCTTCATCGCGCTTCCGGCCCGGCTCCAGGCCGGCGACCCGAACTTCATCACCCCGCTTCGGCTCGAGCGGCGCGAAGCGCTCTCGCCGCGCAAGAACCCGTACTTCCAGCACGCCGAGGCGCAGTTCTGGCTCGCGTGCAGGAATGGGCGGGATGTCGGCCGCATCAGCGCGCAGGTCGATCGCAGGGTCCCGGACCCGGCAGTCGGTCACTTCGGCATGATCGCCGCGGAAGACGATCCCGAGGTGTTCGCCGCCCTGTTCCAGATGGCCGAGGACTGGTTGCGGGCACGCGGCAGGCAGCGCGTCCTCGGCCCCTTCAACCTGTCCATCAACGAGGAGACGGGTCTCCTGATCGACGGCTTCGACACGCCGCCGATGATGCTGATGGGTCACGACGCCCGCCATGCCGCTCCGCGCATCGAGGCGCTCGGCTATGCGAAGGCCAAGGACCTGATCGCCTACCTCTACGACATCGAGCACGAGCTGCCGACGGCGGCGCGGCGCATGATCGACGGGCGCAAGCCGGACCAGCTCACCGTGCGCCCGCTCGACAAGCGGCGCTACCGCGAGGAGTTCGACACCATCGTGGCGATCTTCAACGACGCCTGGTCGCGCAACTGGGGCTTCATCCCCTTCAGCGAGGCCGAGGTGGCGCACATGGCCAAGAGCATGAAGCCGCTGATCGACCCGCGCTGCGTGGCGATCGCCGAGCTGAACGGCGAGGCGATCGGTTTCGGTGTCGCGCTGCCCAACCTCAACGAGCTCATCGCGGATTTCGACGGCCGGCTGCTGCCCTTCAACTGGCTGAAGCTGCTGCATCGGCTGCGGCGCGGCTCCCGCACGGCGCGCGTGCCGCTCATGGGCATCCGCCGAAGCGTCAACGGCGGCCTGGTCGGAGCGTTGGCGCCCTTCCTGGTCATCGACGCGATGCGCAAGGGGCTGCAGGCCAAGGGCGTGCGCCAGGTCGAGCTGTCGTGGATCCTCGAGGACAACCGGCCCATGCGGCACATCATCGAGGCGCTCGGCGCGCGCGCCTACAAGACCTACCGCGTGTACGAGAAGACGCTCGCGCCGTGATGCAGCTCACCGCGCTGGTGCTGGCCGGCACGCGCGCGGGCGGCGACCCGCTGGCGACGCTCGCCGGCGTGACGCACAAGGCGCTCATCGAGGTGGGCGGCCGCACGATGATCGAGCGGGTGGTCGGCGCGCTCGCCGCCCTGCCCCAGGTCGGGCGCATCGTCGTGGCGATCGAGCGGCCCGAACTGCTCGACGGCCTTCCCGGGCTGCAGCCCTCCGCCTGCGCCAAGCCGCTCGTCACCATGGCGCCGGAAGCCGGACCCAGCGCGACGCTCGCCGTGGCGCTGGCCCGCGAGGGCGTGCCGCTGCTGGTGACGACCGCCGACCATGCCCTGCTGCAGACCGGCTGGGTGGAGGAGTTCCTGGCGGCCTGCCCGGCCGGTGCGGATGTCGCGGCCGCGCTGGCGCGACGCGACCGGGTGCAGGCCGCCGTGCCGGACACGCGACGCACATGGCTGCGCTTCGCGGACGGCGACTTCTCGGGCTGCAATCTGTTCCTGATGGCGCGGCCTGCCGCCGGCGGCGTCGTGGAGCTGTGGCGTGAGCTGGAGCGTCACCGCAAGGATCCGCTGCGCATGATGCGGCGCCTCGGCTGGCGCTTCGCCTTGCGCTATCGCCTGGGCCGGCTGACGCGCGCGGCCGCGGCGCAGCGACTCGGCGAGCTGGCGGGGGGCGCTCGCCTCGCGCTCGTCGCGCTGAGCGACGGCCGCGCGGCCATCGACGTCGACAAGCCCGAGGATCTCGCGCTGGTGCGGCGCATGGTGGCGGACGAGCGCCAGGCCTGACGGCCCGGCCGCCGCGACCGCCGCCTCACGAGGCCGCGCGGAGCGTCGAAGCGTTCTCGTCCCCGAGCCAGCCGGACGCGAGGCTGCGTGCCCGATCGAGGTCGGCCGGGTAGTCGAGCTCGCCCCACTCCAGGCCCTCGATCGACAGCGCGCGCACGTCGGCGCCGCCCCGGGCCAGCCGGTCGATCGCCGACAGGTACCACAGCCCCGGGCCGTCGGGCGTGCGCATGGTGCGCTCGAGCTCGTCGACGAACAAGGCCGCGCCTTCGGCCTCGAAGCGCAGGAAGCCGATGGATTCGCCGTTGACCCGCTCGGGCGCCAGCCGCTTGCCGATGGCGCGAAGGCGATCGCCCTCGGTCTCGACCTTCATGTCGTCGGCGTCGTAGCTCGGCTTGCGGTCGATGGTCACCGTGATCGGCGCGCCCGGCGAGGCCATCAGCCGTGCGCCGATCGCGGGCTCGAACAGCGTGTCGCCATTGAGCAGCAGGCAGGGGCCGCTCAGTTCCGCCCGCGCCATCCAGCAGCTCGCCAGGTTGTCGGCGAGCTTGTAGAAGGGGTTGTAGAGCGTCCGCACCCGCATCCGGGGCGGCGTGCAGCGCATCAGCTCGGCCTCGACCAGCTCGGGCATGAAGCCGGTCACGACCACGGTCTCGCGCAGTCCTGCGGACTCCAGGGCGCGCAGCTGCCACTCGAGCAGGCTGCGGCCGCCGAGGTCGAGCAGGCACTTGGGGAGCTGCGCGGTGTGGGGCAGCAGGCGGCTGCCCTGGCCGGCACTCAGGATGATGGCGCGTTGAGGTCTGGACACGTCGAGGGCACTTTCATCAAGAGGCGTTGGCGGGCGAAGCTTACAGGACTGCGGGATCGAGGCACTCGAACCGGAGATCGTCGGGCGCCTCGGCCACGGCGAGGTGTGCGACGTGTCCCGGGCCGACCGGGACGCTCGGCGTGTGCCAGAGCCGCCCTTCGAAGCGGGCGCCTCGCTCGCGCCCGGCGGTGTCGATACGCGGCAGTGCCGACAGGCCCGGCGTGCCGGCCGCCTTGGCGACGGCCTCCTTGCGCGTCCAGACGGAGTAGAAGCGTCGCGCACTGCGGCCGGCCCAGGCGCGTTCCGTCGCATTCAGGTAGTGGGGAAACGCGTCCGCCCGCAGGGGACCTACCGACTCGACATCGACGCCGATCGGCCCGCGGGTCGACAGCGCGCACACGACACGACCGTCGCAATGCGACAGGCTGAAATCGACCGGCAGGTCGAGCGCCGGCCGCCCCTGCGCCGAATGGCGCAGCGAGGCGAGCGCGCCTGCGGGATATCCCAGGTCTCGGAGACCCTCGGCCAGCAGGCGGCTCGCCAGCAGAGAGCGTTGCCGGGCGCGGCCGTCGGGCCAGCGGCACACGACGGCACGGCGCGCGGGCGGCAACCGGCCCAGCCATTCGGCCTCACGCGCCGGAGACGGCACGACGTCGGGCGAGATCAGGACCGAAACGGGCATCGGGGCGGTGCATACCTTGCGATTAACATGATCGCATGCCGATGAATGCAGCGGCCGTTGTGTCGCGGCCCATGCCAGGCCATTGAGAAAGCCACGTTTTCGACGCCACCCACGCGTGCCTGCCCTGTCGACCCGGCTGCCGACGCGCCAGGCGACACGGTGCCCAGCCCACGCGGCGCAACGACGGCTTGCTGGTCCACGACCCCGAACGAAAACCGTCCAAAGCATGGCCGCGCTTCACCGTCGGCCGGTCCGCGCCGGCGCCGAGCCGCCGCAAGGCGCTCTCCCTATCCCTCTGCGCTCGAGGCAGGACCTGCGCAGGCAACCCGTGGCGCGCTGAGCGTCGACTCCCTCCATGCCGAGATTCGCCAGCCTTCCCGACCTCCTGGCCGCCAACGCCCGCGAGGACCGCCACATCACCTTCATCGACGGCGAGGACGAGCAACGCGTGCTGAGCTTCGCGAGGCTGAGGCAGCGCGCGACGGCCGTGCTGGGCGCGCTGCAGCGCTCGGGCCTGAGGCCGGGCGACCCGGTGCTGCTCAGCCTGTCCGACAACGAGCGCTTCCTCGAGCTGTTCTGGGCCTGCGTGCTGGGTGGCATCGTGCCGGTGCCGCTGGCGCCCGCCTCCACGGACGAATACCGTCGCAAGCTGCTGCGCGTCTTCGCCCAGTTCGAGCGCGCGTCGGTCTGCATCGACGGTGCCGCGCTCGAGCGCCTCGAGGAGTATGCCGCCGAGCGCGGCGCGCCCGGCGAGCGGCAGCGGCTCGTGGCAAGCGCGCTGCTCCCGGGCCGCCTCGACATCGGCGGCGCGCCCGGCGAGCCTCTCGCCTGCGCGCCGGACGCGCTGGCCTTCATCCAGTATTCGTCGGGCTCCACCGGCGATCCGAAGGGCGTGCTGCTGACGCACCGCAACGTCACCGCGAACATCGCCTCGATCATCGAGGCGGCCGAGTTTTCCGATCGCGACGTCGCCCTGAGCTGGATGCCCCTGTCCCACGACATGGGGCTGATCGGCTTCCATCTCAACATGGTGGCCTGCGGTGCGAGCCATGCGCTGATGCGGACCGAGCTGTTCGCACGGCGTCCGCTCATGTGGCTGGAACAGGCGAGCCGGCGACGTGCCACGGTGCTGTGCTCGCCCAACTTCGGCTACCAGCACTACCTCCGGCAGTACGCCTTGAAGCCACCGCCGCGGCTGGACCTGTCCGCCGTGCGGCTCGTCTTCAATGGCGCCGAGCCGATTGCGGCGGAATTGAGCCGCCGCTTCATGCGGGCGATGACGCCGCATGGTCTTAATCCCCACGCAATGTTCGCCGTGTATGGGCTCGCCGAAGCCAGTCTGGCCGTGAGCTTCCCCCGTCCTGGAACCCCGCTGGAATCGGTGAGAGTGCAGCGCGAAGGCCTGCGCGTCGGTGATCCGGCGCGGCCTTCGATCGCACCTGACGGGTCGTCTTCAGACTTCGTGAAGCTGGGACGGCCCGTGCCCGGCACCGAGGTCGGCATCGCCGATGAGTCGGGCACGCCGCTCGGCGAGGGCCTGCTCGGGCACGTGCGGATCCGCGGCGACAACGTCAGCCGGGGCTATCACGGCGGCGCGACGCGCCCGGCGGGCGACTGGCTCGACACCGGTGATCTGGGCCTGTTCCTGGAGGGCCAGCTGATCATCACCGGTCGTGCCAAGGACCTGGTCATCGTCAACGGCCAGAACTACTACCCTCACGATCTGGAGCGCATCGCCGAAGAGGTGGAGGGCGTGGAGACGAATCGCATCGTCGCGGCCGGCGTTCGCCGGACCGGCGGGGAGACGGAGGAACTGGCGCTGTTCGCGCTGCACCGCGGCCCGCTGGCGGACTTCGTGCCGATCGTGCTGAAGCTGCGGCGGACGCTGCTGCGACAAGCCGGCCTGGAGGCGACCCACGTGGTCCCGGTGCGACACATTCCGAAGACGAGCAGCGGAAAGCTGCAGCGGCATGTCCTGGCGCAGGCTTTCGAGCAGGGCGAGTTCGATGCCCTCCTCGCCGAGCTGTCGCCCCTGCTGAGTGCCAACGAGGAGGGCGGCGCCGGCCAGCCCCAGGAGGCCTCGACCGTCGCGCGGCTGCACGAGATCTGCGCAGGCCTGGTCCGCGGGAAGCGGCTCACGCCGCAGACCAACCTGCTCGAGATCAACCTCAACTCGCTCACCCTGGCCCAGATCCACGAGGCCATCGAACGGGAATATCCGCAGCGCGTCGAGGTGACCGACCTGCTCGAATACCCCACACTGGAACTGCTCGCCGCCTTCCTGGACGCAAGCGAGCCGCGAGGCCAT
>Ga0247830_10001069_pt1 | contig 10964 bp, 9 predicted proteins | sample 12C_Control_Day5_FD_207766 | JGI IMG/M metagenome (GOLD analysis project Ga0247830, IMG submission 207766) | Soil microbial communities from agricultural site in Penn Yan, New York, United States - 12C_Control_Day5 | ecosystem: Environmental > Terrestrial > Soil > Agricultural land | place: USA...
TTCGCTTCGGCAACGACGTCCAGGGCTGCAAAAATGCAGCCCGAGCAAACGGTTGCCATCCCTTCCCCAGACAGCCGTATTGTGATCGACGGGCGGGAGAATGTCCAACCGCCCGCCGACTCACGTTAACAGGGAGCGCCAGCCGACCTTGAGCAGGCCCTCGGCGCCGGCCAGATCCCAACCGCGGAGGTCAACTCCATGAAAATCCTGCGAGAGTTCAAAGAATTCGCCGTCAAGGGCAACGTCGTCGACATGGCCGTCGGCATCATCATCGGCGGCGCCTTCGGCACCATCGTGCAGTCCCTGGTGAAGGACGTCCTGATGCCGCCCATCGGCATGATGATCGGCGGCGTCGACTTCTCCAGCATCAAGATCCCGCTGCGCGCAGCGGCCGCGGGCGCCGACCCGGTGACCATCAACATCGGCAGCTTCATCAACAATGTGATCAGCTTCCTGATCGTCGCCGTTGCCGTGTTCGCGCTGGTGAAAGGGATCAACGAGCTCAGGGAGCGCTTCGAGACGGAAGCCGAGAAGACCCCGCCGCCCCCATCGCCGTCCGAGACCTACCTCAAGGAGATCCGCGATGCGCTGGTGAAGAAATAAGCCGGCGCACTGCAGCCAGACTACGAGCAGGTGCCGCCGCCCAGCACGCAGAACTTCGAGCAGTGGGGGTGGCAGAGCTTGACGGCCCCCTTGGCGAACATGCCGCCGTCCACGACGGCGGCTGCCCCCAGCGTTGCTCCCATGTCAAAGGCCGGGTCGTAGGGGATGAGCGTACAGGGCAGGACCGATGGCTGTGCCTCGCCGCGGCGCTTCACGACCATTCGGCTCGAGGCGCACATCATGTCGCCGGGGCTCTTCTTGAGGATGGCCCAGCAGCGCGTGGTGATCTCGGGCACATCGCGCTTGCCGTCCATCTCCGGCAGCAGCATGAGCGCGGCTGGGTCGGACGCATCGATGCGCCAGCCGCGCTCGGAGATGAGGCGGGCATAGCCGGCTCGAGTGTCCGCCTCGCTCTCGTTCCAGCAGGTGCGGCCCGCGATGGCCACCCTCACACCGTTGGTGGTCAGCCAGTCGAGACCGGCGAGTGTGCGCTCCCAGGTGCGCGCTCCGCGCTCCGCCTCGTGCAACGCCCGCGTGTAATGATCGAGGCTGACGCGGATGGTGAGCTGCGCGCCGTATCGGCCGGCAAGCTCCAGGATGCCGCGCTTGACCTTCGGGCGCTGCATGGGCTGCATGGCGTTCGACAGCACCAGCACCTCGAAGCCTCGACGCAGCGCATCGCCCACCATGGCCAGCAGGTCGGGGTTCATGAATGGCTCGCCGCCCGTGAACCCGATCTCGCGCGTGCCTAGCCCTTGGGCCTCGATCTCGTCGAAGTAGGCGGCGGCCTCCGCGGCGGTGATGTAGGCTAGCCGATCGTTGCTGGGGCTCGATTCGATGTAGCAGTTCTGGCAGGTGATGTTGCAGAGCGTGCCGGTGTTGATCCAGAGCGTCTCGAGCCGGGCGAGGGCCACGGTGGCGCGACGCTCGCGGGTGGCGGTCCAGTCCGGGTCCACGAATTTCGGCGGTGCATGCTCGGGCTGCAGCACGGTCGCGTTCAGGCTCACGGATATTGTCCCCTCCGAGTTGCGGACGAGTTGGACGAGCCTGACCGACACGTCGGGACCGCCACTCCTCGCCGACAGCGGCGGGACGCTAGCATGGGGCATCGCCGCTGCGCATCACATCGGATCATTTGCGCGTGACGGGGGCATCACCTATCTGATGTCCCACCTTTGTGCCCGCGCACCTGGTAGGACATGATGTGAGATCGGGCCTGCCGCCGACACGGATGCGGATCGACGGCGCGCCAGTCTGGGGAAGGGCATGCGGCATCTTTTGCTCGGCATCTGCGCATCGGCGGGAGGGCTGGTCGCCGCGGCTGGCGTAGCGGTCGTGCTCCTCGCCGGCGAGGCTGCCTCGCAGGGCGGCTCGGCCCGCGAGACGAGCCTGGCGGCTTGGGAGAGGATCGCCACGGTGCTGCAGCATCCGCGCTGCGTGAATTGCCATCATCCCGACGCGCCGCTGGTCGGCGACGCTTCGCGTCCTCACATGCCCCGCGTGGTCCGCGGCCGCGACAGCAAGGGCGCACCGGGAATGCGCTGCAACAACTGCCACGGCGAGCATTCCAACAACGAGGCCTCCAACGTCCCGGGTGCCGCGGACTGGAAGCTGCCGCCCAGAACCATGATGTGGGCCAAGATGTCGATCGGCGACATCTGCCGCTCGATCAAGAACCCGGCCAGGAACGGCGGGCGCTCGCTCCAGGGCCTTCTCAAGCACGCGATCGAGGATTCGCTGATCCAGTGGGCCTGGGAGCCCGGCGGCAAGCGCGAATCGGTGCCGATGCCGCAGACCGTGTTCACCGATTTCTTCGAGGAGTGGGTGCGCACCGGCGCCCATTGCCCCAATTGAGGAGGCCGAGCCGCCAGATGCATGGCCCCGGAGTTGCCGCTTGAAGATCAATGTGAACGGCGAGGAGCGTGACCTTGGCGCCGTCGATGGCGGCACGCCTCTGCTGTGGGTACTGCGCGACCAGCTCAACCTGACCGGTACCAAGTACGGCTGCGGGCGTGCCCAGTGCGGCGCCTGCACGGTGCACGTGAACGGCGAGGCTGTGCGGTCCTGCTCGCTGGCGGTACGCGATGCGGCGGGCAAGCAGATCGTTACAATCGAGGCGGTCTCGGGCCGGATAGCCGATGCGGTGCGCGCGGCCTGGCAACGGCTGGACGTGGCCCAGTGCGGCTACTGCCAGTCGGGTCAGATCATGACCGCCATCAAGCTGCTCGCGAGCAACAGGAAGCCGACGGACGCCGCCATCGACGCCGCCATGGACGGCAGCATCTGCCGCTGCGGCGCCTACATCCGCATCCGCAAGGCTATCCACCAGGCGGCAAGAGCGCTCGCGTGAAGCCACGATCACCCATGCCACGCTCCCCGAATGCCGAGCCGCCTTCTGCTGCGCGGCGTGGATTTCTGCAGGCGGCAGGTGCCAGCGCCGCCGCCCTCGTGCTCGGCGTGCACGTGCCGTTGGCGCCGAGGGCGCGGGCTGCGGCGGGCAGCATGGGGCCGCTCATCTTCGACCCCAACGTGTTCCTGCGCATCGCTGCCGACGATACGGTCACCGTCGTCAGCAAGCACTTCGAGATGGGGCAGGGCATCACCACGGGCCTCGCCACTCTCGCCGCGGAGGAGCTGGAGGCGGACTGGGCGCAGATGCGCTTCACCTTCTCGCCCTACAACCCCGCCCTCTACAACAACCTCGCATTCGGACCCTACATGGTGACAGGCGGCAGCAACTCGCTCGCCGGCTCGTGGGTGCAGATGCGCAAGGTGGGTGCGGCCGCGCGCACGATGCTGGTGTGGGCCGCCGCGGCGCGCTGGGGAGTGCCGCCGGAGGAGGTCACCGTCGCCAAGGGCATCGTCTCGCATCGGACATCGCAGCGTTCGGCGAGGTTTGGCGAGCTCGCCGAGGACGCAATGCGGCTCGCTCCGCCCAAGGACGTCGCGCTGAAGGAGCCCAAGGACTGGAAGCTGATCGGCAAGAAGCTGCCGCGACTCGATGCCGTCGCCAAGACGACGGGCAGGGCCACGTACTCAATGGACGTGCGGCGGCCGGGCGAGCTGATCGCCATGGTTCGCCGCCCCGACGTGTTCGGCGCCAAGGTCGTCTCCTTCGACGACAGCTACGCGATGATGGTGCCCGGGGTGGTCGGCGTCGTGAAGATACCCTCCGGCGTCGCCGTGCTCGCGACCGACACCTGGTCGGCCATCGGCGGACGGGACGTGGTGACGGTAACTTGGGACAGGAGCGCGGCGGAGCTGCGCTCCACGCCAGAGATCGTCGAGGATTATCGCAGGCGCGTCGGCGAGCCGGGGCGGGAGGCAGCGCGCCGGGGAGATGCGGCAGCCGCGCTGGCGAAGGCATCGCAGGTGGTGGAAGCGGAGTTCGTCTTCCCCTACCTGGCGCACGCGCCGATGGAGCCCATCGCCGGCTCCATTGCTCTGAGCTCCAACAGCGCCGAGATGTGGGCCGGCAGCCAGATCCAGAGCCTGGATGCACACTTTGCCGCCAAGGCTCTGGGTTTCGAGACGGAGCAGATCAAGATCAACAACCTGCTCGGCGGCGGCAGTTTCGGGCGGCGCGGCAATCCGCATGGCGACTGGGCGACGGAGCTGGCAGAAATCGCCAAGGCCATCGGCGGCACGGCGCCCATACGGCTCGTGTGGACGCGCGAGGATGACATCAAGGGCGGCTACTACCGGCCGCTGACCCTGCACCGCGTGAAGGTGGGGCTCGACGCGAGCGGGAAGCTCTCGGGCTGGCGGCACAGGCTCGTCACCCAGTCGCTATTCATCGGCACCCCGCTCGAGGAGGTCATGACGAAGGGCCGGGTCGACCGCGGCAGCGTCGAGGGGCTCGTCGACACGCCCTACGAGCTCCCCGACTTCCTGGTCGAGTTGCACTACGCGCAATCGGCCGTGCCGGTGCTGTGGTGGCGCTCGGTGGGCCACAGCCACACGGCCCATGTCATCGAGACGATGATCGACGAACTGGCTCGCCACGCGGGCAAGGACCCGCTGGCGTTCCGGCGCGGGCTGCTCGCCAGCGACCCGCGCACGATCGGCGTGCTGGAGCTGGCGGCGCAGAAGTCCGGCTGGGGGCGGCCGATGGCCAAGGGGCGCGGGCGGGGAATTGCCTGCCACACGACGTTCGGCACGCCCGTGGCGATGGTTGCCGAGGTAACGGTGACGCGCGGCGCCTACAAGGTCGACCGCATCGTGTGCGCAGTCGACTGCGGCGTGGCCGTCAACCCGGACATCATCGAGGCGCAGGTGGAGGGCTCGGTCGGCTTCGCCCTGTCGACCGTCCTGCGCAACCAGATCACGCTGAGGAAGGGCGTGGTCGAGCAGTCGAATTTCGACGACTACAACCCGACGCGCTTCTCCGAGATGCCGAAGGTGGAGGTGCACATCGTCAAGTCGCTGGAGGCGCCGACCGGCATCGGCGAGCCGGCCGTGCCGCCGCTGGCGCCCGCCATCGGCAACGCCATTGCCGCCGCGACTGGCAAGCGGCTCTACTCGCTGCCCTTCGACACAACGCTGCTCGTCTGAGTGCGGCGCAGCCACGGGCGTGGGCCCCTGCCGACGAGCTCGCTTGGCGCGGCCGGCTGGTAGTGCAGGACCACCTCGGGGATGCGGCCTTCGATCAGCGCCCGGCGGGTCGGGGCGTGCGTGACCTCGAAGGTGTCGAAGCCGACGCGCCGCATGAGCGGGATTTGGTCCGCCAGCACGTTGCCCACGGCCCGCAGCCCGCCCGAGTAGCCGTGCTTCTCCCGTAGCAGGCGTGCGGTGGAGAAGGCACGACCGTCGGAGAACTTCGGGAAGACGAGCTCGATCAGCGCGAGCCGCGGCAGATCGGCAACGATGTCGGCGATGGCCTCGCCGGCTTCGAGGCGCAGGGCGAGCGGCGCCGGGCGGCGGGCAAGGGCATCGCGCTCGGAAAGCCAGCGCTTGCGTGAGAGGACGACGGGCGCGTCGGGCAGCGGCTCCCCGTCCTTGGCCGCGATCCAGGCGTTGGGATGGAAGGCCCCGTCGCGCCAGATTGGGCGGTTTCCCTCTCCCCACTCTTCCGTGGGGAGAGGGCTAGGGTGAGGGGCAGGAGCTTGCGCCGGCGCTGGAGCATGCCGCTGCCCCTCACCCCGACCCTCTCCCCGTAAACGGGGAGAGGGAGCCTCGTCGCGCAGGGGAGGGGGAGACTCACGCATAGAGCGCCTCCTTGAAGGGGGCAGGGCCGAGGCGGCCGTAGGCTGCGAGGAAGGGCTCGTCGGGGCCCGCGCGCAGCTCGAGGTAGCGGTCGACGACTTTCTCCACCGCGTCGACGATGCCGTCGGGACCGAAGCCGGGCCCGGTGATGGAAGCGAGCGTCGCGTCCTCGGCACCCGAGCCGCCGAGCAGGAGCTGGTAGTGCTCCTCGCCGCGCTTCTCCACACCCAGAATACCGATGTGGCCGACGTGATGGTGACCGCAGGCGTTGATGCAGCCCGAGATCTTGATCTTGAGATCGCCGATCGTGTCCTGCCGGGCGGCAAGCCGCTCGGAGATACGCTGGGCGATTGGGATCGAGCGCGCATTGGCGAGCGCGCAGTAGTCGAGGCCGGGGCAGGCGATGATGTCGGTGGCGAGCCCGGCATTGGCCTCGGCCAGGCCGGCCCGCTTCAGCGCCTGATAGACCTCCCACAGGTCGGACAGGCGCACGTGCGGCAGCACCAGGTTCTGCTCGTGCGTGACGCGCACCTCGTCGAAGGAGTAGCGCTCGGCGAGATCGGCGACGGCGTCCATCTGCTCGGCGGACGCATCGCCGGGGATGCCGCCGATGGGCTTGAGCGAGATGGTGACGATCGAGTAGCCGGGCTGGCGGTGGGCGTGCGTGTTGCGCGTCACCCAGCGGTCGAAGGCGCGGTCAGGTGCGCGCAGGCTTGCCTTCGCCGGGCGGCTCTCGAAGGCCGGCGGCGCGAAGTAGGCCTCGATGCGGCGGATTTCCTCGGCGGGCAGCTTGAGCGCACCGTCGCGGATGCGCTGCCACTCCTCCTCGACGTCGCGCGCGAAGGCCTCGGCGCCGATCTCGTGCACCAGGATCTTGATGCGCGCCTTGTATTTGTTGTCGCGCCGGCCCTGCAGATTGTAGACGCGCAGGATGGCCTCCAGGTAGCTCAGCAGATCGGCCTCGGGGAGGTCGTCGCGAATCTTCTTGGCGATGATGGGCGTGCGGCCCTGCCCGCCGCCGACCCAGACGGCGAACACGAGGCGGCCGTCAGCAAGCCGCTTCAAGTGCAGGCCGATGTCGTGCAGCTGCATGGCTGCGCGGTCCTTCTCGGAGGCGATCACGGCCACCTTAAACTTGCGCGGCAGGAAGCTGAACTCGGGGTGCAGCGACGACCACTGCCGGATGATCTCGGCATAGGGCCTGGGATCGGCGACCTCATCGGCGGCGGCGCCCGCGAAATGATCGGCGGTGACATTGCGGATGCAGTTGCCGGAGGTCTGGATGGCGTGCATCTCCACCTCCGCCAGCTCATCGAGGATGGCCGGGATGTCGGAGAGCCTGGGCCAATTGAACTGCAGGTTCTGGCGCGTGGTGAAGTGCCCGGTGCCGCGGTCATAGACGCGGGCGATGTGCGCGAGCTTGCGCATCTGGCGCGAGGAGAGCGTGCCGTAGGGAACGGCGATGCGCAGCATGTAGGCGTGCAGCTGCAGGTATACGCCATTCATGAGGCGCAGCGGCTTGAACTCGTCCTCGGTCAGCTCGCCCGAGACGCGGCGGCCGACCTGGTCGCGGAACTGCGCCACGCGCTGGCGCACGAACTCCGCGTCGAACTCGTCGTAGCGGTACATGGCTCAGGCGGCCTCGGCGTGCTCCCTCTCCCCGGCAGCGGGGAGAGGGCTGGGGTGAGGGGCGGCGCCAGACGCCAACACTGCAGGATGTCGCTGCCCCTCACCCTGACCCGCTCCCCGTGAAGAACGGGGAGAGGGAATAGGGGCGACATAGCCCGGCACGTCGTCGAGGATGCTGGGACCGAACACGCGGACCCGCTCGCGAGCGCGGAGGGGTACGAGCCGGCCGCCGTCCTCGCGCACCTCCACGAGATAAGGCTCGACTACGAGGTTGCGGGCGGCGTCATAGGTGCCACGATCCTCCAGCGCCTTCACCTCGTCGGGCGAGCGGGCGACGATCGCCTCATCGAGGCTCTCGCTCCATGCGCCTTCGAAGTCGAGAAACACGACGATGCCGTCGGAGAGGCGGTTGGCAGTGAGGACGGAGATTTGCGGCGTCTTGCTCATGGCGTGGACTCGACGTTGGCGTTGGCTATGTCTTCGGCAGACGCGCGATCCTGCGCGGACTGGCGTTTGCGGTGATGCAGGGTCACGCTCTCGGGGCGACAAAGTCCGGCGGCGTCCCAATCGAGGCCGACAAAGATGACGGCGGGACCGGCGATCCTGCGCTCGGCAACGCAATCGGTGAGGTCGGCGAGCGTGGTGGCGAAGGCGCGCTCGTCCTCGCGCGTGCCGTTCTCGACGATGACGACGGGCGTATCGGGGAGAGCGCCGGCCGCGAGCAGGTTGGCGCGCAGGAGCGGTGCGTTGCTGAGGCCCATGTAGACGGCGAACGCGGCGCCGGGCGTTGCCAGCGACGGCCAGTCGAGGTCGGGCGCGCCGTCGGCGGTGGCGCCGGTCACGACCGAGAAGGTCCGCACATGCTCGCGCAGGGTTACGGGCAGGCCGATGCGGGCCGCGCACGCGTGCGCCGCCGTCACGCCGGGCACCACCTCGACGGCGATCCCGGCCGATTGCAGCGCGGCCATCTCCTCGGCGGCGCGGCCGAAGATGAAGGGGTCGCCGCCCTTGAGGCGGGCCACGACCTTCCCCGCCTGGGCCTCGCGCACGAGGATGCGGTTGATCTCGGCCTGTGACGTGGTGGGCCCGCGCGGAGTCTTGCCGACGAGGATGCGCTCGGCATCGCGGCGCGCGTACTCGAGGATCCTGGGGTTCACCAGGCGATCCACCACCAGCACGTCGGCTTCCTGCAGCTTCTGCAAGGCCTTGAGGGTGAGCAGGTCGGGGTCGCCGGGGCCGCAGCCGATCAGTGCCACGCGGCCCAGCAACAGACCGGCGGCCGGCGCATCCCCGCCATGGAGCTCGGCAGCGAGGATGCGCCCGGCCTCGGCCTCCTCGCCGGCGAGAACCGCACGGCGGAAGGGACCCTGCAGCAGTCGCTCCCAGAGCCGGCGGCGGGAGCGGGCATCGGGAACGGCCTTGGCGACGAGCCCGCGCAACGCATGTGCACGCTCGGCCAGCTTGCCGAAGTTGGCGGGCAGCAGGGCCTCGAGCCGGGTCTTGATCTCGCGCGCCAGGATCGGCGCTGCACCCTCGGTCGCAATCGCGACCGTCACAGGGGCGCGGTCGAGGATAGCCGGCATGATGAAGGTGGAGAGCTCTGCTGCATCGACGACGTTGACGGGGATACCCCTGGCCTTGGCGGCACGCGACACCTCGGCGTCGAGCACGCGGTCGCCCGTCGCCGCATAAACGAGGCTCTGGCCTTCCAGATCGCGCGCCAGGAATACCCGCAGCACGATCCAGATCGCGTTCTCCTCCTCGAGCCCGCGAAGCTCCTCATTGACGGTCTCGGCGACGATCGTGATGCGCGCCTTGGTCTTGCGCAGGAGGCGCACCTTCTGGGCCGCCTGCTCACCGCCGCCCACCACGAGGACGTGCGCCTTGTCGAGATCGGCGAAGATCGGGAAATACTTCATGGGCCTCAGGCTCCCGCCGTGATGTGCCAGCCGTGGACAAGCAGCCCGCGGCCGTCCGGACGGGTGGAGGAGGGGTGGAGGCCGTCCGGAGCAGCGCGCGGGCGCTGGGCTGTAGATAGAATTGTTTTCTACGAAATCGCAAGATATCGCGCCAAATAAGCAAGAGAAGACTGATATTTCAGCGATCAAATAACAAAATATACCCTTTGGAGCCGGCCCGAGGCATGCTTAATCGCATTGCCAGCCGCAACGGCAAATTCCTTCCCGCCCGGCGCGCGCCTCGATAGGGAAAGCAGCGCGTCCACAAGGGCGTCCCAGGATCGCGACCCCGGCAGCCGGCTCGGAATCACCGAATTGTGAGCGGTGGTGACTTGCCTGACTGCAACGCGCCCCAACATGGTGTCCTCGTGGGACATCGGAGACGGCGAACACCCTTGCAGCTTGCCGGGCCTTGGCTGGGACTTGCGCGCAATCTCGCGCCACTCCTCATTCTGTTGTTGATGCTCGTGGGCTCCCTCCCGGTGCGCGCGGCGGCGCCGGCCGATGACCTCGTCAAGGCCGAGCTCATTGCGGAGCCCGCCGCCGTCGCGTCCGGCGAGCCGCTGTGGGTCGGCCTGAAACTGACCATCAAGGACGGCTGGCACGTCTACTGGCGAAACCCCGGCGATTCTGGGGAAGCCGTTGCGATCGCTTGGCAACTCCCGGCCGGATATTCGGCAGGTCCCATCACATGGCCGACGCCCGAGCGCATCCCCGTCGCCCATCTCGTCAACTTCGGCTACGAGCACGAGGCCGTGCTGCTCACGCGCATCTCGCCGCCTGCGGGGACGAGCGGCGGCGCACCGGTCGACATCAAGGCCGCGGTCAGCTGGCTCGCGTGCCAGAAGGAGTGCATCCCGGGTGAGGCCAGCCTGGCGCTGAGCGTCCCTTCAGCCGCCCCAGGCACCGCCGCAGGTCCAAATCCGCAGACCCGGGCAATCTTCGAGGCGGCACGAACGCGCCTGCCGCAGCCCGCACCGTGGCCCGCGAGCCTCGAACTCGGACCAGACCGGCTGACGCTGAACGTCGCCGCGAAAGGCCTGAGGCCCGAGACGATCCGATCCGCCTACTACTTCCCCAACGCCGAGACGCTTCTGCGCCACGCCGCCCCCCAGCAGCTGCAGGTTGGTCGCGACGGCCTCACACTGCAGCTCGAGCGCAACCAGTTCTCCAGCGGCCAGCCCACCGACGCCGGCGGCGTGCTCGTCATCGAGGAGGCGCTGGGCGGCAACACGGCGCGGCAGGCATTCGAGCTCGGCAACGTGCGCATCCGTGCGGCGACCGCAGCGGCGCCCGAGCCGGCAACGCTTGCCGCCATCCTGCAGGCGGCCATGCTGGCGCTTCTGGGTGGCGTCATCCTCAACCTGATGCCGTGCGTGTTCCCGGTGCTCTCCATCAAGGTGCTGGGGCTGGTCGAGCATTCGGGACAGTCGCCCGAGCGCGTGCGCAAGCACGGGCTCGCCTATACCGCCGGCGTGCTGGCCGCGTTCGGCGCGCTGGGCGTGCTGCTCCTCGGTCTGCGCGCCGCCGGCCTGCAGGTGGGCTGGGGCTTCCAGCTGCAGTCGCCCG
>Ga0247830_10001070_pt1 | contig 10962 bp, 11 predicted proteins | sample 12C_Control_Day5_FD_207766 | JGI IMG/M metagenome (GOLD analysis project Ga0247830, IMG submission 207766) | Soil microbial communities from agricultural site in Penn Yan, New York, United States - 12C_Control_Day5 | ecosystem: Environmental > Terrestrial > Soil > Agricultural land | place...
GGTGCTCGCGCTCGGCGCGCTGATGGTGTTCCTGATCCTCGCCGCGCAGTACGAGAAATGGTCGCTGCCGCTCTCGGTGCTGCTCGCGCTGCCGTTCGGCACCTTCGGCGCGCTCGCCGCGGTCTGGTTGCGGGGATTGACCAACGACGTGTACTTCCAGATCGGGCTGGTAACGCTGCTCGGCCTGGCGGCGAAGAACGCGATCCTGATCGTCGAGTACGCGGTGCTCAAGCACGAGGAAGGCCTGTCGGCCTCGGCCGCCGCGGTCGAGGCGGCGCGCCTGCGCTTCCGCCCGATCCTGATGACCTCGCTCGCCTTCATCCTCGGCGTGCTGCCGCTCGCGTTTTCCAGCGGCGCGGGCGCCGGCGCGCGCATCTCGGCGGGCACCGGCGTGATGGGCGGCATGCTGGCGGCGACCTTCCTCGCGATCTTCTTCGTGCCGACCTTCTTCAAGCTGCTCACCGACCGCCACCTCACCGAGAAGCGCTCGAGCGCCGAGATCAAGCGCGAGGCCGAGACCGCGCGCACCGTGTCGCACAAGCCGGTGCCGACGCCGCACCACGCGCCGCACGGGGCGGGGGACGAATGAAGCGGCTTTGGCTTCTCGGGCTGCTGGCGCTGGCGGGTTGCTTCAACCAGCCGAAATACGACCGCCCGGCGGTCGAGCTGCCGCCGGCTTGGAAGGAAACCGCGCCGCGCTTCGCGGAGGACGGGCGCTGGTGGCGCATCTACCAGGATGCCGAGCTGGAGAAAGTGGTCGATGAAGCGCTCAAGGGAAACGCCGATCTGCTGATCGCCGCGGCGCGCGTGGACGAGGCGCGCGCGCTGCTCGGCGAGGCGAATTCCTTCTTCTGGCCGAGCATCGACGCGCAGGCCGCGGTCAGCCGGCAGCAGATCTCGACGCGCACCGCGACCTCGTTCCCCGGCATTCCGCGCGAGTACAGCAACCACCGCGCCACGCTCAACGTGTCCTACGAGCTCGATCTGTTCGGCCGCCTGCGCGCCGGCTCGGCGGCGGCGCGCCACGAGCTCGAGGCGAGCGAGGCGTCGCGCGAAGCGGTGCGCCTCGCGCTCGCGGCGCAGGCCGCCAAGTCGTACTTCGCGTTGCGTGCGCTCGACGAGCAGGTGGAACTCACCCGCCGTACGGTGAAGCTGCGGGAGGAGGCGCTCGACCTGCAGCGCAAGCGCCTGCGCGGCGGCGTGATCTCGGAGTTCGAGCTGCGCCAGCTCGAGGCCGAAACCGCGGTGGTGCGCGCGCAGCTGCCGCCGCTCGAGCGCGAGCGCGACCGCGAGGAAGTGGCGCTCGCCGTCCTGCTCGGGCGCACGCCGCGCGCCGTGTTCCAGGATGGGGTCGCGATCAAGACCGCCTTCGAAGAGACTCCGGGGGCGGCGGTGCTGCCGGCCGGCATGCCTTCCGAGCTGCTGCTGCGCCGGCCCGACCTGGTCGAGGCCGAGCGCGTGCTCGCTTCCGCCAATGCGCGCGTCGCCCAGGCGCGCGCCGAGATGTTCCCCTCGATCAGCCTGACCGCGTTCCTCGGCAGCGAGAGCGCGGCGCTCGCCAACCTGTTTTCCGGCGGCGCGGCCGCCACCTGGCAGCTCGCCGCCGGCGTGACGCAGCCGATCTTCCAGGGCGGCCGCCTGGCGGCGCGGCGCGACGCCGCCGACGCGCGCGAGCGCGCCGCGCTGGTGCAGTACGAGCAGGCGATCCGCAGCGCGTTCGGCGAAGTGCGGACTGCGCTGATCGCGCAGGCGCGCGCGCGCGAAAGCTACGACGCCGAGTCGGTGCGGGAGAGAGCGCTGGCCGAGAGCCATCGCCTCGCGCGTCTGCGCTACCAGAACGGCGTCGCCAGCCAGCTCGACGTGATCGACGCCGAGCGCGGCCTGCTCCAGGCGCAGATCGCGCGCATCGAAGCGCTGCGCGCGCACCGTGCGGCGGTGGCCGACCTGTTCCGGGCGCTCGGCGGCTAGGAGCGCGTGCTGCGGCCGAACGGCCCCGTGGTCCAGTTGAAGTGGATGGCGAAGACGCGCAGCAGCAGCGTCAAGCCGATCGCGAGGTAGGCCGAGAGCTGGACTTCCCAGCCGTAGCGGTGGCTCAGCGCGACGAAGGCCACGCAGCCGACCAGGGTGGCGAGGAAGTAGAGCTGGCCCGGCTTCAGCAGCAGCGGCTCCTCGCGCACGATCACGTCGCGGATCAGTCCGCCGCCGACCGCGTTGCACAGGCCCACCAGCACGGCGGCCTCCCAGGGCGCGCCTGCCAGCAGCGACTTGTTGGCGCCGAACACCGCATAGATGCCGATTCCGGCAGCATCGACGTAGGCGAGCAGCCCGGTGAAGCGCTCGGCGAGGCGCTGGGCCAGTCCGCCGACGACCAGGGCGGCGAGCACCGCCCAGAGGTAGCGGCCGTCGCGGATCACGAGCGGCACTTCCTGCAGGAAGATGCCGTCGCGCAGCAGGCCGCCGCCGACGCCGGTGACGAAGGCGAGCACGAAGGCGCCGACGATGTCGTAGCCGCGCTTGGTGGCCGCCCAGACTCCGGTCAGCGCGAACAGGAATACCGCCGCCAGATCGAACTCGATCGGCAGCTGGAACGAGACGCCCGGCATGGCGCCAATAGTAGCGTTACTGGTCTAGGCGAAGACGTAGGCGTCCATCGCCAGCACGCCGCTGTCGATGGCGTCGTAGACCCGTTCCGGCTTCGCCTTGCCGGCCGCGGCGCCGAGCGCGAAGAACAGCGGCAGGAAGTGCTCGTCGGTCGGGTGCGCGCGCACCCCGTGCGGCGAGCGTGAGCGATAGTCGACCAGGCTCGCGACGTCCTTTTCCTTCAGCTTGTCGAGCACCCAGGCCTGGAATTCGCGCGCGTAAGGGGCGGGGGCGCCCTGGCCTCGTGACCAGTCGCGCAGGTTGTGCGTCATGTGGCCCGAGCCGATGATGAGCACGCCCTCGTCGGCGAGCGCGCGCACCGCCTGGCCGAGATTCACGTGATGCTGCGGCCCGAGCTCGGGCTGCACCGAGATCTGCGCCACGGGAATGTCCGCCTGCGGATACATATGGAGCAGCGGCGACCAGGCGCCGTGGTCGAGGCCGCGGCAGCCGTCGATCGCGGCGCTGAAGCCCGCGTCCTTGAGCAGACCCTGCGCGCGTTTCGCTACGTCCGGCGCGCCCGGCGCCGGGTAGCGCAGCCGGTACAGCGGCTCGGGGAAGTTGTAGAAGTCGTGGATCGTGTCCGGCTTGTCCGAGCCGGTGAGCATCGGCAGCTGGGTCTCCCAGTGCGCCGAGGCGATGAGGATCGCGCGCGGCCTGGGCAGGCGCCGGGCGAGCGCCTTCCACGCCTCTCCAGCCGGTCCCGGCTGGAGGGCGTGCATCGGCGAGCCGTGGGAGATGAAGAGGCTCACGCAGCCTTCTTCAGCAGACCTTCGGCCTGCAGCGCCTCCTGCACCTTCGGACGCGCGCCCACGCGCTTGTGGAACGCGGCCAGGTTGGGCCAGCGCGCGAGGTCGATCTGCGTCGGGCGCGTCCAGCCGAGCAGCACGAAGAGATACGCGTCGGCCACGGTGAACTGCTTGCCCGTCAGGTAGTCCTTGCCGGCGAGCTGCTGGTCGAGCCAGTCGAAGCGGCTGGCGATGTTTTCCTTCGCCACCGGCTTGTAGTCCTCGGGCGTGTTCGGCTTGAACAGCGGCGAGAACTGCTTGTGGATCTCGGAGGTGAGGAAGTTGAGCCACTCCTGCAGCTGGTAGCGCTCGAACGAGCCCGCCTTGGGCGCGAGGCCGCTGTCGGGCTTCTGGTCGGCGAGGTACTGGACGATCGCCGGCCCCTCGGTGAGGGTCTTGCCGTTGTCGAGCTCGAGCGCCGGCACGTAGCCGCGCGGGTTCACCTTGCGGTAGTCGCCGCCGCCCTCGATCGTCTTGTCCTTGGTATTGACCTTCTTCAGGTCGAAGCTCAGGCCGAGCTCGCGCAGCACGATGTGCGGGGACAGCGAGCAGGCGCCGGGTGCGTAATACAGCTTCATGCGTAGATCTCCTTTTTCGAAGTCAATGCGAATTTGCCGTCGCCGAGCAGCGCCTGGACCAACGACGCCGCGATCAGGAACACAGGATACTCCCAGCCGCCGTTGGCGGCGCTGAACACCCAGCCGTTGCCGAGGTGCACCCAGGCGGCGCCGGCCAGGATCGGGATCAGCGCGAGCGCGACCCAGCGCGTGGCGACGCCGGCGAGGAGCAGCACGCCGCCGACCAGCTCGGCCCAGAACGTGAGGTAGGCGAGCGCCGCCGGCAGGCCGAGCGATTCGAAGAACTGCGCGGTGCCGGGCAGCGTGAAGGTGAAGTACTTCAGGATCAGCGAGTGCGCGATGAACATCACGCCGAGGGTCACGCGCAGGACCAGCGCGGCGTAGGGGGCGGTGCGGTTGTCGATCACGGTCTTTTTCCCTAAACGTTGCTGGTGGCTGGAATCTTCCCGAGGCGGCCGGCGTGGTAGTCGGCATACGCCTGCTGGATCTCGCGCGTGCTGTTCATGACGAACGGGCCGTAGCCGACCACCGGCTCGTCGATCGGCGCGCCGTTCATCACGAACACGATCGCGTCCGCGGACGCGGTGAGCTCGATGTCGCTGCCTTTGCGATCGAGCACCACCAGCTCGGTCCCGTTCGCAGCCTGGCCGTTCACCTGAACGCTGCCGCTCACGATGTACAACCCGGCGCTGAAGCCGTCGCGCAGGTCGAGGGTCAGCGTTTGTCCCGCGCGCAGGCGCACGTCGAACAGATTGACCGTCGTGAACGTCTGCGCCGGCCCCTTGGCGCCGCGGTACTCGCCGGCGATGACGCGCACACCATCGACCACGGGGATGCTCGCCGTGGTCAGCGTCTGGTAGCGGGGCGCGGTCATCTTCGACTTCGCCGGCAGGTTGACCCAGAGCTGCAGCGCGTGGAACTTGCCGCCGCGGCGGGTGAATTCCGGGCTGTGCATCTCCTTGTGCAGCAGGCCGGAGCCGGCGGTCATCCACTGCACCTCGCCCTGGCCGATGCGCCCGCCGTTGCCGGCGGTGTCTTCGTGGTCGACCTCGCCCTCGAGCACCAGCGTCACGGTCTCGAACCCGCGATGCGGATGCCAGCCGACGCCGCGCGGCTTCTCGGCCGGCGCGAAGTCCGCCGGGCCGGCGTGGTCGAGCAGCAGGAACGGCGAAAGCTCGGGGTGGCGTTGGTAGTCGAGCACGGTGTGGACGGGGAAGCCGTCGCCGACCCAGTGCCCTTCGGGCTGACGGTGGATACGCAGAACGTTTTTCATGACTGCAGTATGGGGATGGGCGTTTATGGGATAAAGTGCCGATAAGTGAATTGATAGTCCCAATAACCGGGATAATGGATCGGCTCGGAGCAATCCAGGTTTTCGCGCAAGTCGTTGAGTCCGGGAGCTTTGCCAAGGCCGCCGGGAAGCTCGGGCTTTCCACCTCGGCAGCCTCCCGCCACGTGGCCGACCTCGAAGCCCACCTGCAGACGCGGCTGCTGAATCGCACCACGCGCCGCATCAGCCTGACCGAAAGCGGCCAGGCGTTCTACGAGCGCGCGGTGCAGCTGCTCGCGGATCTGGAAGAGGCCGAGCAGGAGGCCGGTCGCGCCGCGGTGGTGCCGCGCGGCACGATCCGGCTGACAACTTCGGTGAACTTCGGCGTGCGCCATCTCGCGCCGGCCATCGCCGAGTTCCTCGCGCAGCACAAGGAGGTGCGCTTCGACGTGCAGCTCTCCGACCGCGTGGTCGACCTGGTCGAGGAGGGCTTCGACCTCGCGGTGCGGGTGGGGCCCGCGGGCGCCGGCAACCTGGTGGCGCGCAAGCTCGGCGAGACGCGTCTCGTGCCGTGCGCCTCGCCGCTGTACCTTTCGGCGCATCCGGCGCCCAAGACGCCCGAGGACCTCGCCGCGCACAATTGCTTCACGTACGAGTACGTCACGCCGCGCAACGTGTGGCGCTTCCAGGATCCCGGGGGGCGCGAGCGCGCGGTGCGCGTGGCCGGCACGCTGCACTCGAACAACGGCGACCTCCTCGCGGAGGTCGCAGCGCGCGGCGCCGGCATCGTCTTCGAGCCGGCTTTCATTGTCGGGCCCGATGTGCGGGCAGGGCGCCTGGTTCCCCTGCTGCAGGATTACACGCCGCCGCCGGTGCCGATCTACGCCGTTTATCCGAGCCGCAAGCACCTTTCCGCCAAGGTGCGGCGCTTCGTCGAGTTCCTGATCGCGCGCTTCGCCGAGGCGCAGGACTGGAGCGCGCCGTGAGGCGCGCGCTGGCCCTCGCCTGCGTGCTCTATTCGAGCGCGCTGCTCGCGCAGACCGACTGGCTGCTCAGCTCGAAGAGCGGCAACGTCGAATCCGGCAAGCCGTTCGAGGTCGTGGTGGTGGCGCCGCCTACTCATTCGCTGCCGGCGGAGCTCGACGCGCGCATGAAGGTCGACGTCGCCGAGATCACGCTCACGCTGAAGGCGGCCGGGCCGGCCGAGAACGGGCGGCGCCTCTATAGCGCGCAGATGCCGCTTTCCGCCAGCGGTCCGGTGACGCTCCAGCTCAGCGACTTCCCGTCGAACGTGCTGGTGGTGGTGACCGCGCGCCGCGGCGACGCGGTGCAGACGCTCACCGGCCTGGGCGCGGGCGGGCGCGAGCCGCCGCTCTCCGAGAACGACCCGATGTACTTCGTGATCGGCACGCGCGGCGGCACCTCGGCGCGCTTCCAGCTCTCGTTCAAGTACCGGCTGTTCGACGTCGACGTCGGCTACGGCCAGGAGCAGCCGTGGCTGTCGGGCCTGTACTTCGGCTACACGCAGAATTCGCTCTGGGACCTGGAAGGCGAATCGAAGGCGTTCCGCGACACGAGCTACCAGCCGTCGCTGTTCTGGAAGTGGGAGCGCACCGCCGACGGCTGGCTCGACGGCGCGCGCGTCGGCCTCGAGCACGAGTCGAACGGCGGCCAGGGAGAACTCTCGCGCTCGATCAACACCGCGTTCGTGCGTCCCGAGTGGCGCTGGAAGCTGGGCGAGGTCGGCAGCTTCGCCTTCACGCCGAAGATCTACGCCTACCTCGACAAGGAAGAGAACACCGACATCGACGACTACCGCGGCTACGTCGACTGGCGCGCGCGCTACGACTCGCCGGGCGGCACCTGGGTCGCGACCACCGTGGTGCGCGTCGGCACCGCCGGGGGCAAGGGCAGCGTGCTGCTCGACCTCTCGCGCCGCGTGCGCGACGTGAAGTTCGGCCCGGTGAGCACCTACCTGCACCTGCAGTACTTCGCCGGGTACGGCGAATCGATCCTGGATTACAACGTGAAGGGCAAATCCCAGCTGCGCATCGGGTTCGCCATCGTGCCGTAGGAAGAAATTACTCGGGCGCTTCGGTCTTCGGCGGGCGCCAGGTGTAGGGCACCGGGCCCGGATTTCTCAGCACGCGCAGCATGCGCAGCGCGCCTTCCTTCTTGCCCTCGCCGCTGCGGTAGTAGCCCGGCACCAGCACGGTCTCGTAGAAGCCCATCGCGCGGTAGAAGCGGCGCGCGGCGTCGTTGCCGGCGCGCAGCTCGAGATGGATGCTCGCCATGCCGGCGACGCGCGCCGATTCGAGCATCCAGTCGAGCAGCCGCTGGCCGATGCCGAGCCGCCGGTGCGACGGCCGCACCGCGAGCAGCACCAGGTGAGCGCGCTCGTCGCCGAATTCCATGATGGCGAAGCCGGCCACGGCGCCCTTGGCCTGGCCTTTCGCGCCTTCGCACGCGACGACCGCCAGCGTCTCGCGGTCGCGCATCGCGCGCAGCACGCGGGCCGCGTCGTACTTCCAGCCCAGGCCCGACTCGATGAAGTCGCGCGACATCGACGCGATCGCCTGCGCGTCGCGCGGCTCGGCGGGGCGGATGGTGATGGCCCGGGGCGTCATGAGGAACATTGTGCATGAGAAAATGGCCGTTGTCTCCGGGGAGAATATGCCGTGAAGCCCAACCTGATCGTGATCCTGATCGACGACCTGCGCTTCGACGAAACCGGCGCGTCGGGACATCCTTACATGAAGTCGCCGCACATCGACCGCCTGGCGCACGAGGGCGCGATGTTCGCCAACGCGTTCCACACCACGCCGCTGTGCTCGCCGAACCGCGCCTCGATCCTCACCGGCCAGTACGCGTCGCGCCACGGCATCATCGACAACGTCGGGCGCGAGGCGATGAGCCATCGGCTCGCCAATTACCACCTTGCACTGCAGCGCCTGGGCTACGAGACCGCGCACATCGGCAAGTGGCACATGGGCAACGACGCCGCGCCGCGTCCCGGCTACGACCACTGGGTGAGCTTCCGCGGGCAGGGACTGCTCGCCGATCCGGTGCTCTACGAAAACGGCAAGGAAGCGCGCGTCGAGGGCTACGTCACGGATCTGCTGAACCAGCGCGCCGCCGCCTACGTCGCGCGCAAGCGCGACCAGCCGTTCGCGCTGTTCCTCGCGCACAAGGCGGTGCATCCCGACGTGCAGCAGAAGCAGGACGGCACCATCGACCTCGCCAGCATGCGCGGCTACATGCTGCCGCCGCGCCACGAGGACCTGTACCGCGGCTGCGACTATCCGGCGCGCCCCAATGCCTTGCCTCCTGACGAAGTCATCAAACAAAAACCCGCTTGGAAGGAGGTGTTCGACCTGCGCGCTAGGCCCGAGAGCCGTCCGTTCCTCGAGGGGCTGCAAAGCGGAACGCAGGAAGAGATCCGCCGCCGCGCGGCGATGATGGCTTCGGTGGACGAAGGCGTCGGCATGATCCTGGACGAATTGCAGAAGAACCGGAAACTCGACCAGACCTGCATCGTGTTCCTCGGCGACAACGGCTTCTTCTTCGGCGAGCACGCCCTCGGCGCCGAGCGGCGCTTCGCCTACGAGGAGGGCATCCGCACCGCGTGCTTCGTGCGCTACCCGAAGCTCGCCAGGCCGGGCAGCGTGATCAAGCCGATGGTGCTGGCGATCGACCTCGCGCCCACCCTGATCGACCTCGCCGGCGGCAAGCCCGGGCCGCAGATCCAGGGCCGCTCCTTCAAGCGATTGCTGCGCGGGAACGGCGCCGGCTGGAGGAAATCGTTCCTGGTGGAGTACTACAACGAGTCCGCGTGGCCGTGGATCGTCGGCATGAGCTACAAGGCGGTGCGCACCGAGCGCGCCAAGCTGATCCACTGGGTGCACAAGGAAGGCGTGGACGAGCTCTACGACCTGGGCGCCGACCCCTACGAGATGCGCAATGTGATCCGCAAGCCGGCCTACGGTAAAGTGCGTGCGCGGCTGTACGGCGAGCTGAGAAAACTCGTGGCCGAGGCCGCCGGGCTGTAGAACAAGCAGAACAAGGGGGAAGGGATGGACATCGCCAGCAGCGTGGATCTCACCGACGAGATCAAGACGCGCTCCGCCGCGGGCGCGGCCGCGAAGCTCACCGGCCTGCCGGCGCCAGAGCTGGTCAGCCAGCTGATGCACCTCAGTCCGGGCTTCGCGCAGGACGTGCTCGACGAGCTGCCGAACGAGGCGCGCGAGCGCGCCGTTTCCGCCGCGCCCGCCGACGTGGCGGCCCAGTGGCAGCGCAACGCGATGTACGACCACGACACCGTCGGCCGCCTGATGGAGCCGGTGGTCGCCGCGTTCGACCCGAAACACACGGTGGGCGACACCATCGAGGAGTTGCGCGAGCTGGTGACGCGCGCGCTCATCACCTATGTCTACGTGCTCGACGACCAGGGCCGCCTGCTCGGCATCGTCACCATGCGCGACCTGCTGTTCAGCGACCGCGGCCGCACGCTCGAGCAGGTGATGCTGCGCGGCGCGTTCGCGCTGCGCGCCTCGATGCTGATGAAGGATGCGATGCGCCTGGTGCTCGACCGGCACTACCCGGTGTACCCGGTGGTCGACGCCGAGCAGCGGCTGGTCGGCCTGGTGCGCGGCCAGACCATGTTCGAGGCGCAGGCGATCGAGATCACGCTGCAGGCCGGCAGCATGGTCGGCGTCGAGAAAGAGGAGCGCCTCGCCACGCATTGGGTCCACAGCCTCAAGCTGCGCCACCCGTGGCTGCAGCTCAACCTGCTCACCGCGTTCCTCGCCGCCGCGGTGGTCGGCATGTTCCAGGACACGCTCGACCGGCTGGTGATCCTCGCGCTGTTCCTGCCGGTGCTCGCCGGCCAGTCGGGCAACACCGGCTGCCAGGCGCTCGCCGTCACCCTGCGCGGCATGACGCTCGGCGAGCTCAAGCCCGGCACCGAGCGCCCGCTGGTGATGAAGGAAACCTGGGTCGGCTGCCTGAACGGCATCGGCGTCGGCGTCGCCGCCGCAGTCGGCATGTACATCACCGCCACCGGGCAGAGCCAGGATCAGCCGGCGATGCTCGCCTTCGTCGTGTTCCTCGCCATGATCTGCTCCTGCATGGCGAGCGGCATCTCCGGCGCGATCATCCCGCTCACCCTCAAGCGCTTCGGCCTCGACCCGGCGACCGCGTCGAGCATCTTCCTCACCACCGCGACCGACGTGGTGAGCATGGGGATGCTGCTCGGGCTCGCGACGATCCTGGTGCGCTGACGAATTCGGGGTCAGAGCCCGAATTCCCATAGCGGGAGCGGAGATATCGGAATTCGGGCTCTGACCCCGAATTCGTCTCAGACGTAGATCATCTTCCGCGTCATGCCGCCGTCGATCACGAAGTTCTGCCCGGTGACGAAGCCGGCGGCGTCGGACAGCAGGTAGACCACCAGCGCGGCGACGTCTTCGGGGCGGCCGACGCGCCCGGCGGGATGCTGCGCGTGGTCTTTCCTGCGCACCGGCTGGTGCGCGATCCAGCCGGGGCTCACGCAGTTCACGCGGATCTCCGGCCCCAGGCTGTTGGCGAGCGCGTGGGTCAGCGCGACCAGGCCGCCCTTGCTCGCGCTGTAGGCCTCGGTGTCGGGCTCGGACTGCAGCGCGCGCGTCGAGGCGATGTTGACGATCGC
>Ga0247830_10001071_pt1 | contig 10959 bp, 8 predicted proteins | sample 12C_Control_Day5_FD_207766 | JGI IMG/M metagenome (GOLD analysis project Ga0247830, IMG submission 207766) | Soil microbial communities from agricultural site in Penn Yan, New York, United States - 12C_Control_Day5 | ecosystem: Environmental > Terrestrial > Soil > Agricultural land | place: USA...
CGGATCGTGATGGGCTCGCCGAAGCCGTCGGAAGTGATCGAGTGCTCGTAGCGACCCGGGGGGAGCGCGCGGATCGCCTCGCGCATGGCGCCCTCGGTGCGGCCGATGATCTCGTCGGCCAGGGGCTCCAGGCGCTCCAGGTTGAACTCGTCCATGAACTCCAGCAGGCGCTCGCCGCCGACGGCGCCGCCGGCGATCTGGGCGTGGAAATCGCCGAGGACCATCTCGGGCAGCCGCGTGTTCTCGCGGATCATCGCTACCAGCGTCTCGTTCGGACGCCCGGCCTCGTAGAGCTTGAGGATGGGGATCTGCAAGCCTTCCTCGTAGACCTCGCGTGCCTCCGCCGACAGCACGTGACCACCGATGTCGGCGGTGTGGCAGGTGGACGCGAAGAACGCCACGCAGCGGTCGCCCCGGAAGATCGGCGAGCAGATGGTGACGTCGTTGAGGTGGCCGGAGGTCTTCCAGGGGTCGTTGGTGATCAGGACGTCGCCCGGGGTCAGGCGCTCGAGCGGGTAGGCGGCCAGGATGTGCTTCATCGCCAGCGCCATCGAGTTGATGTGGCCCGGCGTGCCCGTGACGGCCTGGGCCACCATGAAGCCGCGGCTGTCGAAGACGCCGGCCGAGAGGTCGCCGGCCTCGCGCACGATCGAGGTGAACGACGTCCGCTGCAGCGCAGCCGCCTGCTCGTTGACGACGCCGATCAGGCGGTTCCAGCAGATCTCGAGCGTCACCGGGTCGAGGACGGCGCTCATGGCATGGTGACGACGATGGTGAGGCCGTCGTCGACCCGGCAGCGGGCGCCGGGGCCGATCACGGCGGTCGACTCGCGCTCCTCGACGATCGCCGGACCCTCGAAGATCGTGCCGGCCCCGAGCGCATAGCGGTCGTACACCGGTGTCTGCACCCAGCCCGCTGCCTCGGCGAACCACGCGCGACGCGTTCCCTTCACGACGTCGGCCGACGGCCGGGCGGCACCCCCGGCGCTGCCGAACGCGAGCCGGGGCGGCGGCCCCGACACCGTCACCCGCCAGTTGAGCGCCTCGATGGGGACCCCCTGCGGCAGGCGGTGGTAGAGGGCTCGATAGGCCTCCTCGAAGGCGGCGGTGATGGCCGGCAGGCTGGCCGGCGACAGTTGCCCGCCGGGCATCGGCGCCTCGACCTCGTGCCCCTGGCCGACGTAGCGCATCTCGGCGATGCGCGACACCCGGGCGGCATCGGCAGCGACGCCGGCCCGCCCCAGCAGCTCACGGCCCTCGTCCTCCATCTCGGTGAAGCGTCGATTGAGCGCGTCCCAGTCGGCGTGGTCCAGCCGCGCCCGTACCGTCCGCACAAAGTCGAACGCCAGCGGCGCGGCCAGCAGCCCCCAGGCCGACATCGCGCCGGCCCCGAAGGGCAGGAGGATCCGCGGCACCTTCAAGATGCGCGCGACCTGCCAGCAGTGCACCGGCCCGGCGCCGCCGAAGGCGAACAGCGGATAGGCCCGCAGATCACGGCCGCGCTCGATGCCGTGGATCCGCGCCGCCGCCGCCATGCCCTCGTTGACCACGCGGTGGATGCCCCAGGCCGCCGCCGTCGCCTCGAGGCCGAGCGGGCGGGCGACGTGCTCGGCCACTGCGCGCTCGGCCGCGCCGCGGTCAAGGCGCATGCGGCCGCCCAGGAAAAACTCGGCGTCGAGATAGCCGAGGAGCAGATCGGCGTCGGTCACCGTCGGCTGGCGGCCGCCCAGGTTGTAGCAGGCCGGGCCGGGGTCGGCGCCCGCGCTGTCGGGACCGACCTTGAGCAGGCCCATGCGGTCCACACGCGCGATCGAGCCGCCACCGGCGCCGATCTCGATCATCTCGATGACCGGTACGCGGATCGGCAGGCCCGAGCCCTTCTTGAAGCGGTCGGCCCGGGCGACCTCGAACTCGCGCGCCACCAGCGGCGCCCCGCCGTCGATGACGCACGCCTTGGCCGTCGTACCGCCCATGTCGAACGAGAGCAGGCGGGAATCCCCGCGTTCGCGGGCCGCCTGGGCGGCGGCCAGCGCACCGGCGGCCGGGCCCGACTCCACGAGGCGGATCGGCAGCCGGCGAGCCAGCGGCGGCAGCGCGATCCCGCCCGACGACTGCATGACGTAGAGCTGGCCGGGCACGCCGAGACCGTGGAGCCGCCGCTCGAGGTCCTCCAGGTAACGGGCCATCAGCGGCACCACGTACACGTTGGCGGTGGTCGTCGAGGTGCGCTCGTACTCGCGGATCTCCGGCACGACCTCGGAGGAGCAGGAGACGGCCAGGTGCGGTGCCGTCTCGCGGACCAGCTCGGCCAGGCGCCGCTCGTGGACAGGATTCAGGTAGGCGTGCAGCAGGCAGATCGCCAGCGCCTCGACGCCGGCGCCGACCAGCTCGGCGATCACCCGCCGCGCGGCGGCCTCGTCGAGCGGCCGCAGCACCGCGCCGTCGGGCAGCAGCCGCTCCGGCACCTCGCGGCGCAAGTGGCGCGGCACCAGCGGGGCCGGCGGATCGATCAGCAAGTCGTACATGTCGTAACGACCCTCGTGCCGGATCTCGAGCGCGTCGCGGAACCCCTCGGTGGTCAGCAGGGCGGTGCGGGCGCCCTTGCGCTCGATGAGGGCGTTGGTCGCCAGCGTGGTGCCGTGCACGACCGCGCGCACGTGCGCCGGATCGACCCGCGCCTCGTCGAGCAGCGCCTGCACCCCGTGCTCGACGCCGTGGGCGGGATCCTTGGCGGTGGTGAGCACCTTGCCGACGCGGAGGGTGCCGGTCCGCTCGTCGACCACCACGAGGTCGGTGAAGGTGCCGCCGATGTCCACTCCGAAGCGCGCCGACATGGGGCAGAGTCTACACCGTCACCGGCCGGCTCGCCGTCAGCGCGTGGCGCCACGCGGCTGGTGGCTGCTCGAGAGCGCTGCCGCCACTCCGAGGCCGATGTACATCGCGCCGGAGATCCAGCGCTCGCTGGCCAGGAAGCCCGGGCGGGCCCGCAGCCACTGTGCGGCCGCCCCTGCCGTGAGCGCGTGGCTGCCGTCGGTGATCACCCCGAGCCCGACGAACAACACCCCGAGCACCAGGACCTGGGCGCCGACGCGGCCGCGCGACACGTCGACGAACTGCGGGAGGAACGCCAGGAAGAAGAGCGCGGTCTTGGGGTTCAGGACGTTGACCACCACCCCGTCGAGGAACGCGCGACGCAGCCGGGCCCGGCGCGCCGCGGCGTTTCCGGACACGGCGGAACGCTGCAGGATCCGTCGGAGGCCGAGGTAGACGAGATAGCCGGCGCCCAGGAGCTTGACCGCGCTGAACGCCGTGGCCGAGGCCGCCAGGACAGCCGACACCCCCGCCGCCGCCGCGCTGATGTGCACGAGCGTGCCGGCGTGCACGCCCAGCATCGAGACGAGCCCGGCGCGCCGTCCCTGGTCGATGCTCCGTGCCACGATGTACAGCACCGCCGGGCCCGGCGTCAGCAGGAGCACGAGGGCCGCCAGCACGAAGATGCCGAGACTCGTCGGATCGGGCAGCGGGATCAAGAGGTCACCGTCGTGTCACGACGCACCGAGCGAGGGTGCTTCCGGCCGGGACGACGTCGACCGAAGACGTTCATTGGCAGGCTCATGCTGGCCAGCCGGGCTAGCGTCGAGCGACGATCACGTTCTGCGGACAGCGCCGTGGATCGTCGATGTAGTCGAGGAGGGTGAAGTATTTTGTCCAGTGTCGGAGGACGTACGTCTGCGGGATGCACGCCTCCCCCCATCCCACCATTCCCGGAAGCGGCTCGTAGCAGTACTCCCCGGCGTCGTAGGCGGAGAGCCAGCGTCGCGTGTCGGCAAACATGCCGGCGATCGCTTCCGGATAGGGTGACAACGGCCGACGAACTCGGTCGAGCGCGGACTGCTCGATGAAATCGCGAGGCCGGGTGGTCGCCAGGAGCAATCCACCGGGCTGCAGGATCCGCTGAATCTCCTCGAGCCAGCGGACGTGCATGTCCTCGGAAAAGTGCGAGAACACCGAGAAGCTGTAGACGAGGTCGAATGTCCCGTCGGGAAAGCTCGTCGGCCCTGAGGGTGTGACCAGCTCGAATCGACTCCACCGATCGTGGCGCCGGCAGAGCTCGATCGTCTCCGGGTTGGCATCGATACCCCACAGCCGGGTCGCGTCGATATCCTTCAGGAAGAACCGGATGATGCGTCCCCAACCGCAGCCGAAGTCGAGGACGGCCCGACACGCCGGTACGGCCCGGCCGTGGTCAGCGGCGAGGGTCCGAAACATCCGATAGGCGCGAAAGGCGTGCCAGAGCGTGAGCCCGCCCGCGGCCCCCGTGAATCGCATCTGGGTCGCTTCGTCGGGGAACCCGGGCAGGATATCTTCGAACTGCCGGCGCTCGACGTAGCTCTCTTGGATCGACCAGTACCAGAACTCGTCGTCGACGCCCGCGAACAGCCGGGCAGGCGTCACGTCCGGCCCGGGCGCCCGATCACGAAGCCGGGCCAGCCGTCTGGCATGCTTGCGGTGTCGAAGGCGTAAGCGGAGGGCGTCGATTCGACACCGGACGCGGGCATGGAGGATCCAGGCCAGCCGGCGCGCCAGGGTCCTGCTCGAGAGGGTTCGGATCGTTCTCAGGATCACCGGGCAATAGTCGATTATGGCGCCGCCCGTTCCGGCTTCACGCCAAAAATCTGGCGAGCGGTCGATCGACGGGGTGGTTTTGCTAGGAGCGTGCTCCCGTGGGCGCTTAGAATCGTTTGCGGACCAGCTCCCGGTGAGTGACACTGCCCAGCCGTCTCCGGTTTGGCTGCGCTGGCTCGCCCCCGCGATCCCGGTTTCGGCGGCGTTTGCCCTGTCCCTCACCCGAATCGACGACCCTGATGCCTTCACCCATCTGGCCCTCGGCCGCGCACTCGTCCACCAGCGCGGTTGGCCCATACACGAGCCGTTCTCGTTCGCCGCTCCTGGCGCCTCTTACTACAACCCGGAGTGGCTGTTCGACGTCGTGTTCTTTGCTGCGCAGGTCGCAGCCGGCACGGCGGGCGTGGTGCTCCTCAAGGCCGCCATCGTCGCCCTGGCCGTGTGGATCCTGTGGCTCGACTCGCGCGCCGGGGGCGAGCGCGCCGCCGCCGACCCGACCGGCCTCATGATCCGCGCCGCGGTCCTCACCATGACCGTGGTGGTGATGCGGCATCGTTTCGTGGAGCGGCCGGACATCGTGCTGATGGTGTTCCTGGGGTTCACGATTCATGCGTTGAACGCGTATCTGGACACCGGCCGGCGGTGGATCTTCGTGCTGCCCCTCCTCCAGGTGGTGTGGACGAACATGCATCCCAGCGTCATCGTCGGCCTCGTGCCGTTCGTGGCTGTGCTCGGCGGGGGCTTCACCCTGCGCGTGGGCACGGCGCTCGTGCGGCGACGATGGACTCCGACGCACGCGGCAATTCCATCGTGGCGCCAGCTCGGCGTCGTCACCGCGGTCCTGGCCGGCGTGCTGCTCGCGTCCGCCCTCAATCCGTACTGGCTCGACCCGCTCGTGTTGCCATTCAAGCTGGCCGACCAGCCGTGGTTTCGCCAGGAGGTCATGGAGCTGCAGCCGCCGCAACCGGGGACGTGGCCGGCGCCGTTCGTCATGACCGCGCTCCTCTGCCTGAGCCTGGTGAGGCTCGTCGCTCGTCTGCCGCTGATCCCCGCGCTGACCGCGCTGCCGTTTGTCCGCCTGGGGCTGTCGGCGGTTCGGTTCGTCTTCCTTCTCGAGATCGTCGTCGCGCCGATACTCGCACGTACGCTCACGACCATCACCGCAGGCGTCCGGAGCCCGCTCGGCCGGCGGCTGCTGCTGGGCGGGGCCGCCGCCGCGGCGGGCGTCACCGTCATCACGGTTGGCATGACCGGAGCCGGGGTCGGGCCGCTGGTTGACGCCCGGAAGGTCCCGGGGTTCGGGGTCAACGAGCGCTGGGTTCCCGAGGGTGCTCTGCGATACCTGGATGCCCGCCGTGTCGAGGGCCGCCTGTTCAACGCGTTCCACTTCGGCGGCTACATCGAGTGGCGCGACTTTCCGCGACGCGCGCCGATCCTCGACGGCCGCGGCATGGCTCCACCCAGCCTCCTCGAGGAGATTCACTTCGCGCGTGCCTATCCGCAGCATCTGGCGCGGCTGCAGGCGCGCTTCGGCTTCGAGGCCGCCGTGATGGACTACCCGACCTACTCGGGTGACGCGATCGAGGAGGTGATCGGCCCTGACGCCGACTCGGCGCTGGCGTCATCCGACTGGGCGCTGGTGTACTGGGACGACGTCGCGCTCGTCTACCTGCGCCGCGGGGGGCCTCACGCCGGCGTGATCGAGCGGGACGAGTACCGGCACGTCAAACCGGCCAACGGCGGCGCCGGCCTCGCCCGGCTGCTGGCCGATCCCGCGCGCGCGGCGGCGGCGCGGGCCGAGCTGAGCCGCAACGTCGCCGAGACGGGCTCCTCCCTGGGCCTGCTGCTGCTGGGCCAGGCCACCGCCGATCCCGATGAGGCCGTCGCGACCCTCGCGCGCGTGCAGGACCCGAGGCGACGCTTCGAGGCCGACCAGGCCACCGCGCTCGTCCACTGGCGCCGGAGGGACTTCGCACGGGCCACCGAGTTCTACGACCGTGCGCTGGCCCGGGAGCCCTCCGCGGCGGTGCTCTACAGCGCCGGCCAGGTGCGGGCCGAGGCCGGCGACGATCGCGGGGCCGTGGGGTATCTGACGCGTGCCCAGCGCCTCGATCCCGACCTGGCCCGCGTGTACCCGGCCCTGATCGCCGCCCACCGGCGGCTCGGCGACGAGGGGGCCGCGGCTGCGCTGGGACCCGCGTTTCTCGAGGCCGCCACGCGCGCGCGCGTGGAGCAGCACGAGCGCGCGGCCCGCCGGCTGCTCGCCGGGAACCGCATGGCCGAGGCCGGCGAAGAGCTGGGGGCGGCGTTGAAGCTCGATCCACGAAGCGTCACGGCTCTCACGACGCTCGGCTACGTGCGGATGGTCGAGCGTCGCTTCGACGAGGCCGTCCAGGCCGAGGAGGCCGCGCTGGCCGTCGATCCCCGCCATGCCGGGGCCCACCGGGCGCTCGCCGAGATCGCCCGTGCGCGTGGCGACGAGCCGGCCCGCCGCCGTCACCTCGCGGCGTTCGCGCGGCTCTCACCGCGCAGCTACGACGCCTGGCAGATCCGAGAGACGCTCGCGCGCGGCGCACCGGGGGGCTGAAGACCCCCCGTCAGCGCCGTCCCTCCTCCAGCCGCGTGGAGAGCAGGGCCAGCTCCTGGGCGAGGTTCTTCACCTGGGTGGTGAGGCGGGAGATGATCACCGAGTAGTGCACGGCGATCGCGAACAGGAAGAGCACGGCACACAGCAGCAGCGTGTTGAGCGGGGTGACGGCCCCGACGATGTGCGTGATCGCGAGCAGCAGGCGGTACCAGACTGCCAGCAGGACCATGGCGCCCGCCGTGAGCAGCCAGAGCCAGGAGTACTCCTCGAGCAGCCGCCGCCGCCGGACCAGCTCCAGGACGAACAGGAAGGCCAGCAGCGAGGTCACCAGCGCGAACACGGTCTGGTGCAGCGTGAGCTCCGCCATCTCAGGCTCCCTTGCGTGCGGCGGGCTCGTGCCTCAGCGGCGCCAGCGCCACCGACAGCAGCATCTTGAAGACGTAGTAGATCGGGCGCAGGCCCGCGTGCATCGAGCGGCCGCCGGCCCGCGGATACATCCGCACCGGCACCTCGCGCAGCTGGAAGCCGGCCCGCCGCAGCGTGATGAGCACGTCGGCGTCGGCGTAGTCGGTCGGGTACCACTCGGTGGCGACGAAGCGCAGCACGTCGCCGCTGAACGCCCGGAAACCGGAGGTGACGTCCGAGAACCGCACGCCGGTCAGCAGCCAGGCCAGCCATCGGAAGAGGCCCATCCCGGCCCGGCGCAGCAAGGCCGGCTGGTAGGCCGGACCGCCCAGGAAGCGCGAGCCGATGACCACGTCGGCCTCGTCGCGAAGGATCACGGCCAGCAGCGCGGGGATGTCGGCGGGCTCGTGCTGGCCGTCGGCATCGAGCTGCACGACACAATCGTACCCCTCGCGGACCGCCAGCTTGTAGCCCGTCTGGGCGGCGACGCCGGCGCCCAGATTGAAGGGGAGGCGCACGACGCGGGCGCCGGCCGCGCGGGCGACGTCCGCGGTGTCGTCGCCAGAGCCGTCGTCGACGACCAGCATCGTGGCGTCGGGGACGGCGGCCCGCACGCCGGCCAGCACGCGGCCGACGCGTGCAGCCTCGTTGAACGCCGGCACCAGGACGAGCGGCTTCATCGCGGGCCGTCCATCGCCGCCGCGTGCCGGGCGACCATCTCGCGCCAGGGCACCGCGCGCGCGTTCACGTGGGCGGCCGCCGTGGGCCCGGTGTTGGCCAGCACGTCGAGGGCGGTGACGTAGGGCTCGAAGGCGCCGTGCAGCTGCGGGTAGGGAGAGAGGTCGTAGTCCATGTACTCGACCGCGATCCCGGCCGACTCGAAGGCCTCGTGACGAAGGTAACCCAGCGCGCCGTGGCCGGTGACGTAGCGCGTGGCGCCGAGCGCACGGCAGATCGCGAGCAGGCGATCGGTTCCTGAATCGCCGACGCCCAGCTCGGATGAGCGCAGCGTGCGCCGCTCGGCGCCGAGGAGCGGCGCCAGCTCGAGCGTCGTGGCGATGGAGAGCTCGGCGAGCCGCTCCCACCGGCGGGCCATCAAGACGGCGAGCAGGGGCTCGATCGCCGACGTGAACGGGGCGTCGCGAAAGGCTTCCCGGATCGCGGCGCAGTGCCGCCTCGCCCATCCGTCGTCGGCGATGAGGGTCTCGTCGATGCGTTGGCCGTAGCGCCCGCTCTTCTGTACGGGCACCGTCAGCCAGCGCCGGCCTGCCGCCGTCTTGAGCTGGACGCGCGAGAAGAACCGCCTCGTCGTCGTGAACTGGACGTCGTCATAGAAGACGAAGAGGTCGACCGCCTTCATGAGCGCGAACTGGCCCCGCCACGGCAGATAGCAGGGCTGGTTGATGGCAACCGCGGTCATGCCAGGAATACCGCCATGATCAGCACGTCCACGAAGTCCTGCCCGCGAGGCAGCTGGCGTCGCAGCACGCCCTCGGTCTGGAAGCCGGCCCGCTGATAGAGCGCGATCGCACGCGGGTTGTCGCCGGCGACCTCGAGGAGGACCTTGCGCAGCCGCAGGGCCGCCGCCCGCCGGAGGACCAGGCGCAGCGTCTCCCGCGCGATGCCCCGTCCCCAGCAGTCCTTCTCGCCGATCACGACGCCGAAGTAGGCGATGCCAGCCCGGCGGTCGATTCGCGTGAGGTTCGTGAGGCCGACCAGGCGCCCGGACTCTCGCAGCTCCACGGCGAACGTGAGACGGCTGGGATCGGTGCCCTCGGAGACGGCGCGCAGCCACCGCTGCGCCTCGCGCGTCCCGAACGACGCGTCGCTCCAGAGTGCGCCGCGGCGTAGCTCCTCGTCGTGACGCCAGGCGATGACGCGTGACAGATCGGTGCGGCGGAAGGGCCGCAGCCGCACGTGCTCACCGGGGGCCGCGCGTCCACGCGGGACGCTCACGGCAGGACGCATCGACGCTCGAGCCACCCGATCCGGGTCAGAGTGTCGCGCGGATGCCCGGGGCTCAGCCCGACCGGGACGTCGCCGCCCGGGAGTCTCGGCTCGGAGGTCAGCGTCGCGTCGAGAGCCGGGGCGTGCACCAGCTCGGGCCGGGAACGCGCGCACGGTCGGCCGACTGCCGGCATCGCACTCAGCCGTCGGCCGCGTCGCGACTCGCGGGCATGGCGGTCGCACCCATCAGGCGCCGCCCAGGAACTCGCGGATCGCCGCGACGACCCGCTCCACGGTGGCAGCCGGCATGTGCGTGTGCAGCGGCAGCGTCATGATCTCGCGCGTCACGCGCTCGGTGACGTTCAGGTCGCCGCGCCGGCACGTCTTGAGAAACGTGAAGTCCTGGGCGGGCAGGAAGTGGATGCCGGTCGCGATGCCGCGCTGGCGGAGGTGGCCGATCAGCCCCTCGCGCCGGCCGGCCGGTACCCGCACCGTGTAGATGAACGGCGAAACGTCCTCGAAGTCGGTCGCCGGGCAGCGCACGTCGGCGACGCCGGCCAGCAAGCGGTTGTAGAGCCGGCACGCCTGTCGCCGGCTGGCCATGAACTCCTCCACGCGCGTGAGCTGCGAGAGCCCCACCGCCGCGTTGATGTTGGTCATGTGGTACCGGAAGCCCTGGGAGACGACGTCGTACTCCCACGCGCGGCTGTTCTGGTAGCGGGCCAGCGTCTCGCGGTCGATGCCGAGGAATCGCCAGTGGCGCAGCTGCTCCAGCGCTGCCGCGTCGCCGACCACCACGGCGCCGCCGTCGATCGACGTGATCACCTTGACGGGGTCGAAGCTGAAGCAGGTCACGTCGCCGAAGCTACCGATGGCTCGGCCGTCGACGCGGGTGCCGAAGGCATGGGTGGCGTCCTCCACGATGCGCAGGCGGTGGTGCTCGGCCAGCGCGAACAGCTCCTTGACGCGGCCGACGACGCCGCCGAAGTGGAGTGGCAGGATGGCCTTCGTCCGAGGGCCGATCAGTGCGGCGACCTTGTCGGGATCGAGCCCGAGCGCGGTGTCGTCGACGTCGCACAACACCGGCGTGCCCCCGGTGGCGACGATCGCCTGGTGATCGGCGACGAAATTGAAGGCGGGGGTGATCACCTCGTCGCCCGGGCCGACGCCCGCGGCCAGGAGGCCGAGGTGGAGGGCGGAGGTCCCGGTGTTGGTGGCCAGGGCGTAGCGGCCGTCGAGGCCGAGGAAGCGTGCGATGCCTTCCTCGAAGGCCTGGGTGACCGCGCCCATCCCCAGCCAGCCGGCGTGCAGGGCGTCGACAACCGCCTTGATCGTGTCCACACCGATCACGGGCTGGAAGACCGGGATCGGAGGCGGGCCGGCGTCAGTCACCGA
>Ga0247830_10001074_pt1 | contig 10949 bp, 5 predicted proteins | sample 12C_Control_Day5_FD_207766 | JGI IMG/M metagenome (GOLD analysis project Ga0247830, IMG submission 207766) | Soil microbial communities from agricultural site in Penn Yan, New York, United States - 12C_Control_Day5 | ecosystem: Environmental > Terrestrial > Soil > Agricultural land | place: USA...
CCGTAGCCCGCGACGGCGCCAGCGTGCGCCCGGGCGAGCCGGCCCCGCCGCCGGGCCCCGCGATCGACCTCGGTGACGCGTCACCGAGGGCCCGACGCCCGAACGAGAAGGAGTCGACTTTCGTCGACCGGGTGGCCGCCGCCATGCGCGCGAGGCAGGCTGGCCTCCAGCGCGCCGGGCTCGGCCACCTGCTCCCCGAGGTCTCCGACTCGCGCTGGGCCGCAACGGGCGCGTGACGGAAAGGGGCGACGATCGGGGGGTGCCCGAGGGCAGGCCGCACCGATCGACGAGACGCCGGCTGGTGACCCGGGCCGCGCCGGCGACGATGGCCGAGCCGCGACCGGCCCGGTCCGCCGCGCTTCCCGTGAGCCGACCCGACGATCCGCAGGAGCAGGCCGCGGAGCGGGTGGCCCAGGGGGTCGCGCGCACGTCCGCCCCCGCCCTCGGGCACGCCGACCGGGAAACTGCGGCATCGGGGGAGGGTCGTCCCCTGGACGGGGCGACGCGGTCGTGGTTCGAGAGCCGGTTCGACACCGGCCTCGGCGGAGTCCGAGTGCACACCGGACCGGCCGCGGACCGGGCGGCCGGCACACTGGCGGCGCGGGCGTTCACCGTCGGCTCCGACATCACCTTCGCCGCCGGCCAGTTCGCGCCCGACACCGCAGCCGGGCGCCGGTTGCTCGCGCACGAGCTGACGCACGTGGTGCAGGCGGACCCGACGGTGGTCCGGCGTCAGCCGGCCCCCGACCAGGCGACCGTCAGCAAGGCGGACACGATCGTCCGCAAGGCCGGGCTGTTCGACGTCGTCGGGGTGGTCGCGGAGCTGGAACGGACCGAGGCCACTGAGCTGGCGGGGGTCCGCGCGGAGGCCGGGAAAAGGCTGCCGCGGCCGCTGGAGCGGTGGCTCGCCGACCGGCGGGCCATCGCCGAGGCCGGCGCGGACAAGGCCGCCATCGGGGTCGCCGAGCGAGGGATCCGCCGGCTCTGGTCGGTGCTGTCCTTGCTCGACAAGCTCGAGGTCTACGACGAGGGCGCCCGGGAGCTCGAACAGGCGCAGCTCGACGTCATCCGGACCACGCCGCAGGCGGAGCGCACGGCCGCCGCGGAGAAGGAGCCCGCCCGCCTCGACCGGATCCTCGCGCTGCTCGACCCGACCGAGGAGCACCAGGCACGTAAGCTCATCGATTCGTCGCCGGCCGGGCTCTACCGCGCGGCGAGTCGCCTGCTCGGCCGGTCGCCGAGCTTCGACACCCTCTTCGACGCGCTGCTCGACCTGCGCCCTGCCGCCCGCGGTGCCTTCTTCCGCGAGCACCTCCTGACGCTGTTCCGAAAGTTCTCCGTCGCGGAGTTCAGGCTGCTCAGCTCGTTGGGTTCGGCGAGCGAGGCCCAGGTGCTGATCGCGCGTCTTCGCCAGGCCACCGAGGGCAGGCTCGACGACATGGAGGCCGTGGCGGCCGTCGTCGAGCGCGCGGCGGCGCTACTGCAGGAGCGAGCCACCCTCCAGGCGACGGTCGGGTCGCTGACCGGGCCCAAGAAGGCCGAGGCGCAGGAGCGGTTGGACGAGCTCAAGGACCTCGACCAGCTCCTGGCCTTCTCCCGGGACGAGAAGGGGGCGCTCAAGGGTTCGACGTTCCTGGGCATGCTCGCTGCCGCCCGCGGCGACCCGGGCGCCTTCGCAGCCGACGCCTCCCGCCTCGCCGCCTTCGCCCCGGCCGGGGACGCCGATCGGGTGGCGGTCGAGATCGCCAAGCAGCGGATCCTCCTCGCGGACGGCGACGTGCGGGCGATCCAGTCCGCTGTCGTGAACCTGCGCGCGCAGCGCCGCACGGCCGCCCAGGCGCCCGGGCAGGCCGGGGCGGAGCAGTCCGGGCAGTCCGCCGACGAGCGGCTCCGGACCCAGCTGCTCGCCGATCCCGGCGTCGCGGCGATGGTCAATCGGCTGCCCGAGTCCGAGCGCATGCGCGTGCGCGGCACCGTGACGGCCGACGAGTTCGACTGGACCGTCACCGCGCTGGGGGACGCGTTGTTCGTCGCCGACTGGGGCCGGTTCTTCTCATTGACCGTGAAGATCGCGCGTCGGGAACCGTGGCGCGCGCGGTTCCTGGCGAAGCGGGCCGAGCTGTGGGGCGTCTACTCCCGCATCCCGGCCCGGCAGCGCACGATCGTCGACGACATCCTCGCCACGGGCCGGCTGCCCATGAAGGCGCTGCTGGGGTTCACCAGGATCGGGGAGATGGGCCCCGACGCGCTCGCCACGGTGCTCGCCGACCTCGGCGAGACCGACCGGGCGCAGCTCCGGCTGGGCCACTGGCTCGCGACCCGCCCGCGCACCGGTCCGCCCACGGCTGCCGAGGCCGAGGCACTGAACGCCTACAAGGAGTTCGAGGCGCAGGTGCGCGCGTCCCAGACCTGGCTGCAGCTCGACGAGAAGGGCTTCCACCAGGTGCTGTGGGCCGCGCTCGGGTCGGCCCCGACGGCCGACGACTGGACCTCCGACGAGGGCCGGTTGCGCGCCGCCGAGCTGATGTACCAGCAGCAGCAGGCCAGGTTGGCCCTACCGCGTGGCGTTGCGGCGGACTTCACCGAGACCGACGAGACGATGGTCGCCGCCGCGCGGGAGTTCGCCGCACGGTTCGAGCCGCTGCGCGCGAAGGGGGAGATGCGGGCGGTCGACCTGGCGGCCCTGTCGGCGCTGCACGACCGGTTCCTCGGCCGATCCACCGAGTTCGAGCAGGCCAACAACGCGATCAGCGACATGGCGGCGATGATCGCGGCCACGGTGGCGGCGACCGTCGTCGTCGCGGCCACCGGCGGCGCGGCAACCCCGGCCGTGATCCTCCTCGCGGCGGGATCGGGCGCCGGCGCCCGCGTGCTGACCAAAGAGATGTTCGGCGGCGCCTACGCCGACACCGGGGCGCGCGACGTCCTGCTGGGGGCGGTGGACGGCGCCCTCGCGGTGGTCGGCGCCTCGCTCGCGGCGCGCGGCGCGCAGCTCGTCGGCCTGGGCGGCCACGCCCTCACCACGACCGCGGCCCGTGCCGCCGGAGCCGTGGCCGAGGAGGCGAGCGCGGTCGCGGGCCGCGCGGGCGTGACGTTGGCCCGCCGGGTCGCCGCAGGTGCGGTGGAGGCCGCGCTGGACGGAGCCTTCTCGGGCGCGGTGAGCGAGGCCGTCGGCGCGCTCACCGACCCGGGCACCTGGCGGCGCGGGGTCTGGCGCGGGCTGGTGCAGGTGGGCGAGGCCGCCCTGGTGGCCGGGCTGGCCGGGCTCGCCACCGGCGCGGTGATCGGCGCCGCGGTGCCGGTCGTCCGCGCGGGCCTCGGCCGGCTGTCGGAGGCCGCGACCCTGCGCGGGGCGGAGTCCCTGGCCGGGGCGACCCGGGGCCGCGACGTCTACCGCATCCCGTACAGCGAGGCGGTCAAGAAGGGCAAGGCCGGGGGCGTCGACCCGCGCCGGGTGCGCAAGGCCGTCCAGGCCATGGCGGGCACCGAGCTCGCCCACGACGCCTCGCTGGCCGCCGGCAAGGCCGAGGAGTTGGTGATCCTCTCCGTCCCCCGCGCGGGCGACGCCGCCGCGCCGCACACGGAGGTCGTCGTCAAGGTCCAGGTGAGCGCGCCGGACGACGCCGTCTGGACGGCCGCGTCCCCGCTGGCCAAGCACGACAGCGACTTCGGCCCCACGCTCCTGCGCTACCTCCGCCGCCGCGCCGACGGGGGCTGGGAAGCCGAGGTGCTGGTCAACGCCGGCCTGCGGACCGAGGACGTGTTCCTGACCGTCAAGCACGAGCTGGACGAGATCGCCGACATCCTGGCGCGCAACCCCGCGGCCACCGAGGCCGACATCGCGCGCGAGACGCGCTCTGCGGTGTTCCGGCGCGAGGCGGCCGACGCGGTGCCGACGGCTCACGACCGGGCGGAGGCGCGTGAGCTCCGCCAGATGCACGAGGACCTCGTCAACGAGCGGGCCAAGCACCGGCCCGACCCGGACGTCATCGCGGACAAGCAGGCCCGCCTGGACCGCAAGCTGCGCTCCATGAGCCTCGACGACCCGGCGTCGATCACGGCGCCGCAGCGCGCGCTGCTGCAGGAGGTGGGGGTCGACCCCGCGTTCCGGGCCGATATCGTCGAGGGCGGGCAGGCGACGCGGCGGGCGACGAACTTCGGCCGCACCGTGACGGACTTCCGGGAAGCGCAACCCATGATGAGCGTGCGCGGCGGGGTGACCGCCCCCGGGCACGCCCGGTCCAAGCACCTGCTCGGCCCGAAGGAGCGGACGGTGGCCCTCGACATCCTCAACAACCCCGAGCGGGTCTTCACGGGGACCTACGAGAAGTCGGGCCGCGCCGTGGACCTCTACTGGGCCAAGGACTCCGTCGTGATCACGGACGCGGGGCAGAAGGACCTGGTCGTCACGGCCTACGGCCCCGCGATCGACGGACCGAAGGGCAAGGTCGTCGATCCCGCGGAATGGGCGAACGACCCGCTCTACCGCGAGATCCTGCGATGAGCTGGCGAGACCTGGAGCGCCGGGCCGCGGCGCTCGACCGCCTCGCCACGCGCGAGCGCACGGCCGGGAACCTGGCCGAGGAGGCGACGCTGCGCAGGCGGCTGCTCGTCGACCTGGACGAGGTGGGTGTGCTCGACGCGGTGGTCGAGCCCCCCGCGGGACTGCCCGTCGTGGCGGGCTACCACCGCGCGGCCAGCCGGCTCGGGCACTACCTCCGCAGCGTCGAGCGGGCCCGCTTCAACCCCGACGCCGCCCCGACCTACCTGCTCGGCGCCCCGGTCTCGGTCGACTGGTTCCGCATCCCGTCGCCGACCCCGGGCCACCTGTCGGACCTGGAGTGGCTCGCCTACCTGGAGAACGTGCTGACCTCGGCCGACCCGTCCGGCGACCGCGGCGAGATCTTCGTCCACATCGGCGACGGCTGGTGGACGCTGCACTGGCGGACCGACGACGGGGTGCACCCGGCCGTGGTGTCCGCCGGCACGGGGGAGGCGGAGGTAGCAACGGGCGCGTGACGGGCCGAGCCCACGATCGGACCGTGCCCGACATCGTGGACCGCTGGCTCGGCAAGGGGCTGCGCTTCCCGCTGCGCCCCGACCCCGTCACCCACGGCTTCGGCTTCGTCGAAGGGATGGAGGTCGTCCGACAGTCCGTGGCGACCATCCTGGACACCGAGCCGGGGGAGCGGATCATGCTGCCCGCCTTCGGCTGCGGGCTGCGCCGCTACCTGATGGAGCCCAACACCCTCACCACCCGTACCGCGATGCGCGAGGACATCACCGCCGCGCTGGAGCAGTGGGAGCCGCGCATCCGGCTCACCAACGTTGCCGTGACGCCCGGCGAGGAGCCTTCCCTGGTGTGGATCGAGATCGCCTACGTGCGCCTGGCGGACCTGCGCCCGGACAACCTCGTCTACCCCTTCTACCTGAAGTAGCCCCGCCATGGCGCTGATCTCCCCGATCCTGGACAACCGCTCGTACGCACAGCTGCGCGACGAGCTCGTGGCCCGGATCCCGGTGTTCGCGCCGGAGTGGACCAACCACAACGAGAGCGACCCCGGCATCGCGCTGCTGGAGCTGTTCGCCCATCTCGGCGAGTCGCTGCTCTTCCGCTTCAACCAGATCCCCGACACGGCGAAGGTCGAGTTCCTGCGGCTCCTGGGCGTGCGGCCGCGCCCGGCCCAGCCTGCCCGCGTTCTGCTCTCGGCCACCACGTCCGTGCCGGAGGGGGTGGGCCTGCGCGTCGACGCCGAGGCCCGGGCGGGCGCGGTGTCGTTCTCGCTGCTGGACGAGGTCCACGTCTGGCCGCTCACCGCGGTCGGGGTGGGCAAGACCCCGGAGACCCCCGGCACGTCCAGGGCCGAGCAGGAGCGGGTGCAGGACGCGCTGGCGCGGGCGAAGATCAAGGAGGAGGCCGCGCAGTTCTACCGGACGGTGGTGCTCGGGCCCGACCCGCTGGCGGTCGACGCCGCGGTCCTCGACGTCAGCGGCCAGGTCGACGGCCTGTGGGTCGCCCTGCTGGCGCCGAAGGGGGTCGCACCCCGCGAGCTGCCCGGGCGGATCGTCTTCGTCGGCGTCGCGTTCGACGAGAGCGTGGACCGGCCGTTCGCGCTGGAGCCGCTCACCGAGGACGACGTCCGGCGCTACCGGTCGAGCGCCGCGCGGGACCGCCGGGACGCCCCGGTGGGCGACACGAGCCTGACGGCCGGCCCCCCGCCGATGCTGTGGCAGATCTGGACCGGGCTCCCGCCGTCCGGTTCGACGGCGCCCGTCCTGCAGCCGTTGACCGTCGTCGGCGACACCACAGAGGGCATGGTCACCACGGGTGTGGTCAAGGTGGAGCTGCCGGACCCCCTGCCGGTGCTCGGCCCGTCGGACGGCCGTCGCGACAGCCCTCCGCCGCTCACCGACGAGGAGCAGGCCCGCAAGGTCGTCGCGTGGCTGCGGGTCTCGCGACCGCGCACCGCCGACAGCGGCGACGCGATCCACCGGGTCCGGTGGGTGGGCCTGAACGCCGTGAGCGCCGTCCAGGCCCGCACTGCGGCGCCGGAGCTGCTCGGCGTCGGCACGGGCGAGGGCGGTCAGGTCCACCCGCTCGGCCACACCCCCGTGCTGCCCGGCACGGTGCGGCTGGAGGTCGAGGAGCCCGACGGCTGGCAGGAGTGGCAGGAGGTCGACGACCTCGGTGGCAGCGGCGTCGACGCCCGGCACTACACGGTCGACCTCGACCACGGCCTCGTCGCCTTCTCCAACGGCACCGGCCGGGCGCGTGTGCCCCAGATCGGCGAGCGGATCCGCGTGGTCTCCTACCGCTACGGCGGAGGTGCGAGCGGCAACGTCGCCGCAGGCGCGGTCAACACGGTCACCGGATCGGGCGGTGTCACCGTGACCAACCCGCTGCCCGCCGTGGGTGGCGCGGACCGGGTGTCGCTCGCCGAGGCGCTCGACGCCATCCCCACCGAGGTCCACCGCCACGATCGCGCGGTGACGACCGACGACTTCGCCGCGCTCGCCGCGCAGGTCTCGGGCGTCGCCCGCGCCGAGGCCCTCGACCTGCTGCACCCCGACACACCCCGGGTGCCTGCGGCGGGCGTGGTGAGCGTGGTGGTCTTCCCCCACGAGGACGTCCGTGACTCCGCAGCACCCCTGCCCGACCTCGGCCTGCTCCGCCGGGTCGCCGGCCACCTCGACGCGCGGCGGCTGGTCACCACCGAGCTCTACGTGATCCCGCCCGAGTACCGCGCGCTGTCGTTGTCGGTGGGCGTGGCGGTGCGGGCCGGGCACCAGGTCGACGCCGTGCGGCGCTGGGTGGAGCAGATCCTGCGGCAGTACCTCGCACCCGTGCCGCCGTTCGGGCCCGACGGCCGCGGCTGGCCGCTGGGCCGCGCGGTTCGCCGGGCCGAGCTCGAGGCGGTCGCTGTGCAGGTCGACGGCGTCGAGTTCATGACCGGGCTGCTCATGGCGGAGCCGGGTGCCAAGCCGGTGGAGCGGCTCGAGCTCGATCGCTGGCAGGTGCTCAAGCTGGCCGACATCACCGCCGTCGCGGGCACCGTCCGGCCCGGGACTTCGCCACCTCTGCCCCTTCCGCTGGGCACGCCGAACGAGCCCGCCCCGCCGGAGAAGACCCCGATCCCGATCCCACCGGACGTGTGCTGATGGACGGCGACCGGGCCATGAGCCTGCTGGTCCAGCCCGACCAGTGGGCCCGCTGCGTACACGACCGCACCGTGCTGCACCCCGAGGGTGGCGTCGGCCTGGACTGGACGGACGAGGAACCGGAGCCCTGCCTGGCCGGCGACCCGGCCGGGCTCGCGTTCGACCGGTGGTGCCGCGCCTACCGCTCCCGTCCCGCCATCGGCGCCGTCGAGGTGCACGACGTGCGCAGCGACACCGCTCCGGCGCCGGCTCCCGGTCCGCTGGCCCGGCCGCTCGGCCTGGCCGTCGACGCCCGCCAGCGGCTCTACGTGGCCGAGTCGGGCGCCCACACCGTGCTGGTCGTGGACCTCGACGCCCGGCGCGTGCTGCGCCGGGTCCCCGTCGGACCGGGTCGGCCGGTCGACGTCGCGGGATATGGCGCGCAGGCCGTGGTGCTGGTGCGCGACCCGGACGCGTTGCTGCTGCTCGACGGCCGGCGCGCGCCCCGGCCGGGCCCGTCCCTCGTCCGGCCACGCGGGTTCTGCGACGTCGCACCGCACCGGGTCGCACCCGGGCCGGTCGTCCTGTGGCGGTGCGGCGCGACGGCCGTCCTCGCCGAGGCGGACGGCACGGTGCTCGCCGAGGTCGAGTGGGCGAGCGACGTCGAGCGGGCGCCCGATGCGACGCTGGTCGTCGCGCGCGGTCCGGGCCGGTCACTGCGCCGGTTCCGGCGAGAGGGCGGCGGGATCGTCGAGCTGGAGCCCGTCCGCGCGCCCGACCACGACGGCGGCGCCCTCGCCGTCCGGCCCGACGGCAGGATCGCGTTCACCACCGCAGGCGGCGTCGCCACGACCGCGGGCTCGGCCGCCCGGTACGACACCGAGGGCACGGTCACCACCTACCGGCTCGACAGCGGCAGCTACCGCACCCGGTGGGGCAGGCTGTTCGTCGACGCCTGCCTGCCTGTGGGCACCTCGCTGCGGGTCCAGTGCGTCACCACCGACGTCGACGACGAGCCCCTCGACGCTGTCGCCGCCGGCCCGCCCCGGCGCGGCAGCCACAGCGTCCCGCACGCCGAGCTCACCCCGCCGCTGCCGTCGGCCGCCCTCCTGGCCGAGGCGCGCGAGCCCGCCGCGGTGTTCCGCCGGCCGACCAGCCAGCTGGCCGCGTGGCCGACCGACCGCGACGACCTGCACACCTACGAGGCCCCGGTCGCGGCGGCGCCCGGCCGCTACCTGTGGCTGCGGCTCACGCTCACCGGCACCGTCCGGGTGTCGCCGCGGGTCGCGGCCCTCCGCGTGGAACGGCCCGGCCACCGGCTGCTGGCGAGCCTGCCCCGGGCGTGGTCGCGCGACGATGCCGACGCCTCCTTCCTGCACCACCTCCTCGCCCCCGCCGAGGGCCTGCTGCACGGACTGGACGTCGCGGCGGCCCGACGTGCGATCCTGCTCGACCCGCGGGCGACCCCCGGCGAGGCCCTCACCTGGCTCGCGAGCTTCGCCGGGCTCGTGCTCGACCCGCGGTGGCCCGAGGACGCCCGGCGGACCCTCGTCGCCGAGGCCTACCGGCTCTTCGCCCGCCGCGGCACCAGCGACGCGCTGGTCCGCATCCTCGAGATCTACCTCCACCGCACGCCACTGATCATCGAGCAGTGGCAGGTGCGCGGCCTCGGTGGCGCCGTGCTCGGGACGTCCCCGGACGGGCCGGCCGCGCCCGCGGTCGGCGGCGCGGCCCGCGCGACGGGCACGCTCGGCCGCTACATGGTCGGCGGCAGCTCGCCCGACCGCGACTCCTTCCGCGCCGCGGCGCACCGGTTCTGCGTGCTGGTGCCCGGCGAGCTGACCGAGGAGCAGCGGGAGGTGGTGCGCGGCCTCGTCGACACCCACCGGCCCGCGCACACGCTCGGCCAGATCAGCGAGCTCGGCTCCGGGATGCGGATCGGTCAGCGGCTGCACCTGGGGCTGACGTCGTTCGTCGGGCCGGGCTTCGACTGGTCCCGCGCGGTCGTCGGCCGCAGCCGGGTGGGCGCGGACGGCCTGATCGGCCCCGCCGCCCCTGTCGGGTCCCGGCTCGAGAAGGGCCTGGTGCTGGGTCGGGTGCGGGTCGGATGACGACGCTCTCGATCGGCCGGCTCAGCGCCACCGCCCACGCCGGGGCGGACGGCGAGCGCGTCACGGCGATGCTCGGACGCCTCGCCGACCGCGGGCTCGACGACGCCCTGCGCGCGGTGACGCTCCCGCCGGGCGACTGGTACGTGCGCCGGCTCGACCTCACCCTCGTCCTGGACGACGACCGGGCCGGCGCGGCGGTCGAAGCCCGGTGGGCGGCGGCGGTGCTCGACGCGCTGCGCCGCGCCCTCGCCGGCCGGTCGCCCGACGTCGTGCACCACCCGCGCCCGGTCGACGGACTGGCCGAGCTGGTCACGGAGCTGGCCGCGGGTCGCACAGCGCGGACCTGGGCGTGGCGACGGGCCGGGCTGCTGCAGCCCGGGGACCCGGCACCCGGTTCGGCGCCCGCCGAGGCCGTGCTCGCGGCCGCCCACCGGCGGCCCGAGCTCGTGTCCGCCGCGTTGGTGTCCGCCGTCGGGGCGGTCGGCGTGCCGGCGCTGCACCGGCTGCTCGGCGCGTCCGGCTGGCGACGGCTGGCGGTGCTGGTGCGGGCCGCTGCGGGCGGTCCGCCAGCCGTGCCGCCACCGCTCGCCCGACGCGCGGACGAACGGGCACCGGGCAACCCCGTCGCGTCGGCGAGGACGGTGTTCGCGGCCACCGCAACGGGCGACGCCGACGTCCCGGTCGCCGACGTCACCGAGCCCGTCACCGACGAACGGCGGGCCCGGCTGGTGACCGCCGTGACCGCGCGCTCGGTCCTGGCAGCGGAGCTGCGCCACGGTCGGATCCGACCCACCGCCGAGGTCGCTGTCGCCTGGGCGGTGCTGGTCGCGGGGGAAGCCGAGCCGGGGCTGCTGGCCCGCACCGGGGCCGACGACGTCCTGCGGCACCTCGCGGCCGTCCTCGCCGGTACGGCGTCGATCGGGCAACCGGTCGTGCTGCGACAGGTCAAGCCACCGCGGGCCGAGCCACTGTCCGCCTCGCCGGACGTCGATCGGATCGAGCAGCCGGAGCGGCCGGACCGGCAGGTCCCAGCCGGGCCGGACCTCGCCATCGAGACCGAGCCGCCGGAGCTGCTCGACCAGCAGCTCCCCAGGCCGCCGGTCCACGCCGTCGAGCCCGGGCGGCCCGAGCCGCTCGGCCAGCACGTCCCGGCTGAGCCGGCCTCGACGGTGAGGGCCGGCTCAGCCGGGACGTGCTGGC
>Ga0247830_10001075_pt1 | contig 10948 bp, 9 predicted proteins | sample 12C_Control_Day5_FD_207766 | JGI IMG/M metagenome (GOLD analysis project Ga0247830, IMG submission 207766) | Soil microbial communities from agricultural site in Penn Yan, New York, United States - 12C_Control_Day5 | ecosystem: Environmental > Terrestrial > Soil > Agricultural land | place: USA...
TGCCCGCCGGCGACGATGCGGGTGAGGTTCACCCCGAAGTTCCTGAGGCCGGCATGGTCGCCGAGGCGGCGGTTGTAGCGCGTCTGGTTCTGCGCGCGCAGCGCCCCGGGAATGGTCGTGGCGTTGCTCTCCGGCACGTCGGCCGGATCGAAGGCCGGCAATGTGGGTTTGGCGGACGGCATGGCTGAGACATCCTCGCTGCGTCGGCCGGAACGCGGCATCGGCGGCTGTGCGTCTTGGGCCAGGCGGCGAACGCGAACCGATCGCTCCCGTCGCCGGGCTGTGCGTGGCGCCGCGCCCGGATCAGCGCGCAAGCGGCATCACCTCGGCGGCGAACTTGTGCATGCGCGCCAGCGTCTCGGCAATGGTCGCCGTCTGGAACGTCAGGGCGACGTGGCGCACGCCGATCATGGCGAGGGTCGCCGCGTCCGCGGCCATGTCGGCCGAGCTGCCGGTGAAGAGGCGGCGCGCGCCCTCGGGCGATTTGTGCTCCGTCCAGTCTACCGGCCAGAGCACCAGGTAGCCGATGTCGATCGATTTGGGATCGCGTCCGGCTGCCTGCGCGGTCTTGTGCAACTCGGCCACGCCGGCGGCCAGCCTCTCGGGCGTGTCCAGTCTGACCTGCGGGTTGTTGGAGGCAGGATACCAGCCGTCGCCAACGCGCACCGTGCGTCTGAGTGCGACGCCGCTCTCACCGCCGATCCAGATCGGAGGATGCGGCTTGGCGACAGGCTTTGGCGCGAAGATCAGGTCGTTGAAGCGCACGTGCTTGCCCGCAAACGTGGGCATCTCCTCGGTCCACAGCGCCTTGAAGGCATCGAGGTATTCGTCCGTGGCGCGGCCGCGCTCCTCGAACGGCGGGGCGCCGAGCGCCTCGAACTCCTCCTTCATCCAGCCGGCGCCGCAGCCCACGATCAGCCGGCCGTTGGAGAGGAGGTCGATGGTGGCCAGCATCTTGGCCGTGAGCACGGGATGGCGCTGAGGCACCACCATGACCGAGGTCAGGAGCCGCACGCGCTCGGTCCGGCCGGCGAGGAAGGAGAGCGTGGCAAGCTGGTCGAGGCATTCGCCAGCGGTCCGGGCCGCCCATTCGCCGGACTCGCTGTAGGGGTAGCGCGAGGCGATGGCGCGCGGCACCACCACATGGTCGTTGACGCTGACGAACCCGAAACCCAGCCCTTCGGCTGCCTCTGCCACTGCGAGGTATCCCTCCCGGGTGGCACATTCCCCGCGCGACACAGTCGCTACGCCGAAGTCCATGGGCTCGTCCTCTTGTTGCGGTGTCGCCGGCACCATTCAAGCAAACCGCCACGCCGGCATCAATGCGAGGCGAACGGATCGAGCGGGGTGTGCTTGTAGAGATCGCCGAGGCGGCCGACCGTCCCAATGTCAGGGAATGTCAGAGAGGCTTGCGGACTTCGCAGCGTGCGCTGGGACCACGAGCCGTCGTTGCGCCGGTCGTGCTGCTGGGCACCGATCTGGTCTTGCCGGACGAACAGCACGCAGCGATTGTGATCGTGCTCCTTGTAGTAGGCGAGCTTGGCGTCCAGCACGGCCTTCTTGTCGTTCTCGGACAGCACCTCCGCCACGAAGATTTGCCCCATGGCGATAGCCGCGTCGATGACGGTGACGTCCGGCTCGGGATTGTATTTCTCGTCGCCCTCGAGCCAGACCTGGACCGAGCGGTCCGCCTGCCATTGTGTTCGAGTGGCTCCCAGACGGGCGTTCAGAAGGCGCTGCAAATTCGAAGCAATGCGCTGGTGAAGGAGCGCTAGGCGCTCCTCTTTGACTGCAAGACCGTCGATCAGCTCCCACTTCTTCTCCTTCGGGCGCTCGTCCCGAAAGGCGTGGAACTGCTCCATCGTCAGTTGCGGTGCTCGCCTCAGGAAGTCGCCGGGCATGGCTCGATCAGGTTTGCTTGGAGACCAGGGGAAACCGCTCCGGGTTGCGAATGATCTGCAGGCTCAGGTCGACATCGAGGTCAGGCCAATGATAGTGACCAGGTGTGACCTCTTCGACATGCAAGATATGCCTTACCGGCGCGTCGCGGAACCGCGGAAAATTGGCAAACGCCAGGAACCGATCGCCCTCCGGCGTGCGTAACCAGAAGCCGTACTCTGTGACGTAAGAGACGGCAACACCATGTTCCAACGGATGATTGAAGAGATCGGCGTGATCGGCGAGCATTAGTATTCGGGTCGCGTCCTCGCCATCGTAGTCTGGCAGCTCATACTCCTCTCCCTTTATGCGTTTGCGCAGCTTGCAGAGAAGGCGAAAGCTCGCGTCCAGGCCATCATCTAATTGGCGGACGGTTATGCCTGCCTCCTTCCAGATCTTGGAAGGTGCAACCACGCCCTTGGCATCCAAGTGAAACAAAGTCTTATTCCGGATGAGTAGAAGCCCCTTCGTGATGCTGCGGACGTATCCGAGCAGAATTGCATGCTGAGCACAAATCCGAGCACTTTCGGCCGGATGTTGCCGAACAAGGTACCAGAAGCCCGCCTTCTCACGGGGATTGAGGACCTTCACAGCATGCGAGAACATCTGATCGTATAGAGCAAGGGAAGAAAGACGAACAAAATCTATGCCGTGGTAGGTCTCAGCCCTATGGAGTCCGCGGAGCGCCCTCCTAAAAAGAATTGCGCGCGCCAGCTCATCGAGACACCGATCAATCGCTCGCCTTTCCAATTGGAGATGGTGAGGCGTCGATGCCATCAAACGTCCAGGTTGGCGACCGCGAGCGCGTTCGCCTGGATGAACTCGCGACGGGGCTCGACGACATCGCCCATCAGGCGCGAGAAGATCTCGTCGGCCTCGCCGAGGTCGCCGATCTTGACCTGCAGCAAGGTGCGCGCGTCGCGGTTGAGCGTGGTCTCCCAGAGCTGGTCGGGGTTCATCTCGCCGAGGCCCTTGTAGCGCTGCAGGCTGATGCCCTTGCGGCCGGCGTCGTACACGGCATCGAGCAGCGTGCGGGGGCCGAACACGGGCGTCTCGGCGTCCTTGCGCTTGAGCGTCCCAGGCGAGCCGTAGATCTCCTGGAGGTGGTGCGTGCGCTCGTTGAGGCGGCGGGCTTCGAGCGAGCCGAGCAGGGCGCGGTCGAGCGTGTGGGCCTCGATCACGCCGCGCACCTCGCGCCGCAGCACGAAGCCCTCGTTGCCGAAGCGGCCGGTCCAGCCGCGCTCGGTCTCCTCCGAGCGCGCGTCGAGCCGCTTGGCGATCTCGGCGGCGGCTTCGTTCGCCTTCTCGGCCGATTGCAGGAGGTTGGGATCGAACGCACCGCCGATGGCGGCCTGCTCGACGACGAAACGGGCGTAGCGGGAATGCACGTCCTCGATCACCTTGGAGGTCGCGCGGGCCTGATCGACGATGTCGCGCAAATCGCGACCGGCCCGCACCTCGCCCGAGCCCAATGTCAGCGCCGCCTCATCGAGGCCCGCATCGACCAGGTAGTCCTCGAAAGCGCGCTGGTCCTTGAGATAGGCCTCCGACTTGCCCTTGGTGACCTTGTAGAGCGGCGGCTGGGCAATGTAGAGGTGCCCCTTCTCCACGAGCTCCGGCATCTGCCGGTAGAAGAACGTCAGCAGCAGCGTGCGGATGTGGGCGCCGTCGACATCGGCGTCGGTCATGATGATGATCTTGTGGTAGCGCAGCTTCGCAATATCGAAGTCATCGCGGCCGATGCCGGTGCCGAGCGCCGTGATGAGGGTGCCGATCTCCTGGCTCGAGAGCATCTTGTCGAAGCGCGCACGCTCGACGTTGAGGATCTTGCCGCGCAGCGGCAGCACCGCCTGGAACTCGCGGTTGCGGCCCTGCTTTGCCGAGCCGCCCGCCGAGTCGCCCTCGACAATGAACATCTCGGTGTTGGCGGGGTCGCGGTCCTGGCATTCGGCGAGCTTGCCGGGCAGGGAATTGATGTCGAGCGCGCCCTTGCGCCGGGTGAGCTCCCGGGCCTTGCGCGCGGCCTCGCGCGCGGCGGCGGCCTCCACGACCTTGGTCAGGATGATCTTGCCGTCCCGCGGATGCTCCTCGAACCAGGCCGAGAGCTGATCGCCGACCACGCTCTCGACCACGGGCTTGACCTCCGAGGACACGAGCTTGTCCTTGGTCTGGCTCGAGAACTTCGGATCGGCGACCTTGACCGACAGCACGGCGGTCAGGCCCTCGCGGGCATCGTCGCCGGTGAGCTGGACCCGCTCCTTCTTGGCGGCCCCGGACTCTTCGGCGTACTTGTTGATGATGCGCGTGAGCGCGGCGCGGAAGCCGGCGAGATGGGTGCCGCCGTCGCGCTGCGGGATGTTGTTGGTGAAGATCAGCATCTGCTCGTGGTAGGTGTCGTTCCACCACAATGCCACCTCGACGCCGATGCCCTCCTTCTCGGCGCGCAGCATGATCGGCGCATCGAGGAGCGCGGTCTTGGACCGGTCGATGTAGCGCACGAACTCGGCGAGGCCGCCGTCGTAGCGCATCTCCTCCGACTTCTTGTCGGCGTGGCGCTCGTCGCGCAGGATCACGCGCACGCCGGAGTTGAGGAAGGCGAGCTCGCGCAGGCGGTGCTCGAGCGTGGCGTAGTCGAACTCGGTGACGTTGTGGAAGGTCTCGAGGCTCGGCCAGAAGGTGACCTCGGTGCCGCGCTTGCCGTCCGCGTCGCCAATGACCTTGAGCGGCGCTTCTGTCACGCCGTTGCGGAAGCGCACGAAGTGCTCCTTGCCCTCGCGCCAGATCTTGAGCTCCAGCACCGTCGACAGCGCATTGACGACCGAGACGCCGACGCCGTGCAGACCGCCTGAGACCTTGTAGGGATTGTCGTCGTTGCCCTCGCCGAACTTGCCGCCGGCGTGCAGCTGGGTCATGACCACCTCGGCGGCGGAGATGCCCTCCTCGGTATGGATGTCGGTCGGGATGCCGCGGCCGTTGTCGTGCACCGTGCACGAGCCGTCGGGGTTGAGAGTGACGACCACCTCGCTGGCGAAGCCGGCGAGCGCCTCGTCGACCGCATTGTCGACGACCTCGTAGACCATGTGGTGCAGACCCGAGCCGTCGTCGGTGTCGCCGATGTACATTCCGGGACGCTTGCGCACGGCGTCCAGGCCCTTCAGCACCTTGATGGAGTCGGCGCCGTATTGCTCGGCGCCATTGGTCTTCCGGGCGGGCTTCGCGCTCATGCTCACGGCGTCCTTCAGGGGGATTTTTTGCAGTTGCACACTATACACGAGACGGGCGCCGAAGGCACGCGAAATGGGCCCCTGGTGGTCCAGAAAAACGTCTTTCCCATCAATAGGTTATGATCTCTGTTCCAAGGCCGCCGCCGGCCTATCCGACGGGCGTCACGCGACCCTCGTCGACGCGATGAAACTGGGCCCGATCCTGGAGCGCGGCGAAGGCCTCGGGATCGGTGCCGGACATCCATGTCTGGCTGCCCAGCGCGACGATTTCCTCAAACAGCGCGGCGCGCCGGGCGGGGTCGAGATGGGCGGCGATCTCATCGAGCAGCAAGACCGGCGCAGCCCCGTCGCGGCGCTGACGGGCGAGGTCGGCATGGGCCAGGATCAGCCCGATCAGCAGTGCCTTCTGCTCGCCTGTGGAGCACACTTTGGCCGGCATCTCCTTGGGGCCGTGGCCGACGACGAGGTCGGAGCGGTGGGGACCGTCGAGCGTGCGGCCGGCGGCGCGGTCGCGCTCGCGGCTGGCGGCGAGCAGCCGGACGTAGTCGTCCTCCAGGTCGACGGCCGGCCGTGCCTCGAGGCCTGCCTCGAGCGTGCCGACAAGGGCGAGCTCGGCCCAGGGAAAGATCGAGGCGCGGGCGGCGGCGCGCCGGGTGCCGATCGCGGCGGCAAGCTCGGCAACGGCGAAGGCGCGCGCGGCGGCAACCGCAACGCCGGTCTCGGCCATGATGCGTTCGAAGGCCTCGAAACGCGACGGCTCGCGCACCTCGTCAGCCAGGAGGCGGTTGCGCTGCTGCATGGCGCGCTCGAACTGGCCGAGCAGGCTGCGGTAGCTCGGGTCGAGGGCGGCGATCAGCCGATCGAGGAAGCGGCGGCGCTCGGACGCGGGCCCGGTGAAGAGACCGTCCATGGCCGGGGTGAGCCATAGTACCTCGACGTGCTCGCCGAGCGCGCCGGAGCCTGCCTGCGTCTCCCCATCGATGCGCACGACGCGTCCGCTGCGGCCCGCGGCATCCGACTGAGGGGTTAGGCCTGTGCCGATGTCGACGCCGCCGAGCGGGGTATTGAGCCGGGCGGCAACCGCCCAGCCCGGTGCGCCCATGCGCGCAAGCTCCGGATAGGGCGCGCGGCGCAGGCCCTGGCCGGAGCTCAGCAGGGACAGGGCCTCGAGCAGGTTGGTCTTGCCCGAGCCGTTGGCGCCGGTGAGCACGACGGGAGCTGGGCCCACGGTCAGCGACAGGCCGGCGTAGTTGCGGAAGTCGGTGAGGTGGAGCCGCTCGACCCAGACGCGGTTCGGGGAAGCAGCGCCGCCCGTGCCCGAAAGCGTATCGGAGGCACGCTCCACGTCTCCCGCGACGGTCCTTTTTCCTAGAACGCCCGCGTCATGCATCAGACGCGCATCGGCATCAGAACGTAGAGCGCGCCCTCGTCGCCGTCGTCCTTGACCATGGTCGGCGAGCCGGGATCGGCGAGCTGGAAGTGGGCGGTGTCGCTCTCGAGCTGGCCGGCGATGTCGAGCAGGTAGCGCGCGTTGAAGCCGATCTCGAGCGGGGTGGAGTCGTAGTCGACGCCGATCTCCTCCGTGGCGCTACCGCCCTCGGGGTTGTTGACGGACAGCACCAGCTTGTCGCCGCTGATGTTGAGCTTGACCGCCCGACCCCGCTCGCTGGCGATGGTTGAGACGCGGTCGACGGCGTTGATGAACTCGGCGTTCGCGACCTTGAGCTTCTTGTCGTTGGCTTTTGGAATCACGCGCGCATAGTCGGGGAAGGTGCCGTCGATCAGCTTGGAGGTGAGCGTGATGGTGCCGATCTCGAAGCGCGCCTTGGCGGGCGAGACGCCGACGGTCACCTTGCCCTCGCTGCCTTCGATCAGGCGCTGCAGCTCGTGCACGGTCTTGCGGGGCAGGATGATGCCCGGCATGCCGACGGCCCCTTTCGGCGCCGGCAGCTCCGCCTGGGCCAGCCGGTGCCCGTCGGTCGCCACTGCACGCAGGGTCTGCTCCTTGCCGCGTTGGGCGGTGTGCAGGTAGATGCCGTTCAGGTAGTAGCGCGTCTCCTCGGTGGAGATGGCAAAGCGGGTCTTGTCGATCAGGCGCTTGAGGTCCCTGGCCTCGATCTCGAACTTGTGGCCGAACTCACCCGCGGCAAGGTCGGGAAAGTCCTCCGGCGCCAGCGTCTGCAAGGTGAAGCGGGAGTGGCCGGAGCGAACGGTCAGGCGCTCCTTCTCGGCATCGCGCGTCATCTCCACCTGGGCGCCGTCGGGAAGCTTGCGCACGATGTCGTGCAGCATATGCGCCGGCACGGTCACGGCGCCGGGCTGTGAGACGTCGGCCGGCGCCTCGTCCGAGACCTCGCGCTCGAGGTCGGTGGCCTTGAACTGCAGCGCCCGATCCGAGGCTTTCAGCAGGACGTTGGAGAGGATTGGGATGGTTGTGCGCCGCTCGACCACGCTCGTCACGTGACCAAGGGCTCGGAGGAGCTCGCCGCGTTCAATCACCAGCTTCATGAACTTGCCTCGACGGTTGCTCCCTGCCTTGGCGCCGTTGCCCTCCCCGGTGCGCCACTCCGAAGTCTCCACAAAATCAAGAAAGTCTCGGAGTTTCTTGAAGGATTCGCATGCCGGCAGGGTGGACCGCGGCAACTTCGTTGGCAAGGCCCCGGGCATGCGATTTCCGGGGATCGAGCGCCATTCGGCAACGGCAGGAGCGGCGCGCACGCGCCGCTCCTCCCCGCTGCATCCGCCCCCCAATAGACCCCCTCTGGCGGACGGATTGGATTTCAGGTCTCGAAGGACTAGCGGTTGAGCTGGCGCTTCAGCTCCTCGATCTCGTCCTTGAGGCGCGGGTTCTCGCCGACCTCCCTGTCGATCTTGCGGATCGCATGCAGCACCGTGGTGTGGTCGCGATCGCCGAAGCGGCGGCCGATCTCGGGCAGCGAGCGCGAGGTGAGGTGCTTGGCGAGGTACATGCCGATCTGCCGCGGCCGCACCACGGAGCGGTGGCGGCGTTGTGAGAGGATGTCCTGCTTGGACACGGCGAAGTGCCGCGAGACGATGCGCAGGATGTCCTCGATCTTGATGCGCCTGGGCTCGATGCCCTGCACGAGATCGCGGATGATGGTCTCGGCGATGTCGAGCGTCACGGGCGCATGCATCAGCTGCCAGGTGAGATAGAGGCGGTTGATGGCGCCCTCGAGCTCGCGCCCGCTCTCGGTGAGCCGATCGGAGAGAAGTGCCAACACCTCGTCCGCCAGCTCGAAGGAGGGGTCGATCGCCCGTTTCTCCTGCGCCCGCTTCTGCAGAACCTTGAGCCGCAGCGAGGGGTCCATCGGCGCGATCTCGGTGATGAGGCCGCGCTGCAGCCGTGAGCGCATGCGGTCGTTGAGGCCGTCGAGCTGAACCGGCGGGCGAGCAGACGCCACCACCACCTGGCGGCCGCCGTCGAGCAGCGCGTTGATGATGTGCTCGAACTCCTGCTCGGTCTTCTCGCCGCGCATGAACTCGAGGTCGTCGATGAGCAGGATGTCGATGCTGCGGAACTTGTCCTTGAACGCCATCGCGTCCTGGCTCTTGATCGCCTCGACGAACTGGTAGCGGAAGCGCTCCGCCGTCAGGTAGAGCACGTTGGCCTTGGGCGTGCGGCGCCGCACCTCCCAGGCGATGGCGTGCTGGAGGTGGGTCTTGCCGAGGCCGACGCTGGCGTGGAGGTAGAGCGGATTGAAGCCGCGCTCCTCGGAGAGGACGGTGTCGGCGACCTGGGTGGCCGCGGCGTGTGCCATGCGGTTGGCGGGGCCGACGACGAAACTGTCGAAGGTGTAGCGCGGGTCGAGCGGCGAGCCTTCGAAGCCGCCGACATTCGTGCGCCCCATGGCAAGGGCCGGACCCGGGTGCACGGCCATGCGCCGCGTCTCGACGGCGACGGGCTCCGGCTGCGGGCCAGGCTTGGCGCGCGGCAATCCAGCCACCGAGCCGGTGCCGGCACGCGGGGCCAGCCCCGGCTGGCGCAGCGCGACATCGACGCGCTCCACGCCGCTGAACTCCTCCGCGCAGCACTGCAAGAGGTCGTCGGAGTAGTGATTCTGGATCCAGTTCTTGAGGAACTTCACGGGCACCGTGGCGCGCACCACCCGGCCGTCGAAGGCCTCGAACTCCATCGACGCGAACCAGCTCTTGTAAATATCCTCGCCGAGCCGGGCGCGGAGCACCGCGCGCACCTTCTCCCCCTTCGAGCCGCCCGTCAGTGCCCTATCCGGCTTGTCCGATTGCTCGATGCCCTCAGACGGAATCCGCTGCGCAGAATCGATATGTTGCATGGTAACCCCCGCACGTAGACCTGCCGCATTTACGGTGCGAGCCGTGGCTCCGTCCGTCCGCCCTACCTGTTCGGAGCGAAACCGCCGCCTGCACGTTCAGTCGCGGGCGCTGCTATCCCTGCGCCCAGGGCAGCCCTTTGGCCTTCCAGCCGCCAAGCTTCCCTCTATGGCGTTCGGCATCGAGTGGCCCTTCAAAGCCGTCCGCCACGTTGCGGCAGCGCAAATAGCCTGCTGCCGCCATCGCCTGGGCAGCCTTCAAGCTGCGCTGCCCGGAGCGACAAATGAAAAGCAATTCGGTATCGCGATCTGCGCCGATGGGAGTGAGCGCTTCGGTGACACGCTCGACAAAGGCCGAGTTGAGGCGGTCGTCAGGAAAGCCCTGCCATTCCACCAACACCGGTCGCTTGCCGAGAGCGGACAGATCGGGGAGGCCCACGTAGGCCCATTCCGCAATCGTCCGCACGTCGATCAGAACCGACCGCGTATCACCCTTCAGACGTGCCCACGTATCCTCAACCGATACGGCCTGGATGTGGACTCCACCCACGTTTCTCTCCACCCGCAACGACGCAATTTTGCAGGCTGCAAGCAGTAGGCCCTCTATAAAACCCAAGATAACAGATAGCTCTATCTGGGGTTGAACCTAGAGAGTACGCCCTATACTCCACGCTTGCAGTCGCTAGGCAAAGATCCTGAGAGACGCATACTTGACCAGCGCTCAGGTTATCCAACGCAGCCCGACCGGCGAATTCTTGCAGAGCAGCTCGCCTTGCCCCAAGTCTTAACGGACCCTTTCACTCCTGGCAACCATCGCTCCGGCCGGCGCGTCGGGCGAAACCGTCAGCGGAGCTATGCACAGGGGATGTGGAAAAGCGGGCGCGGAATCGCAAAAGCTGTGGGTGAAATCCCAGACTCTACGGCTGGATTCCACAGACAACCCAGCCGTTATTCTCCGGTGATGAACAAGTCCGAACATGAGCCGCGTTCAGGAAAATAATCCCTTGGCGAGTGAGTCCCATTTGCCTCGCGCGGCCTTTGGGACTCCGATAGCGAAGGGCGGCAAGCTCTTGGTTTGATTTGCGGCTCTATGACCTTTGTGGTCCCGCCAAGCCGCTCGCCGCGCCGCCAATTGCGACAATCGTGCAACAGCGCCCCTATTTCCCCCGCACTGCAAAAAGTGCGTTCGCGAACCTCGTTCAAGCCATCGCCTTGACGCGCGCCGCGAGTCTCGAAACTTTCCGCGCGGCGGTGCGCTTGTGGATGATGCCCTTCTGGGCGGTGCGCATGAGAATCGGTTCGGCGGCGGCCAGCGCGCCCTTGGCGGCGCCCTTGTCGCCGGAGGCCAGAGCCTCCTCGACCTTGCGCACATGGGACTTGAGGCGCGACACGCGCGACTTGTTGATCTCGGTACGGCGCAGCATCTTGCGAGCGGCCTTCTTGGCCGATGAAGTATTCGCCATGTCGGCTCCTGGG
>Ga0247830_10001076_pt1 | contig 10943 bp, 11 predicted proteins | sample 12C_Control_Day5_FD_207766 | JGI IMG/M metagenome (GOLD analysis project Ga0247830, IMG submission 207766) | Soil microbial communities from agricultural site in Penn Yan, New York, United States - 12C_Control_Day5 | ecosystem: Environmental > Terrestrial > Soil > Agricultural land | place...
ATAAAATCCTGCCGAGGCTCCAGTAGCGAGCGATTCAATTCCTCGATTAGCTGGACTTACGCAGGAAAGGGGACCAGTTCCACTCGAATTCCGGATCGACGTATGCCTCGGGCGGCATCAAGGATGTGATGCCGCGCTTGGCCAGCTCCGCTTCAAACTTCTCGCGAACCCATTTGTCCTCGTTGACGTACTCGATCTGATCTTTGGCGCGGTCTTCCACCTTTTCTGCGTGGCCATGAAACTGCATCGGCGGATGCAAGGCAAGATATCGCGCCGGATCGCTGCCGGCGTTGAAGTGCTGATGAAACCATTTGTTCGGCGGCACGAAGCAGCTCGCCTCATGCCAGGGGACAACGACTTTCTCCTTACCTTCCTCCCACATGATTGAATAACCCTCGCCTACGGGAATGACGATCACTCGGCCCGGGCCGTGCCGGTGGGCCTTCTTGTACAGGCGCGCGTCGAAGACTGACATATGGCAGGACATCTCAGAGTCGGGGAATTGGATATAGACACTTCGGCCGCCGGCGCCACGCCGGGCGTTGCTATCGAGCTTGTCCCAAGCGCGCATGTCGGGAAAAAAATTACCGTACCAATAGGCGCGGCGCCCCCATGAGTCATCCAGCAGACTTTGCTGCACCATCTTCGCCTCGGAATAAAAATCCAATTGGTTCTGAATATCCGGTCCTTCGTAAGGATTGCCGAATATGAAGTTGACATCGCGGACCCCCGATAGCGTCAGCGGCATGTAATTGTAGTGCAGCAAGCGCGCCGGCTTGTCCCCCTGCATATTGCTGAACTGATGCGTGTAATTGTGCGGCAACAAGAACATGCTGTGCTTTTGCCATTCGAAAGTTTTCTTTGGCCGATTCTCACCGGCCCAGATAGTTGTCAGACCCCGACCTTCGACCACGTAGACGATTTCGTCCAGGCTGAATTTAAGTGACGACACGGTCTTGCCGGGCGGGATTTCGGTCACTCGAGCAGAAGTGACGCCTTCCTGTCCCACCAGCTGGATAAACGCCGCTTTGCACTGACGCGCTTCCCACCACTCCAATTCCAAAGTGCGCAAGTCCTCGATGTAATAACCGCGGTAAATGGGAATACCTTGTGCCTCCATCCACTCGTCGTAGGTATAGATCTTACTCCACATTTTGCGATCTGCTTGCGCCGCTTTAGACATGGCTTTCTTTTCCTCCGCAGGTACATTCACGAGTCATATCATCGTTGAAAATCGAAATAAATTGCACGTCCAGTGTGACTGAGCGCGCAATTTACAGCCGGTCGAACGAAGGCGTGTTGCGTGTCAGATTAGTTCAACATAACGCCGGTGGCTTGAGCAGAAACAGGACGCATTGAGAAATCAGCAAAAGGCCCTGACGGGCAAGCAATCTGCCCACTTAACTATGTTGCGGATCGAGGGCGGCAACTAGATACAATCTCGATGATAAATCGCAAGATTTGCCCCGCCAGTGGCACTGAGCCGGACTGTCGGGATTATCTTCGGCTGCTTAGAACACATCAGAGGCTGAGGTTGAAGATAGAGTGGCGAATTTAATCGCTGTTGGTCGTTGGAAACATCAACGACTTGACGGTGACCGGAATAACCTCGGTAATTCCCAAGCACTCACCAATATCGATATAGTCCAAATCGCCAACCTCAATACCATCCACTGCAATGATATCGCGATCAATCTTCAGTTCGTCTCGTAAAATTCCGCCTAACGATTTGGCGATATCTACATCAAGCGTCAGATAGAGTGGACACTCATTGTCTTCGGAATCCCGCAAAACCTCGGCGATGCCTTCGGCTAAGTTGCGCACCGACTGATAGTCCGGTTGTCCATCGATAGTAAGAGACAATGCCAGACCCGAAGTAAAACGCGGCAAGTCGAACTTTGCCAGCGCTTGCCTGAGTGCCGTTTCTACAGAGATATCTTTGCGCAATGCCGCCTGAATCACCTTCAAGCCATGTACTGGCAAGGCTTCGAGATTTGAAACGTAACTGGTGTTGCCGCTGGCCTGAATAGTATATTCCCCAGCTCCGATTACAGTGGCGCGAATCCCTTCAATCGGCTCACGCAGCACATCCTTCGGCAGCTTTTTCAGGTAGTCACGCATATTACTGCCAAGTACCGGACCGATATCGCCGTAAGCTCTGGAATCACGACCATAGACGTGCTCCGAAACACCCCCTGAGAAGACAAGATGATGGATCTGCTTTAGCCCTCGATAATTGACGAAAGGCGGAGTGACCATCAGTCGTTTGGCCATCGCAGATGTCGGTCCTTGCTCGATAACTTCAAAAAGGATCTTCGCCATGTACGCGCCGAAATCCTCCTTCTGCTGCTCGGTGATTCGCTGGCCGAGGGCAACCGGGTGACCGATCTCTTTCATCATCATCCGGCCAGCGTCCTCGATGCGAGTAATGGTATCCTTCTCGTCGAAGGCGATGAGTCGCGCGCCGATGTTGATGGAGGCCGTTTGCGAAACCACGCCGTCTTCAACCAACGAAAACTTGGTCGTGCCCCCGCCCATATCGACGTTGAGCACGGTCTTGTGCTCGGTTTTTGATAAATCCACCGCACCACAACCGTAAGCGGCTAGCAGTGCCTCGTGATTATGACCCGCGGCGGCGCAAATAAACTTACCGGAGTATTTGGCGAAGGCTTCGACGATTGGTTGAGCGTTTTCTTTCTTGAGCGCCTCGCCGGTGATGATCACCGCGCCGGTGTCGACATCTTCCGGCGTTAAGCCGGCTTCTTTGTACGCGCTATGAATAAAGGCATTTACCTTATCCGTATCGATTTTCGTCGCCGACACATAGGGTGTTAACATGATCGGCGAGCGATATAGCACTTCTCGATTGGTTACCTTAAACCTGCCTGAAAGCGATGCGCCCTCACGTCGCAGCGTAATCTGTGAAAAAATCAGATGGGAAGTCGAAGACCCGATATCGATACCAACGCTTTTAAGCGAGAACATTTCCAGTCCTTCGATATCGGTGACGATTTCATCTTCTTTAATGACGAAATTGTCCGGGTGATCATGATCGTATATGTCGTCGTGCATACTTCCGCCTTATAAATGGTCTTCTTCCTTACCATGTAAAAATAAGAATCCCCGCGCAGCGGCGGGGATTCTTATTTCTGTCGGAAACAATCCTTGAAGCTTACTGTTTACCCATGGCTTTGGACCACTCGTAATCCAGATTGCTATAACATTCATCCGGCATGATGCTCTTGATCCCCCGCTTGGCGAGTTCTTCCTCAAACTTGCGGCGGATGAACGGATCTTCGTTCGGATATTCAATTTGATCTTTGGCACGATCCTCGATTTTCTCCGCATGACCGTGAAACTGCATTGGCGGGTGAAGCGCCAGATAGCGCGCCATATCACCACCGGCATTGAAATGCTGGTGGAACCATTTGTCCGGCGGCGTCACCATGCTGCATTCGTGCCACGGACACACGATCTTTTCTTTGCCCTCTTCCCACATAATCGAATAACCTTCGCCAGCGGGAATAATGATTGCGCGCCCCGGACCGTGCCGGTGTGCTTTCTTATATGTTTGCGGCGCGAACACCGACATGTGCGCGGTTAATTCCGAATTAGGAAACTGCATGAAGACACTCTTGCCGCCGGCGCCGCGCCGTTCATTGGCATCGAGCTTGTTCCAGGCGCGCATGTCGGGGAAGAAGTTTCCATACCAAAATGCCCGCATGCCGAGTCCTTCATCGGCATCTTTGGCCTGAACCAACTTTGCTTCGGAATAAAAATCGCCATCGCCAACGCTAACCTTCGGCTCGTACGGATTGTTGAAGTACATATCCGGTTCAGGCAGCGCAGACATAGCGATTGGCATATAGCTATAGTGAAAAAGCCGGACCGGTTTGTCGCCTTGCATATTACTGAACACATGCCAGTGATTGCGCGGCACCAGGAACATTGAATGCTCTTGCCACTCGAAACTCTTTTTCGCTTTACCTTCACCGGCCCATACAGTGGTTAAGCCGCGGCCGGCCAATACGTAAACGATTTCATCTAAAGCGAATTTAACCGGCGGCAGCGACTTACCCGCAGGAACCTCCGACACACGCGAAGCGGTCACGCCTTCTTGACCATTGAGCTGGATAAATGCTGCCCGGCAACCCCGTTCCTCCCACCATTCCAACTCAACTTTGCGCAAATCTTCTATATAGTAGCCCCCATGGATGGGAATTCCCTGGGATTTTATCCAGCGATCGTAGGTGAATTCCTTGCTCCACATGGTGATGACGGGTTCTTTGGTAGCGGCTTTTGCCATAAAATATTACTCCTCCTTGTCCTGCTATTTTCTCGCTTCTTTGCCGGCGACCTGAAGTCGGATTAGGGATTTTCGCAGTGCTTCTTGGGCCATAGCGAAATTCTTGTCCTCAAATTGCGTCTCGCTTAGTCGCCTCTCGGCCTTCTCCTTGGCGGCGCGGGCTCGAATGACATCGATCTCGACGCCGAATTCAGCCGCCGGCGCCAAGACGGTCATGACATTATCCAACACCTCAGCATATCCGCCGCTAAGGGCGAGAAATCGTCTTGTTGCTCCTTGTTTATAGCTCATCTCACCGGGTTCTAGAAGGGTGAGGAACGAAATATGATTCGGCAACACGCCGAATTCGCCCTTTACTCCGGGCGCAGTAACCTCGTCTACCTCCTCATCCAAAAGGAGTCGGCCGGGGGTCACCACTTTAAGTCTAATTTTTTCTGCCATGATCCGTGGAGAATTCAGTCAAAAGGACAATTAACAGCAACGAACAATCGAGCCGTGCTTCTACCCTGGTCGCAGGACGGTTACTGCGCTGCCAATTTCTTCGCTTTTTCCACTGCTTTTTCTATGGTTCCCACCATATAGAACGCCTGCTCCGGGATATCATCGTGTTTGCCGTCGACGATTTCCTTAAACCCCCGAATGGTGTCTTTCAACTCGACGTACTCACCGGGCGTACCCGTAAATGCTTCAGCGACGTGGAAGGGTTGGGATAAAAATCTTTGTATTTTCCGGGCGCGGGCTACCGTCAGCTTATCGTCCTCGGAAAGCTCGTCCATGCCCAAGATCGCAATGATGTCCTGTAAATCCTTGTACCGTTGCAAGATGACTTGCACTTGGCGAGCAACTTCATAATGTTCGTCACCAACGACATGGGGATCCAATATTCGCGACGTTGAATCAAGCGGATCCACTGCCGGATAAATCCCTAATTCGGCAATCTGCCGGGAAAGAACGGTGGTTGCATCTAAATGGGCAAAGGTCGTGGCGGGCGCCGGATCGGTTAAGTCGTCTGCAGGCACATAGATCGCCTGGACCGATGTGATCGAGCCCTTATGAGTTGTCGTGATCCGCTCCTGGAGTTCGCCCAAGTCGGTCGCAAGAGTTGGTTGATAGCCGACAGCCGAGGGCATGCGCCCCAAAAGTGTCGAAACCTCGGCGTTGGCTTGAGTAAAGCGAAAAATGTTGTCCAAGAAGAGCAGCACGTCACGACCTTCGTCATCGCGGAAGTACTCAGCTAACGTCAATGCCGTCAAGGCAACCCGAGCGCGAGCCCCAGGCGGCTCGTTCATCTGCCCATAAACCAGGGAAGTTTTATTGATAACCCCGGACTCCTTCATTTCCAGCCATAAGTCGTTGCCTTCACGGGTGCGCTCGCCGACCCCGCCGAATACGGAAAATCCGCCATGCTTCATGGCAACGTTGTTGATGAGTTCCATCAAGATGACGGTCTTGCCGACACCGGCGCCGCCAAACAGGCCGATCTTTCCGCCGCGCGCATACGGAGCCAGCAAGTCGACGACTTTGATGCCGGTTTCAAGAGCTTGAACCTTGGTTTCCTGATCGACGAATTCCGGAGTTGGGCGGTGAATAGGATATGATTTTTTTGCATTCACCGGACCATTGTCATCCACAGGCTCGCCGATAACATTTAGAATCCGTCCTAGGGTTTCCTCACCGACAGGCACCGTAATCCCGGTCCCTGTGTCCATGACGTCCATGCCCCGGACCAAACCCTCGGTGGTATCCATGGCGATACAACGAACTGTGTTTTCACCCAGGTGTTGCGCCACCTCAAGCACGAGGTTCCATTGTTCCTGGTCGATGGCCGGATTGCTGACCTTCAACGCATTATAAATCGATGGCAGCGAGCTATTGGAAAACTCGACGTCAATAACCGCTCCCAGAACTTGGGTGATCCTTCCCATGCTCATAACTAAGGCTTCCTCCGTTCGTTCCTCACTTCAACGCTTCCGCCGTACCAACGATCTCCATCAGCTCGCGGGTGATCGAAGCTTGGCGCGCCCGGTTCATCTGCAGTGTCAAGCTTCCCATCATTTTTGAAGCATTCGTAGTCGCAGAATCCATAGCTGTCATGCGCGCGCCATGCTCGCTCGCGGCCGCCTCCAATAGCGCGCGCTGAATTTTTATTTCGGTAATCTTCGGTAAAAGGCTGGATAAGAGCTCTTCAGCCCCCGGCTCATAAAGGTACTCCGTTAGTTGCTCCGGTTCTTGGGTTTCGCTCAATGCGACGGGTAAAATCTTCTCCACCGTCGGCACTTGTGATAAGGCCGAACGGAAATGGCTATAGATTAAATAAACGGCATCGGTTTCACCGTCGACAAAGCGAGTAATCAGTTTCTCAGCGATCACTGCCGCTAGCTCTTCGGCAGGAGTCGACAGAAAATTCAAATAACGTTCACCGGTTTCGCCGCGGCGGCGGCGATAGTAATCCGCTCCTTTGCGGCCGACCAAAACCAGCAATATTTCCTTGCCGGCACCGTGCTGACGGATGAAGGCTTCGGCGGCGCGAACGAGATTGGCATTATAACCGCCGCACAATCCGCGATCGGACGTGACGAGCACCAATTGAATGCGTCTTTCTTCACGGATTGCCAGCAGCGGATGAGCTGATCGCGACACCCGGGCAGACAGATTAATTAAAATCTCATTCATCTTATCCGCATAAGGACGTGCCATCAGCGCCGCTTCCTGGGCGCGGCGTAGCTTGGCGGCAGAAACCATCTTCATCGCTTTGGTGATCTGCTGCGTGTTACGGATCGAAGTGATCCGTTTGCGGATGATTTTTAGAGTCGCCATTATGGTTTGAAAGCGAGCTTAAACTCTTCCAGCACCTTGATCGTTTTGGCGCGCAAATCCGCGTCCATCTCCCGTTTCTTGAGAATATCGGCAAAAACGTCCGGATACTTGGATTCGACGAATGAGAACAGCTCTTGCTCGTATTTCTTCATTGCCGTCAGCGGGAGATCGTCAATAAAACCATTGGTGCCGGCAAAAATGATTAATATTTGCTTCTCGACCGGCAGCGGTTCGTATTGTCCCTGCTTTAACAGTTCGACGAGGCGGCTACCGCGATTGAGCTGCCGTTGCGTTGCTTGGTCTAGATCCGAACCGAACTGCGCGAAGGCGGCCATTTCACGATATTGTGCGAGCTCGAGCCGCAGAGTACCGGCAACTTGCTTCATGGCTTTGATTTGCGCGTTACCACCGACCCGGGAAACCGAAATTCCGACGTTGATCGCTGGCCGGACGCCCGAATAAAAAAGATCGCTTTCTAAAAAGATCTGGCCGTCGGTAATGGAAATAACATTGGTCGGAATGTACGCCGAGACGTCGCCCGCCTGGGTTTCAATAATCGGCAGCGCCGTAAGAGATCCGGCGCCCATTGCATCGCTCATTTTTGCGGCGCGTTCCAGAAGCCGAGAGTGAAGATAAAACACGTCTCCCGGATAAGCTTCACGTCCGGGCGGGCGGCGTAGTAACAACGAGAGCTGCCGATACGCCACGGCGTGTTTCGACAGATCGTCGTAAATCACTAGCGCGTGGCCACCATTATCGCGAATGTATTCGCCTATGGTACAGCCGCTGTAAGGAGCAATGTACTGAAGCGGCGCCGAGTCTGAAGCGGTGGCGGCGACCACGATACTGTAGTCCATAGCGCCGGCCTCGCGCAGCTTATCGACCACCTGCGCCACCGTGGAACGCTTCTGCCCTATGGCAACGTAAATACAGATGACATTGCCGCCCTTTTGATTGATGATTGTGTCCACGGCAACCGCGGTCTTGCCGGTTTGTCGATCGCCGATGATCAGCTCGCGTTGACCCCTTCCAATCGGGATCATCGCATCGATGGCCTTCAATCCGGTTTGCAGCGGCTCTTTCACCGGCTGGCGTGCAACGATCCCGGGGGCTTTTATCTCGATCCGCCGGCGCTCAGTGGTTTCAATCGGGCCACGGCCATCGATCGCTTCTCCCAAGGCGTTGACCACGCGTCCGACCAGCGGTTTTCCTACCGGTACCTCGGCGATACGTCCCGTGCGTTTGACCGTGTCGCCCTCGCGGATCATGTGAGTCTCGCCGAACAATGCGGCGCCGACGTTGTCTTCCTCAAGATTAAGCGTCAACCCGTATATGTTATGGGGAAACTCAAGCAACTCACCGGCGGCGACCCGGTCCAGGCCGTAAATCCGAGCAATTCCGTCCCCGGTCGAAAGCACAGTGCCGATCTCTTGGACCTCCACCGTTTTTTCGTAATCACGAATCTGCTCTTTGATAATCCGACTGATCTCCGCTGTTCCGATCTCCATCTAAACTCCTTCAAAAACCGCGCGCGATACGTTGCTTCATCTTTTCGAGCTGCGTCCGCACACTTCCGTCGTAAATTTTACCCTGAAACTCTACTACTAGACCGCCGATGAGCTCGGGATCGGCTTCCTCTTGGAGGATCACGTCTTTTCCGGACAGCCGGCGCAATGAGTCACGTAGGCGCTCGATAACCCTAGATCCCAAAGGTTGTGCAGCAGTGACTTTGGCGTCCACACGCCCCTTGGCCTGATTCACAAGATGCCGGTAGCTGGCGATGATCGCAGGAACAAAACCCAAGCGATCCCGATCGAGCAGGAGCGACAAAAAATGTTCTGTTACAGAAGAGAGCTGCAGCGTTTTCGCAACTTGCAGCAGGATTTTCTTTCGACTGTCCAAAGCGAAGCCCGGATTACTCAAAACAGCACCGAGACGCGACTCAGTCGATGCGGACAAAAACATCTCCAATTGGTCGCCAATGCTCTCTTCCTGCCCGGATTCTCGAGCCAGTTCAAAGAGCGCCTTGGAGTATCGGCGACTCAAACTATCTTCGATCATCTAACCTGCCCGAGGTCGTTAATAAACTCATCGACCAATCTGCCTTGGTCGGTTTGCGACAAATGGCGCCGAATCAGGTCGGTGGCGTTGGCTTTGGCTCTTTCGGCTAACTCGATAAAGACCTGGTGCCTAGCAGACTTGACCTCTTGCTGCGCAAGCAGGTGAGCATCGCTCCTGATCTTGGCAGCAAGAGCTTCAGCCTCTCTGAGCAAGCGCGCTTTGTCTCGTTCGCCTTCGGCTTTCAGCGAGGCTTGGATGGATTCAATCTCTTGGTTGAGCTTAGCTAGACGGCTTCTATAATACGCAACCAAAGTCTCGGCGCTCCGTTTCCGTGCCGCGGCTCCGGTGACTGTGGCCAAAACCTCATCATGCCTCGCCTTTAAAAAGCTACGAATCAGTGGAACTGCGAAGTAATAAATGATCCCGGCATAAATCAGAAAATTCAGAAGTGGAAAAATAATGCCCGATATTTCGGGCGCGTGATGCTCAGCGCCACCGGCGGCCCAGGCTTCAGCCACGAAAACCCAGTCGCGCGGGTTCATCCCACTCTCCTGCCAAGGATCTTGCTGACCATATCGTGGGCAACCGCATCAGCCTCTCGAATCGTTAATTCGCGCTCTTGCGCTAACTGGCTTTGCACCTCTTGACGTACTCGCTCCAGAATACCAGCCGCTTGCTCTCGCGCGGAACCCAAGAGCTCCTCCCTTTGCTGCCGGGCTTGTTGAACAATCGCTTCCTTGGTCGCGTTTCCCGTGGCCGCCGCATTAGCGATGGCTTCCTCGTATTGCGCACGCAGCCGCTCTGCTTCGTGTTCCAGATGGTAAGCACTATCATCTGCGCCGGTGGTTTTCTGTTCTCGCTCGTCCAGTAGCGCCATATAGGGCCGAAACAGGACCTTGCTGACGATTAGCCAAAGGCCCAGAAACAACACAATCTGCCAAACTACAGAAATGTCTATTGTGATCATGACAATCCGTAAACCCTACGTCTATGTCCGGACCACGGTCCGGTTAATCCTAGCCCAGGCTTGGAGACAGCCAGAGTTTGCGACGATCCGTCTATGTCTGAACGTAAGAAACCGGATGGGACAAACGGCGAATACTGAGGTTACTTACTGGAATCCGGCTGTAGTTTCGATGCTTGAGCCACCGCAACCTTTTCAGCGTTTAAGCTTTTCGAACCCGCGACTCCACCTTCTTTTGCCGCTCCCATAGAGCAGTCGCCGTCGAATACCACACCCTCGGTGATAATCAGACGGGGGGTCGAGACATTGCCAAACAACCGACCTGGCGTCAGCAACTCGACTCTATCTTTGGCTGTTACATTGCCTTCTACTTTCCCACGGACGATGACGACTCGGCTTGATATTCTCGCCCGCACTTCAGCACCTTCGCCGATCGTCAATGTCTCGAGACAGCGGATCTCTCCTTCAACGCTTCCATCGATGCGAACCGATCCTTCGAAAGCAAGCTGACCCGTGATCCGACTTCCTTTATGAAGGTGACCGACAAGTCGTGGTTCGGAAGGTGTAGGGACATGTTCGACTTTGGCCTTAGGCGCAACCGATACCGGCGGCGGTTCAGGTTCCGGAGTTGACGGAACTGGCATGGAAGCTTTCTCCGCCTCTACCTCCGGAATTTTCTTTCCACCAGAGTTTCGATCGAACCACGCCATATAGTGAGTCCCCTATTCCGAGCAAATTTGCTATACCATCCCGAAATATCATTGTCAAAACACTGAACCTAAAATTGAGGTTATT
>Ga0247830_10001077_pt1 | contig 10939 bp, 11 predicted proteins | sample 12C_Control_Day5_FD_207766 | JGI IMG/M metagenome (GOLD analysis project Ga0247830, IMG submission 207766) | Soil microbial communities from agricultural site in Penn Yan, New York, United States - 12C_Control_Day5 | ecosystem: Environmental > Terrestrial > Soil > Agricultural land | place...
GACGGTGTCGCCACCAGGTTGCGGGGCAACCCCGACCACCCCTACTCGCGGGGCGAGCTCTGTCCCAAGGTCAACCGGTTCCTCGACCGCGTGTACAGCCCCGAGCGCATCCTCACCCCGCTCGTCCGGGTGGGGGAGAAGGGCGAGGGCCGGTTCGACACCGCGTCGTGGGACGACGCGCTCGCCATCGTCGCCACGCGCCTCCACGAGATCGTCGATCAGTACGGCGGCGAGGCCATCCTGCCGTGGTGGGACGCGGGGACACAGGGGCTGCTCAACATGAGCTCGCTCGATCGCCGGTTCTTCGCCCGCCTCGGCTCGTCGCGGTGCACCGGATCGCTCTGCGGTGCCACCGCGGGCTTCGGCGTCGCCGCCACCAACGGCACCCCGCGCGGCGCCGATCCGACGGACGCCCGGTTCTCCAGGCTCATCCTGCTGTGGGGGACCAACACCAAGTTGACCAACCGCCATCTGTGGCCGTTCATCGAGGAGGCCAGGGCCGCCGGAGCGACCGTGGTCGTCATCGATCCGCTTCGCACCGCGACCGCGGAGGCCGCCGACTGGTTCGTCCAGCCGCGGCCGGGGACCGACGTCGCCCTGATGCTGGCCGTCATGCACGTGCTGGTGCGCGACGACCTGCTCGATCACGAGTACATCGCCGCCTACACGACCGGCTTCGAGGAGCTGGCCGAGCACGTGGCCGGCTGGCCTCCGGAGCGGGCCGCCGAGGTCTGCGGGCTCGAAGTGGCCGAGATCGAGCGCCTGGCGCTCGCCTACGGCTCGACCCGCCCGGCCCTGATCCGCACGCTCATCGGCGCCGAGCACCATGAGCACGGAGCCATGTTCTTCCGCACGCTGGCCTGCCTCCCCGCGCTGATCGGCGCCTGGCGGGACCGCGGCGGTGGCCTGGCCCGCAGCGTCGGCTCGTGGAGCGACGTGAACGTCGACGACTCGGTGTTCGACTCCGGGCACCTGGCCGGCGGCGCGACTCGTCGCGGGGTCAGCATGAACCACCTTGGCCGGGCATTGACGGCGCTCGACGATCCGCCGGTGAAGGCGCTCTTCGTGTGGAACGGCAACCCGGCCGTCACCGTGCCCAGCGCCACGCTGACTCGTCAGGGCCTCGAGCGGGAGGACCTCTTCTGTGTCGTCAGCGAGCAGTTCATGACGGACACGGCGCGCTATGCCGACGTCGTCTTCCCGGCCTGCACCCAGATCGAGCAGCTCGATGTCGTCACCTCGTGGGGCCACCTGTACGTGGGCTGGAACGAGCCGGCCATCGCTCCGCTGGGGGAGAGCGTGGCCAACACCGAACTGTGGCGGCGTCTGGCCCGCGTCATGGGCTTCACCGAGCCCGAGCTGTACGAGTCCGACGAGTCGCTGCTGGCGTCGGCGATTACGGACATGGACGTCGAGCAGCTTCGGGAGCGGGGCTTCGTGCGCCTCTCCCTGCCCGAGGATCTCCGTCCCTATGCCGAGGGCGGCTTCCCCACGGCCAGCGGGAGGATCGAGCTCTCGAGCGAGGCGCTGGCCCAGGCCGGGCACCCCGCGCTCCCGACCTACACGCCAGCCCGCGAGGCCCTCGACGGTGACCCCGAGCTGCTGGCCAGGTACCCGCTCGCTCTGCTCACGCCCAAGCACCACACCCGCTTCCTCAACTCCTCTTACTCGCATCTGCCCAAGCACGGCCCGCTCGAAGGTGGACCGTTCGTGGAGCTGGACGAGACCGATGCGTCGTCGCGGGGCATCGTCGACGGGGACACCGTCCGGGTCTGGAACGACCGCGGCGCGCTCACCCTCACGGCCCGCACCTCCAAGCGGCTGCGTCCCGGCGTCGTCGCCGTCCCGTTCGGCTGGTGGAGCAGCCAGCACGGTGACGAGGGCACGGCCAACTCGCTCACCAGCGACACCCTGACCGACTGGGGTGGTGGAGTCGCCTACAGCGACACCCTGGTGCAGGTCGCTGCGCTGACCGCACCGGCTTGACCCGCCGCCGTCCCGGCGCAAGTCGCAACAGTCAGGTGAGCCAGGCGGCGGCCAGCTCGTCCTTGCGCTCCGCCCACTCCTCGACCGTGATGGCGTAGCGCACGTGGTCCTCCCAGACGCCGTTGATCTCCAGGTAGCGCTGGGCCACGCCCTCCTCACGGAAGCGCAGCTTCTCCATGACGCGGTGGCTGCGGGTGTTGCGGGGGATGATGGCCACCTGGATGCGGTGGAGGCGGAGCTCCTCGAAGGCGAAGCGGGTCAGGATGACCACCGCCTCGGGCACGAGGCTGCGCCCGGCCATGGCCTCGTCGACCCAGTACCCCACGTAGGCGTTCTGGAACGGGCCCCGCTGGATGGCGTTGAGGTTGATCTCACCGGCCAACGTCTGGTCGAGGAAGATGCCGAAGCCGTAGCCCGTCCCCAGCTGACGCTCGCGTTCGCGGGCGTGGCAGCGCACCGTGAACGCGTCGCGGTCGCGGGTGGGGTCGGGGTGGCCGGGCGATCGCTGCGGTTCCCAGGGCAACAGCCAGCCCTCGTTGCGGACTCGGACCTCGCTCCACGACGGGAAGTCGGCAGGGACCAGCGGCCGCAGCAGCACCCGTCGTCCGTAGAGCCGTGTCACGGAGGCGGGATCGTACTCAGGGCGCTTCGCGCAGGATTCCGTCGAGCAGGTCGGTGACCGACACGGTCAGCGCGGGCGCCCGCAGGCGCCGCAACAGGCCGACGAGGATGCAGCACCCACCGACGATGCTGACGGCCCGGCCCGGCGGGAGGCCCGGGTTGTGGACCCGGTCGGCCAGCGCCTCGCCGGCGAGGGTGCGGAAGACGTCCTCGGCCGCGGCGCGCGTGAGCACGAAGTCGTGGAGCGCCGGGTCCGCCTCGATGTCACGATCGCCGTCGGGGCCAGGCCCCGCGATCGGCAGGGGCAGGCCGATCTCCACCGCGGCGATGGTCAGGATCGTTCCGCCCGTACCGATCACGGGTGTCCACTCGTCCACCCGGGGAAGCGCCCGCAGCGCCTCGTCCACCTGCTCCTGGACCAGCGCGATCGCGTTGGAAAGCTCCTCCGGCCGGGGTGGGTCCGACGCGAGCTCGGACGCGGTCAGCGCCGCGCTGCCCAGATCGAGCGACGCCACGCCCTCGGGCACCGCGTCTCCCACGGCCAGCTCCGTCGAGCCGCCGCCGATGTCGGCCACCAGTCGGCGGCCGCGGGTCTCGCCCCCTGCCGTCCCGACGAACGTCAACCGCGCCTCCTCCTCGGCTGTCAGCACCTCCAACGGACGGCCGAGCACATCGGCCACGAGTCCCGCCAGCTCCCCTGCGTTGCCGGCCGCCCGCGCCGCGGCCGTGCCGACGACCCGCGTCAGCATCGCCCCCCGCTGGTCGAGCTCGCGCCGGTAGTCCTCGAGCACCGTCGCCGTGCGGGCCAGCGCGGCCGTGGACAGCATCCCCGTGTCCCCCAGCCCCTCGGCCAGGCCGGTGATCCGGGACCGCCGCAGGACGGGCTCCCCGCGGTCGGCAACCAGCAGTCGGGCCGCGTTGGAGCCGACGTCGACGGCGGCCCGCGCTGTCACCGTACGAGCTGCCCCGCCACCCAGTGGCCCACGGGGTCGTCGCCGCCGGCCAGGTACCAGGCGTAGTGGGCGTGCAGGCACTTCACGCCGCGAGCCGTGCCCCCGACGCCGCCACTCGGCCGGGGCCCGGTGTGGCCGGGCGGCAACGCGCGGTCGCGCTCCGCCGCGTACCGCGCGTGCGCGGCGGCGATGGCCTCGGCCGGCACCTCTGCCTCGGCCCGCCGCACGCCGCCCGCGGCCTCCAGTCGCCCGATGGCGGCCGTGACGTCCGCCCCGACGAGCCAGTAGCGCGTCGGCATGGGCGTGCCGTCGTCGAGCAGCGGGGAGTTGCGGATCACAACCGGCCGGCCGTCCTCGTCGCGTACGACGACGTCGAACGCTCCCTGGGGTTCCCGTCCGAGCAGCTCTCGGACCGCGGCCCGATCAGGATTCAGCGGCGGCGGCGGACCAGGCGCCACACGACGAGGAGGACGACGATGCCGCCCAGCAGCGGCGCAAGCCGCTTGAGCATCGGCGGGCCAGCCGTCTCCAGGAGGTCGATGGGCTCGACGGGCGCCGACTCCACCTTGCGGGCGACCGGCTGCGCGGGCGCCTCCGCCGGGATGGGGCCCGCCTCGGCCGGAGCGGTCGCGGCCGGAGCGGCCGCAGCAGCAGCATCGCCGTTCGTCAGTACCGTCGTCTCCAAGTTGGTGACGAACTGGCGGAGCAGCTTCTCGCTGACGTCGGCCAGCGCGCCGCGACCGAACTGTGCGACCTTCCCGGTGATCGTGAGGTCGGTGCTCACCGTCACCTTCGTCATCTCCGCATCGACCTCTTCGAGCTGGGCCGTGATGAGCGCCGATGCGTTGCCCTTGCCCCCGGTGTCCCGACCCTCGGCCTTGAGCACCGCCCGATGCTGCTCGGCGTCGCGCTCCACGAAGCTCGCCTGCCCCTTGAACTGCGCCGTGATCGGCCCCACCTTGACCTTGACCAGCCCACGGTAGGTGTCGCCCTCGACCTCAGTGAGCTGGGCGCCGGGCAGGCACGGCGCGATGCGCTCGACGTCGGTGAGAGTGGCGTAGGCCTCGTCGATGGGGGCCTTCACGGTGAAGTCGTTGACGAGTTCCATCGTTGGAGATCCTCGAGGGTGTCGATGTCGGCCGGGCTGCCCGGGCACGCTACTTCGGTCACGAGGTCGGGCCGCACTCCGATCACGACCCGTGCGCCGGCGTCCCCATCGGTCGGGAGCAGATCCCAGACCGCCTCGCCGAGGCGGACCGGGTTGCCGCGCCGGCCCGAGTAGGTGGCGACCGCGATCGGAGCGTCGCAGGCGGCGACGGCCCGCCACGCCGCGCTCACGACGAACGGCTGGTCGGCGAGGCCCACCACGATCGCGCCGTGGCCCTGCTCCCGGGCGTGGGCCACCGCGACCTGGAGGGACGTCGCCTGGCCCTCGGCCCACCGGGGGTTGTGCAGCTCGTGCACGCCCTCGGGCAGGGCGAGCGGCACGGCGCCGGTGACGACGACCGTCTCGTCCAGCCCCGCCGCCAGCACCGATTCGACGGCCCACTCGGCCAGCGGCCGCCCCCGCAGGACGGCGGTCAGCTTGTGCGCGCCGTCCGGCCCGTCGAAGCGCCGGCCGCCGCCGGCGGCCAGGAGCACGGCGCCGACGGTCACCTGCACAGCCGGCCGCGGGGTCACAGCCGGCAGTCTGCTGTCAGGCACCGCGGGTGGGGTCCCGAGCGACAGTGACGCACGTCACACGCGAGCATCCACCGATGTGTCGGATCCGTTGCGCTAGAACGTAACCTATTCGCAACATCAGTGGTTGGGGCGAGTGCGGGGCGCGGTCGATGAGGCCCGCGCCCGGTGCGGCGGAACCCCCGGCCAGGAAGGTGCTCGAACACTTATGTCCATCCCCCGTCCTCCTCTGGCGCGCCCCTCCCTCCTCCGGGGGGCCGGCCTCGGCCTCGCCGCCGTCCTGCCGCTCAGCCTCGTCGCCGGCGCGCTGAGCGCGTCGCCCGCCGGGGCCACCGCCGTCTACGTCGCCGACGACCTGCGCGGCGCGGACACCCCCACCGTCGCCGGGCAGGCCCTCGCCGCCCTCCGGCAGGGTGACCGGACCAGCTTCGCCACCCTGCGCCAGCGCCTGGCCGCCCTGGTGGCGCCGCCGGCCGGCGTCGATCCTCTCCAGCTCGACGCCGTCTGGACCCGGACCGACCCCGTCCGCATGACGGCCCTGCTGTCCGGCCTGACGCAGCTCGGGGTGCCGTACCGGCGCATGGGGACCACGCCGGGCGAGGGCTTCGACTGCTCCGGCTTCACGAGCTGGGCCTGGGCCCAGGCCGGGGTCGCCCTGCCCCACCAGTCCGGCCGGCAGATCCGGGGCGCGGCCTCGGTCGAGATCGAACAGGTGCTGCCCGGTGACCTCCTGTACTACCCGGGGCACGTGATGATGGCGATCGGCATCGGCCCCGCCATGGTCCACTCACCGAACTCGGGCAACGTGGTCGAGGTCAAGACGATGTCCGGGCATCGCCGGCTGCGGGCCGGCAACCCCCTCGGCTGAAGCAACCGGGTCAGCGCTCCGCCTGCGGTCAGCTGTGGATAGCGCCTGAGCCGTCGCGCAGCGACGGCGCGTGGCGGCCCGTCCGGCGGGCGATGATCTCAGCGCAGATCGACACCGCCGTCTCCTCCGGCGAGCGGGCGCCGATGTCGAGACCGATGGGCGCCAACACGCGGCCGAGCTCGTCACCGGCGATCCCCACCTCGGCTAGCCGCTCGACCCGCTTGGTGTGGGTCTTGCGCGAGCCCATGACACCGATGTAGCCGACCCGGGTGGCCAGCGCGCCCTCGATGGCGGGGACGTCGAACTTGGGATCGTGGGTGAGGATGCACACCGCGTCGCGCGGGCCCAGCCCCCCGCCACGCTCCTCGAACACCGGGCCCGGCCAGGTGACGAGGACCTCGTCGGCCATCGGGAAGCGGCGCTTGGTGGCGAAGATCTCGCGGGCGTCGCACACGATGACCCGATAGCCGAGAACCTTGGCCACTTTGGCGAGTGCGGCAGTGAAGTCGACGGCCCCGAAGATGAGCATCTGCGGCGGCGGCGCCCAGCTCTCGACGAACACGCTCACCCTGCCGATGGCGGGATCGTCCGGGTTGTTCTGGCCCTCGGGCCCGTAGTGGCGGACGCCCGTGCGCCCGGCCTCCAGCTCGGCGAGGGCGTCGCGGGCGACGACGCGGCCCAGCTCGGGGTGGCCGAGATCACCCTCCGGCTCGACGTCCGGCGAGACTAGGAGCTTGGCGCCGACGTGCGGGCCGTCGAGCACGGTGGCCAGCGCCACCGGCTGCTCAGCGCGGATGCGGTCCCGCAGCGTCTCGTAGACGGGCACCCCGGTCACCAGTCCAACGGCTCGATGAAGAGGTGGATCGTGCCGCCACAGGTGAGCCCTACGGCGAAGGCCTCGTCGTCGGAGTAGCCGAAGCTGACGATGCGGCCGCGGCTGCCCTCGTTCAGGATGTCCAGCGCCTCGGTGACGACGGCACCCTCGACGCAGCCGCCGGACACGGAGCCCGCGACCTCGGCCTCCTCGTTGACGGCCATCGCCGCCCCCGGATCCCGCGGGCCCGATCCCTCGATGTCGACGACCCGGGCGACGGCCACCCGCTTGCCCGCGGCGCGCCAGCGCTCGACGTCGTCCAGGATCTCCTTCATCGCGAGATCACCTCCGCGAGCTCCTCCAGGGCCATCACCGAGTGGCCTTCCACGAAATCGTCAACGTGCGGGAGGGCCGCCGCCATTCCCCGGGCCAGTGGGGCGTAGCCGGGCGTGACCTTGAGCGGGTTGACCCACACCACCTTGTAGGCGACGCGTTGCAGCCGGACCATCTGCTCGGCCAGCACCTCGGGCTCACCGCGGTCCCAACCGTCCGAGAGGATCACGACGATGGCGCCCCGAGCCATCCCCCGCACGCCCCACCGGTCGTTGAACTGGCGGAGGCAGTCACCGAGCCTCGTGCCGCCCGACCAGTCCTGCACCTGCCCGGCCGCCTGGGCCAGCGCGCGGTCGGGGTCGCGGGAGCTGAGCTCGCGCGTCACGCGGGTGAGGCGGGTACCGAGTGCGAAGGCCTCCACGCGCTGGCGCCCGGCGACCGCAGCCTGGACGAAGCGGAGCAGGGCACGGGCGTATGGCTCCATGGAGCCTGACACGTCGAGGAGCAGCACGAGCCGGCGCAGACGCTCGCCCGGCTCGCGGTAGCGCTGGCTGATCGGCTCGCCCCCGGCCCGCAGCGCGGCGTGGACGGTGCGCCGCAGGTCCGGCCGCGCCTGGCCCGAGCGGCGTTCGATCTTGGACTTCACCAGCCTCCGTGATCGCCGGCGCGAGCCGGTCAGCCGGAGGTCAGCCATGAGCTGCTGGGCCTGCCGGAGCTCGTCGCGCGAGTACGCCGCGAAGTCCTTCTGGCGCAGTGTTTCCACGGCCGAGAAGCGCAGGGTGAGCGTGGGGTCGTCGCCGGCAGGCTCCGCCTCACCCTGCTGGTCGTCGCCCTCGTCGGTGTCGACGGCCAGGGTGAGATGCACCACGTCGTCCGGTGCCGGCTCGGCGCCCGGCGCGCGCTGCTCCCAGAACACCGCGAAGGCGCGGTCGAAGAAGGGGATGTCCTCGGGCCGCCGCACGAGCGTGGTGCGGGCGGCCCAGTAGACCGCGTTGCGATCCTCGACCCCGAGGTCGCCGAGCGCCTCGCCGAACGTCAGCACCGAGCCGAGCGGCACGGACAGGCCACCGCCCCGCAGGATCCGCGCGAAGGCCACGGCCAGCCGCTCTGCCGCGGCCCCGGCCCCTCCGTCGAGGGGCCCGTCGGCGCGGTCGTGCCCGGTGTCGGCGGTCTCGGTCACCCGGGCAGCAGCCCCCGCTCGAAGGCCTGCTTCACGAGGTCGGCCACACCGTGCTGGCGCACCCGCTCCTGGTCTTCGCGGTACTTCAGCACGGTGCCGAGCGTGGAGGCCACTGTCGCCTCGGACAGCTCGCTCGTGCCCAGCACGCCGAGCGCGGCGGCCCAGTCGATGGTCTCGGCTACTCCGGGCGGCTTGTAGAGCTGGAGGCCGCGCATCGCCTCGACCGCCGCGGCCACCTGCCGCGCCAGACCTTCCTGGACCTCGGGGACGCGCAGGCGGACGATCGCCACCTCCCGCTCGAAGCTCGGGTGCTCCACCCAGTGATAGAGGCAACGGCGCTTCAGCGCGTCGTGCACGTCACGCGTACGGTTCGACGTGAGGATCACGAACGGCGGCCGCTCGGCGCGGAAGGTCCCCAGCTCCGGGATGGTGATCTGGAAGTCGGACAGGACCTCCAGCAGGAAGGCCTCGAACTCGTCGTCGGCCCGGTCGACCTCGTCGATGAGCAGGATGGGGGAGGGGCCGTCGGCCGGCGCGATCGCCTGCAGGAGGGCGCGCTTCACGAGGAACCGCTCGTTGTACAGCTCGTGCTCGAGCGCCTCCGTGCCGGCGTCGGCGGCCTCGCCGCTGGCCTCTGCGGCCCGCAGGTGCAGGAGCTGGCGGGAGTAGTCCCACTCGTACACCGCTTGGCCGACGTCGATGCCCTCGTAGCACTGCAGGCGGATGAGCTCGCCGTCTGTCCACCGGGCCAGCACCTTGGCCACCTCGGTCTTGCCGACCCCTGCTTCGCCTTCCAGCAGGAGTGGGCGGCGCAGCTTCATGGCCAGGTACACGGCGGTCGCCAGCCCCTCGTCGGGGAGATAGCCGTGGCGGGCCAGCGCTTCGGCCACGTTGCGGACGGCGGGCGGAGCGCTGGTCATGGCCGTGATGCTACGAGTCGAAGCCCAGGCCGAGGCGGTCGAGCGTGCGGAGCCACAGGTTGCGGCGCCCGCCGCTGCGGTCGGCGCGGTCGAGGGACCAGCGCGTCGCCTGGATGCCGGCGTAGCGGATCGGCTCGGGCGGGAACGGGAGCGGCCGCTTGCGGACGAAGTTCAGTGTCGTCGCTTCCGAGCGTCGGCCGTCGAGCAGGTCGAGCATGACCTCGGCGCCGAAGCGGCTGGCCGCGACCCCGAGCCCCGTGTACCCGAGGCAGTAGGTGACCTTGCCTTTGATCGCCGTGTCCCAGAACTGGCAGAAGCGGGTGGAGGTGTCGATGACGCCGCCCCAGACGTGGCTGAACTGCACGCCTTCGAGCTGGGGGAAGGTGGTGAAGAAGTTCCGCGCCAGCAGGGCCCAGGTGGTCGGCCGCTGCTCGAGCTCCTGCGTGACCTTCCCGCCGAAGTAGTAGATGGCGTCGTAGCCGCCCCAGAGGATGCGGTCGTCCTCGGTCAGCCGGTAGTAGTGGAACTGGTTAGCCATGTCGGACAGGCCCTGGCGCCGCTGCCAACCCACGGACGCGCGCTGCTCGGAGGTGAGCGGTTCCGTCGTGAGGGCGTAGTCGTACACGGGCGCGATGAAGTGCTTCATGCGGCGCAGCAATGGTGGGAAGGCGTTCGTGCCGAGGGCGATCCGGCCCGCCCGGAGCCGGCCGAGCGGGGTGGTGGCGAGGACGCCGACGCCGTCGTTCTCCAGGCCGATGACCTTCGTGTCCTCGTAGATGCGCACCCCGAGCGACTCGGCGGCCGCCTTCAGCCCCCACACGAGGCGCGCGGGGTCCACGAGCGCGGCGCGGTCCCGGCGCCACAGCCCGGCGCGGTAGGTGGGGGAGTGGACCTCGGCCTGCATGGCCGCCTCGTCCAGCAGCTCCACGTCCTGGCCGAGCGCCTGGAGGTGCTCGGCGTCCGATCGCAGCTCGGCCACCATCGGTTCGTCGATGGCGATGTCGATCACCCCGGTGCGCTCGTAGTCGCAGTCGATGTCGTAGCGCCCGATGGCCGACTCGATCTCGTTCAGGTTGTCGAGCCCGAGGCGCTCGAGCGCCGGCATCTCGTCGGGGAAGCGCTCCTGCCCGTTGCCAACGCCGTGGGTGAGGCTGGACTCCATGAAGCCGCCGTTGCGGCCACTGGCCGCCGAGCCGATGCTGCTGCCCTCGACGAGCACGACGTCGCGCGACGGATCCCGTTCCTTGGCGATGATCGCCGTCCACAGCCCTGTGTAGCCGCCGCCCACCACGCACAGGTCGCACGTCTCGGTGCGCACGAGCATGGGGTTGGACTCGGGCTTGTCGACGTCGTCGTACCAGTACGGATGCGGGTAGGCGTCGGCGATGGCGTCCAGGTACGCGTCGCTCATTGGTGCTCGGTTCGGGGTCGATCGTGGGTCCTGGCGTGTACGCAAACTGGGGCAACATCGAGCCGTCCGCCGCTACGCGGCGGACACAGCAACGTGACATGGAGCTCGCTCCGCTCGCTCATGGGCCTCGCGAGACTAGGGCAGTAGGTTCGGCGCTCATGGACCTCGGCATC
>Ga0247830_10001078_pt1 | contig 10934 bp, 9 predicted proteins | sample 12C_Control_Day5_FD_207766 | JGI IMG/M metagenome (GOLD analysis project Ga0247830, IMG submission 207766) | Soil microbial communities from agricultural site in Penn Yan, New York, United States - 12C_Control_Day5 | ecosystem: Environmental > Terrestrial > Soil > Agricultural land | place: USA...
TTCTCGCCCAGCATCTTCGCGTACACGCCGGGATGGAGCGGCAGGAACGGCGCGCCGAAGCAGGCGCTGAAGGTTGCCGTGGGCTCGGTGACCCCCGCCTCGGTACCCGCGACCTTCGCGGTGTAGCCCGACAGGAAGTGGTACATCGCCTGCTCGGCGGTGAGCCGGGCCACCGGCGGCAGCACGCCGAACGCGTCGGCGGTCAGGAAGATGATGTTGATCGGATGGCCGCCGGTGCCGCCGGGAACGTGATTCGAGATGTAGTGAAGCGGGTAGCAGGCGCGGGTGTTCTCGGTGATCCGGTCGGCATCGTAGTCCACCGCCCGGGTGGCCGGATCCAGCACCACGTTCTCCAGCACGGTGCCGAAGGTCTGGGTCGCCGCGTAGATCTCGGGCTCGGTGTCGGATCGGAGCCGGATCACCTTGGCGTAGCACCCGCCCTCGAAGTTGAAGACGCCCTGGTTGCTCCAGCCGTGCTCGTCGTCGCCGATCAGGCTGCGCGACGGATCGGCGGAGAGCGTCGTCTTGCCGGTGCCCGACAAGCCGAAGAAGATCGCGGTGTCGTGATCCGGGCCCACGTTCGCCGAGCAGTGCATCGGCAGGATACCCTGTTGCGGCAGCAGGTAGTTGAGCACGGTGAAGATTGACTTCTTCATCTCGCCCGCATACCGGGTGCCCCCGATCAGCACCACCTTCCGCTCGAAGCTGACCGCGATGAAGGTGCCGCCCTTGGTGCCGTGGCGGGCGGGATCGGCGTGGAACTCCGGCGCGTGCAGCACGGTGAACCCCGGCTGGAACCGCGCCAGCTCGGCGAGCGACGGGCGGATGAACATGTTCCGCACGAACAACGCGTGCCACGCGCTCGGCGTAATGAATCGGACCGAGAGGCGGTAGGCCGGATCGGCGCCGCCGAACAGATCCTGGACAAACAGCTCGCGGGTGTCGAGAAACGACCGCACGTCGTGATGCAGCCGCTCGAACGCCGCGGCCTCCATCCGCCCGTTCTTCTCCCACCAGATCTTGTCGGCGGTGGTCGGTTCGCTGACCACGAACTTGTCCTTGGGCGACCGGCCGGTCTTGGGCGTGGTGACGGCGGCAAAGGCGCCATGATCGGTGACGACCCCCTCCTCGCGGCGGAGGGCGTACTCGATCAGGCGGGGCGGCGTGAGATTCGGAAGGATGCGCTCGGGATAGAGCCCATGCTCGGCCAGCGTGAGGCTCTCGCGCTGAACGACGATACCCTGAACGGTCATAAACTCCACGGCGAAGGCAGAGTCAGCAAAGATCGGCAGACGGGTCGCCCGGGGCAACCGACCGCCGCCGCGGCGACCCCCGGGCGTATCGTCTAAGTCGTCGCAGCATCTTGCGATCCATCGTAACTTGATCCTCACCTTTCGGGGTCTCGATGATGCGGATCACGCCGGCAAATCTCGGGTCGGTCATGAGTCGGCGGAACGGCTCCGGACCCAGGCTCCCCTCGCCGATCAGCTCATGCCGGTCCCGGCGCGACCCGAATGGCGTCTTCGAGTCGTTCAGGTGCAGGACCCGCAGGTGCCGGAGGCCGATCACGCGCTCCCAGCGGTCCCAGACTCCGTCGAAGTCACCGACCAGATCGTAGCCGGCAGCATATAGATGACAGGTGTCGGCGCAGAAACCCACCCGGTGGCGGAGGTCGGCCGGGAGTCGGTCCCGGAGCTCGGCCAGCTCCTCGAATGTGGCGCCCAGGGCGGTCCCGCAGCCGGCGGTGGTCTCCAGCAGGACGCTCACCTCGCCGGGGACCGCGGCAAGGCACTCGGCATAGGCGGCGGCGTTCCGCGCGAGCCCCGCCGAGCGGTCGTCGATATAGTTGCCCGGGTGCGACACCAGCCAGCGGATTCCGAGGCCCTCGCAGCGGGTCAGCTCCTCTCGGAAAGACTCGGCGGATCGGGCACTTAAGGACTGGTCGGGCGAGGCCAGGTTGATGAGGTACGAATCGTGCGAAACTACGCTCGTCAAGCCGTTTTCCTCACACGCGCGGCGAAACCGAGCGGCGATCTCGGCGTCAAGCCGGGGCTCCCGCCATTGACTGGGTGTCTTGGTGAAAACCTGGATCGCGGTGGCGCCAATGGCAGCACCGCGAGCCGGGGCACTGTCCACGCCTCCTTGGACCGACACGTGAGCCCCGAGCCGATCCTGGATCACCACATGACGCATCGGCTTCCCTTCCGCACGTGAGCGATCTCGTGCCGGATTCCTCCGCCCGTCCCCACGTCCTCCTCCTCGGCGACGCGTCTACCCGGCCGTACGGGCTGGAGCGCGCGCTGAGCCGGGCCGGCTTCCAGGTGCACGAAGCTACCGGCGCCATCGACAGTCTGGCGCTCCCCAACGGGCCCGATGTGGCGGTGATCTCCGCCCAGGAGGCGGACGCCGCCCTCGGCACGCTGCTCGAGGCACTCAACGCAGCGTGGGGCGGACAGGTGCCACTGGTGGTGCTGCTCGCCTCGCTCGACCGCGAAGGGCCGGCCCGCGCCCTCGCGCTGGGTGCCGACGACGCGCTCGCATCGCCGGTCCACCTCCCGGAGGTCGCCACCCGGGTGGAAGTGCGCTCCCGCCGCCGCCCGCGCCCGGCCGACCGGAACGGCCAGGGGCGGACCCAGGAGATCATGCTCGAGCTGCTGGAGCAGTCACGCGCCGGCCGCTGCACCGGCGAGCTGCTGGGCGGGCTGGCACGGCGACTGGTCCGGACGATCCCGGGTTGGGAGGCGACATTCGTGTCCGCCAGCGAGGGCGAGTCTGCGCCGCCGCGGGTGGTCGGAACCGGCGAGGGCGGGGAGTCGCAGGAGCTCCGGCTCGACCTGGAACGATACCCCGAGGTGGCGGAGGCGCTCCGCACCGGCCGGCCCGTCCTGGTGCCCGATGTCCAGTCCGACCCGCTGTTCGACTCGGTCCGGCGGCGGTGGGCCTACGAGGGCATCGAGTTGCCGGTGCGCGCGGTGGCGGCGCTTCCGCTCCCTGCAGGCGACCGGACGCTGGGCGTACTTCTCCTGCGCTCGCGCCAGGCATCGGCCCGGCTTTCACCCGGCGAGGAGGCGTTCGCGCTTTCGCTGGCGCAGGCGGCGGCCCGGCTGCTGGAGGCCGACCGGCGCAGCAGCGACCGGCAAGCAAACGGCGCCGCCGGCGCCGCGGCCGGCAACGGACACAGCGATGCCGATCCGCTCACCGGGCTTCCCAGTCCGGACCGGCTCGATCGCCGGGTGCTGGAGGAAGCGGAGCGGGCCCGGCGTTATTCGCTGACGTTCAGCCTGGTGCTGCTGGACGTGGACGACCAGCGCGCCCTCAATGATCGGCTGGGCCGCTCCGCCGGCGATCGGCTCCTGGTGGAGCTGGGCCGGCTGCTCCAGCGCGAGGTGCGGACCTCGGACTTCGCGGCGCGCTACGGCGGGGACGAGTTCGCGCTGGTGCTCTCGGAGACCGGCGCGAACGGGGCGCGGGAGCTGGTCCACCGGCTCCGGCAGCGGATGAACGTCGAGGCCTTTGGAGGACTTCCGTCGGGCGAACGGGCCAACCTGGCCGCGGGGATCGTGGCGTTTCCCCATCCGGCGGTGGAGGACTCGGCGGATTTGCTGGTCCTGCTCGAGGCGGCGCTCCGGCGCGGGAAGGCGCAAAGCGAGGAGCGGATCGGCATCGCCGAGTAATCACCGCCGCCCGCTCACTTTCTTCAACCAGTCCGCCGGGTCCAGCGCGATCTGATTCTCCCCCCGGATCTCGAAGTGCAGGTGGGGCCCGTGCTCGCTGCTGATGCCGCCTACGGCGCCGATCGCCTGCGCCTTGCTCACCACATCGCCCAGCTTCACCGTCGCCGACTGCAGGTGGGAGTAGACCGAGTAGTAGCCGTTGCCGTGCTCCAGCAGCACCGTCAGGCCGTAAGTCCCGAACTGGCCCACCAGCCGCACCTTTCCCGCTTCCACCGAGTGCACCGGCGTCCCGGCCGGCGCCTGGATGCCGATCCCGTTCCAGCGGATCACCCCACCGCTCGGCAGCGTATCGCGGCCGAAGCGATAGATGATGGTGCCGTCCACCGGCCAGTCGAGCTTGCCGATGTCCGCGGTGGTGAGCGCGCCGGGCACGGCCGGCGTGGGAAGACCGGCGCGCCTCCGCGCCAGCTCGTCGCGCCGGGCCCGCTCCAGACTGGCAAGCACCTGTGAGAGCCGGAGCTCGTCGCGTTCCAGGGCGCTCAGCCGCTGCTCGGTGCTCCGCGCCGTGCGCTGGAGCTGCTGGATCCGCCGCGCCCGCTCCTGGGCCAGCGAGCCGAACCGCTCGTACTCGGCCTCGCGCTCCTGGCGCCGCCGGTCGAGCTCGCCCCGCACCCGGAGGATGTCGTTCCGGTTGGCGACCACCCGTTTCCGGAGCAGCTCGACGTCGTCTACCAGGGTGCGGTCCTGCCGGCTCGTGAGATAGAGGTACTTGTACCGGCGCAGGAGGTCGCCGAACGACTCCGCCGTCAGGAGCACCTGGAAGGCGTAGAGCGCGCCGCGCTTGTAGATGTCGATCAACCGCCGCTCGAGGATCGCGCGGCGCTCCGCCAGGTTGTCTTCGGCCAGGATGAGCTCGGCGCTGCTCCGGTCGAGCTGCCCCGACAGCCCACCGATTTGGCGCTCGACTTCGTGCACGATCCTCTCGGTGGATTCCTTCTGGCGCTCGATATTCTTCAGGTCCGCGCTGGCGTCGTGCACCTGGCCCTGGAGCCGCTGCCGCTGCGACTGGAGCCGGTCCCGCTCCGCCTTGATCTCGTCGAGGCGGCGGCGGCTTTCGTCGAGCTCGCGGTTCTGGGCGGACAGTCGAGGCATGGGCCCGGCCGGGAGGAGCAGCAGCGCGACCATGAATGGGAGGAGTCGGCGCCAGGAGAACTGCCTGCCCGCCCGACGGGCGTCAAACATTCCGCAGATGCCGGCCCACACTCACCAGGCTGCCCCCCAGGCCGATCAGCACGCCGAACAGCACCAGCAGCAGCATGAGATTTGGTCCGAAGAAGACCAGGCCGCTGAGCGACGCGGTGCCGCTCCCCTGGAAGAGCCGGTAGCCGGCGTAGCAGAGGACCAGCGAGAGCAGTCCGCCGAGCAGGCCCTTGAGCGCGCCCTCGAGAAGGAAGGGGCCGCGGATGAAGTTGTTGGTGGCGCCCACCAGCCGCATGATGCTGATCTCGCGCGCGCGCTGGAGAATGGTGAGCCGGATGGTCACGCCGATGATCACCACCGCCACCGACGCGAATGCGAGCCCTACCACCAGTCCCACGATCCCGGTGAGGTTCCGCAACCGGTCGAGCCGCTGGATCCAGTCGCGCCCGTAGCGGACGTCGTCCACGAAGCTGAATCCGCGCAGCCGCTCGGCCACCGACTCGACCGCGCCGGCGTTCCGGTAGCCGTCCTTGAGCCGGATCTCCAGCGAGGCGGGCAGCGGATTTACCTGAAGGTCGCGGTACGCGTCGCGGAACTCGACCAGCTCCTGCCGCGCCCGCTCCAGCGCGTGGTCTTCGGTGACGTACTGGACGTCCTGGACCTCGGGAAACGCGGCGATATCCTGGGAGGCGAGGGTGATCGTCTCGGGGGGCGTGCCGCGGAGCACGAACCCGACAATCTCCACCCGCTCCTCCAATCCCTGGAGCGCCTGCCGCAGGTTCACCGCGATGAGCGCGAAGAGCCCGACGGTGAAGAGCGAGAAGGCGATGGTGGTGACCGAAAGCCCCGACAGCAGGGGAGCCCGCCGGAACGAGAGCAGCGCCTCGCGGAGGAGCAGTCTCACCGTGTACCCGTGGCGCGGGCGTCGTCCACCGAGCTGTCGTACGCGATCGCGCCCTCCCGCAGCTCGATGTTCCGGTAGTTGACCTGGCGCACCAGGTCGAGATCGTGGGTCGCCATCACGACCACGGTCCCGCCGGCGTTGATCTCACGGAGGAGCTGGAAGACGCCGCGGGTGGCTCGTTCATCGAGATTGCCGGTGGGCTCGTCGGCCAGGAGGATGGAGGGGTCGTTCACCAGCGCGCGGGCGATCGCCACCCGCTGCTGTTCCCCGCCGGAGAGCTCGCGCGGGTACGCGCGTGACTTGGCGGCGAGCCCCACCTGGGTGAGCACGCGCATGGTGCGGGCGGGGATGGTGTCGCGCCGGGCGCCGGTCACCTCCAGCGCGAAGGCGACGTTCTCCGCGGCGGTCCGGTCCTCCAGCAGACGAAAATCCTGGAACACCACGCCGAGCCGGCGCCGGAGCTTCGGCACCTCGTGGCGGCGGAGCTCGCTCACCGAAAATCCAGAGACCCGCACGTCGCCCTGCGAGGGCCGCTGCTCGCCGAAGAGGAGCTTGAGGATGGTAGACTTGCCGGCGCCGCTGTGACCCGTGAGAAAGACGTACTCGCTCTTGGAGACGTGGAACGACACATCCTTGAGGGCGAGCGCGCCGTTGGGGAACGACTTGAAGACGTTATGGAAGCGGATCACGAACCGAAATATAGAAGGTCGGCAGGCAGCGGGGAGGGCGGTCGGCGGTGTTCACTCTTCGGTCTGCCGGTCGCGGATGAGGTTGTTCCCGCGAGGATGCCGATTCCCCCGCATCGGCCGACGACCGCCCGCCGTTCCTATCTCCCCGCCTGCTCCAGATCCCCGATGATATCCTGCACGTCCTCGATCCCGCAGCTCAGCCTGAGAAAGCCGTCCCGGATTCCCAGCCGCTCGCGTTCGGCCGGCGGGAGCTCGCGATGCGAGGTGAGCCGGGGTTCGGAGATCAGGCTCTCCACACCGGCCAGGCTCGGCGCGTGGATGATCAGCTTGAGCCGGGAGAGGAGCCGCAACGCCGCCTCCTGACCGCCGCGGAGCTCGAGCCCCACCATTCCGCCGTAGCCGCCGAGCAGATCGGCGGCGAGCTCGTGGTCCGGATGGCTGTCGAGCCCGGGGTAGTGGACCTTGTCGATCCACCGCTGGGTCTCTGCCCACCGCGCCACCGCGAGCCCGTTGGCGTTGTGCCGCTCCATCCGCACCGCGAGGGTGCGGAGCCCGCGATCCACCAGCCACGCCGCGTGCGGATCGATGGCCTGCCCCCACATCCGCATGAGGCGGCGCACCTCCTCGACGAACGACCCCGAGCCGGCGACCGCGCCCGCGATGACGTCGCTATGCCCGTTGAGATACTTGGTGGCACTGGTGATCACGACGTCCGCACCGACCTCGGCGGGGCGGAAGTTGACCGGGCTCGCGAAGGTCGCGTCCACCAGCAGCGCCAGCCCTTCTTCCCGCGCGAGCGTGGCGGCCGGGCGGATGTCGAGCACCCGGAGCAGGGGATTGGTCGGGGTCTCGATGAAGATGGCGCGGGTGGTCTTCCGCAGCGACTTGCGCCATTCGCGCACCCGGTCGGGCCGGACGTAGGAGATCTCGATGCCGAGACGGGCGAACTCCAGGTCGAAGAGCTGCCGGGTGCCGCCATAGATCCAGTCGCTGGAAATCAGATGGTCGCCGGGCCGGAGCACCGCGAGATGCGCCAGCGCGGTGGCGCCGCTCCCGCTCGCCAGAAAGATGGCGTCCTCGGTCCCCTCGAGCAGCGCGTACTTCTTGGCGAGCGCCAGCTGGGTCGGGTTGTTGCCGGAGCCGGTGTAGAGGATTTCCTCCTCCGAGCCGACCGGATTGGTGAACGTGGCACTCTGAACGATGGGGAGCACGGCCGGAGCCCAGTCCGGGCGGCGGACCGCCGGTCCATGGACGGCGATCGTCGAGACGCCGTGGCGCCGCGGGGTCACGAGATTGGCAGGCGGGCGAAGTCGTCCAGGGCGGCGCCGCGGGCCCGGAGGGCCGCGAATGCCTCGTGGAGATCGGGCGTCGCGGCGCCGAGGAGGACCGGCTCGCCGCTCTCGTGCAGCCGGGCGGTCACCGCCACGCCGTGATGGGCGAGCACGTGGTCGAGCGCCTCGCGCTGCTCGTCCCGCACGCCCAGCAGCACGACCGGGCGGCTGGGGCGTGCGGCTGGCAGCACCAGCTTGGCTACGATCTCGTCGGCGCAGCTGAAGTCGAGGATCTCGACCCCGGAGAAGTCGAGCACCGCCACCTCGCAGCCCAGCCGCTCGAGCGCCGCCTCGATCCGGCCCCGCACCGCCGCGCCGGTAGCGCGGGTGACGAGGTTCCGGTAGGGCGTGATCACCGCCTCGTGCAGCACCCGTCGAAGACAGATGGTCGGGATCATGCCGGCTCGCTGTGCTGCGCGGGGATGGTGATCTGCACTTGCGCTCCGGGGAAGAAGGGAAGCTGATCGGCCAGCGGGAGGTCATCGTCCCACGGCGGTACGACGGCGAGCCGGGCCGTACCGCTCCGGATGCTGATCTTGCCTTGCCACCGGCTCAGATAGCGCTTGATGCCGGCGAATCCCTGTCCGCGACCGGGATCGCGGAAACGGCTCACGTTCTGGATCAGGGCGGCCTCGAGGGCCGTCGCATCGCCCCAACGGTCGCCAAAGCGCCGCGCGTGCGCGCTCTCGAGCGAGCGGCGGAAGCCGATCCCGGCGTCACTCACCGCGATCACCACCACCCGCCGGCCCAGCCTGCGTCGGAAGGTATACGCCTGCACCGCCACCCAGCCGCCGGTGCCGGCATGCTCAACAATATTCGTGCATGACTCCGAAAGCGCCATCGAGAACCCGACGCTCGACTTGGCCTCGAGGCCGAGCTCACCCGACATGATGCGGGCGGCATTCTCGCCGATGCGCCCCACGACCTCGTGCACGTCTTCCGACGCCCGGACCGGCGTAACGTCGAGCAGGACGTCGGACGGGCCGGTGGCCACCGCCCGTGGCACCTTGCCGTGAATCTCGAAGAGACCCGCCGCATGGCTGAAGAACCCGGTGCGGGCCCAGTAGCGCTTGACGTCCTCGCTCTGCGGCACGGTGAGCAGGGGTCGCTCCCGGCCGGCTTCGGCCAGCGCCTGGCCGGCGGTGAGCAGCCCGACCAGCCCGTAGGGCGACGCCCACTGCGTTCCCCGCGCGTCCACCAGGATGCGCTCCTCCGGTGGCCAGGCGCCGAAACCGGCCGCGAACTGCTCGAAGCTGCGGTCGTCGAAGCTGGGCGGGACCTCGACGACCCGCGTCACGCCATCACCAGCTCGCCTCGGAGAAAGCGGGCCAGTCCGCCCGCGCCGCGATAGGTGGCGTTCCGCGCCGCGAGCCGGTTGGCCTCGCGGATCGCTGGCTCCACCGGGTCGCCCGCGAGGAGCCGGGCGCAGAGCGCCGCGCCGAAGACGTCGCCGCACCCGGTCGGGTCGAGCGATTCGACCTGCGGGGCGGGGACCAGCGCCGTGCGCGCGGCGCCCGTTGGCGGGAGACCGCGCGCGCCGGGCTCCGCCCACCCGCCCATGCGGCCCTCGGGCAGCGCCGTCACGTAGGCCGCGCCCCGGGCTCCCAGCGTCACGACGAGCAGCGAAGCGCCGGCGCCCAGCACGTCGGCCGACACGATGAGCGGGTCCCCGCCGAGCTGCGTCATCTCGTCCTCGTTCATCTGGACCACGTCGAAGCATCCCCACCAGCTCGGTGCGTCGGGCAGCGGGCGCAGCACCCGCATGCCGTCCTGCCGCATACCGAGAAACAGGCTGTGGCAGTCGGCGTAGATCCGGCCGGGGAACCCGGCCCGGAGTGCCTGCGCCGTGCCGAGACACAACTCGAATCCGGAGATGAAATTGACGTACAGCGCGTCGAGGTCGCGAACCATCGGCCCCAGCTCGGGCCAGGTCCAGCCGGGGACCCCGCCGGACATCCGCTCGCAGCGGCGGTCCTTCGACTCGTAGCGGAGCACGACCCGGTTGTTGGGCACCGGCACCTCGACGCAGCGCGCGCCGGGCGCGAGCCGCTCGAGCGTCCGGAGAAAGCCGGCGGCCTCGCCCGCGAGATCGCGACCCACCTTGATCAGGGGCACGATCTCCCAGTCGGGCGGCAGCGCGGCGTCGAGCCCCGCGAGCCCGTAGGCGATCCCGCCCCATTCCTCGACCGGCGGCGCCGCGGGATCCCGGCCGTGGATCTCGTCCCAGACCAGGGACCCGAGAATGCCCAGTCTAGCCATGCTGGGACGCCGGGCCGTCCGCCTGATCGAGGAAGCTTTTCGCGGCCCCGTAGACCCCCGCGGTTCCGGTCAGCTCAGCCGGCACGATGCGGCAGACCGCCACCGCCGGCTTGAACGCTCGCCGGGCGACCTCGCGCCGGAGCGGGACGAACAGGGTGTCGCCGGCCTGGGTCACCCCGCCGAAGACCACCACGACCTCGGGGTTGAAGATGTTGATCATATTGGCGACGCCGACGCCCAAGAACTTCGCGGTGTCGTGCACGACCTCCTCGGCCAGCTCGTCGCCGTCCTGCGCCGCCTGGTAGACCGTCTGCGCCGTCACCCGCATCAGCACGCCGCCGCAGTACTCGGCCAGCCGGCTCGGCACGCCGGACTCCACCGCCTCGACCGCGCGCCTCGCGATGGCCGGTCCGGACGCATAGGCCTCGAGGCAGCCGTAGTTGCCGCAGCCGCACTTTCGGCCGTCCACCTCGATGGTGGTGTGGCCGATCTCGCCCGCCACGTCCGACGCGCCGTGATAGAGCCGGCCATTCACCACGATCCCGCCGCCGATGCCGGTTCCGATGGTGATCCCGATGGCGTGCCGCGCGCCGCGCGCCGCACCGCACCACGATTCGCCGAGCGTGGCGCAGTTGGCGTCGTTGTCGAGGGAGGCGGGGATCCCGAGCCCGTTGTGGATGATGTCGCGGAGCGGGAGATTGACCCAGCCGAGGTTGGGCGTGAGCAGCACCAGGCCGCGGGTACGGTCGAGGGGCCCCGGCGCGCCGACGCCCACCCCCAGCATCTCGGCGTCGGGCTGCTCGAAGTGGAGCTGCGCGATGGACGCGCGGGCCATGCCCAGCAGCCGCTGCACCACGGCATCGGCGCCCTCCTCGGC
>Ga0247830_10001079_pt1 | contig 10933 bp, 8 predicted proteins | sample 12C_Control_Day5_FD_207766 | JGI IMG/M metagenome (GOLD analysis project Ga0247830, IMG submission 207766) | Soil microbial communities from agricultural site in Penn Yan, New York, United States - 12C_Control_Day5 | ecosystem: Environmental > Terrestrial > Soil > Agricultural land | place: USA...
ACGGCTGCGGGTTTCTTCGAATCCATGACGTTCGCCTTCATCGAGCGCGAGGCGGCCACGCCGTTCTGCGAACCGGGCAGCAGCCCTGCGGCCATCGCGAATCCGTTGTCGGAGAAGTTCGCGGTGCTGAGACCGTCTCTCCTTCCCGGTCTCGTCGACTCGTGCGCGCACAACCGCCGGCGGGGCCTGAAGGACGTCCGTCTGTTCGAGATTGGCAGCCGCTTCACGGCATCCGGTGAGGGTCGCGCGACCGGTCTCGTGTGGGCCGGCGCCGGCGATTCCGCGCACTGGTCCGCGGGCTCGCGCACTGTCGATTTCTTCGACGTCAAGGGCGCGGTCGAGCTCCTGTGCTCCGCGTTCGAAGTGCCGGGCCCCGAGTTCGCGCCCGCGGAGATCGCCTATCTCGTCGGCGGCCGTAGCGCGACGGTCACGTCGGAGGGACGGACGGTTGCGGTGCTCGGCCAGTTGCTTCCCGTCATCGCGGAAGCGCGCGGCTTGCCCGGCGCCGAAGACGTCTACGTCGCGGAGATCGATACCGACGCGCTCGTCGCAGCAACCCAGCGCGAGCTTCGCGCGCACCCGCTCCCGAAATATCCGTCCATCGTTCGCGACATATCGATTCTCGTCGACGAAGCCTTGCCTGCTGCGTCCGTTCGTGGCACTATCCGTTCGGCGGCACCGGAACTTCTGCAATCGATCGTCGAGTTCGACCGGTATCAGGGAAAAGGCATCCCGGAGGGCCGCACGAGTTTGTCGCTTCGCCTCACGTTCCGCTCGCCAGAGCGAACGCTCACCGATGACGAGGCCGAGGCGGCCATGGATACGATCGTCGCCGCGCTCGAGCGCGAGCACGGCGCGCAGCGACGGTAAGACCACGACACGCATTCAAGGAAATCAAATTGGCGAAAGTAGCAGTGGCACGGGGCGTTGATCTCGAACCCATCGACCGGCTCGAAGAAAAAGTACGGATGCTCGTCGGCGTCATCGATCGGCTCCGCGCCGACAATGTGAAGGCATCCGAAGACAATTCGCGGCTGTCACGCGAGCTCGACGCGCTGCGCGGACGGCTGACCGAAGCGGAAGGCAGCGGCGTCGAGCTGTCTGCCCTGCGCGAGGAGCGCGACCTGATCCGCTCCCGCGTGACCGACATGCTCGAGCAGATCGACGCGTTAAATCTCTAGACCATGGACCAGGACGACGCGTCGCGCGTCGTGCACGTGGAGATCCACGGCGCGCAGTACCCGATCAGGAGCGCCCTCGATCCCGCGTACGTCGCGCAGCTGGCCGCCTACGTGGATCAGAAGATGCGGGCGGCCTCGCGCGAGACCTCTGCCGCCGATTCGCTCAAGGTGGCCGTGCTTGCCGCGCTGAACATCGCCGACGAGTGCTTCCGCCTGCGCGCCGACGAGCAACATCGCCAGGAGTCCATGACGGCGCGCGCCGGCGAGCTCGAACGGATGCTCGACCTCGCCCTCGGTCTCGACGAGACACAGCCCTCCATCCGGGACGACCGCAAAGGCGACCGCACCCTCTCCGCCCGCATCCACGGGCTCTCCGAGGCGTAAATATCCCCGGCAAGCGGCGTTTCCCTGCTGTAAGATTCATACAGGGCTCGAGTTCCCTGCTTTGTGCGTGATGGTTCGGAGGCTCGTTTGAGCCGATGTTTCATCCCAAGCGAATCGCGACGTTGCGCGGTGTGCATGCCTCTGTAAGAGGAAGCCTGAAGCGCGGCTTGTGCAGCGGTTCCACCTGCTCTAGCAGGTTCATCCGACCTCCCCACACGGCAAAGCGGGGGCCCTTCTCATACTTGTCCAGCAAGTCGAACATGAAGTGACCTCCGTGCGGGGCATGCCCCTCGTGCGGTTTCAGCGGGGCGCCTGCATGGGCACACCTTCGGTTGCCGCACTTCTCGTACTGCTGGCCAGCGCGGTCGGCGGCGGATCCATCGTCTGGGCCGCCGCGTCCAGACGCCGGGCGGCGCAAACCACTCTCCAGACTGCGCGCGCCGAAGCCGACCGCCTCACCAAACAGGCCGAGCGCGAGGCCGATACCATCCGCAAAGAAGCCGTGCTCGAAGCGCGCGAATCGGCGCATACGCTCTCGACAGCAGCCGAGCAGCGCGCCCGGGATCGTCAGCAGGAGATCACGTCACTCGAGCAGGCGCTCGCCGACAAGACCCGCGCGCTCGCCGACCGGCTCTCCGCGACTGCCCGTGTCGAAGAGGACCTGCGCGCACGCGAACACCGCCTGGCGGAACAGGAGCAGGCCGCGGCGAGCATTCTCCTGCGCAGCGAACAGCTGCTTGCGGATCGTCAACGCGAGCTGCAGCGGGTCGCCAGCCTCACTGCCGACGACGCGCGCGAGCTGCTGCTCAAACAGCTCGAGACCGACGCCCGCCGCGAGGCGGCCAATCTCGTGAAGCGCCTCGAAGCCGAAGCACGGGAGACGGCAACTCAACGGGCACAGCAGATCATCACCGACGCGATTCAACGCAGTGCCGCGGAGCACGCCATCGAAACCACGGTCTCAGTGGTGGACCTTCCGAGCGACGATCTCAAGGGGAGGATCATCGGCCGCGAGGGGCGCAACATCCGCGCGCTGGAAACGGCGACCGGCGTCGAGCTGATCGTCGACGATACACCCGGCGCGATCATTCTTTCGAGCTTCGATCCGCTTCGGCGAGAGATCGCGCGCCAGACCATCGAACGGCTCATTGCCGACGGCCGCATCCATCCCGCCCGCATCGAGGAGATCGTCGAGAGGGTCAAGGCGGAAATGGACGATACCGTTCTGCGCGAAGGCGAAGCGGCGGCGTTCGAGCTCGGTCTCTTCGACCTCGATCCCGAGGTGCTTCGCCTCATGGGCCGCCTGAAGTTCCGCACCAGCTACGGACAAAACGTGCTGAATCACTCGAAGGAGGTCGCGTTTCTGGCCGGGATCATGGCGAAGGAGCTCGGGCTGAACGGGCAGGTCGCAGCGCGCGCCGCCTTCCTCCACGACATCGGCAAGGGGATCGATCGCGACCTGCAGGGCACGCATCTCGAGCTCGGCCTCGACTTCCTGCGCAAGCACGGCGAGAGCGAGCCGGTGCTGCAGGCCGTGGCGGCGCATCACATGGACATCGACTGGCCGTCGCTCGAAGCGATGATCGTCCAGGCCGCCGACGCGATCTCGGCGGCGCGGCCGGGGGCGCGACGCGACATCCTCGAGTCCTACGTCAAGCGACTCGAAAAACTCGAAGGCATCGCCGACTCGTTCGAAGGGGTCTCCAAGTCTTACGCCCTTCAGGCCGGTCGCGAAATCCGGATCGTTGTTGAAAGTGACCGGGTCTCTGACGAGGCAACTGTCTGGCTTTCCAAGGACATCGCGCGGCGCATAGAGAACGAGCTCCAGTATCCCGGTCAGATCAAGGTGACCGTGATCCGCGAGACGCGCGCGGTCGACTTCGCCCGTTAGACGCGTCCCGACCGGCTGATATCGCGCAATGGAACGGAGCGACGCGGAGCGGCCGAATCTCACGCCCGGACCCGTCAGCGATGCCGCGCGTCTGCCGGGCGAGCGCACGCTGATCGAACACATCCGCCGGCGGCTCCCGCCGGCTCCAGCCTCGATGGTTGTGGGCCCTGGCGACGATGCTGCGGTCGTGACCCCGGCTCGCGGCGCCCTTCAGGTCCTGACAACCGACGCGGTCGTCGAGAACGTCCACTTCGACCGGCGGTTTTCCAGCCTGGCGGATATCGGCTACAAGGCGCTGGCAGTCAACGTCTCCGACCTGGCGGCGATGGGCGCGCGGCCCGAGTTCGCGCTGCTTTCCTTCATTCTCCCTGACACACTCACCGCGGTCGATGTGGATGCCCTCCTCGATGGGCTCCTCGAAATCGCATCGGCCGCCGGCGTCTCAATTGCGGGTGGCAATATCTCCAGGTCGCCCGGTCCCCTCATCGTGGATGTCACCGCGATCGGCAGCGTTCGTCCGCGGCGTGTTTTGACACGCGGCGGAGGGCGGGCAGGGGATGCACTTTACGTGACCGGATCCATCGGCGCGGCTGCGGCCGGTCTGGAGTGGCTCAGGGCAGACGAAAACGCCGCCACTGGGTCGGATGATGTGCTGATGGCAGCCTGCGCGGCGCGGCACCGCCGGCCGGAACCGCGCGTCCGCATTGGCCAACTTCTGGGCAGGAATCGGGCGGCGTCCGCCTGCATGGACCTGAGCGACGGCCTCGCGGACGCCGTCCGCCAGATCGCGGACGCGAGCGGAACCGGGGCAACCATCGACGCCTCGGCACTGCCCGTTGATCCAGCCGCAGCGAGCTGGTTCCGTTCTCAGGAGCTGGATCCGGTATCAGCGGCGCTCGCCGGCGGCGACGACTACGAACTGCTGTTCGCGGTGCCTCGAAAGTTCAGAGGACGGCTCCGTCACGTGCAGCAAAAGGCCCACGGTGTGACGCTGACGCACATCGGCGAACTCACCGTGGACCCTGTCTGCAGGCTCGCCCGTGACGGATCGTTTGAAGAACTTCCGGCCGGTTTCAGCCACTTCTGATCGTATACCCCTCCCCTGCATACCGGCTGAGCTGCTTTGACCTGAGTCCCTTGGGCGGCTATATTGGAGCTGGCCCCAGCGCTGGTTGAAGCTCAGCTATGACCCTATCGCGTTCAGCCTGGCGGAAGGTCGCTGCAACTACGGTTGCAGCCTTCGTGTTTGCCTTCCTCTTCGACTTCACGGTTTTCGATTCCAGCCACGTCCGTCTGGGAGAGTTCCGTGAAACCGTGTCGGCCACCGCCGGCCCCGGCGGTTCAGGCACGGAAGCCCGTGTGGCCCTTGGCTTTACGGCCACGTTCTACTGCAAGGGCGAGACGACGGCCTCGGGCGTCAACGTGCGCAACGGGATTGCCGCCGCCGACCCCGACTTGCTGCCCATTGGGTCCGTGATCCGGATCGACGGCCTCGGCGAGAAATACGACGGTATCTACACGATCATGGATACCGGCCCCAAAGTGCAGGGCCGACACGTCGATGTCTACCTCTGGAGCTGCAATGAGGCCCTCCAGATGGGCCGCCGCCCGATGAAGCTCACCGTTCTCCGCATGGGCTGGAATCCGACCCACAGCAAACCGGGTCTCGTGAACCGCCTCTTCCGCCAGCGAGAGAATCAGAATCAGTAGTATTTTCGAGCCGCCACCCTTATTCGTCCTTGTACTGCAGCTGGAATAGCTTGTAGTAGATGCCGCGTTCGGCGAGCAGCTCCTGATGGCTGCCGCTCTCCCGCAAGTGGCCATGGTGCAGGACCAGGATTTTGTCCATGTCCTGGATGGTCGAGAGCCGGTGCGCGATGGCAATGGTCGTTCGGCCCGCCATCAATGTCCGTAGCGCATCGCGGATGAGAACCTCCGTCTCGGTGTCGACACTCGACGTGGCCTCGTCGAGGACGAGGATCCGCGGGTCGAACGCGAGGGCCCGCGCAAACGACAGCAACTGCTTCTGCCCGACCGATAGCGTCGCCCCCCGTTCCGCGACAGGGCTCTGGTAGCCGCCGGGCAGCCCGTGAATGAACGGATCCGCATGAACCGCCCTCGCGGCGAGGCGCACCCCCTCGTCGTCTATCCGCGTTTCCCCCAGCCGGATATTCGAAGCGATCGTGCCTGAGAAGAGATGCACATCCTGCAGGACGAGGCTGAACAGCCGCCGCAGCTCCTCGAGATTCATCTGCCGGATGTCGGTGCCATCGAGCAGAATCCTGCCGCTCGTGACGTCGTAGAACCGAAGCAGAAGGTTGATGATCGTGGACTTCCCCGCCCCCGTCGCGCCGACGATGCCGACGCGTTCGCCCGGCTTCACTTCGAACGACACGTTGTGCAGCACGGGATCCGTGGCGTTGTAGCCGAACGAGACGTTGTCGAAGAGGATGTGTCCCGCCACGGGGGCCGGGATACGGGGCTCGGGACTCGGGGTGTCACGCCACCCGACGTGCACCCCGTCCGCGCCGGGACTGACGATCTTTGCGGGCGTATCGAGCAGCTTGAAGATCCGTTCCGACGACGCCATCGCGGCCTGAAGGATGTTGAACTTTTCGGAAAGGTCGCTGATCGGACGGTAGAAGCGTTGCGAGTAGAGCACGAACGCCACGAAGGATCCGATCGTCAGCGTGCCGCCCAGCACCCAGGTTCCGCCGAACCAGATGATCATCGCCGTCGACACAGCGCCGATCACTTCGATGGCTGGATAGAACACCGCGTAGTAATAGATCGAGTCGATGTTCGCGTCGCGGTGGCTCCGATTGATCGCGTCGAACGCGTCGAAGCTCCTGCGCTCGCGGCGGAAGAGCTGAACGGTCGCCATCCCGGTGATGTGCTCCTGCAGGAACGCGTTGATGCGCGCGATCCACGTGCGGACGCTGCGGTAGGTGTCGCGTACGTTCTTGCGGAACCATTGCGTGACCAGCGCGATCAGCGGGAGCACCGCGAAGGCAATGGCGGCGAGCCGCCAGTCCATCCAGGCGAGCGCTGCCATGATGCCGATGAGCAGAAAGATGTCGCCGAACACCGACACCACGCCGGCCGTGAACAGCTCGTTGAGAACGTCGACATCCGTGGTCACGCGCGTCATGAGACGGCCGACCGGGTTGCGATCGTAGTACTGCACGTCGATGCGCTGCAGGTGCGCATAGATCTGCATCCGCATATCGAACATGATGCGCTGGCCAGTGTTCTGCAGCGTCCACGTCTGGAGGAACTCCAGCCCGAAGCTGAGAACGAGGATTGCGAGGAACGCGACCGCCAGCCTGTCGAGGCCCTGCATGCTGCCCCGCGCGATGTAGTTGTCGATGGCGATCTTCATCAGGTACGGTTGCGCGAGCTGCAGCAGCGCGGCGCCGACGATCGCGCCGAGAGCGATCGATACTTTCGGGACGTACGGACGCAGATACCGCAGCAGCCGCCGCATCAGACGCGCGTCGTATGCCTTGCCGAGGACCTCTTCTTCGTGTAGCGACATGATTCGTGGCGGCTGCCCCTAACTCGCTTCCAACTCCTCTTCCAGCAGCTGCTTTCTGTACAGCGACGCATACGGACCGTCGCGAACGACGAGTTGGTCATGCGTCCCGCGCTCAACCAGCCGACCCGCATCGAGGACGAAGATCTGGTCGGCGTCTCGCACGGTCGATACGCGGTGGGCAACGATGATCGACGTTCTCTCGCGCATCACGCCGCGAAGCCGGGCGAGGATCTCGTCTTCGGTAGACGTATCCACCGCCGACAGGGCATCGTCGAGGACGAGGATGCGCGGATCCGCGAATACGGCGCGCGCAATTGCGGTCCGTTGCTTCTGCCCACCCGACAGTGTGATGCCGCGCTCACCGATCACCGTCTCATATCCCTTCGGGAACGACTCCACGTCCTTATCGAGCCGCGCGACCGCTGCCGCGTGCTCGAGGCCTGCAGCGCCCTGCAGTGCGGCGCCGGCGAAGCGAACGTTTTCCGCGAGCGTGTCGGAGAAGAGGAACGGTTCCTGCGGTACGAAGCCGATGGCGGCGCGTAGCCTGGCGAGCGGAATCTCGCGCACGTCGACGCCGTCCAGGAGCACCGTCCCCGGCGGCGGTTCGTGCAGCCGCGATAGCAGCGAGATCAGAGTCGTCTTGCCGGATCCCGTGCCACCGACGAATGCCGCGGTGGTGCCTGCGGGGATCCGCAGCGATACGGCCGAGAGAACAGGCCGCTCCGATCCCGGATACGTGAAGGTGAGATCACGGATGTCAATTGCGCCCGTGATCTGCACGGTGCCTCCTGCATCGGTCACGTGATCGTCGGCGATCGCGGGTACCGCATCCATGATCTCCAGCATCCGTCCCCACGACGCCATGCCGCGCTGCAGGATGTTCGTCACCCACCCGAACGCGATCATCGGCCACGAAAGCATCGCCAGATAGGAGTTGAAGGCGAAGAACTCGCCGAGCGTAATGCGCCGGCGGATCACGGCATCTCCGCCCATCCACAACACGAGCAGCGCTCCGAGGCCGAGAAAGAACGTCATGCTCGGGTAGAAGAGCCCCTGCAGGCGGATCAGCGTGCGGTTGCGACGAACGTACTCCTCGTTGGCGGAGCGGAATCGCTCGATCTCGTGCGGCTCCTGCGAATACGCGCGCACCACGCGTACGCCGGCGAGGCTTTCCTGGACGACGGCGCTGATCTCGGAAAGCTGCGCCTGGATTGCCTCGAATTTGCGATGAATCGCGTCGCCGAAATACCTGACGCTGATCGACACGAACGGCAGGGGGACCAGCGCGACGAGCGTCAGCCGCGCGTCGATGGAGAGCATCACGGCGATCGCCACGATGAAGACGAGGATCGTGTTTGCGGAGTACATCACCGCCGGGCCGATCATCATCCGCACCGCGTTCAGATCGTTGGTGGCGCGCGACATCAGGTCGCCCGTTCGTCGCGCCTGGTAGTACCCGAGCGGAAGAAGCTGAAGGCGCGCAAAGAAATGGTTGCGGATGTCGTACTCGATCTCGCGTGACGCGCCGATGAGGATCCGCCGCATCAGGAACCTGAAGACCGCGCCGACCATGGCAATGACCAGAATCAGGCCTGCGTATCGCACGAGCTTCTCACGCGTGACGCCGGCGGTCAGATCATCGACGGCGAACTTCAGCACCCACGGGGGCAGGAGCTGGATCGATGTGGTGATGAAAACGCAGAGCAGCCCGAAGGAGAATTGGCGGCGGTAACGGAGCACGTACGGGAGGAGACGCCGAAACGAGGGACCCATCTCTTCCGAGTATATGTGCTATCCTGAGCGGGCCTTTCCCAGCAGGCTGCCTGTTCCCCGTTCCGGGAACTGTTCCCGTTTTCTCCACCGGGGTCGAGAGTTTTTTCACATGCGCAGACGCATCGCCTTGCCCGTTCTCTGTCTCTCCTTCGCGCTGTCGGCGCTCCCCGCCCACGCGCAATATGCCGTTCGCAGCTCGTCGACGAGGGCCACGGGAGAGAACTATCGCGTCGAGATCGGCGGATATTTCTGGAATCCCTCGCCCGACATCCTCATCGCGAGCGAGGCGTTTCCGGGCGAGATCGGCGACACGATCGATTTCGTCAATGACCTCGGTCTCGAGAAGCAGTGGCACACTCAGCTGCGTGTGGTCCTGCGACCCGCCACGAAGCACAAGTTTCGTTTCGAGTTCACACCGATCAAGTACGAGCAGCCGCTCGGCGTCATCACACGGGATATCGAGTTCAACGGGATCATTTACAGCGCGTCGCTGCCCGTGTCGACGACGCTGGACTGGAAGGCGTACCGGTTCACGTACGAATGGGACATCGTCTACAAGGACCGTGGATTTTTCGGAATCCTGCTGGAGGTGAAACACACCGACGTGCGGGCCGAGCTGATCAACATCCTGCAGAACGAGTTCGTACGCGCACGCGCGCCCATCCCGGCGATCGGCGCGATCGGGCGTGTCTACGTGGCGCCGAATATCGCCATCACGGGAGAGTTCAGCGGTTTCAGGCTCCCCGAAGGTATCGATGAGGACTACCGCGCGAGGTACTACGACTTCGACGTGTACGGCACGGTCAACTTCACCGATCACTTCGGCGCGCAGGCGGGCTATCGCTCGTTCGACGTGTTCTACCGGGTCGACGACGACGAAGGCGCGATGACGCTCAAGGGGCCATACCTCGGCGGCGTCGTTCGCTTCTGAGGCACGCTCGGGAGTTGGAATTTGGGCGTGAGGGCTGCCTGACGGCCCGTTACCGGCTGACGACGAGCGTCTGCGCCCGGCCCTCGCCGCCAGGACCGTAGAGGAGACGGTAATCCTCGGCCGTTCCGAGGATCCGCTTCACGTAGTTCTGGGTCTCGGGGTACGGGATGTCATCGATGAACTCGTCCTCATCCATGCCCGGCCGTTCTCTTTTCCACTGACCAACGCGGTTTTCCCCCGCGTTGTAGCTCGCGAGCGCGTAGTACGTTCCGCCGAACTGCTGCACGAGCTGCGAAAAATAGTACGTGCCGATTTTCAGGTTCGCGTTGGCATCGGTCAGCGTGGACGTCCGGAATTTCCGGATCCCGACATTGCGCGACAGGCGCTTGCCCGTGGACGGAAGGATCTGCATCAGCCCCCAGGCATTCGCCGCCGAACGGACACCGGCGTCGAAAGTTGACTCCTGCGCGATGAGTGCTGCCACGATGTACGGATCGAGCTTGCGCGCTTTGGCTTCGCGCTGAATTGCGGGCCAGTAAGTCAGCGGGAAGATGACCTGCAGGATCTCGGCGGGGACCTGATCGCCAGCCGCGCTCAGGAATTGCGGATACGCCCGACGCATGAGAGTGATCGCGCGGCGGAGATCGCCTTTGCGGTGATAGGCCCAGGCGATGGTGGCTTCCACGGCCGGAGACGTTCCCGCCACGCGTTGCCCGTATTTCAATTCGCGAATCGCGTCATCATAAAGCCCGATCGAGAGCAGGAGCCGGATCGTGGGCTCGTTCGGCAGCGGCGGAGTGGCAGCGGCGGTCTGGCTGGCGTGCGCGACCTGCGCCTTCGGCAGCGCACCCGCCCGGCGAAGGTGGGTGGCCGCGAGGCGACCGTAGTACGAGTTCGCGTAATCGGTGTACACGAGGCGCATGCGCGCGGCGCTCTCGGAAGCGCTGCCCTTCTTCGCGTGTGAGCGCGCCGTCCAGTAAAGGAATGAAGGACGGTAGTCGGATCGCGGGAATGTCGTCGCGGCACTCTCGAACACCCGGATCGTTTCGGCGTAGTCTCCCGCCTTGTAGGCGGCCCACCCGTATTTCCAGGCGGCGCGCTCCGCGCGGCGTCCATTTGGGAATTTCTCGTAGAGCTCCTTGAACGTGGCCGCGGCTGCCTCGTCTTCGTCGACGAGGATGTAGTGAGTGCCGAGATTGTTCAGCGCCTCTTCGGTCCACGAGCCGTCGGAGTTC
>Ga0247830_10001080_pt1 | contig 10931 bp, 7 predicted proteins | sample 12C_Control_Day5_FD_207766 | JGI IMG/M metagenome (GOLD analysis project Ga0247830, IMG submission 207766) | Soil microbial communities from agricultural site in Penn Yan, New York, United States - 12C_Control_Day5 | ecosystem: Environmental > Terrestrial > Soil > Agricultural land | place: USA...
CCTTGCGCGCTCAGGAAATGCTCGCGGAACAATTTGACGTTTCAGCAGATGTGTGGAGCGCTACCAGTTACAAGCTACTCCGAGGCGACGCGCTTCGCACCAAGCGATGGAATATGCTTCATCCAAACGCGGTGCCCAAGAAGTCATATTTGGAGTCCCTGCTACAGAACGAAGAGGGTGTTTTTATCGCCGTATCCGATTACATGAAAATGGTACCCGATCAGATAGCGCCGTGGGTGCCAGGCGGGCTGACGACACTCGGCACCGATGGCTTTGGACGCAGCGATACCAGGCCCAATCTGAGGCGATTTTTCGAAGTCGACGCCGAACTTACCACAGTGGCCACCCTCTATGCCCTCTACCAAAAGGGCCTACTGCCGGCGCAGACGGTCGAGTCCGCCCTCAAAAACCTCGGAATCGATCCTGAAAAACCATTTCCGTTTTACCTATAAGCCCGAACAACCGACAAAGCGATATGGACGTTAAACTCCCGCAACTCGCTGAGGGTGTGGAATCCGGAACAGTAGTTAACATTCTTGTCTCCGAAGGCCAGGAGATCAAGAAGGATCAGGCTTTCATGGAGTTGGAGACTCAGAAAGCGGTCGGCTCGATACCCTCTCCCAGCAGCGGCACGGTTACCAAAGTTCACGTCAAGGAAGGGATGGAGGTCTCGGTTGGACAGGTCCTGATTTCCATAGAGAGTGGTTCCAAGACAGCGGCGAGTGAAGCGACGAATCCGGCGCCGAGCTCGTCTTCCAACCGCGCGCAACCTAACGTCGCACCGGCTCCAAGGGCTCGAACCGCTGTCGAACCCGAGGCGGGGCGGAAACCCGCCGAGACTTTTCGTTACCAGTCGAGCGCGGGAATGGCGCCGCCGGCGCCGCCTTCCGTGCGAAAGATTGCCCAAGAGCTTGGCATTGACCTGACAAGAGTTCGCGGCAGTGAAGCCGGCGGAAGGATCCGCATGGCCGATGTGCGCGCGTACATACAGCAATTGCAAGAGCTCCAGCAGCCCCAGGGGTCCGGCCACAGCGCTCCCGCCGCCCCCAAGGACGTTATCGATTTTTCCAAGTGGGGTCCGGTTCGTCGAGAGAAGTTATCTCCGTTGCGACGAACTGTCAGCCGCCGCATGTTGGAGTCCTGGACAACTATTCCGAAGATAAATCAATTCGACGAGGCAGATATTACTGCAATCCTTTCGCTTCGCGAGAAACACAACTCAGCTTACGAAGAAAGTGGTGCCCGTCTGACTTTGACTTCCTTCATTCTCTTGGTACTGGCGCGAGCTTTGAATAAACATCCTATGGCGAACGCGAGTCTCGATGAAACAACCGGAGAACTGATATTGAAGGATTATTGTCATATCGGCATCGCGGTGGACACCGATGCCGGATTGATTGTGCCGGTTCTGCGGAATGTGGACAAAAAAAACTTGTTGCAGCTATCGCGTGAACTTCAGGACTTAACCCAAAAAACCCGCGAGCGAAAGATTGGACTAGAGGAACTGCAAGGCGGCACCTTTACCATTTCCAATCAGGGGAGTATCGGCGGAAGCCACTTCACACCGATTATCTACGCGCCCCAGGTGGCAATCCTCGGTATCGGCCAGGGACAGAACAAGCCGGTTGTCGTCGACGGAAAGATAGCGGTTAGAAATATGCTGCCGTTGTGCTTGGCCTATGATCATCGCGTTCTCGATGGCGCCAATGCGGTGCGTTTTTTGAAAGACGTCATCATTGCACTGCAATCATTCGGCGAAGCGGACGTGATAGTAAAGTAAATGAACTATGGAACCGATCAGCACTGAAATCGTAGTTGTCGGCGCCGGGCCTGGCGGTTATACGGCAGCCTTCTATGCGGCAGACAACGGAAAAAAAGTTACCCTAGTCGAACAAAGCCCACGGCTCGGCGGCATTTGTCTAAACGTCGGATGCATTCCGTCAAAGGCACTTTTACATGCCACCGAAATCCTGCGGGAAGCCAAAGAGTCAGCCACTCGCGGTATCGAATTCGGGGCTGCGCAGATCAATCTTGATCAACTCCGCAGTTGGAAGAATTCGATTTTGGAGAAGTTAGGGCAAGGAATAAAGGGACTCGCGCAAAAACGCGGCGTTCAAATGATCCATGGCAGGGGGCATTTCGAGGATTCACAAACACTAAGAGTTGAAACATCCGAAGGGCAGAAATTTATTCGTTACAAGAAAGCTATCATCGCTGTCGGCTCGAAGCCCGCGATGCCTTCTGCATTCGATTTGGGCAATAAGCGCATCATGACATCGACCGAGGCTTTGGAGATTGAAGATATCCCACGCGATCTGCTGGTTGTCGGGGGCGGCTACATTGGCATGGAACTAGGAACAGTTTATGCCGCGCTTGGCAGCAATGTTGTCGTGCTTGAGGCCCTACCCTCTATTCTGACCGGCGTCGATCCCGATCTGGTTCGCCCGGTGACTCGAATTGCCCAGAAGGCGTTTAAAGAAATCCGCGTCAACACCAAGGTCTTGAAGATGGCCACCGCAGGGAAACAAATCAAAGTGACGACGCAAAAAGACAAAGAACAGCGCGAAGAGCTTTATGATCGCGTGTTGGTGAGCGTCGGCCGAGCGCCCAACTATAGTGATCTTGGGCTTGAGAACACACAAGTCACCAAAAACGACAAAGGGTTCATTCAGTGTAATCCGCAACAACAAACCGATGACCCCAACATCTACGCTATCGGCGATGTCAATGGCGGCGCCTTACTGGCACACCGCGCGTCCAAAGAGGCCAAGATTGCGGTTGAGTCCATACTGGGACATGCGAGCGCGTTCGATGACGTCATCATTCCAGCGGTGGTCTATACTAATCCTGAAGTTGCTTGGTGCGGGTTGACAGAGAGCGAAGCTAAAGACAAGGGCATCGAGGTGAACGTGTCGAAATTTTTGTGGGGGGCGTCGGGTAGAGCGCTCACCCTCGATCGCCCCGATGGTCTCACCAAGCTGCTGGTCGAGCCGGAAACGGAAAGAATTCTCGGAGTCGGGATTGTCGGAGTCGGAGCCGGTGAGTTGATAAGCGAAGGAGTTTTGGCAGTTGAAATGGGCGCAACAGCCAGGGATATCGCTGATTCGGTCCATCCGCACCCCACCCTTTCGGAGACCTTGATGGAGGCGGCGGAAGGCTTTTATGGCACGGCCACGCACACCATTTCGCGCCGGGATTGATTCAGCCGCCTCTTGTTTGGACATCGCGGGAAGCGCATCGATTATGACTGGTCGGGTACCCCGACTATTTCTGATAGACGGCAATTCTTATATTTATCGAGCTTTTTTCGCCTTACCACCGGCGGTTAATTCCGCAGGTTTTCCCACCAACGCCACGTATGGATTCATAAGCTTCATGATGAAGCTTCTCAAGCGTCATCAGCCTGAATATCTCGCAGTGGCTCTCGATGCTGGGCGCCAAACTTTTCGCAACCAGATGTTCGTCGAATATAAGAGCAATCGACGACAAGCTCCGCCGAATCTGGTGCTGCAACTTCCATACATTCGCAGAGTCCTCGATGCCATGAACGTCGTCGTTCTTGAACTTCAGGATTATGAGGCTGACGATCTCATCGGAACTCTGTGCGCAACACTGTGTGATGAAGACTGTGCCTTGATTGTGGTCTCTAGCGATAAGGATTTGATGCAGCTGGTCACCGATAGAGTCTCATTATTTGATAGCGTCAAGGAGCGCTGGATCGGCGCACGCGAGGTGAAAGCGAGATTCGGCGTAGAGCCCGAGAGGGTTCCCCAAGTTTTGGGTTTGATGGGTGATGTTGTCGACAATATTCCAGGTGTGAAAGGTGTTGGACAAAAAACCGCAATCGCTCTGATGCAGCAATTTCGCGATCTGGAGGATCTTTACGGTAATATCGAGCAATTGCAACAAAGCAATCTGCGCGGCGTGGCACGTCTGCGAGAAGCTCTTCAAAACGGCAAGGAGACGGCTTTCCTCAGCCGGGGTCTGGCCACCATCAAGAAGAACGTGCCTATGCAGATCGATCTGGAAGAGCTGCGCTTCAAAGGCCCCAGCCGGGATAAAATGAGGTCGCTGTTTGAGGAGCTCGAATTCAACAATCTTGTCAAACTTCTCGATCATGGTCATGAATTTACACGCGACATCGGACTTGTCACGCTGCCGCAAAAACCCCCTCCAGAACAAACCCTGTCTGTGCAGCTGCCGTTATTCTCTTGGAAATAAATTGCGTACTGTGGCAGATTGACTTCCATCTGTGGAGGTTAAAAACGTGGGAGCGAGGTAAACTTTGATTAAACCCGAACGACTTAAAAATTTCCTGATTGAATTGATCAAGATCGACAGCCTGTCGCGCAAGGAATACGATGTCGCGATGCGCCTCAAGCGCGAGATGGAGGATTTGGGAGCGCAGGTTTCGATCGACGATGCCGGCGAGAGAGTCGGCGGGAATGTCGGCAACCTCATCGCGCACTTCCCCGGCACCGCGCCAGAAGCAATGCCGATCTTACTCTCGGCTCACATGGACACGGTCGTGCCGGGTGAAGGTATTGTTCCGATTCTCGATGGGGATATTCTGCGAACTGATGGTCGCACGGTTCTAGGCGGAGACGACAAGAGCGGCGTCGCTATCATCTGTGAGGTGCTACGCGTAGTCAAAGAAAATCGCGTTCCCTGCAGCGACGTGGATGTGGTTTTCACGATCTGTGAGGAAGCCGGGTTAATCGGCGCCAAATGCTTGGATGTGAACCGGCTGCGCGCCCGTACCGGATTGGTACTCGACAGCGACTCGGTAGGTTTTCTATTTACCAAGGCCCCTGCCGCCAATCGTATGGAATTCCGAGTCCACGGGCTTGAAGCACACGCTGGTGTCTGTCCGGAGAAAGGCGTTAGCGCGATCAAAGTTGCTGCTGACGGTGTCGCACGGATGTCCTTGGGGCGCATTGATCATGAAACCACCGCGAACATCGGCGTCATTGAGGGAGGCATGGCGGTCAATATCGTGCCGAACTCAGTTATTTTAAAGGGTGAGGCGCGGAGTCATAGCGAAGAGAAATTGGAACGACAAACAGAACACATGCTACGCTGTCTCCAAGACGCTGCGGCCCGTCACATATTGAAAGTAGGTGGTGGACAATTCACCGCCACGGTAGACTCCAAAATCGAGCGAGATTATGACCGCATGGATGTTTCGGACGGAGCTCCGATCGTACAGCTTGTGCGTGCCGCGGCCAAGAATTTGCGGGTAGACGTAAAAACTCTCGCCACCGGTGGCGGGTGTGACGCCAATGTACTCAATCAAAAAGGCTTGGAGGTAGCAAATCTATCTACCGGTATGCGCGAGATCCACACGGTGAAAGAATGGCTCGATCTCAAGGATCTTAACCTGTCAGCTCAGATGGTACTGGAAGTGGTTCGACTTAACGCTGCCAACCTGTGAAAAGGATGCGAAAGTCGGTGCCCACCCAAATGGGTTTCAGCTCTAGAGCTTGAGCTATGCACGCCGACGCGATTGGACTCCTGCTTAAGCAGGAACGCGGACAGTTTTTGGATTTCCTGAGCGCCTACGAACATCGGCGCGGCGGACCACAAAAGAAGAAGGAAGAAGAGCTCGGTCGAGAAGTTGCGCGTCTTCTCTCCGGGATGGCAAACGCCGACGGCGGAACACTGCTGGTAGGTGTCGAAGCCGATAAAACCATAACTGGAATCCCATACGATGCTAAAGAGCTCGTCGCATTGCTGCAGGCGCCGCAAAATCTCCTTCGCCCGGCTCTCACGCCGACATCAGAAACAATTCGGGTAGGCAATCTACAGCTCCTCAAGTTGGATGTCGGTTCCAGCCTTGAAATCTATAGGATCGCCGGAGGCCGATCGTACTACCGACTAGCGGCGGAAACCGCGGCGTTGCCATCGGAACAGATTCATTCGCTAAAAGAAGCCAAGAAGACGGTGTTTTATGAGCGACAGCAGGCGCTCAATGCGACTTGGCAGGATCTCGATTTGGACCTTATCCAGGAGTTTCTTCGTAAAATCCAGGACCCGCGGCAACCCGAGAGCGTCCTAGCTCAATCCTACCATTTGCTTGACAATTCTCGCGCGCTTCCCGCTCCAAATATGGCGGCATTGCTGCTGTTCGCTAAAGACCTCAGTCGCTGGCACCCTAGATGCGGCATTGACTTCGTCAAGTATGAAGGCTCCGAGCGGCAGTACGGCGCGGCATTGAATGTCGTCAAGCGATTACGTTTCGACGGGCCGCTGGTTCGCCTAATCGATGAAGCGGTTGGAAGGATCAAGGAGCACATCCGGGAGCGGACCATATTACATGATCTTTTCTTTCGCGAGCGTCTAGAGTATCCGACCTTCGCATGGCAGGAAGCGGTTGTGAACGCCGTGGCTCACCGGGACTACGCCTTGAGCGGCGCTTCCATCGAGGTTTGGATGTTTGACGATCACATAACTGTGCGCAGCCCCGGTCCTCCGCCCCTTCCTGTAAGTCTCGAACAAATACGCCAGCAAAAGAGCATTCACTTCTCCCGCAATCCGCTCATCGTCCGCGTCTTAGCTGATATGGGTTATCTGCGTGAAATGGGCGAAGGAGTGCCGAGAATGTTTCACGAGATGGAAACCTACGGGCTAAATCCGCCGGAATTTTCCACCAATGGATTTATCTTCACCGTTACGCTGAGAAATGCGCCGGTCTACGACGACGACACCTTGCGCTGGCTAAATCAATTCGCCGCGTCGTCGGTCAACTTGCGACAGCGTCGCCTGCTCGCTTACGCTTATTGTCATGGCAAAACTTTCTCGACGACGGAGTATGAGAGAATTGCGGAAGTCGACCGGGACACTGCCTATCGAGATATCCGTCTGATGGTCAAAAGCGGCATCGTGGCGCCTGTTAAACCGAAAAGCAGAAGCTATCGAATCATTGAACGCTTGTAAGAACGGGCATGGATTATTCGGATCTAATGAAATTAGCCGGCGGCCATGTCGAAGCCCGAATAGTCCAGGCGGCGGTGGAGCTGGAGATTTTCGAAACCATGGGAAGCCATGCCTTGGAAGCCGCGAGCATTGCCGGCTCGCTAGATCTAGAACCTCGCGCTACCGAGTTGATGCTCAACGCTTTGACAGCTCTAGGTTTATTGCGCAAACGCGAAGACCGGTTTTCACTCACGGATTTATCGGCAAGGTATCTTAAACGAGGCGCTCCCGGCTATCTCGGCGGCATGATTCGTTTCGAAGCCTCCCTATGGCATTGTTGGGCGTCTTTGACCGAGGCTATCCGCAGTGGCCGACCTGTTCGCCCCGCGGATATGTTTCAAGAAAATCCGATGGAGACCGCGATTTTCATCGATGCTATGGATTCCCTTGTCAAGGCGCGCGGCGATGCGGAGATCATCGCCGACGCCTTCGATTGGGACAAGGCTCACGAGCTTCTCGATGTCGGTTCGGGACCAGCCACCTATCCGATCTCGCTTTGTCAAAGATTTTCGAATCTGCGCGCGACCATTTTCGACTTGCCGGCTACTCTCGCACTCACCGAATGTTACGTCCGGGAGGCCGGTCTAAGCAGTCGAATCCGGCTGATCAGCGGTGATTACCGTGTTGACGAAATTCCCGGCAGCTACGATGTGATTTTTCTTTCCAATATCATTCACGGCGAAAGCTTTGCAGTAAACCAACGGCTTATGGCCGATCTTAGCTCGGTGCTAAAACCCGGCGGCAGCATTATCGTCAAGGATCATATTCTAGATAGCACGCGCGCCAACCCGCCGGTCGGCGCCCTTTTTAGTTTGCTGATGCTGCTAACCACCGCAGCAGGACGTTGCTACGCAGCGGACGAAGTGACAGCTTGGATGTTGGCAGCGGGTCTGATGCACATCAGGCAGATAGACTTGCCCGCGCCGCTGAACTCGTCTCTGATAATTGCCAGTAAGGAGAAACGGATTAAGAATTCGTGCTAGAATGTGATTGGAAAGGAATGATGCTATCAACGAACTTGATAACGAGGCCAAGAAACAGGCTATCATAGATAACCTTCGCCCGATTTGTCTGTGCAATAAAATACGTAAAGGCATCGTGGTGAAAGCCATTCAAGCCGGCGCAAAGACCTTCGCGATGGTTAGTAAGCGTACCGGTATCGGAACGGGTCCCTGCGGGGCGAAGCGTTGCGGCGCCGCGGTTCGTGGCATGCTGGGAGAACCGGTAACAACCTGCAGGGACTGTGGCTGGTCAATCTTACTCGGGCCAACGCCGCTCGTCTGTCCTAGATGTGAATCCGTTCAAAACGAGAAATAGCGGAGTCACCAGCGATCTTTGCCCATTGCCCAACGGTCCAAGCTGTTCAAGTATTCACGAAATAATACCAGCCGCATAGCCACTGCCCTGCGCGCTCCTTCCTGACGCTCTCCAGTGATCGCGTAACGCTGCAAAATCTTCTGTGGGATGCTGCCGTGCCCTTCTTCATCCTGGGTAATTTTTCGATAGGGTTGTTTGATCCAGTCGGGCACTGTCGAAGCTTGTAAACTCTTCTGGGTCAGGTAAGTTGCCACGGCTTCCCCGGCCAGTGAAAATCCCGCCATACGTTGACATGTGTCGGTTAGTCCCTCGATGGCATTAAACATCGCCGTCTGAGCAGGCAACGGTTGATAATCAAAGGGCTCAAAACCGAGATCGGTGATCCGCCTTGACAGCAGTTCCGCGTGCTCCATTTCCTCATGCGCCGATTTGGCCATTATGGCTTTAACTTCAAGCTCGGGAGTTGTCTTGAGCCACGTTCCAAATAGTTCGGCCGCGCGCACTTCGTTATAGAGGCGGCTCTTCATCACCCGAATGCGTTCTTCGTCGCTCGTGAGCGGAATGTAGCTGTAGGCTGGCGGCTGCGTCTCCAGAGTTCGGCAGAAAGCATTCACCATCACCAGCAATTCCGCGACGGAATCCTTGCCTGTCATCACTTCACCTGTCATCGTAGGTTTATTAGCTACCTAAGGGCCCTCATATGGGTCAATCGCGAACGTCGTAATCACATTATCACGCTTGAGCCCTGATTTGGTTGCGAATGTTCTTCGGCAACTGTGAGGGGTAGAAATACACTAAAGACACTTCCCGAACCGAGTTCGCTCTTCACACTGATCTTACCGCCGAGCGCTGCAGCAAGCTTGCTGCATAGGCTCAAGCCCACTCCAGTGCCGCCGAAACGGCGGCTCGATGAACCGTCCAACTGGCGAAATCCATCGAAGATGATGTCTTGATCGTTCTTATCTATACCGATTCCGGTATCGGACACAGCGATTTCCAACAACCGGCCACTTTGAACGTAGATAGTTGCGATTCGAACTTCAACCGCTCCCTTTTCAGTGAACTTAAGCGCATTGGTTAACAGCTGAAGCAGTATCTGCTGAAGTTTTCTCGGATCGCTGTTGATGGTCTCGATGGCGTCTTCGATGTTGATTCTGAATTGAATGGGGCGGCCGCGGATAAGTTTCTGTGTCATAAGCTCCAGGCCACCCAGTAGATCTTTGACATTGATGTGCTCGAAACTGTTCGGCTCGGCATCGGCCTCCATTCGGGAGAAGTTCAGTAGGCCATCCATCATATTCGATAGATCTTGTCCATTGCTCAACATTGTCTTCAGGATATCGCGTGTTTCAACTGGAAGTTCGCGGTTGAGGAGGATCTCGCTAAAACCTATCAGGGTACTGACCGGCGTGCGTAGTTCATGACAGATGTTAGCGACAAAATCCTTCTTAATACGATCATTGTCGATCAACCTCCGTTTGGCGCGCTCCGCATCATCATAAAGCCGGTGGTACTCGTCTTTGGCTTTTTCTGACTGTTCATACCTTATGCCGTTTTCCAATGATAGGGCCAACTGCTCAGTCAGAGTGCCCAATAGGCTCAAATCATCGCCGCGATAGTCCCTCCCCCCTCTTTTCGCCGAATAAGAAACTAAGCCGCGCACCTCCTGTTCAAAGACAATCGGGATTATTAGTTCAGAACCGAGAGGCTCGAACATAGCCAACCACTCTTTGCGCTCCGGTTCAAAGACCGGATTTGCCAGGACTTCGCTGCGCGACAACCCTCTAAACCCCGCTACGTGCTCAGCTCTCCACAAAATGCGTGCGCGATCAAGAATCGGGATAAAATTTACCTCCATCCCATCGGTTGCAGCGGTCAAATCATTCTTCGTGGCAGGGGAACGGTAAATCAAGACGGCCTTCTCGATACCCAGGGTTGAGGTAACCCGCTCTAAAAATCCGTTCGCGAGTATCCGAGCAGTTGTAAGTGACCGGAGAAATAAACTGATGTCGCGATGTGCCTTTACCGGATCATACTCCTGTCGATAAATGTAACGATCGACGAGCGCTTCGATGCCGCGTAGCACCGGATTGAAGATCAGAACCACCAGTATCGAGAAAAACAGCGGCGTAAGCGGATCCTTGTCGTAGATTCCGACCGAAGGTCCAACGAGGAAAAAGATAGCCGCATAAAGCGCCAAGAGGAACACCATCAATGATAGTCGGATGAGTCCTGCCTTGAGCGTGTTACCCAGATCGAACAGGCTGTATTTTAAAAGCGCATAAGCGACCGATAGGGGAAAAAATACCGTCGAGATCATTGCCAGGTTATAAGGTATCGCCCATTGGAACGTGCTGGTTAACACAGTAGCGATGGTAGGCAGTAGAAAGCCAAGAACCGCGCCGACGAACATTACCCTCAAACGCGAGCGCTCCAGAGCCGTAGTGGTCTTCCCCAACGCCGAGCCGATAATCGTCAAGAAAGCTAAAGCTCCGATACAGGTATAGATGTAATTTATGCGAAATATGTCGATCCATAGTTCGGGCGGTCCATAGAAGGTGAGACTGTTCAACGCGCCGAGTGCCACGGCCGTTCCATAGATGAATACCAGCAGAAAGGGATTTGTATATAGTACAGGC
>Ga0247830_10001081_pt1 | contig 10928 bp, 10 predicted proteins | sample 12C_Control_Day5_FD_207766 | JGI IMG/M metagenome (GOLD analysis project Ga0247830, IMG submission 207766) | Soil microbial communities from agricultural site in Penn Yan, New York, United States - 12C_Control_Day5 | ecosystem: Environmental > Terrestrial > Soil > Agricultural land | place...
ACGAGGTCGCAGTGCAGCAGCATCGTCGTGCCCACGCCGACCGCGGGGCCGCCAACCGCGGCGATGAGCGGCTTGGCGACCTTCGGCAGGCCGCTGATGAAGTCGAAGGAGGCCGCCGGGCCCGCGTGCGGATCGCGATTCAGGAAATCCTTCAGGTCGTTGCCCGCGGTGAAGCAGTCGCGCGTGCCGTGGATCAGGATCGCGCGCACCTGCGCGTCGGCGTCGGCGGCAACCAGCGCCTGCGACATGGCGCGGTACATGTCCTGGGTGAGCGCGTTCTTCTTGTCAACGCGCGCCAGTTCGATGCGCAGCACGCGATCCTTGATCTCCGTAATGACGTTGCTCATCCTGTGCCTTCCACGACGGTGCGGTTGCGGCCGGTGTGCTTGGCCTGGTAGAGCGCCTGGTCGGCGCGGTGCAGCAGCTGCTCGACGGTCTCGCCCTTGCGGAAGCCGGCGATGCCCGCGGACATGGTAACCCGCGCGTCAGGCACGATGGTGCGCCAGTCGCGCGCCGCCACCGCCAGGCGCACGCGCTCTACCGCGTCCAGCGCCGTCTGCGGCGGCGTACCGACCAGGATCAGCATGAACTCTTCGCCGCCATAGCGGCCGAACACGTCGGTCGCGCGCATGGTCTCGTGCACCGTGGCGGCGACGGCGCGCAGCACCGCGTCGCCCGCGGCATGGCCGAAAGTGTCGTTGACGTCCTTGAAGTGGTCCAGGTCGATCATGGCGATGCAGAACGGCGTGCCGCTGCGCTCGGCGCGGCTGCGCTCGCGCTCCAGAGCGGCGACCAGCGCGCGCCGGTTGAGCGCGCGCGTGAGCTCGTCGCGGCTCGCCAGGCGCTGCACCTGTTCCAGCGTCTCGGCTAGCTTGCGCCTGCTGTCGGCCAGGCGCTCGCGCGTCTCGCTCGCGGCCACGCTCACCAGCAGGCAGCGGCCGAGGATCAGCGAGAAGTAGAGCCAGGTGAGGAACACCTCGAGGCCGCCGCCCGAGGGCACGCCGAAGCGTCCGCCCACGAGATAGAACACGATGCCGGTGGCGAACACGCCGATCGACCATATTGCGACCGCCTTGGGCAGCCTGAGCCACATCATGCCGAAGGCGAACACCACGAACAGGTTGGCGAGAAAGGGAAAAGCCAGCTGCGGCGCCGCGACCACCACCGCCAGCTGCATCACGATCGCCACCAGGATCAGCGGCTCGGTGAGGTTCGGGTCGCGCAGGCGCAGGTTCCATCCCGCCGCAAAGGAGTGGTAGGCGGTGGCGCAGACCAGCAGCGCGGCGCCGCCATAGGCAGCGGCCAGGTAGTAGGGGATGGTGCCCGCGGCGGCGAACAGCAGGAGGAACAGCACGTCCACGGCGTAGCTCGCGGAGGTGGAGTAGATCCAGCGCAGGCGGTTGCGGCGCGAGCGCTCTTCGACGCTGCCGGCGCGCAGCGCGCGGTCGAGCTTTTCCTCGGCTTCCAGCATCCGCCGCGCCGCCGGGCTCAGCCCGGCAGCTTGTACTCCTGCATGCGCTGGCGCAGGGTGAGCTTGGAGAGCTTGCCGGTGGCGGTATGCGGCAGCTCGGGCACGAACACCACGTCGTCCGGCATCCACCACTTGGCGATCTTGCCCTCGTAGAACTTGAGCAGCTCCTCCCGGCTGACCTCCTGGCCGGCCTTCTTCACCACCACCACGATCGGCCGCTCGTCCCATTTCGGATGACGGATGCCGATCACTGCAGCCTCCTGCACCGCGGGGTGCGCGACGGCGATGTTCTCGAGGTCGATCGAGCTGATCCATTCGCCGCCCGACTTGATGACGTCCTTGGAGCGGTCGGTGATCTGGATGTAGCCGTCGGGGTCGATGGTCACGACATCGCCGGTGGGAAACCAGCCGCGGCCGGATTCATCCTTCTTCAGCGGATCGCCGCCTTCGGACTTGAAGTAGCCATTGACCACCCAGGGCCCCTTCACCTGCAGGTCGCCGAATGCCTTGCCGTCGCGCGGCAGCTCCTTGCCGCTCTCGTCGACGATGCGCGTGTCGACGCCGAAGATCACGCGGCCAACCTTGTTCTGCAGCGCGTAGCGTTCTTCCTTGGTCGATTTCTCGTGCTTCGCCTTGAAGGTGCAGACCGTGCCGAGCGGGCTCATCTCGGTCATGCCCCAGGCGTGCAGCACCCGCACCCCGTAGTCCTCCTGGAAAGTGCGGATCATCGCCGGCGGCGCCGCCGAGCCGCCTATGACGACGGCCTTCAGGGTTGAAAACTTGAGTTTTTGCTCCTTCATGGTGTTCAGCAGGCCAAGCCAGACCGTGGGCACGCCCGCCGACATGGTCACGCCCTCCTGCTCGAACAGCGTATGCAGGCTCTTGCCGTCCAGGTGCTGGGCCGGAAACACGAGCTTGGCGCCGGCGAGCGCGCAGGAATACGGCAGGCCCCAGGCGTTGACGTGGAACATCGGCACCACGGGCAGGATCACGTCGCGCGCCGACAGGTTGAGCGCATCGGGCAGCGCCGCGGCGTAGGCATGCAGCATCGTAGAGCGATGGCTGTAGAGCGCGCCCTTGGGATTGCCGGTGGTGCCCGAGGTGTAGCACAGGCACGCGGCGGTGCGCTCATCGAAGCTCGGCCACTCGAAGCTGTCGTCCTGCGCCTCGATGAGCTCCTCGTAGCACTGCAGGTTCGGGATGTCCGCCTTCGGCATGGTCGCGCGGCCGGTCATCGCCACGTAGGCCTTCACCGTCTTCAGCTGCGGCGCGAGTTTCTCCACCAGCGGCGCGAGGTTGACGTCGAAGAACAGCACGCGGTCCTCGGCGTGCCCGGCGATGTAGGCGATCTGCTCGGGAAACAGGCGCGGGTTGATGGTGTGGATCACGCCGCCCGAGCCCGCGGTCGCGTAGTAGATCTCGAAGTGCCGGTGGCTGTTCCAGGCGAGCGTGGCGACGCGGTCGTGCTGCCCGACCCCCAGGGCGGCAAGCGCCTTGGCCAGGCGCTTCGCGCGCCGGTGCGCCTCGCGGTAGCTGTACCTGTGCACGGCGCTAGCGCCGTCCTTTATTCCGCCGCCCTCGACCGTCAGGGTGACGATCTCGGTGTCGCCGTGGTGGCGGTCCGCGTGCCTGATCAGGTCGCTGATCAGCAGCGGCTGGTCCATCATCAAGCCGAGCATGGCATTCCTCCGAAATAGCCTCTCACGATGCGGTCGAACGACGTTACCGTGGGGGGGCGTCATTGGCAAGCTTCCCCTGACCGCCGCGCCTTGACCGCCCATCGTGCCGCCGATACCATTTTTGCCCTCAACTGGGAGGAGGAAGAATCATGATTCGTTCCATCGCTCGTAGCGCCGCCGGCTTCGCAACTGCGGCGGCCGCCGCGGCAACCGTGTCGTTCGCGGCTTACGCGCAGACCATCAAGGTCGCCTACATCGACCCGCTCTCCGGACCCTTCGCGAACGTCGGCGAGCAGGGCCTGGCGGAGTTCCGCTTCGCCACCGACCGCATCAACAAGAGCGGCGTGCTCGGCAAGTTCAAGCTCGAGGTGGTGCCTTTCGACAACAAGGTGAGCCCGCAGGAATCGCTCAACCAGCTCAAGCGCGTCATCGACCAGGACATCCGCTACATCACCCAGGGCAACAGCTCGGCGGTGGCCGGCGCGCTGCTCGAGGCGGTCAACCGCCACAACGAGCGCAACCCGGGCAAGGAAATCCTCTACCTGAACTACGCCGCGGTGGATCCCGCCTACACCAACGAGAAGTGCTCCTTCTGGCACTTCCGCTTCGACGCCAACAGCGACATGAAGATGGAGTCGCTCACCACCTGGATGACCGGCCAGAAGAACATCAAGAAGGTCTACTTGCTCAACCAGGACTATTCCTTCGGCCACGCGGTGAAGAAGGCCGCGCGCGAGATGCTGGCGCGCAAGCGCCCCGACATCCAGGTCGTCGGTGACGACCTGCACCCGCTCGGCAAGGTGAGCGACTTCGCGCCCTACGTGGCGAAGATCAAGGCTTCCGGCGCGGACAGCGTGATCACCGGCAACTGGGGCAACGACATGTCGCTGCTGGTCAAGGCCGGGCGCGACGCGGGCCTCGACGTCCAATGGCTGACCTACTACGCGGGCGGCCTGGGCACGCCGACCGCGATGGGCGAAGCGGCGGCAGGCAAAGTGCGGATCATCGCCGAATACCACTCCAATGTGGCCAACAACAAGGCCGCGAAGTGGGACGCCGACTATCGCAAGCAGGCGCCGAAAGGCAATCCGGACTTCTACTTCCTGCGCGGCAAGATCATGTGGGACATGTTCTCAAAGGCGATCGTCCAGGCGAAGTCGGCCGACGCGAAGGCCGTGGCGCTCGCGCTGGAGGGCATGAAGTACGACGCCGAGCTGGGCGAAGTCGAAATGCGCAAGTCCGACCACCAGCTGATCCAGCCGCTGTACGTGATGACGCTCGTCAAGTCGACGGCCAAGGGCGGACCCAAGGAAGCCAAGATCGACATGGAGAACAGCGGCCTTGCGCCGATCACCGAGGCGCGTCTGGAAGGCTATACCTCGACGACGCCGACCTCCTGCGTGATGAAGCGCCCCTAAGGGCAAGGGCAATCCAGACGGGGAGCCCTCGCGGGTTCCCCGTTTTCGTTTCCTGCCATGGAGTTCTTCCTCGTCCAGACCCTGAACGGCATCAGCTACGGGCTGCTGCTGTTCATGCTGTCCTCGGGCCTCACGCTGGTGTTTTCGCTGATGGGCGTGCTGAACTTCGCGCACGCGAGCTTCTACATGCTGGGCGCCTACCTCGCGTTCCAGATCAGTTCGAAAATCGGCTTCTGGCCGGCCCTGGTCGCAGCACCGGTGCTGGTCGGCGCCATCGGCATGCTGGTCGAGCGCTGGGGGCTGCGCCAGGTGCACAAGCACGGCCACGTGGCCGAGCTGCTGTTCACCTTCGGCCTCGCCTACCTCATCGAGGAGGCGGTGCACCTGGTCTGGGGCCGCTCGGCGGTGGATTACCGCGTGCCCGCGGAGCTGGACGGGCCGTTGTTCCAGATCATGGGCTCGCAATACCCGATCTACCGCGGCTTCATGATGCTGGTGTCGGTGGCGATGCTGGTGACGATCTGGCTCGCGCTCACTCGCACGCGCATCGGCCTGGTGATCCAGGCGGCGCTCAGCCATCCGCAGACCGTAGAAGCGCTCGGCCACAACGTGCCGCGCGTATTCATGCTGGTGTTCGGCGGCGGCGCGGCGCTCGCGGGCCTGGCCGGCGTGATCGGCGGCAACGCCTTCGTCACCGAGCCCGGCATGGCAGCGGCCGTGGGCCCGATCATCTTCGTGATCGTGGTGGTGGGCGGCATGGGCTCGCTCGCGGGCGCCTTCATCGCCTCACTGCTGATCGGCTGCATGCAGACCTTCGCGGTCTCGCTCGACTGGTCGCTGGGCGGCATCAAGGTGGCGCAGGTGGCGCCGGTACTGCCTTACCTGCTGATGGTGCTGCTGCTGATCTTCCGGCCCAAGGGACTGATGGGAACGCGGGAGGGATGAGGCACGGATGACCTACCAGCCCATCAACCTGGGACGCTGGATCATCTGGGGCAGCGCCGCGCTGCTGTTCGCGGCCGCACCGCACATGTTCCCCGGCGGCTTCGCGCTCACCATGCTCACGCAGATGGGCACGCTGATCATCTTTGCGCTCAGCTACAACATGCTGCTCGGCCAGGGCGGCATGCTGTCCTTCGGCCACGCGGTGTACTCGGGCCTGGGCGCCTACGTCACGGTGCACGTGCTGAATCTCGTCGGCAAGGGCGTGCTGCAGATCCCGATCCCGCTGCTGCCGCTGGTGGGCGGCGCCGCGGGCCTGGTCTTCGGCGTGCTGTTCGGCTACGTCACCACCAAGCGCGCGGGCACCACCTTCGCGCTGATCTCGCTGGGCATAGGCGAAATGGTGTTCGCCTGCGTGCTCATGTACCCGGGCTTCTTCGGCGGCGAGGCCGGCATCTCGACCAACCGCTCGGCCGGCCAGTCCTTCCTAGGCCTGACCTTCGGCCCGGCGATTCAGGTCTATTACCTGGTCGCGCTGTGGTGCTTCCTCGCCATGGCGGCGATGTTCGCGCTCACGCAGACGCCGCTCGGGCGCATGGCCAACGCGGTGCGCGACAACCCGGAGCGCGCCGAATTCGTCGGCTACAACACCCAGCACATACGCTTCATGCAGCTGGTGCTGTCCTCGTTCTTCGCCGGCATCTCGGGCGCGCTGTCCTGCATCAACTTCGAGATCGTTTCCGCGGAGAATGTCTCGGCGATCCGCTCAGGCGGCGTGCTGCTCGCCACCTTCATCGGCGGCGTGCCCTTCTTCTTCGGGCCGATCATCGGCGCAGTGGTGTTCGTGTTCTTCATCGTCGCGCTGTCGGGCTTCACCAAGGCCTGGCTGCTGTACCTGGGCATGTTCTTCGTGCTGATGGTGATCTACGCGCCAGGCGGCATCGCCTCGCTGATCCTCATGCAGTTCCCGGTGATCCGCGCCGGGCGCTGGCGCGAGCTGGCGCTGCCCTACGCGCTCGCCGCGCTCGCCGCGCTGCTCACGCTCGCCGGACTCATCGGCATCGTCGAGATGGTCTACCGGCTCTCCGAGCAGGGCGCGAGCACCGTGCTGAACGTGCTGGGAATGTCCTTCGATGCGCGCAGCGCCCCGCCCTGGTTCGTGTTCGCCGCAGTGCTGGTGGCGGGCCTCGCGGCGCTGCGCTGGACTTCGCGGCGCGTGAGCGAGCGCTGGGGCGAAATCCAGCTCGCGCTGCAGGCCAAGGCGGCGGCATGACGAACAGGAACGCCGTCGAGCTGCAGGAGCTGCACAAGAGCTTCGGCACCACCAGGATCATCCAGGGCGTGTCGCTGGCGATCCGCGAGGGCGAGCGGCACGCCATCATCGGCCCGAACGGCGCCGGCAAGAGCACGCTGTTCAACCTGATCTCGGGCCGCTACGAGGTCTCCTCCGGGCACATCCTGCTGCACGGCGAGCCGATCACCAACCTGCGGCCCTTCGAGATCAACCGCAAGGGACTGTCGCGCAGCTTCCAGGTCACCAACATCTTCCACAACATGTCGGTGTACGAGAACGTGCGCTGCGGCGTGCTCTGGTCGGCGGGCTACCGCTACTCCTTCTGGCAGCGCATCGGCGGCCTGCAGGACGTGCGCCGGCGCGCCGAGGAAATCATGGAGCGCATCGGCCTGGCGCGCCGGCGCGACACGCTCGCCGGCACGCTCACCTACGCCGAGCAGCGCGCGCTCGAGATCGGCATCACCATCGCCGGCGGCGCGAGCGTGGTCCTGCTGGATGAGCCGACCGCCGGCATGAGCCGCACCGAGACCGCGCAGGTGGTCGAGCTCGTGCGCACCGTGACCGAGGGGCGCACGCTGGTGATGGTGGAGCACGACATGGGCGTGGTGTTCAACCTCGCCGACCGGATCAGCGTGCTGGTCTACGGCGAAGTGCTCGCCACCGGCACGCCCGAGGAGATCCGTTCCAACCCGGCGGTGCAGGAAGCCTACCTAGGGGGACTGCACAAGGACGAAGCAGCGCATGCGGATGGGTCTCATGCTTGAAGTCCGCGACCTGCATGCCTACTACGGCAAGAGCCACATCCTGCATGGCGTGCACCTCACGCTCGGCAAGGGCGAGATCGTCTCCATCCTCGGGCGCAACGGCGTCGGCCGCTCGACCACCATCCGCTCGATCATGGGCCTGGTGGATTGCACCGGCTCGGTGAAATTCAAGGGCGAAGAGCTGGTCGGCCTGAAGGCCTACCAGATCGCGCACAAAGGCCTGGGCTACGTGCCCGAGAACCGCGACATTTTCCCGACGCTGACGGTGCGCCAGAACCTGCTGCTCGGCCAGAAGGGCGCCAAGCCCGCGGCGCGCTGGAAGATGGAGGACATGTTCGAGCTGTTCCCGCGCCTCAAGGAACGCGCCGACAACGAGGCCGGCGTGCTCTCCGGGGGCGAGGCGCAGATGCTCACGCTATGCCGCACGCTGATGGGCGACCCGGAGCTGGTGATGATCGACGAGCCCACCGAGGGCCTGGCGCCGAAGATCGTCGAGCAGGTGGCGCTGCTGTTCGAGGAGATCCGCAAGCGCGGCGTGTCGATCCTGCTGGTGGAGCAGAAGCTGGCGATCGCGCTGGATATTTCCGAGCGCCTCTACGTGATGGGCCACGGCGCCATCGTCTTCGAGGGCAAGCCCCGGGACGTGCGCGAGAACGCGGCGATGCGGAAGGAGTGGCTGGAGGTCTGAAAAAACCTGGATCCCCGCTTGCGCGGGGATGACGGCGCCTAGGGCATCTGGATCTTGCCGCCGGGACCGCCCTGCCCCATCGGCGGCAGGCCGCCCTGCGGCACGACGATCGAGGACGCCTGCTGGCGGCGCAGCTCCTGGAGCTCCTTCACCGTGCGCTCGATCGCGGCCTTGGCGGCCGGGCCGAACATCTTGGCCGCCTCCTCCAGCGATTTCGCCTCGAGGATGAAATTGATCGGCAGCGCGCCCATCTGGCTCATTACCTGGGTTTCGCCGATGTAGAGGATCTCGCGGCCGGCGTCGCGCTTGCCCTCGCCGTCCACCGGCGTCATGCGCCGGATGGTGCCGACGCGCCGGTCGGTGAAGATCTCCTCGAGCCAGAGGTCCTTCGGGTTCATGTCCGGCTCGACCATGCGGTCGTCCTGTCGCGTTGCCATACGGCAATTCTACTATTTCAGGTTTTTCAGGTTCATCGCCACCATGCCCAGCTGCATGGTGATGGTGGCGAACTCCGGCTTTTCCTGGATCGAGGTCAGCGCACCGATGACGTTGGCGCCGAGTTCTGCTGAGGTAAAGCTTTCAACCCGCTCGAGACGCGCCACGATGTCGCCAAGCCCGGCCTCGGCGGCCGCAGTGCGCACCTGGATCAGCCGCTCGACGATTGCGGCGCGGTCAAGGTTGGTGGGGAAACGCAGGGTCTCGTTCTCGAATTCCTTTGTCATTTCGTCCGAACTGTACCCGGACTGGAGAAAGATGTCGGCGTAGTAAATGCCCGACTTTCACCATTCCTGACTGATTGTCCGACGAGCGGTGCTGATTCAGGGACGGACGCCGAAGCTGCTGCGCCCTGGCGTGCGCAGCGGCGCGGCGAGCTCGGCGAATTCGCACAGTATCAAACGCGTCCGGCGCGGATCGATGATCTCCTCGATGTCGTAGCGCTCGGCGCCGCGCATCGGCGAGGCGAACTTGCGGATGCGCGCCTCGATCTCGGCGCGCTTGGCGGCAGGATCGGGCGCCGCCTCGATCTCGGCTCGGTAGGCAGCTTCCAGTCCGCCGGCGATCGGCAGGGAGCCCCATTCGGCCGAAGGCCAGGCCACGCGCATGCCGTAGCGCGAGGAGTTCTGGTGCAGCGCGCCTGCGACGCCGAACACCTTGCGCACGATCACCGAAGCCCAGGGCATGCGCGACTGCAGGATTGCCGAGGCCGCGCGCATGCCGTAGCGGATGGTGCCCTCCTTCTCCGCCTCCGGTCCGATCAGGAAGCCGGGGCAATCCACGAGGTGCACCATCGGCAGGTGGAATACCTGCGCCAGGTCGACGAAGCGCGTGATCTTCTCGGCCGCGCGCGCGGTCCAGGCGCCGCCGTAGTGCATCGGGTCGCCCGCCATCACCGCGACCGGCCAGCCCGACAGGCGCGCGAAGCCCGTGATCATCGAACGGCCCCAGAGTTTGCCAATCTCGAAGAAGGAATCCTTGTCCACCACCGAGGCGATGATGCGGCGCATGTTGTAGACCTTGCGCGGATCGCGCGGCACCGCCTCGATAAGCCAGGGATCGGCACGCGCCGGGTCGTCCCTGTTTTCTTTTCTTTCCGGAAGATCATGAACGGAGTTGGGCAGGTAGGAGAGGAATTTGCGGGCTTTTTCGAACGCCTCGTCCTCGCTCGCCGCCTCGTCGTCGACCGCGCCGTTGCGCGTGTGGATGTGGCTGCCGCCCAGCTCGTTCTTCTCGAACTTGCCGTGCGTGAACGCGACCACCGGCGGTCCGGCGACGAACATCTGCGAGGTCTCCTTGACCATCACCGAGTAGTGGCTCGCGGCAACGCGCGCCGCGCCCAGGCCGGCCACCGAGCCGAGCGCCAGCGCCACCACCGGCACTTCGGCGAGGTTGTCGGTCCACCAGTCCCAGAGAAAAGCCTTCGGCATCGGCGAATGGCCCTGCAGCTCCAGGTTCTTCACCGAGCCGCCGCCACCCGTGCCGTCCACCAGCCGCACCAGCGGCAGGCGCAGGTCGCAGGCCATGCGCTCCACGGCGAGCAGCTTGTTCTTGATGCCGCCGTCGTTGGCGCCGCCGCGCACCGTGAAGTCGTCGCCGGTGACCGCCACCGGCCGGCCGCCGATGCGGCCGCGCCCATAGATAAGGTTCGCGGGAGTGAAATCGACGAGCTCGCCCGTCCCCGCTTCTTCTCCTTCACGGTATTTCGCCCAGCCCGCCAGGCCGCCGATCTCGTGGAAGGAATCCTTGTCGAGCAGCCGGTCGACGCGCTCGCGCACCGTGAGCTTGCCGCCGTCGTGCTGGCGCTTGACCTTCTCGGGGCCGCCCATCTGCTTGGCGAGCTGCTCGCGCCGGCGCAGCTCCTCGATCTCTTTTTCCCAGGACATGACCGCAGTTTAAGCGGAAACAAAGCGGCAACAAGCCGTGCCGCGGCGGAAACGCGCGCGATACCCGCCGGCTCCAGCATGGCGGCATGAAGACCCGCGGCGACGCTCGAGGCAATGCGATTACCGGCGCGACGCCGGACGCGCTAGCGCTCTACGAGCAGGCGGTTTCGGCCTTTCTCTGCCATCGCGGCGCGCCGCTCGAATCTGCGCGCGCAGCCGTGCGCGCGGCGCCCGCGTTCGTGGCCGCAAGGCAGCTCGAAGCCTGGCTGCTGCTCGTCAGCCGCGACCGGC
>Ga0247830_10001083_pt1 | contig 10918 bp, 8 predicted proteins | sample 12C_Control_Day5_FD_207766 | JGI IMG/M metagenome (GOLD analysis project Ga0247830, IMG submission 207766) | Soil microbial communities from agricultural site in Penn Yan, New York, United States - 12C_Control_Day5 | ecosystem: Environmental > Terrestrial > Soil > Agricultural land | place: USA...
TCGCTCGCTGGCGCTCACTGCGATGCTCACCCGACCTCCTCCTCCGTCCTCATGGTCGGATCCGGTCGGGCTCCGCTCCTCGCTCGCTGGCGCTCGCTGCGATGCTCACCCGACCTCCTCCTCCGTGCTCATTGCGGCCCGGGCTCGGAACCGGAACCGATCCCCGGTGCTGTCGACCTCGACGTCGACGAAGCCCGCCGCCCGCAGTCGGTCGGCCATCCCGGCCGGCGGGATCGGCACGAACACGTCCCCGCTGTGCAGCGCGCGCCGCTCCGGCGTGTCCTCGCCGTCCGTACCCAGCAGCAGCCCGCCGGGTCGCAGCACCCGCTCCAGCTCGGCGAGGGCGCTGTCCTGCAGCGCGGGATCGGGGATGTGGTGCAGCATCGTGAAGCACGCCGCGGCGGTGAACCGGTCGTCGGGAAGCGGCAGCGCCGTCGCGTCGGCGGTGACGACCTCGACGGGCCGCCCGGCCATCCGCTCCCGCAGCTCGGCGGCGAGCCGTTCGTCGATCTCGACGGCGGTGACGTGCGCCACCCGCTCCAACAGCAGGTCGGTGACCAGGCCCGGGCCGGCCCCGATCTCCAGCACGTCGTCGCCCAGCACTGTTACGTCAGAGTCCCCGAGCACCCACGGCAGCAGCTCGTCGCGCACCAACGCGGCCCACTGCGCGCTCGCGCACAGGCGCAGGTGCTCGTCGTTCACCCGGCCAGCCTACGAGCCCGTCCAGTCGGGCCTGCTCCCCGAGCCGAACGCCGCCACGGCGGCGGCGAAGTCGGCGCTGCCGTAGACGCGCTCGACGAGGTCGTCGCCGTCGGGCAACGCGGCGCGGCGCAGCCGCGCGGCGGCGCGCTTGGCCGCCCACATCGTCAGCGGCGCGTGCGCGACCAGCGTCTCGACGGTCTCGGCCAACGTGGCGTCGAGCGCCGCGGCGTCGGCGACGAGCTCGGCGACGAAGCCGGCGGCGTGCGCCTCGGCGCCGGTGAGCTGCCGTGCCCGCAGCAGCAGGTCGAGCGCGCGGGCGGGCCCGAGGTGCGCGGTGAGCAGGGCGAAGACGTCCATCGACAGGCAGTTGCCCAGTGTCCGCGCGATGGGCACGCCGAAACGCGCCGACTCCGTCGCCAGCCGCAGGTCGCAGGCCGCGGCCAGGGCGAGCCCGCCGCCAAGGCAGAAGCCCTCGACGGCCGCGACCGTGGGCACTGTGACGTCCTCCAGCCGGCGCACCACGCGGCTGATCCGCCGCTCGTAGGCCACCCCGGCCGCGCCGTCGAAGCCGGCGAACTGGGCGATGTCGGTCCCGGACACGAACGCCTTCCCGCCGGCGCCGCGTAGCACGAGGACGCGCACGTCGGCTTCGACATCGGCGGTCTCGCACGCCTCATGGAGGCCCTCGTACATCGCGAAGGTCAGTGCGTTGTGGGCCCGGGGCCGGTCGAAGGTGACCTGCAGGACGGGGCCGGCGCGCTCGACGACGAGACCTGCCGTCACGCCGGTTCCCCGGCTGCGCCGGCCGCGACCAGGGCGTCGATCTCGGCGTCGGGATACCCGACGGCGCGCAGCACGCCCCGCGTGTCCGCGCCGAGGACCGGTCCGGCGCCGGCGCGCCGCGGCGGGCAGCCGGACAGGCGCATCGGCGAGCCGAGCTGACGGACCGGTCCGAGCGCGGGGTGCTCGGCGTCCCAGAAGAAGCCGCGGCGGGTCAGGTGGTCGTCGGTGAACACCTGCCCGTAGTCGTTGATCGGGGCACAGGGCACACCGTGGGCCTCCAGCGCGGCCACCAGCTCCGCGCTGCCCCACCGCGCCGTGACCTCCTCGATGGCCGCGACGAGCTCCTCGCGGTGGGTGTGGCGTGCCGAGGAGTCGACGTAACGCCGGTCGTCGCGCAGGTGCGGCACGTCCAGCGCCGCGCACAGCCCGTCCCACGTCTTGGGTGTGATCGCGCCGACGGTCACCCACCCGTCCCGGCAGCGCACCGCCTGGTACGGGGCCTGGGTCTGGTGCGCGGACCCGAGCGGGCGGCCGACCGCGCCGGTGGCGAAGTACGCCCCGGCCTCCCAGACCGCGAGCGACACGCCCGCCTCCAGCAGCGAGACGTCGACGTACTGGCCGGCGCCGTCGGGGCCGCGCGCGTGCAGGGCCGCCGTCACGGCGAGCGCGGTGTAGAGGCCGCTGACCAGGTCGCAGATTGGAACGCCGATCTTGACCGGGTCGCCGTCCGCGGTGCCCGTGATGCTCATCAGCCCGGACCGGGCCTGCGCCATGATGTCCAGCCCGGGCAGCGGCGCGAGCGGCCCGTCCTGCCCGAATCCCGACGCCGACGCGTAGACCAGCCGGGGGTTTTTCGCCGACAGGTCCGCGTACCCGAGCCCGAGCCGGCGCAACGCACCGGGCCGGAGGTTCTCCACCAGCGCGTCGGCGCGGTCGACGAGCCGCAGGAAGGCCGTGCGGCCGCCGTCGGACTTCAGGTCCAGCGCCACCGACTCCTTGTTGCGGTTGAGCCGGACGAACGGCGAGCTGTGCCCGTCGAGGAACGGCCCGCTCGCCCGGGTCGGGTCGGGACCGCCCGGGCTCTCGACCTTGATCACCCGGGCGCCGAGGTCGGCGAGCTGCATGGTGGCGAACGGGGCCGCCATGAACACGCCGATCTCGATGACGGTGAACCCGGCGAGCGGCGCGGGGCTCACAGCCACCCGGGCACCACCAGCAGCAGCCAGGTGACCGGCGGCGCGAGCGCGACCATGGAGAAGCCCCAAGCCATGAGCCGGCGGTAGACGTAGTCGCGTTGCTCGTCCGGCGCGTTCGCGGTGACGAGCGCACCCGAGGTGGAGAACGGGCTGGAGTCCACGACCGACGACGAGATCGCCAGCGCCGTGATCATGCCGATCGCGCCGACCTCGCCTGCGAGCAGGAACGGCACGGCGAGCGGGATCAGCGCGCCGAGGATGCCGGTGGTCGAGGCGAACGCCGAGACCGCTGCCCCGATGTAGCAGATGATCAGTGCGGCGAGCAGCGGCATGCCGATCGAGGCCACCTGGTTGCCGAGGAAGTCGACGGTGCCGATCTCCTGCATGAGGTTGACGTAGGTGACGATGCCGCAGATCAGCAGCACCGTCGGCCACGCGACTTGGGCCACGGCACCCTTGTAGGCCTGCGGGGCGAGCAGCGAGAGCAGCACGGCCGCGGAGATCGCGAGCAGGCCGACGTCGAGCTGGAAGACCAGCGCGCCGACCGCGAGCGCGACGAGCACGACCAGCGTCAGCGAGCGGTGCAGGTTCAACGTGGTGACCTGTCCGTGCTCGCCCTCGGTGAAGCCGGCGCCGGTGGCGCCGCTGGTCCGGCCCGAGGCTCGAGCCGGTCCGTCCTTGGCAGCCCTGGCGGCACCAGGGCCGCTTCGGCCGCCGCCGGCCGCGGTCGCGGCCGCCTCGGGCTCGGGTTCGAGTTCGGCGACCCTGCCGAGCAGCTTGCGGCCGCCGAACAGGAAGAACACGACGACGTTGAGCAGCGTGTTGAAGATCAGGCTGCCCAGGAACAGGATGAGCGGGCTCCCGGGCAGGCCGCTGCCTGCCACCACCCCGTTGGTGATGACACCGAAGATGCTGATCGGGGAGAACCCGCCCGCGCTGGCTCCATTGATGATCGACAAACCCATGAGCACCGGGTTGATCCGGTGCCGGAGCGCGAAGCCCAACCCGATCGGCGCGATGATCGCGACCGCCGCGGGGACGACCGCGCCGAACGCGGTGAGGACGCCGGTGACCGCGAACATGATCCACGGAATGAGCGCGACCCGCCCTCGCACAGCATGGACGGCGACGTGGACCAGCCAGTCAACGGTGCCGTTGGCCCGCGCGATGGCGAACAGGAACGTGACGCCGACGAGGATCACGAACAGGCTGCCGGGGAAGCCGTCGAAGATCTGGTCGGCGATCTCGTCCGGAGTGCCCTCAAGCGCGAGGTAGCCGATGATCGTCGCCGCCATGAGGGACAGGGCGCCGAGGTTGATCGGCAGCAGGGTGGCGACGGCGAACGCCGCCACGAGGACCAGGATCGAGATGACTTCGTAGGACATGGCGCGTCCTCGCCGTGGTTGGGGCGGGTTTCCGTCGTGCCACTGGGGTAGTCAATCCGGAAGCGGCCAAAACACGCGGGAGGGTCTAAATGAGAACGACCGGTGGGCGGCATCATCTGCAGATCCCGGGACCGACCAACGTCCCCGACCGGGTCCTGCGCGCCATGGCCGCCCCGACGATCGACCACCGCGGGCCGGAGTTCGCCGCGCTCGTGCGCGATCTGCTGACCGCAATGCGCCCCGTCTTCGCCACGAGCGGGCCGGTCGTGGTCTACCCGTCCTCCGGGACCGGCGCCTGGGAGGCGGCGCTGGTCAACACGCTCCGTCCAGGGGACCGGGTCCTGATGAGCGAGACCGGGCACTTCTCGACGCTGTGGACCGAGCTGGCCGGGCGTCTCGGGCTCGACGTCGACGTCATCCCGGGCGACTGGCGCCACGGCGCCGACCCCGACGCCATCGCCGAGCGCCTCTCCGCCGACCGTCAGCACGCGATCCGCGCTGTGTGCGTAGTGCACAACGAGACCTCGACCGGGGTCACGAGCCGCGTCCCGGAGGTCCGCGCGGCGCTCGACGTCGCCGGCCATCCGGCGCTGCTGCTGGTCGACACGATCTCCTCGCTGGGCTCCATCGACTACCGCCACGACGAGTGGGGGGTCGACGTGACGATCGGGTGCTCGCAGAAGGGGCTGATGCTCCCGCCGGGCCTGGGCCTGAACGCCGTCAGCGCGAAAGCGCTCGAGGCCAAGCGGGCGGCCACGCTGCCCTGCGGCTACTGGAACTGGACGCCGATCCTCGAGGCGAACGAGCGCGGCTTCTACCCCTACACGCCCGCCACGAACCTGCTGTACGGGCTGCGCGAGGCCCTCGCGATGCTCGCGGAGGAGGGCCTGCCCGCGGTCTACGCCCGCCATCAGCGCCACGCCGCGGCCACCCGCGCCGCCGTCGTTGCGTGGGGGCTGGAGGTGCTGTGCGCCGACGAGCGGGAGCACTCCGGCTCGCTCACCGCCGTGCTGCTGCCCGACGGCCACCACGCCGACGCGGTCCGTGAGCTCATCCTGGAGCGGTTCGACCTGTCGCTCGGGACCGGGCTGGGCAAGCTCGCCGGGAAGGTGTTCCGGATCGGCCACTTGGGGCACTTCGACGACGTCAGCCTGGTCGGCGTGCTCGGCGGGGTGCAGCTCGGGCTGCAGCTCGCGGGCGTCCCCATCAAGTCCGGCGGCGTCGAGGCGGCGCTGGAGCACCTGCGGGACGTGTCGTGACACCCCCAATGACCGAGGCTGTGTCCCGACCTCGGGCTTCGCACGAACGGCACTTTCGGGCAAACCTATTGACCGAAAGTGCCGTTCGTTGGAACCACGCGGCGGCGACGAGCGCCAGCGAGGAGCTGTCGTGACCACAGTTGTGGAGGACCTCGCCGGCGCGCTCGCCCGGCGGCTCGACGGCGAGGTCGCGTTCGACGACTACACCCGCCACCTCTACTCCCGCGACGCGAGCATGTACGCGATCACCCCGCGCGGCGTCGTCGCACCGCGGCACGCCGACGACGTGGTCGCGGCCGTCGCGGTCGCGGCCGAGCACGGCGTGCCCGTCCTCGCCCGCGGCGCCGCGACCAGCCTGGCCGGGCAGACCGTCGGCGACGCGCTCGTCCTCGACCTCTCCCGGCACCTGGACCGGATCCTCGACCTCGACCCCGAGGCCCGCACGGCGCGGGTGCAGCCGGGCGTCGTGCAGGACCAGCTCAACCGCGCCGCGGCCGCGCACGGGCTGATGTTCGGCCCCGACACCTCCACCTCCAACCGCGCGACGCTCGGCGGGATGATCGGGAACAACTCCGCTGGCAGCGGCTCGGTGCGCTACGGGATGACGATCGACCACGTCCGGACGCTGGACGTCGTCCTCGCCGACGCCTCGCGCGCGACGTTCGGCCCGGTCGACGAGGCCGAGCGGGTCCGGCGGGCCGCCGCCGAGAGCCTGGAGGGGCGCCTGTACCGGGAGCTGCCGGCGCTCGTCGACAAGCACCGCGACGCCATCGCCACCGGCTTCCCCCGGTTCTGGCGCCGGGCCGGCGGGTACCGGCTGGACCGGCTCGCGGAAAACTTCGACCTCGCGACCTTCGTCGTCGGCTCCGAGGGCACCCTCATGATCGCCACCGAGGCGACCGTCGGGCTGGTCCCCAAGCCGCGGCACACCATGATCGCCGTCGGGCACTTCCGGTCGACGCAGGCCGCCATCGCCGCGACCGGGGACGCGCTCGCGTGCGACCCGGCGGCCGTCGAGCTGATGGACCGCACGATCCTCGACCTCTCCCGACAGAAGATCGAGTACGCGGCGCTGGGGTCGATCCTGCACGACGACCCCGACGCGCTGCTGTTCGTCTCGTTCACCGGCGACGACCCCGCCGAGCTCGCCGGCGCGCTGGACCGGCTCGCCGCGCTGTGGGAGCGGCACGGGCACGGCTATTTCACATTGCGGGCCGAGACCGCGGCCCAGCAGGGAGCGCTGCTCAAGGTCCGCAAGGCCGGGCTCGGACTGCTCATGGCCGCGAGCCAGGGCGCCAACCGGCCGCTCGCGTTCGTCGAGGACACCGCGGTGGACCCGGCCCGGCTGGCCGAGTACACCGAGCGGTTCGCCGCCGTGCTCGACCGCCACCGGATGCGCGCCGGTTTCTACGGGCACTGCTCGGTGGGCTGCCTGCACATCCGGCCGTTCGTGGACCTGACCCGGCCGGAGGGGGTGACCCGGATGCGGGCGGTCGCCGAGGAGATCCGCGACCTCGTCGCCGAGTTCGGCGGAGCGAACTCCTCAGAGCACGGCGACGGCCTGGCCCGCAGCGAGTTCAACCGCCAGCTCTTCGGCGACGAGCTCTACGAGGCGATGCGGCAGGTCAAGCGGATCTTCGACCCGGAGAATCGAATGAACCCGGGCAAGATCGTCGACTCACCGTCGATGACCGACCACCTGCGCGACCCCGCGCTTCCCCCCGCCCCGCCGCTGCGCACGGCGCTGGACTTCACGGTGATCAGCGGTGGCGGGTCCGGCATGCGCGGCGCGGCCGACCGCTGCATGAACATCGGCTTGTGCCGCAAGACCGACGCCGGCGTGATGTGCCCGTCGTACATGGCCACCCGCCGCGAGGAGGACGCGACCCGCGGGCGGGCGAACGCGCTGGTCAAGGCGCTCTCGGCGGCCGACCCGGCGGTCGCGCTCGCCGACGAGCGGCTGCACGAGGTGCTCGACCTGTGCCTGATGTGCAAGGCGTGCAAGAGCGAGTGCCCGCTCTCGGTCGACATGGCCACGCTCAAGGCGGAGACGCTGCACCAGGCCCACCAGGTGCGGGGCACGCCGCTGCGGTCGCGGGTCTTCGGCGGCATCCGGGCGCTCAACCGGGTCGGCGCCGCGACCGCGCCGCTGTCCAACCTGCCTGGCCGGGTGCCCGTGCTGCGCCGGCTGCTCGGCCGAGCCGTGGGGATCGCGCCGCAGCGGCCGCTTCCCGTGTTCGCCCGGCGCACGCTGCCGCGGTGGTACCGCGGCCGGTCCACGTCCGAGGAGCACCCGCTCGGCCCGCTGACGTTCCTCGCCGACTCGTTCACGAGCTTCACCGAGCCGGCCGTCGGGATCGCCGCCATCGAGCTGCTGGAACGGGCCGGGTGGGAGGTGCGTCTGGAGGATCGCGGTTGCTGCGGGCGGGCCGCGTTCTCTAAGGGCCTGCTCGACCAGGCGAAGCGGCAGGCGTCCGGGCTGCTCGACGTCCTCGCCGGCGGCCAGGGCCCGGTCGTCGGGGTGGAGCCGTCGTGTGTGCTGACCGTGCGCGACGAACATCGCGCGCTGCTCGGCGCGGATCCGCGGGTCGCCGAGGTCGCCGCCCGCGCCCGGCTGGTCGACGACCTGCTCGTCGAAGCCATCGACGGCGGCGCGCTCCGGCTGCGCCCGGGCGGCTGGCCGGCCGGGCAGCGGATCCTCTTCCACGGCCACTGCCACCAGAAGGCCGAGGTCGGCACGCGGTCGACGGTCGAGCTGCTGCGCCGCATCCCCGGCGCCGAGGTCGTCGAGCTCGACGCGGGGTGCTGCGGGATGGCCGGGTCGTTCGGGTTCGAGGCCGAGCACTACGAGGTCTCGATGGCCGTCGGGGAGGACCGGCTGTTCCCCGCGGTCCGCGCCGAGCCCGCGGCGACCATCGTCGCGGCGACCGGCGTGTCGTGCCGGCAGCAGATCGCGCACGGGACCGGGCGCCGAGCGCATCACCCCGTGGAGCTGATCAGGGCGGCGATCGCCGGCGCGAGCCCGCCGGTATGCCAGTAGACGACCGGGCCCGCGGACGTCGGCAGGCGGTCGACGGTGGCGGAGAAGGCCTGCGCGCCGTAGGTGCCGTCGAGCAGCAGGCCCTCGGCGTGCAGCGCGAACGCCGCCCGCTCGCGCTCACGGGCCGACGCCCTGCCGAAGCCGGCGCCGCGCGCGTCGAGCAGCTCCAGCCGGTCTTGTGTCGGGGCGACCGTGCCGAGCAGCGCCGCGCAGCCGCGCGTCAGCTCGTCGACGTGCGCGGCGATCGCGTCGGGCGGGCGGCTCACGGAGACCCCGAGGACGCGCGTGGGCACGTCCGCGGCGGCGAGCCCGACGAGCAGCCCGGCGCAGCTGCCGCCGGAGCCGACGCCGAGCACGACCAGGGCCGGGGGCTCGGCGCACTGGCCGAGCAGCTCGGCGGCAGCCGCGGCGAAGCCGACCGCCCCCAGCGGCGTCGAGCCGCCGCGCGGTACGCCGTAGGCGGGTCGGCCGGCGGCGGTGAGCTCGGCGGCCCGGGCGGCGACCAGGCCGTCGACGGCCGTGCGGTCTGCGGCGCCGGTGGGGAGCAGCCGGGCGCCTGCGGCCCGGGCGAGCGCCATGTTCGGGGCGCCCTCCGGGTCACCCGCGACGAGGAGCTCGCAGTCCAGCCCCGCGACGCGGGCGGCCAGCGCGGCGGCGGCGCAGAAGTTGGAGCTCGGCGCGCCGCCGGTGACGAGGACCTCGGCGCCCGCCGCGAGCGCCGCCCCGACCAGGTACTCCAGCGGGCGGGCCTTGTTGCCCGCCACCCCGAAGCCGATCAGGTCGTCGCGCTTGAGCAGCAAGGGCCCGCAGCCCAGCGCCCGTTCCAGGCGGTGCGCGCGGTGCAGCGGGGTGGGGAGCACACCGAGCGGGAAGGACGGAACGGCGCAGTTTGCCCCCCGGAAGGTGCCGACTCGCGCGGCGGAAACCGACGACTCGCGGGTCACGGGCGCCACCGCTCCGGCTCAGTCGCCCGGGCGGCCTCGGCGCGGGTGAGGACGGCGTCGACCATCGCGCCCGCGGCCGCGACGGCGTCGGCGGTGGCCCAGCCGCGCACCTCCTCGGCGGTGGCCAGGCCGCGGTCGACGAGGCCGGTGACGAGGTCGGCCCCGTCCTCGCGCAGCACCTCGTGCAGCGCCTGCTGCGCCCGGTGCTTGCCGACACGCGCCGAGAGCCCGGCCAGCACCCGCTCCGAGCCCAGCTCGGCGCCGACGTTGCGGGCCATCGCCTCCGGGTGCACCTCGAGCCCGCGCACGAGGCCCAGCGCGAGCCGCAGCGCCGCGCCGGCGAGCTGGCAGACCTCGGGAAGCGCCAGCCACTCCGCCTTCCACCCCCGCCCGTCGCGCTCGTGCGCCGCCACCATGCCCTCGACGAGCACCCCCGCAGCGGCCCGCGCGAGCCGGGCCAGCGTGTCGAGGTGCTCGGCCGCCTCGGGGTTGCGCTTGTGCGGCATCGTGATGCTCGAGACGGCCCCGGCCGGCGCCGGCTCGGCCAGCTCGCCGATCTCCGGGCGGGCCAGCTCGTACACCTCGGTGCCGATCCGGGCGAGGGTCCCGCACACCATCGCCAGCACGCCGCCGAACTCGGCGACGCGGTCGCGGGCGGTCAGCCAAGAGATCCCCGGGTCCGCGAGGCCCAGCTCGGCGGAGAACCGCGCCCGCAGCTCGGGACCGTCCGCACCGAAGAACGCGAGCGCGCCGACCGCGCCGCCGAGCTGGCCGACGCACCAGCGCTCCCGGCCGTCGCGCAGCCGCTCGACATGGCGGCGCACCTCGTCGGCCCACGACGCGACCTTGAACCCGAACGTGATCGGCGCCCCGGGCTGGCCGTGCGTGCGGCCGGCCATCACCGTGTCGCGGTGCTGCGCGGCGAGCCCGAGCAGCAGCGCCTCCAGCTCCCGCAGGTCCCGCCAGGCGATCGCGCCGACGCGGCTCATCACGAGGCCGAACCAGGTGTCGGACACGTCCTGTACCGTCGCGCCGACGTACACGTGCTCGCGGACGTCGGCGGGCAGCACCCGCAGCAGCCCGCGGATCAGCCCGAGCGTCGAGTGCGCCGTCGCCCGCGTCTGCTCCGCGACGTAGGCCAGGTCCAGGGCCTCGACCCGCGCGGCCTGCCCGATCGCCGCGGCCGCCTCCGCCGGCACGATCGACAGCGACGCCTGCGCGCGGGCCAGCGCCGCCAGCTCGTCGAGCCAGGTCTGCAGCATCGCGCGCTCGTCGAAGATCGCGTCGAGCTCGGCCGTGCCCCACAGGTGGGCGTAGAGCGTCGAGCTGCTCAGGCGGGTGCCCACGCCGGGTCCTCCTGGGCCACGAGCCGGCGCAGGGCCTCCCGGACCTGGTCCAACGACGACCCCCACGGCACCGACACCCAGCCCTCGCCCGACTCGACGTGCTCCTCCTGCAGGCAGCACTTGGTGAGCACCCCGCGCCCGGATATCCCTTTCTTAGGACAGAAGTCGACCGTCGGCGCGTCGCCGCCGTAGAAGTGCCGGTGGATCTGGCGGGACCGGGTGCAGCCGAGCAGCGTCCAGTCCGCGCGCTCCGGGTGGTCGTC
>Ga0247830_10001084_pt1 | contig 10915 bp, 17 predicted proteins | sample 12C_Control_Day5_FD_207766 | JGI IMG/M metagenome (GOLD analysis project Ga0247830, IMG submission 207766) | Soil microbial communities from agricultural site in Penn Yan, New York, United States - 12C_Control_Day5 | ecosystem: Environmental > Terrestrial > Soil > Agricultural land | place...
CCGCCGTTACCACCAGCGCATGCGCGACCTCGAGCTGGTGGTCAAGGATCAGCGCGCCCACATCGCCAACATGGAGGAGCAGCTGCTGGGCGAGATGGCACCGCGCTCGATCGGAGAACAGGAGGCGATGCTCTAATGCCTCCCGCCGCCCCGTTGCCGGTGCGATTCTGGAACAAGGTCGACCGTCGGCGGCAAGACCAGTGCTGGCCCTTCCTGGGGTACATCCGGGGCAATGGGTACGGATGGGTGAAGCTGCGGCCGACGGAGCACCCGCGTGGCTTGCGTGGCCCTACGTTCGCGCATCGTGTGGCGTACTACCTGGCTTTCGGATCGTGGCCCCCTGTGGTCATGCACCGCTGCGACAACACTGTCTGTTGCAACCCCGCCCACCTGCAGGCGGGGACGCAGCAAGACAACATCGCGGACATGGATGGCAAGGGACGCCGTGGTGCGTGGGGCAGCCGCAACGGAAGGAGGGCAGGATGACGCGCCGGTATGCCGTCAAAGAGGTGTTCCCGACGCTGCAGGGAGAGGGGACACATGCGGGCCGACCCGCTGTGTTCGTGCGCTTCGCTGGGTGCAATCTCTGGAGTGGGCGTACCGATGACCGATCGGGTCCGGCGTGTGCGCAATGGTGCGATACAGCGTTCGTGGGCACCGACGGCGAGAACGGTGGGCGCTACGATGCCGACGAGTTGACCACGCTGATCGACCAGCTGTGGCGATCGGGTGAGCGGCCGTTCGTGGTGCTGACCGGGGGCGAGCCCACGCTGCAGGTGGACGACGCGCTGCGCAACAGCCTGTGGGAGATCGACGCGGTGGTGGCGATCGAGACCAACGGCACCACCGACACCGACCTGAGCTGGCTGGACCACGTGTGCGTCAGCCCCAAGGGCGACACCAAGGTGTTGCGCGATCACGGCCAGGAGCTGAAGCTGATCCACGGCCAGCCCGAGGCCGGTGCCCAGCCGGAGGTCTGGGAGGCCCGCGCCGCCGCCGAGGAGATCGCGTTTGACCGGTACTACCTTCAGCCGATGGAGCCGCTGCAGCCGGGCACGATCACGCACGGCACGCAGTGGAGGGAGCGCACGCAAGCCACGATCGAGTACGTCAGGGCACACCCGTTCTGGCGGCTCAGCCTACAGGTTCACAAGCTGGTGAACCTGCCATGAAGGAGGGAGCAGACATGAGCACGGGGGTGACGCCACCGCTGTTTGACACGGCGCCGCTGGTGAAGCCGGGCACGCTGCCCGCGTACGGCGAGGCACCCGAGGGGATGGGTGTGCCGCCCGGCACCGACCGGCGCGCGGTGCTGCAGGCGTACGCCAACGCAGCCCCGGCACCGCTGACCGATCAGGAGGCGAGCGAGATCGCCGGGCTGGCCAAGCGCCCGGGTGCGCAGGGCTGGCCACGCAGCCACGAGCTGATCCGGCTCGGGTACATCGTGCAGGCGGGCAACCGCGAGAACCGGGGCGGGCGCATGGTGCGCGAGTGCGTGATCACCGAGGCGGGCAAGGCGGCGCTGACATGAAGCTGATCCACACGTTCCAGTTCGCCGCCGCGCACCAGCTGACGAAGGTGCCGGAGGACCACAAGTGCGGCCGCATGCACGGCCACACCTACACCGTGGAGCTGCACCTGGAGGGGCCGGTGGATCAAGAGGCCGGATGGGTGATCGACTTCAGCTTGGTGAAGGAAGCGTGGGCACCGCTGCACGAGCGGCTGGACCACCACACGCTGAACGACGTGGTGAGCAATCCCACCGCTGAGCGGCTGGCGGCGTGGGTCGCGATGGAGCTGACGACCGGCGTGCTGGACTTGAGCGGGTACCTGCGGGGCGTGACGGTGTGGGAGACGCCGTACGCTGCGGCGGTGTACGAGGTGCCAGCGCAGGTCACGGGGCAGGTGGGGCTGCTGTGAGCGCCGTGCCGCACGATCTGCTCAGCGACGTGGTGGCCGAGGATGCGATCGCCGACCTGCTGCTACGGCTGGGCGAGGACCCCGAGCGCGACGGCCTGCAGGACACGCCGGGCCGGGTGTGGCGTGCGCTGCGTGAGATGACCGACGGGTACGGGCGTGATCCTGCGGCGGTGTTGCAGGTCCAGTTCGACGTCGAGTACGATGAGATGGTGGTGTGCAGCGGGGTGCGGTTCGCCAGCCTGTGCGAGCACCACCTGCTGCCGTTCACCGGCACCGCCACGCTGGGGTATCTGCCCGGCGAGCGGGTGGTGGGGCTGAGCAAGCTGGCAAGGATCGTGGACGTGTTCGCGCACCGCCTGCAGGTGCAGGAGCGGCTCACGCAGCAGATCGCGCGCGCACTCGATGAGCAGCTGGTGCCGTTGGGCGTGGGTGTGGTGATCACCGCGCAGCACCAGTGCATGGGCGTACGCGGTGCCCACCAGCCGGGGGCGCACATGACCACCAGCGCGCTGGTGGGGGCGATGAAGGATCAGGCCGAGACCCGTGCTGAGTTCCTGGCGCTGGCGCGTGTGAACGGGGGCGGTGCATGAGCGACGTCGAGCTGGAGCTGGCGCCCGATCTGGAGGCGCAGGCCGAGGAGGAGCTGGAGTCGCCGCTGGCCGATCTGGACTTCACCTTCTTCCACGCCAACAGCCTGAGCTACTGGCTGCGCAACGTGCCGGGGAAGGTGAACTGGCTGGCCAGCGCCTGGTACTTGGAGCACACGAAGCAGACCAACCCGAAGCACCAGTATCCCGAATACCAGGCGCTGCCGAACGACGCCACGTACCGCAGCGGCGCACAGTGCGATGACGGAGCCTATGCGGGCATGGTGTTCTTGGACAGCGGGTTGCTCACTCCGATCGGTCGCGTGATCAAGGGCCACGGCACCACCGCCGAGGTTGATGCATGGCTGGCTGACCAGGGGCTGGTGCAGCGGTGGGCTTGGCGTTTACACGAGGCGGGTACGCCGCCCAGCGTGGCTGCCATGATCGACCACAACGCCGCGCCGAAGTTCCTGCAGGCGGTGGAGCGCACGTGGGAGGAGAGCTTGGACTGGACGCTGCGCAACGCCGAGGCGTGGGGTGAGCACGAGCTACCGCCCGGCTGGAAGCACGTCTACGTGGTGCAGGGCACCAACGTGGACCAGGCGGCGCAGTGCCTTGAGGCGTACGAGCTGCTGGGGGTGCTGGACGCAGTGCGCGCTGAGCAGGCGTGGCTGGCGATCGGCAGCATCGCCACCACGAAGCCGCCCGCCCTCTACACCCGCGTGGAGGCGGTACGCCGTGCCGTGGGGCCGGTGGGCCACATCCACGTGCTGGGCGTGGCGGCCCCGAAGTACCTGGAGCACATGGTGGCGCGAGGCTGGTGCCAGAGCAGCGACAGCGCCAGCGTGGCCCAGCAGGTGCGCGGCAACAACGGGCCGTACGCGGTGCCCAACATCCCCGGCAACGGGGTGAGCAGGCCGACCATGCTGCCGCGCCAGATGTACTTCTACTACGCCCAGTTCGCCGCCGCTGCCCGGTGGCACGATCACAACCTCGGCGTGGGGCTGCTGGAGCGGGCGGGCAAGCACACGGCCGGGGATGGCCCGGACCAGCTGGAGCTGATCGGAGCCGAGGGATGACGCGACACTTCAAGGTGCAGAACAGCTACGACCGCCCGGCGCTGGCGGTAGACCTGGATGGGGTGCTGGCGATCAGCGACCACGAGGGCGGGCTACGGGCACCACACGAGCCCATGCTGCAGCTGGTGAACCGCCTGCGTAGCCGGGGCTGGTACGTGATCGTCTGGTCCGCGCGTCCGGCCAGCCACCACCCGCTGGTGCAGGCGTGGCTGACGCGGTTCGGCATCGAGGTGGACCAGATCGCGCTGGGCACCAAGCCCGCGGCCGATCTGTTCATCGACGACAAGGGGTTGCTGCCGCCGCTGGACGCGTTGGAAGAGCATGCCGAGATGGTGTGGAACGACTACCGGCTGGAGGCCTGGACGATGGGTGCCAGCCAGGGGCCGCTGAGCCAGGAGATGGCACAGGTCAAAGAGAACCCGGAGGCGGCGGCACCGCAGGCCGATCCGAACTTCATGATCAGCCTGCCCGTGAGCGCGGGGGTGGACAGCACCACGTGCTGGCTGATGGCGCGCGAGGCCGGGCTGCCGCACCAGGCGGCGTACGTCAACACCGGCGCCGTGTACGCACAGCAAGAGATCGACGCGGTGGTGCGGATCGGCAGCATGTTCGGCGAGCAGGTGGACGTGATCATGCAGCCCACCACGTACCAGCGGTGGGACTACATCGACCGGGGCCGGAACGCGGTGATTGTGTGGGCGCTGGCGCAGCGCCTGCAGGCCGCCGGGCTGTGGGGCGAGGTGTGGCTGGGGGACGTGAGCGACTGGAGCGAGGAGCCGGTGCGCGGCGGCGACAAGTCACGCCGCTGGCTCAGCACCATGCAGCACCTGCTGGTGATCAACGGGATGGACGTGCGGCTGGTATCGCCGCTGGGCACGGTGCAGAAGGTGGACGCGGTGCGCTGGTGCCTGGCACACGGGTATGACGAGGTGTTGGCCATGACGCGCTCGTGCTATGAGACGGCGGCCGTGGCGTGCGGCCGGTGCTGGTGTTGCTTCCACCGCTGGCTGGCGTTTGAAGCCTGCGACGTTGGATCGCTGGCCGAGTGGCCCCACGGGTACGACTTCACGGAGCAGGCGGCCCGCACCCGGCGGTACGTGGAGCAGCTGAGTGATCGCCCCGAGTGGAGCGCCGGGCGCCTGGCGTACGTGTGGGACGTGCTGAACAGCGGCCGGGCGTTGCAGTATGCGGGGGTGGCGTAGTGGCCGCCAGGTGCGCGTGGAGCAACCGGTGCAAGAAGCGCCCCGAGGTGCGCGTGACCGACAGCGAGCGATACTGCAAGGGGCACGCCACCAAGACGGCCGACGCCCTGGTGGGCACCTACGTCAAGCACCGTGACGGCTGGCGCTGCCAGCTGGTGAGCTTTGACGGCAAGCCGTGCAGCGATCGCCAGGTCTACTGGTGCCACCTGATACCGAAGGGCAGGTACGGCAGCGTGCGGTGGATACCGGACAACGCGGTGGCCGGGTGCGCCGGGCACCACAAGGCGTTCGACGAGGCGTGGATCGAGAAGGCGCGATGGTGCGAGCGTTGGCTGGGCGACGTTGAGTGGCAAGCCCTGCAGGACCTGGCTGTGAGCAGCCACCGGCCCGATCCTGCCGATGTGATCCTGGAGTTCCGCCCGGTGGTGGCGGCGCTAGAGGAGCCGGACGATGAGCTGCCGATCATCGGGAGGAAGGCATGAGCGACTGGGCGGTGGCGGCACGCCGCGTGAACACCATCACGTGGGACGGCATCAGGTACCTGAACGCCATGCAGCTGGAGGCGCTGCTGCGCGACTACATCGAGACGATGGACGAGGACAGGATGGATGCCCGTGCGGCGGTCGGTGCGATCGCCGACGCGCTGGGCACCGTTGTGTCCGGTGAGGAGGAGACGTGAGCTTTGATGAGATAGGGGCGCTGCTCGACCAAGAGGAAGCGCTGTCGTTGGAACGGGCGCAGGACGTGGTGGCGCTGCGGGTGCAGGTTGCCGAGCTGCAGGCGCAGAAGGCAGACCTCGAGGCCAAGCTGGCCGCCTGCCTGGACGAGCCCGGCCCTACGCCGGGGCTGAGGCGGCTGGCGGGCTGGTGGGCGTCCGGAGCGATGGAGCAGGACGTTGCCGAGCTGGAGGCGATGTCGGATACGTCCCCGGCGATCGTGCGCACACGCGGTGGGGAGGGTGAGTTCGACGACCCGTGGCTCAAGCCCGACGCGCTGCGCATGGCGAACAAGGGGTACATCCCGAGTCTGCAGATACAGCCCAAGACGGGCAGCGGATCGCAGCGCCGGGGTGTGGGTGTGGAGCGCATCCTGACGGGCGCGTTCGACGCCACGATCCGCGCGGGCATGAACGAGTGGAAGCAGCTGCCCGCGGGCATGCGGTTCCCGTGCGAGATCGTCAGCGAGGCCAACATCCAGCAGGCGCCGGTGGAGGCACAGCCGTACCTGGCGGGCTACGACGCGGGCTCCAAGTCTTGCAAGCGCCAGATGACGGCCGACGAGTTCGCGGCGCTGCTGCGCTACTTGGACGAGATCGCGCGCAACGTGGGCGTGCGCGATCGCATGGTGACCTGCGTCTCGCTGGCGGGTAAGAAGTGGGGCAGCACGCAGGCGTCGGACCCGTGGTCGGGCGTGTCGATGCGCACCCGCCTGCAGCCGCTGGTGGACGACGGGGTGGTGGACATCATCGCGGTCGACGGCTACTGCGGCGGCAGGTTCTCCTCAAGCAACACGCCCGCGGTGATCGGCACCGGCGTGAAGAAGATCGCGAAGGATCTGGGCGTGCCGTGGGCCGTGATGGAGACCGGCGTCGTGGGCACCGCCGCGTTCAAGGCGAAGTGGTACCGCGACTGGCTGCCGCTGCTGGACGACAACTGCTACGCGTTCGTGCAGAACGTCACGCAGGAGCAGGGCAGCCCGGACCTCGACTTCCGGCCGTGGGTACCGACCGGCGCGATCGCCGGGTTCAACGATCTGATGGCCGGACTGGGGCAGCACCCATGATCCGCGCATGGCTGGGTCGCCAGCTCACGTGGGACGAGGACGACGGCCTGGAGCTGTTCGACCAGGAGGAGGCCCGGCTCGAACAGCAGGTGGCCGCGCTACGGTTCGGCGAACGGGAGTGGCGTAACCGCGCGCACGATCTTGAGCGCGACCTGGAGGCGGCGCGCGCTGATCACGCCAACCAGACGAAGGCATGGCACACGGTCAACCGGCAGCTGCTGGCCGAGCGAGACGCAGCACGAGAGGCGCTGGCCGACTGGACCGGTTCGTTCTGCCACTGCGGGGCAGGAGTACCGCCCGAGGGCGGGACGGGGTTCTGCTCCCAGCACTACCGTCGACCCTCGCGTGACGATCTCGTGGGACCGGTGAAGGACTACACCGACCAGGGCGGGGCTCCCGGCATGCTTACGTCGTCGCCCGAGGCGACCGAGGCGTATCGCCGCCAGCAGTCGGGACCGACGACGGCGTACGACCAGATGCCCGACCAAGGAGACCAGGGATGAGTTGTCTATGCGGAGGCGACGAAGCACGAGAAGCACGCGCCGAGCGAGACCGCTACCGAGAGGCGCTGGAAGCGATACGGGAGTTGAAGGGCCAGCGCGTGCCGCAGGTTGAGCTAGCGCATGCGCACGTCTACTACATCGTGGACGCCGCGCTCTCCGACCAAGGAGACCAGGGATGAGCCGGGAACGTGTTGCAAGCGTGCTCGCCGGTGTGCTGATAGCCCCCGTCATGGTGCCCGTCACCCTGCTCGGGTGGTTGCTACGGCAGATGCAAGGAGACCAGGAATGAAGACGATCCTCGCTGTCACGGCAGCGCTGATCGGCATGCTCATCACGGTGCCGGAGGCGTCTGCCCGATTCCAGGTGCGGTGCTTCTCGTCGCACGTCGCGACCGTCGACCCGATCGTGTCACCCGGTGAGACGTCGGCGCACCAGCACGAGTTCTTCGGCAACCGCTCGACGGACAAGGACTCCACGTACCGGTCGATGCGGCTGGGCTCGACGAACTGCTCGACGTCGGCGGACACGGCGGGGTACTGGACGCCGACCGTGCTGCGCCCGGGCGGCGGGCTGGTGCGCGGGAAGTCGCTGCTGATCTACTACCGCACGACAAGCCAGACGGTGGCGTTCCCTCGTAACCTGCGCGTCATCTCGGATGACTTCCGGGTTGGTCCGAACCCGCAGAACCTGATAATCCAGTTCCCCCAGTGCTGGGATGGAGTCCACCGGGACTCGCCGGATCACCGATCGCACATGACGTTCAAGCGAGGCGGCGGATGCCCGGCGTCTCACCCCGTCGAAGTGCCGTTCGTCACCGAGGTCTTCCGCTACCCGGTGAACGTGTCGGGGCTCACGCTCTCGTCAGGCCCGCTGTCAACGGGGCATGCCGACTTCTGGAACACCTGGGACCAGGCCCAGCTGGTCAGGCTCGTGGCGCGGTGCGCGGACATCGACTGCGGACGGATCGACGACAGGGAGGCAGCATGACGACGTTGAACCGAGCGGCACTGACCACTGCCCTCATCGGCCTCATCGTGGGGTTCGCGATCGGGCAGGCGCGTGCCGCCGAGGTGGTGGCGGCAGGCGACATCGCGACCAGCGGGCCGGGGGACACCAAGACATCCAACCTCGTGCTCGCGCTCAATCCCGACGCCGTGCTGACGCTCGGTGACAACGCCTACCAGTCGGGCACGGCCAGCCAGTTCGCGACGCTGTACGACCCAACGTGGGGGCGGTTCCTCGCCAAGACCTACCCGAGCCCGGGCAACCACGACTGGTACACCGCGGGAGCGTCGGGCTATGAAGGGTACTTCGGCGTGCAGGCGGCGCAGATACACTCGACCGTCGTGGGCGGCTGGCTGCTGGTCTCGATGGACTCAAGCAGGGAGCTACCCGCGCAGCGATCCGCCCTCGCGGCGCTGCTGGCCAACGACACGCACCAGTGCGAGCTGCTCTACTGGCATCACCCCCGCTACTCCAGCGGCGACCACGGCAACGACACGCGCATGGAGACGTGGTGGCAGGTCGCTGCAGCGGGCGGGGTGGACGTGATCCTGAACGGGCACGACCACAACTACGAACGGTTCAAGAAGAACCGCGGCATCCGAGAGTTCGTGGTGGGCACGGGGGGCGTGAACACACGGCCGTTCGGTGCGGTGCAGCCCGGCAGCCAGAGGCGCTTGACGGGCTCGGCGAACTGGGGGGTGCTCGACCTCGAGCTGACCCCCGGCGCGTTCACGTGGCAGTTCCGCGCGGCCACCGGAGGCATCGGTACGGTGCGCGACGCAGGGCAGGGCGCGTGCCATGTCTGACCCAGTGCTGGCGTTCGTGATCGGTGCCGCTGTGTACGTGGTGTTCACAGCCCTGCAGATGAGAAAGCCGCGCCGATGAGTGACAAGGTGCGACGCATGGCGCACGCCCGGTCACCCCGGGCGGTGCTGGAAGACCTGGCCGAGATTGAGCGCCTGGTGCGTGCGATCCGCGCGCGTTACACCCACGCCCACGACCTGGCGTACAGCCAGGGCACCGGTGCCCCGATCGGCGCGGGTGGCAGCCGCGGTGACATCAGGTACAGCAGGCCCACCGAGGCAGCCGCGCTCAGCGAGGGTAAGGATCGCGCGCGCGCTGAGGTTGCGCGCGCCGGGCGTGAGGTGCGGATGGTGGCCAAGCACATCGGCTACGCGCACAGCGCGGTGGTCAACGCTATGCCCGGCAGCGACCCGTACGAGCCCACGTGGAAGCCCAGCGCGACGGACGGTATCGCCACGCGTGCTGAGCGGATCGAGACACAGCGGAAGCAGCGTGAGCGCAGCAAGGCCGGTGAGATGTGATCGCCCGGGTACAGCGCACACGCAGCGGGCGGCAGGTGGCGTACGAGTGGCGGTGCCCGGTGTGCCACCAGCAGTCACGGGGCATCTGGTTCGACGCGCGATCGGCAGAACGATCAGCGAGGGCACACGATGCGGCCAAGCATGGGCGTACTATCCCCACGTGAGCGATCCGCACCCGTGCGCGAACCCGGCGTGTGGCAGAGCCGCCGAGGTAGGGCTGCTGTGCCGGGCGTGCTACCGCTTCAAGCGTCGCACCGGCGTGGTACGGCCGGAGCACGTGATCGTGGCCACGGGGTACCGCCAGCTGGTGCGGGAGCTGGAACAGCGCGCCTGGGGTGCGTGAATGCCACGCGTGGGATTTGTCGTGTTACCATCCGCCTAACGTGGGCGGGGTTGTCTAAGGGGGTTGACTCGTGCCCCGCGCGGCCCTGAAGGCGTGCAGCGTGCCTGGTTGCCCCCGTACCTGCAGGGCTGGTGCCCGGCGCTGCAGCGATCACCGCAAGGGCACCAGTGCCAAGGGCGCCAGCCCCACGCAGGGTGTGTACGACAGCCCGGTATGGAAGCGCCTACGGCGCCGGGTGCTGCAGGAGGAGCCGATCTGCCGCCTGTGCCACACCAACCCCAGCACCGTGGCGGATCACATCGTTGAGCTGCTCGATGGTGGTGCCCCGTACGACAGAGCGAACCTGCAGGGTTCCTGCCATCGTTGCAACGTGGCCAAGGGGCAGCGTGCCGCACAGCGAAGGAGGGCGCGTGACGCAGCTGGTGGAGCACCGATGGGAAGAGGTACGGGGCGTGCCCGCTGATCGCCCGCGTGGGCGCCCGGTGAAGACGTACCTGCCCGGCCGCATCTGCATCTGGGCAGAGTGCGAGGCGGTGCTGACCCGGTACAACCGCGGCCCCGCATGCTACGCCCACACCGAAGCGCGTCCGATCGTCCACGTCGCCCGACAGAAGGTCAACGCATGACCACCACGCTGGCCACACCCCAGGTGCTTGCCTCGTTGCGGGGTGTGACGTACGACCCGACCGATCTGACCCAGGTACTGGCGCTCGAGGCGGCCAGTGACGCCGCGCGCAGCTACTGCGGCCAGACCTTCGATCTGGTTGAGGGCGATGTGGTGCGCCTGGACGGCACGGGCACCGACGCCCTGCTGCTGCCACAGTTGCCGGTGACCGAGGTGGCCGCGGTGGCGACGCTCAGCCTGGTGACGGTGGACGGTGTGACGTCCGAGGTCGAGACCGCGCTCGAGACCACCGACTGGTATCCGCTGGGCGCTGCAGGCATCCTGTACCGCCGAGACGGCGCGTGCTGGCCCCTGGGCTACGCCAACGTGCAGGTGACGTACAGCCACGGCTACGTGCTGCCCGATCAGGAGGGCACGAACCTGCCCGCCGACCTGCAGCTGGTGGTGGCGCAGATGGCGGCACGTATCCACGCCAGCCCGGACGGGCGCAGCGCGGAGAGCGAGACGGTGGGCAGCTACAGCGTGACATACGGCGGGGGTGGCG
>Ga0247830_10001086_pt1 | contig 10907 bp, 9 predicted proteins | sample 12C_Control_Day5_FD_207766 | JGI IMG/M metagenome (GOLD analysis project Ga0247830, IMG submission 207766) | Soil microbial communities from agricultural site in Penn Yan, New York, United States - 12C_Control_Day5 | ecosystem: Environmental > Terrestrial > Soil > Agricultural land | place: USA...
CACGGTGCTCACCTTGTTTCCCGAGTTGTTTCCGGGCCCGCTCGCTGCATCGCTCTCGGGCGAAGCCCTCGAGCAAGGTGTGTGGGCCCTCGAAACCATCAACATCCGCGACTTTGGCATTGGCCGGCACCGGGCCGTGGATGATACGCCGGCCGGCGGCGGCGCCGGCATGGTCTTGCGCGCCGACGTGCTTGGGTCCGCCATCGACGCGGCGAGCATCCGCAATCCCGAGGCACCGCGGATCTATCTCTCGCCGCGCGGCGAGCTGTTGACCCAGGCGATCGTGCGCGAGCTTGCCGCCGCTCCCGGCGTGCTGTTGCTGGCCGGTCGCTTCGAGGGCATCGACGAGCGCGTCATCGCGGGCCGCGGTCTGCGCGAGATTTCGATCGGCGACTATGTGCTGGCTGGAGGCGAGGTCGCGGCATTGGTGCTGCTGGAGGCAATCGTGCGCCTGCTTCCCGGCGTCGTCGGCAGCACGTCGTCGCTCGAGGAGGAAAGCTTCGAGTCCGGGCTGCTCGAATATCCGCAGTATACGCGGCCGCGCGAATGGGAGGGCGCGAGCATCCCCGACGTGCTCCTCTCGGGCGACCACAAAAAGATCGCGGACTGGCGGCGCATCGAAGCCGAGCGTTTGACGCGCGAGCGTCGGCCGGATCTTTGGGGCGCGCACATCAAGAAAGGAAGCTGAGCAGCGCTCTGCGAATCCGTTAACAGCGCATAGCAGGCATATTCATACCTTGTTCATCTCGCCGGCGCGATCATTGACCATCGGGGCAATTCAGGGCCCCAGGCCGTAAGACCCGCCAGCACTCGCCACTCGACTGCCGCGCGAGGCACGGTCTGGTTCATGACCTGCGCCGGTACGTCCAAGACAGATATGGAGCTCATGATGACTCGCAAGCTGTTACTCTCTCTGGCGGGCGCTGCCGCCGGTGCGTGCATGCTCTACGGCACGGCGCAGGGCGCTCCCGCCAGCGGTTCCGCGCTCGACGCACTGAAGACGCTCGGCTCCGACCAGAGCACGGTCGAGAAGGCCCGCTGCTGGCGTCGTTGCTGGCGTCACCGCGGCCACTGGCACTGCCGCCGCTGGTGCCGTCGTCGCGGCTGGTAGTCGCCGACACCTACGAGCGACTGCAATACAAGCCGGCTTCGCGCCGTAGCTGCCGAGGCAGCCAGCGCGGGGCCGGTTTGCTTTTCGGGGAGGCGGCCATCGCTCAAGCGACCTTGAACAGGGCCGCATTCCATACCATTTCTACGGAACCGACGGGCGCCGCTGAAACGTGCGGCCGGTAGCGGACTCAATCGGATACATCTGACGGCGCGTGGGTCTCGAGGGCCAAGGCGTGCACCTTGCCCTTCAGCTCGGCGGCCAGTGTCTCGTTGACGAGGCGATGCCGCTGCAAGCGCGACTTGCCTGTGAAAGCATCGGACACGATCCGCACGCGAAAGTGGCTCTCGCCGGTCCCCGGCGAGCTGCGGTGGCCGGCATGCAGGTGCGATTCATTGACGACATCGAGACGCGTCGGCCGCAAGGCGCGCTCGAGCTTGTCGCGGATGGTCGCTTCGATGGACATTTGCGCACTCTTCACCAAGCGTATGGCAGGATGGCCGGGGTTATGGCCCAGGTACAACGGTCGAACCAATCGCGCAACGGCGACCTTGTGCGCGCCGCGGCTTGCGCACATACTCGGCGGACAATGAAGTTCGACTCGAAATATTTCGATTGCGTCCGCGTCAAGCCGGACCACGAGCAGGAGGTGCGCCGGGAGGCGCCGACCTGCCAGTGGAAGGGCTGTACCAACGCGGGCGCACACCGTGCCCCCAGGGGGCGCGGACGGGAGGGTGAGTATTACCTGCTCTGCCTGGAGCACATACGCCAGTTCAACGCCTCCTACAATTACTTCGCCGGCATGAGCAACGCCGACATCGAGGCCTACCAGAAGGACAGCATCACCGGCCATCGTCCCACCTGGAAGGCGGGCGCAAATTCCTGGGCCCACGGCACACGCAACGGCATGGGAGACATGCACGGATATGGGCGGCGCTTCTCCGACCCGCACGAGTTCTTTTCCTGGCGCTCGGCCAACCCGGGCGAGGCGCGACGGAGCCTCAAGCCTTTGGAGCTCAAGGCGCTCGAATCGCTCGATTTGACGGCGTCTGCGGACCGGGACGAGATCAAGGCGCGTTTCAAGCAGCTGGTCAAACGCCACCACCCCGACGCCAACGGTGGGGACAAAAGGTCCGAAGACAAGTTGCGCGAAATCATCCAAGCTTATAACTATCTGAAGCAGGCCGGGCTCGTCTGAAGCCAAGCGGCCAAGTTCAAGCGAGTAGTCACGACGGTGCGGGCAAGTGCCGAGCACCGGCCCAGCCATCCGGAACCCACGCGATATGCCAGCCCAAGCCCAAGCCGGGGTGCCCGGCCTGCCTGACATGAAGGTGTCGGTACGTCAGCTGTTCGGCATCGACACCGATCTCGAGGTGCCCGCCTATTCCAAGGCGGACGACCATGTGCCCGACATGGACAACGACTACGTGTTCAACAGGGACGTGACGCTCGCCATCCTCGCCGGCTTCAAGCACAACCGCCGCGTGATGATCCAGGGCTACCACGGCACGGGCAAGTCCACGCATGTGGAGCAGGTGGCGGCACGGCTCAACTGGCCGCTCATCCGCATCAACCTCGACAGCCACGTGAGCCGCATCGACCTCGTCGGCAAGGACGCGATCGTGCTCAAGGACGGTAAGCAGGTGACCGAGTTCCGCGAGGGCATCCTGCCCTACGCGCTGCAGACCAACACCGCGCTCTGCTTCGACGAGTACGACGCCGGCCGCCCCGACGTGATGTTCGTCATCCAGCGCGTGCTGGAGCAATCGGGCAAGCTCACCCTGCTCGACCAGTCCAAGGTGATCCGTCCGCACCCCGCATTCCGGCTGTTCTCCACCACCAACACCATCGGTCTCGGCGATACCTCGGGCCTCTATCACGGCACGCAGCAGATCAACCAGGGCCAGATGGATCGCTGGTCGATCGTGTCGACACTCAACTATCTGCCGCACGACGAGGAGACGCGTATCGTCCTCGCAAAGGCCAAGGGCTTCAACAAGAGCGATGCCAAGCGCAAGATCGTCTCCAACATGGTGCGCGTCGCCGACCTCACGCGCTCGGCCTTCATGAACGGCGACCTGTCGACGGTCATGAGCCCGCGCACGGTCCTCACCTGGGCCGAGAACGCCGAGATCTTCGGCGACCTCGGCTTTGCGTTCCGCGTCACGTTCGTCAACAAGTGCGACGAGCTGGAGCGCCCGCTGGTGGCCGAGTTCTATCAGCGATGCCTGGGCGAGGAACTGCCCGAGAGTGCGATCAACGTGGCGTTGAACTGATGCCGTGCGCCACCGGACGCCAGACCGGGCTGAGCTCGGCCGATGTTGCGAAAGTTTGTGATCGCACTCGTATCGATCGTGGCGGCGATAGCCGTAGCGATCGGGATTGCGCGGGCGACTCTGCCGGCATCGGGTTGCACGGTGTCGGAGGCCCAGATCGATAGGCTTGCGATGAACATGACCTACGACGCCGCAAGGTCGATGCTGGGTTGCGACGGTGTGCTGCTGTCGCAGGAGAAGCTGGGCGACGGCCTCTTGATCGAAACCTACGCATGGCGCGGCGACGCCTGGCCCTACAGCCGCTTCCGCGCCGAGTTCTACAACAAGACGCTGCAGGCGACACACAAGCTCTGGCTGGGTCTTTCCATCACCAGAAGCAGGACATAAGGACCGAGGATCCGGGCACCGATGGCTCAGGGCAAGCAGAAGGAATCCCCGGCGGAGCCCTTCAAGCGGGCACTGGGGCTGTGCGTGCGCGCGATCGCAGGCGATGAGGAAGTGCAGGTCAACTATGCGCCGGGCAAGCCGGAGATCGACGGCAAGCTGGTGCAGCTGCCGGAGCCCTCGCGCGTGCCCTCCAAGCGCGAGGTGGCCGTCGTGCGCGGCTGGGCCGACAGCCTGGCGCTGACGGCGGCCTGCCACGACGTCAGGCTGCACAACAGGCTCGCCCCAAAGGCCGGGCCGGCGCGGGCCGTGTTCGAGGCCGTCGAGCGTGCCCGTGTCGAGGCGCTGGGCGCAAACCGCATGCCGGGCATGGCCGCCAACCTCACCGCCCGGGTGGAAGACCAGTACGGGCACGGGCGCTATGCCGAGATCACCGAGCGCGCCGACGCACCGCTCGAGGACGCCCTCTCCCTCATCGTGCGCGAGCGGCTGACTGGCGCGGCGCCGCCCGAGACTGCCAAAGCCATGGTCGACCTCTGGCGGCCGTGGATCGAGGAGCGGGCCGGGCGCACGCTTTCCCGCATGGACAAGCTGTCGGAGGACCAGGAGACTTTTGGCCGCCAGCTGCGCGACCTCCTCAAGGTGCTCGACCTCTCCGAGGAGCTGTCCGAGGGCGAGAAGGAGGAGGGCGAGGACGACGAGCAGGACTCCGACGGCAGCGAGCAGAACGCCGAGGACTCCAGCGAAGGCCAGGACAGCCAGGAGGCCTCGAGCGAGGAGCAGCGCGGCGAGGGCGAGGAGGGCGAGACCACCGAGACCTCCCAGGACGCCGATGCGGACCAGTTCGATGCCGATGCCGACGGCGAGGAGATGGCCGATGCGCGCGAGCCGTGGCGGCCCAACTACAACGTTCTCGATAACCCCGAGGCCTTCGGCTACAAGGTTTTCAACAGGACGCACGACGAGGAGATCGACGCCGAGAGCCTGTCCACGCCCGACGAGCTGGAGCGCCTGCGGACCTTCCTCGACAAGGAGCTGCGCAACCTGCAGGGCGCGGTGGCGCGCCTCGCCAACCGGTTGCAGCGCAAGCTGCTCGCGCAGCAGAACCGCGCGTGGGACTTCGATCTCGAGGAGGGCACGCTCGACGTGGCGCGGCTCACCCGAATCATCATCGACCCGATGCACCCGCTCTCCTTCAAGCACGAGCGCGACACCGACTTCCGAGATACGATCGTGACGCTGCTGCTCGACAACTCGGGCAGCATGCGCGGGCGCCCGATCATGGTGGCCGCCTGCTGCGCGGACATCCTGGCGCGCACGCTGGAGCGCTGCGGCGTCAAGGTCGAGATCCTGGGCTTCACCACCCGTGCCTGGAAGGGCGGACAGGCGCGGGAGGCCTGGCTCGCCGCCGGCAAACCCGGCAATCCGGGCCGCCTCAACGATCTGCGCCACATCATCTACAAGCCGGCGGATGCGCCCTGGCGGCGCGCCAAGCGCTCGCTCGCCCTGATGATGCGCGAGGGCCTGCTCAAGGAGAACATCGACGGCGAGGCGCTGGCCTGGGCGCACAGACGCCTGCAGGGGCGGTCCGAGAAGCGGCGAATCCTGATGATGATCTCGGACGGCGCGCCGGTCGACGACTCGACGCTGTCGGTGAATACGGGCTGCTACCTGGAGCGGCATCTGCGGCAGGTGATCGAGGAGATCGAGACACGCTCCTCGGTCGAGCTGATCGCCATCGGCATCGGTCACGACGTGACGCGCTACTACCGCCGCGCCGTCACCATTACGGACCCCTCCGAGCTCGCCGGCGCCATGACCGACAAGCTCGTCGAGCTGTTCGAGGAGGACGCGCCGACGAAGCAGCCTCCGCGCGCGCCCAAGCCCTCGGCGCGCCGCAAACTGCAGTGAATATCCGCGCCTCGGCAGGCTCCGGTGCGTCCGGGGTGTCCAGCACGCGAGCGCATCCGTCATGACCGACCGGTTCCGGTCCCCTCTCGATCGACGGGCGCTGCTTGCCGGATTGCTCGTCGGCACGGGCGCGGCGATCAGCCCAGCGCTTGCTCGCGCCGAGGAGAAGATCCCGCCGCCGCCTTCACCGCTCGAGAGCGTGGAGATCACGGCTCGCCAGCTCACGCACTTCGAGCGCGGCAAGCCGGAGGCCAGGCGTTTCGGCCAGCTCGAATTCCGCGGCGGGCTGGTGCTGAGCTCGCCCTCCGAGCATTTCGGCGGCTGGTCGGGCCTCGTCATGGGAGTGGACGGCAAGAGCCTGCTCGCGGTTTCCGACGTGGGCAGCTGGATGACGGCCGAGGTCGTCTACGAGGGCAGGCGGCCGGCCGCTCTCAAGAACGCGCAGCTTGGGCCCCTGCTCGACAGGAACGGGCGGCCGCTCAAGAACAAGCGCGAGCAGGATGCTGAGTGCCTCACGCTGCTCGACGGCACGCTGCAGAACGGCACCGTGCTGATTGGCTTCGAGCGTCTGCACCGGATCGGCCGCTTCCCCGTGCGCAGGGGCGAGATCGGCGCTCCGGTCGGCTATCTCAAGCTGCCCGCCGACGCGCGGGCCATGCGCGACAACCAGGGGATCGAGGCCCTCGCCGTGCTGCAGGGGGGTCCGCGCAAGGGCGCGATCGTAGCGTTCGCGGAGCGCCTGACCCGCGGCAGCGGCTATCACACGGGCTGGATCTGGGGTGCCGGCGGCAGCGGCGAGGCGCAGAAATTCCAGCTCGAGGACATCGACGGCTTCAACATCACCGACGCGGCGAGCCTGGCGGACGGCAGCCTGGTCGTGCTCGAGCGCTACTTCCGCTGGACCGAGGGCGTGAAAGTGCGCCTGCGCCTCATTCCGGCCAGCGAGGTCGCGCCGGGCGGACGAACCGCCGGACGCACGCTGTTTCAGGGCGACTCCAGCTACGAGATCGACAACATGGAGGGGCTGGCAGTGCACAAGGCCGGCGCCGGCGAGACCGTGCTGTCGCTCATCTCCGACGACAACTTCAACGCCTTCCTGCAGCGCACCGTGTTCCTGCAGTTCACGCTGATCGAGGAAGCGCCGAAGAACGCGACGCGTCAGTGACCGCCCGCCCGCTTTCGTGCGGACATCACGCCGCCGCCTGCTCGGCCTGCGCCTTCTTCACCTCGCGCTTGAGCTTCTGGCAGCGCTCTGACAGCTCCTCGTCGCTTGCCTTCATCAGAAAGGCGTCGAGGCCGCCGCGACGCTCAACCGTCTTCAGCGCGTGGGCGCTGATGCGCAGGCGCACCTTGCGCTGCAAGGTATCGGATATCAGAGTGATGTTGCACAGGTTCGGCCGGAACGTGCGCTTGGTCTTGTTCTCGGCGTGACTGCGCAACTGGCCGGACATGGGCAGCTTGCCAGTCAACTCGCATCGCCGGGTCATGGGAACAGCTCCTTGTCGCCGGCCGCTCGGGAAAAAATGGGGCATATCGGCGGTCGCGGGTCGTTCTATACGAGCAGCGGAGCACGTCAAGCGCCTCGCCGGGGCAAAATCGCGTGCCAAAGCGGCGCGGACGTCATCGAATTCTTTACGCCTCGCCGCTAATCTGGCCGAGACACACAATTGACGCAAAACCGGCTAGCCTGGGGTACTGGGGTAACGCTGTTTTTGGCGTTGTGAGGGATTGAGGCCAGAGTCATGACGGTAAGGGCCGCGTCGGTCGCCGCAAGCGTTCGCTCCATCCTTGCCGGACTGTCCCTGTCGATTGCGGCCTCGGCCGGGGCATCGGGAACGGCAACCGCGGCCGAGAACTGGCCCGCCAACATGCGCGCCGTCTACGACATCAACTTCAACGGCTTCAACGTCGGCTCCTTCGAGTTCCATTCGCAGGCGGAGCGCCAGAGCTACACGCTGCTCGGCAACGCCAAGCTCTCCGTGCTGCTCGGCGCCTTCAGCTGGGATGCCGAGACCCGCAGCTTCGGGCTGCTCGTCAACCAGGCGCCCAAGCCCGCCTCCTTCACCTTCGACTACAAGAGCAGCCTGCGCAACGGCTCGACCAAGCTCGGCTTTGCCAATGGCGCCGTGACCGACATCTCGCACCTGCCGCCCGAGATGCCGAGACCCGACACCGTGCCCCTGCGCGAGCAGCACCTCAAAGGCGTCGTCGATCCTCTGAGCGCGATCATGATGCTGGCCCGCGGCTCGAGCGCCAATCCCTGCGACCGGCGCATCCCGATCTTCGACGGCAAGGAGCGCTTCGATCTCGTGTTCAGCTACAAGGGCGAGCGCAAGGTCGTCGAGCAGGCACCCAGCGGTCAGCCCAGTGTCGCCCACGTCTGCCGCGTGCGCTACATGCCGATCGCCGGCCACAAGGTCGACAACGAGACGAGCTACATGGCGGCCAGCAACGAGATCGAGATTGCATTGCGTCCCGTGCCGAGCGCCAACGTGCTCATTCCCTATCAGGTGAGCATTCCGACCATGGCGGGCTCGGCCACCATCGTCTCCAAGCGCGTCGAGATCGACTCGCCGGGCAAACCGCAGATCGCGCTGCTGCATTGACGGGGTGTCGGACCTTCAGCCGACGCTAGCATCACTGCCAGGCCGAGCCCGCAGCATATTGATGCATGGGCACGATGGTGAAGCATTTGGAGCTTCCAGATACCTCGGCAAAGCCTTCACATTTTCGCCTTGCCCCTTGATCTTGTCACACCACTCTGCAATGCCCTCAGGACAATCTGTCCTTGAGGACGCCTGCGAATGAGCCTCGATCTCGCCAGCCGCATCCGCAATGTCACGGCCGTGCTCGGGCCCACCAACACCGGCAAGACGCATCTTGCCATCGAGCGCATGCTGGGACACCAGAGCGGGCTGATCGGTCTGCCGCTGCGCCTGCTCGCGCGCGAGGTCTACGACAAGGTCGCCGCCCGCGCAGGGGTGGGCAACGTCGCGCTCATCACCGGCGAAGAGAAGATCAAGCCGGAGCGCCCCCGCTACTGGGTGTGTACGGTGGAAGCGATGCCGCGCGTCGCCGACGTCGATTTCCTCGCCATCGACGAGGTGCAGCTCGCCGCCGATCCCGAGCGCGGCCACGTCTTCACCGACCGCCTGCTGCACGTGCGGGGCCACCACGAGACGCTACTGCTCGGCGCGCAGACCATGCGCGAGGCCATCAGCGATCTCATCCCCGGCGCCAACTTCATTTCGCGCCCGCGCCTCTCGAAGCTCGCCTACGCGGGCGAGAAGAAGATCACGCGTCTGCCACCGCGCACGGCGCTGGTGGCCTTCTCCGCCTCCGAGGTCTACGCCGTCGCCGAGCTGATCCGCCGCCAGCGCGGCGGCGCCGCAGTCGTGCTGGGCGCGCTTTCTCCGCGCACGCGCAACGCCCAGGTGGCGCTCTATCAATCCGGCGACGTCGATTTCCTGGTCGCCACCGATGCCATCGGCATGGGCCTCAACCTCGATGTCGATCACGTGGCCTTCGCCGGCACGCGCAAGTTCGACGGCCAGATCCATCGCGAGCTGACCCCCGCCGAGCTCGCGCAGATCGCGGGACGCGCAGGCCGCCACATGAACGATGGAACGTTCGGCGTCACTGGCGCGGTCGAGCCATTCTCCTCCGACCTCATCGATCGGCTGGAGACGCACAATTTCGAGCCTGTCAAATCGCTGCAGTGGCGCAACCGCGATCTCGACTTCGCGACGCTCGAGCGACTGCGCGACAGCCTGCGCGAGGCGCCGCGCGAGAACCGGCTCTCCCGGGCCCGCATCGCCGACGACATGCTGGCCCTCGAGAACGTCAGTCACGACCGCGAGGTCACCGCGCTCGCCGCCTCCCGCATCGCCGTCAGCCGCCTCTGGGACGTTTGCCAGGTCCCCGACTACCGCAAGATCTCGAGCCAGAACCACGCCGAGCTGGTCGCCACGCTCTACAAGTTCCTGATGGGTCCGGAGGAGCGCATCCCCAATGACTGGTTCGCCCAGCAGGTGGCACTCGCCGACCGCACCGACGGCGACATCGACACGCTCGCAACCCGCATCGCCCACATCCGCACCTGGACCTTCGTAGCCAACCGCGTGGATTGGCTGGCCGACCACGGGCACTGGCAGGAACGCACCCGTGAGATCGAGGACAGCCTATCGGACGCCCTGCACGAGCGACTCACCCAGCGCTTCGTCGACCGGCGCACCAGCGCGCTGATGAAGGGGCTCAAGGAGAAGGACGAGCTCTACGCAGAGATCGCCGATGACGGCGCCGTGCACGTCGAGAAGCACTACGTCGGGCGCCTGCAGGGCTTCCGCTTCTACCCCGACGCGCAGGCCGAGGGCATCCACGGCAGGGCCGCACGTCATGCGGCCACCCACGTGCTGACCAAAGAGCTTGCCATGCGCGTGCGCCGCGTGGTGTCGGCCAAGAACGATGCTTTCAAGCTGACGCGCGCGGGCGCCGTGCTGTGGCGCGAGGAGGAGATCGCCCGGCTCGACGCGGGCGAGGACCCGTTGAAGCCCGTAGTCGTCATCCTGTCGGACGAGCACTTGGCTGCCCCCGACAAGGCCCGCGTGCAGGAGCGCCTCAACACCTGGATCGCCGAGCTCATCGGCGAGCGGCTGAAGGCGCTGGCCGAGGTCGACGCGGCCCAGGACATTGCCGGCCTGGCGCGCGGCATCGCCTTCCGGCTCAAGGAGAACCTGGGCGTCCTGCAGCGCGAGAGCGTGGCCGAGGAGATCCGCTCGCTCGATCAGCCGGCGCGTGCTCAGCTCAGAAAGTACGGAGTTCGCTTCGGCGCCTTCAATATCTACTTCCCGACCCTGCTGAAGCCCGCGTCGTCCGAGCTTGCAACCATCTTGTGGGCGCTCAAACGCGGGTCCGAGCATGGGATCGGCCTGGGCGCCATGCCTGAGCTGCCGCGGGCGGGGCTCACCTCGCTGGCCCTGCCTGCCGGCGGCGCGGCGCTCGATGCCTTCTATCGGGTCGCTGGTTTTCACGCCTGCGGGCCCCGCGCTGTACGCGTCGACATGCTGGAGCGCTTGGCGGACCTGATCCGTCCGCTGCTCACCTGGCGGGCGGACGCGGCGAACCCGAGCCTGCCGCCGAAGGGCGCTACCGGCGATGGGGGCTTCAAGGCAACTCCCGACATGATGTCGATTCTCGGCTGCTCCGCCGACGAGCTGGGACATGTGCTC
>Ga0247830_10001087_pt1 | contig 10906 bp, 9 predicted proteins | sample 12C_Control_Day5_FD_207766 | JGI IMG/M metagenome (GOLD analysis project Ga0247830, IMG submission 207766) | Soil microbial communities from agricultural site in Penn Yan, New York, United States - 12C_Control_Day5 | ecosystem: Environmental > Terrestrial > Soil > Agricultural land | place: USA...
ACTGCAACCCATTCGCGAAGGTTGCGGGCCAGCCGCTCCGACTCGGACGGTTGCAAGATATACGATCCAATCGCTCCAACAGCTACGGCAACCACCGCTGACCATACCGGAGCTGACTCGGAGGTCGTCGGCAACCACCTGAGTACAGGGTACGCAAGCGTACCCATTACTAAAATGGCCACAATATTTGCGATCACCTTCATTGCACATTTCCATTCGATACAAGTTGTCTCACTAGTTGATGAATGAGTTGAATCGATATCGAACAGGAATTGGTCTCATTTGTTTGATTTTATTAAATTTCTCTCTTCGTATTTCTGTGGTTCAAATAAATTTGAATTTTCTTGGCGGTCTTGGCGCGCTTGGCGGTTCGATTATTGCTTTGATTTTCTTGGCGCCTTGGCGTCTTGGCGGTTCATATACTCCTGTTGTTGAATTTCCTCTGCGTCCCCCGCGTCCCCTGCGTTGAGAGGTTCTACTTCGCAGCCATGCGCACCGCGCCGTCGAGGCGGATCACCTCGCCGTTAAGCATCACGTTGGTGATGATGTGCTCGACCAGCGCCGCGTATTCGTCCGGGCGGCCGAGCCGGGGCGGAAAAGGGATCTGGGACGCCAGCGACTGCTTCAGCTCGGGCGTGAACGCGTCAACCATTGGCGTCTCGAAGATGCCGGGCGCGATGGCCATGACGCGAATGCCGAAACGGGCCAGTTCACGCGCGGCCGGCAAGGTCATTCCTGCAACCCCCGCTTTCGACGCGCTGTAGGTGACCTGCCCAATCTGCCCGTCGAAGGCCGCGACCGAGGCGGTGTTGATGATGATGCCGCGCTCGCCCTCTGCGTCGGGCTTATTCGCTTCCATGGCCTGCGCCGCGAGGCGCAGCACGTTGAAGGTGCCGGTAAGATTGATCTCGATCCCGCGGCGGAAGGAATCCAGGCGATGCGGCCCGTTCCGCCCCAGCAGCCGCTCGGCCGGGGCGACCCCCGCGCAATTCACCACGCCGTGCAGGGCTCCGAACTTCTCGCGTGCCGCGGCGATGGCCTTCGCGACCTGCGCTTCGTCGGTAACGTCGGCCGCGACAAAGATTGCGTGTGCGCCGATCGCGGAAGCGGTCTTGCCCCCCAACTCCGCGCCAACGTCACAGATCGCGACATTGCCACCGGCACCCGCCAGCCTGCGCGCCGTGGCCGCGCCCAGCCCCGACGCCCCGCCGGTAATGAGGAAGGTGTGTCCGGCTACCTGCATACGCCGCTTTTTGCGAGGTGGCTGGTGGCTCGTGGCTGGTGGCTCGTCCAAGCAATCGTCACTCGTCACCCGTCACTGGTCACTGGTCACTGGTCACTGGGCTTTGATGCCCGCGTTGCGCGCCAGCTTCGCACTCACGGCCACCTGCTCTCGGACGTAAGCGGTGAACTCATCCGGCGAGGTGCTTGCGGAAAGCTCGACTCCGCGCTCGAGGAAGCTGTTGCGCAACGCGGGCACCGCCACCGCCTTCGCCACTTCGCCCTGCAGCCGTGCCAGCATCTCGCGCGGTGTGCCCGCCGGGGCCAGCAGTCCGTTGAAAGTGATCGCTTCGTAGCCCTTCACGCCGGCTTCGTCGACCGTCGGAACACCGGGGAAGAGGCTGGATGGAGTGCGGCTCGTGACCGCCAACGCGCGCAGCTTGCCGGCCCTGACGTACGGCGCCGATGTGCTCACCTGGTCGAACATCAGCATGACCTGTCCGGCGATGATGTCGATCAGCGCCTGGGCGTTGCCCTTGTACGGCACGTGCAGCAATTTGAGACCGGCTCTCTGGTTGAACAGTTCGGCGGCAAAGTGACCGGTGGATCCGTTGCCGGAAGAGCCGTAGGAAAGCTGGCCGGGCCGGGCCTTTGCCAGCGCGATGAGCTCCTTTACCGACTTCGCGGGAAGCGTGGGAGTCACCACGAGCACTTGCGCGACCTTGCAGGTCAGGCTCACGCCCGTGAAGTCCTTGATCGGATCATAGCCCGGCTTCGCAATGACGGCCGGCACGGAAGCAAAAGTATTCGCCATCGCCAGCAGCGTGTAGCCGTCGGGAGGCGACTTGGCGACGAGCTGCGTGCCCACAAGGCTGCTCGCGCCGGGGCGGTTCTCGACGATGACCTGCTGGCCGAGACCCTCGCCCAGACGCTGCGCGACGGCGCGCGCGACGATGTCCAGATTGCCGCCGGGGACCAGCGGCACGATGATGCGCACCGGCTTCGCGGGGTACGACTGGGCCAAGACACTGGCGGGCAGCAAAATCGCCAGAATTGCGGCAGTGAGTATGCACTTACTTTTCATCGTTTCCCCTATGAAAAGTGGCCGATCGGAAGAGATCAGCCCTTGTCCGCCCGCATTCTAGCGTAGGCCCCCGGCGCGGCCTCGATTACCTTCAATTTCCCCTTGCCGGGAACGCGCGCCGGCACCTTGTCACCGGCGTGCTGCGCGACCCATTTCGCCCAGTCCGGCCACCAGGATCCCGCCTGCTGGGTAGCGCCTTTCTGCCACTCTTCCGGCGTCGCGGGCAGCTTCGGATTGGTCCAGTAGGAATACTTGCCGCCCGCCGGTGGATTGACGATGCCCGCGATATGCCCGGACCCGCCGAGCACGAAGCGCACCGGGCTCTTGAAGCATTTGGCCCCGGCATAGGTCGAGCGCCACGGCGCAATGTGGTCCTCCACGGTGGAGACAAAATAGAGCGGGGTCTTTACGCGGGTAAGATCGATGGGCGTCCCGGCAAGCTCGATGCCGCCGGGCTGCGCCAGCAGGTTCTTCAGGTACATCGTGCGCAGGTAGAAGCTGTGCATCGCGGCCGGCATGCGCGTCGAGTCTGAATTCCAGTAGAGCAGGTCGAAGGGAAACGGGTCCCGGCCCAGCAGGTAGTTGCTGACGACGAACGACCAGATCAGGTCGTTCGAGCGCAGCATGTTGAAGGTGGTCGCCATCTCCGAGCCTTCGAGGTAGCCGCGCTCCTGCATGCGCTTTTCCAGCGCCGCGATCTGCTGCTCGTCGATGAACACCTCGAGCTCGCCGGCTTCCGAAAAATCGATCAGCGAGGCGAAGAAGGTTGCGGAGACAATGCGCTCGTCCTTTTTCGCCGCGAGGTAGCCCAGCGCGCAGGCGAGCAAGGTGCCACCCAGGCAATAGCCGATCACGTTCGCCTCGCGCTCGCCGGTCGCCTTCTCCATCGCGTCGAGCGCGTCCAGCACGCCTTCCGTCAGGTAATCGTCGAAGCGCTTGTGCGCGAGCTTCTTGTCCGGGTTGACCCAGGAGACGACGAACACGGTATGCCCCTGCCCCGTCGCCCATTTGACGAAGGAGTTGCTCTCGCGCAGGTCGAGGATGTAGTACTTGTTGATCCACGGCGGGATCACCAGCAGCGGCCGGCGGTGGACGGTTTCACCCGTCGGGGCGTACTGGATGAGCTGGATGAGGTCGTTCTGGAACACGACGCTGCCCGGCGTGGTGGCGATGTTCGCGCCCAGCTTGAACGCATTCTCGTCGGTCATGCGCAGCCGCAGCTGCCCGCCACCGCGGGAGAGATCTTCGAGCAGGTTATTCAAGCCCTTCACCAGGTTCTGGCCGCCGCTCGCCACGGTCTCGCGCATCACTTCGGGGTTGGTGAGCAGGAAATTGCTGGGCGAGAGCGCGTCGATGTACTGGCGGGTGTAGAAATCGACCTTGCGCGCGGTCTGCTCGTCGAGCCCCTCGACCTTGCCCAGGGTCCCGTGCAGGTGCCGCGCGGCGATCAGGTAGGACTGCCGGATGTAGTCATAGAGGAAGTTTTGCTGCCAGTCCTGGTGCTTGAACCGGCGGTCGCCCTGGGGGGCCTCGGCCACCGGCTGCACCTCCTGCCCCATCAGCTTCAGCATCGAGGTCTGCCACAGCGCCATGGAGTCCTGCCAGAACCTCATCTGGGCCTCGGCGAGCTTGAACGGGTCGGCCAGGAGCTGCCCCCAAGCCTGAAAAAAGGCCTGTGCAATGCCGAGCTCGTCGTTCAGGCCCGGCAGGCCGCCGTTTTTCCCTCGTTCCAGATATTGCGTAAGGAGACGACCACTCTTCAGGGCAATGTCGGCATACAGATTGGCGAGTTCTGCGGGGTCTGCCTGCTGCTGTGTCTCGGGCATCGATGACCTATTGACGTTTACGTAAACGGAGAGTAGGCTGATTTCATCAATAATACAGAGGTTTGCTGCGAAGCACAATGAGCAATACCTATACGATTTCCGAGTTGGCGAAGGAGTTCGGCGTGACGACCCGGACCATCCGGTTCTATGAAGACCAGGGGCTCGTCAGCCCGGCTCGCGAAGGGGCCAACCGGGTGTTCAGTAACCGCGATCGGGTGCGGCTGAAGCTCGCGCTGCGCGGCAAGCGGTTGGGCTTCTCTCTCGCCGAGATCCGCGAGCTATTCGAGCTCTACGACGTCTCGCGCGACGAGAAGAAGCAGCTCGCAGAATTCCTCGGGAAGCTGGATCGGCGCCGCGCGCATCTGGAGCAGCAGCGCGAGGACATCGAGGTGATGCTGAACGAGATCAGCTTCTTCGCCAACCAGTGCCGACGGCTGCTCAAAGACAAGCCCGCTGATGATGAAGCGAAATCGGCCGCGTGAGTGATTATTTTGCGCTGCATAACGTAGTTGACGTTAACGTAAATGTCATATAAAAATCCACAAAAATACAGGTGATTACAGTTCTTTTTAGCTGAAGGGCCATGTCCACGGGTCTCAACTTCGAGCTGGGTGAAACCGTCGATATCCTGCGCGAGACGGTCGCCAGCTTTGCTTCGCGCGAGATCGCCCCGCGCGCCGCGGAGATCGACCGCTCCAATGAATTTCCCCGCGACCTGTGGCCCAGGCTGGGCGAGCTCGGCCTGCTGGGCATCACGGTCGAAGAGGAATACGGCGGCTCGGCGCTGGGCTACCTCGCCCATATCGTCGCGATGGAAGAAGTCTCGCGCGCGTCAGCCTCGGTCGGACTCTCCTACGGCGCCCACTCCAATCTCTGCGTCAACCAGTTGCGCCGCAACGGCAGCGCCGCGCAGAAGCAGCGCTACCTGCCGAAGCTCATCTCGGGCGAGCACGTCGGCGCGCTGGCGATGAGCGAGACCGGCGCCGGCTCGGACGTCGTCGGCATGCGGCTCAAGGCCGACAAGCGCGGCGATTGCTACATGCTGAACGGCACCAAGATGTGGATCACCAACGGCCCGGACGCTGACGTGCTGGTGGTCTACGCCAAGACCGATCCGGCCGCGGGCGCGCGCGGCATCACCGCTTTCGTCATCGAAAAGCAATTCAAGGGATTCTCCACGGCGCAAAAACTCGACAAGCTCGGCATGCGCGGCTCCAACACCTGCGAGCTCGTGTTCAGCGATTGCGAAGTGCCGGCGGACAACGTACTGGGCGCGACCGGAAAAGGCGTCGAGGTGTTGATGAGCGGACTGGATTACGAACGCGCGGTGCTCGCGGCCGGTCCGCTCGGCATCATGCAGGCCTGCCTCGACACGGTGATTCCCTACCTGCATCAGCGCAAGCAGTTCGGCCAGCCGATCGGCGAGTTCCAGTTGATGCAAGGTAAGCTCGCCGACATGTACGTGACGTTGAACGCCTGCCGTGCCTACGTCTACGCGGTGGGCCGCGCCTGCGACCGCGGCACGGTGACGCGCAAGGACGCCGCGGGAGCGATCCTGTACGCGGCGGAGAAGGCGACGGAAATGGCGCTCGAGGCAATCCAGTGCCTCGGCGGCATGGGCTACATTAATGATTCACCGACCGGCCGCCTGCTGCGCGACGCCAAGCTCTACGAAATCGGGGCGGGCACGTCGGAGATTAGACGTTGGCTGATAGGGCGCGAGCTATTCGATGAGACACGCTGACCTTTCGGAAAGCCCGCCGCGATTTGGGCGAGGCTAACATGCGATGTGTGCATGTTAAGCCGCCTCAGGCGGCGGCCGAGACCAAATACCCAAGCGGGGACTTCGGAAATCAGGCGCTGGCTGATCGGCCGCGAGCTGTTCGACGAGACGAAATAGGCCACCGCGTGTCAAAAAGATTGAATCCCGAGGTCACTCGAAGAGCACGCCGGCACGGACCTGCGGCGGGAGGGCAAAGCGGCCCCAACGGGGCTTCGTTTTCCCCTATGAAGTGACCACTAACTAACGCTGAAAGCAAAGGAAAATATGGCAAAGTTGCACACCCCCCTCTGCGACCGGCTGGGCATCCGTTTGCCGATCATTCAGGCGCCGATGGCGAGCGCGGCCACGCCCCGGATGGCGGCCTCGGCCTGCAAGGCTGGCGCGCTCGGCTCGCTCGGCGCGGCGTATTCCCAGCCGGAAGCGATGCAGCGCGACGCAGAAGCGGTGCGGACGCTCACTGACCTGCCCTTCAATGTGAATCTCTTCGTCTCGCCGCAACCCGTGCCGGTGGGCAACGCAGCGCAGCAGGGAGCGCTGGACGCCGTCGCCGGCTACTTCCGTTCGCTCGGCCTGCCCGCACCGGAGCCGGTGCGGGCGCCGTACGCCCCGGACCTGGAAGCGCAGTTGCGCGCGATCGAGGAAATACGTCCCGCCGTATTCACCTGCCATCTCGGCGATCTTGCCCGGGAACGCGTGCGGCGCCTGCAGTCGCTGGGCACCAAAGTCGGTGGCAGCGCCAACTGCGTCGCGGAAGCAGAGCGGCTCGAGGCGCTCGGCGTGGATTTCATCATCGCGCAGGGCGCGGAGGCCGGCGGCCATCGCGGCAGCTACCTGCGCGATCCGTACGAATCGATGACCGGCACGCTGGCGCTTACGCGCATGATCGTGCGCAAGGTGAAGGTGCCCGTGGTCGCAGCCGGCGGCATCATGGATGGCGCCGGCATTGCCGCCGCGCTCGCGCTCGGCGCCCAAGCCGCCCAGCTTGGCACTGCCTTCCTGCCTTGCCCGGAAAGCGCGGCTTCCCAGGCACACAAGGACAGCCTGCTCGCCGCGCGCGACGACACCACCCTGATTACCGAGAAATTCTCCGGCAAGCCGGCGCGCGGGCTGGCCAACCGTTTCATGCGCGAGATGCGTGATGCGCCGCAGCTGCCGTTTCCGGCGCAGAACACCCTGGTCGCTCCGCTGCGGGCGGCTTCGGCAAAGGCCGGCAACCCGGATTTCGTGGCGATGTGGGCGGGGCAGGCGGCCGCGCTCTCCCGCGCCATGCCCGCCGCGGATCTCGTTGCCGCGCTCGAGGCCGAGACGCTCGAGGCGCTCGACCGCCTTGCCGCGCTGCGTGGGTAAAGAGTTGAAGACATAGCCGCCAAGACGCCATGACGCCAAGAACCTCTTCGAAAAGACAGCATGAAGATTGATCCGATCGTCATCGTCGGCTTGGCCCGCACGCCCATGGGAGGATTCATGGGCGATCTCAAGTCCCTGTCGGCGCCGGAGCTGGGCGCCGCGGCGATCCGCGCGGCGGTAGAGCGCAGCGGCGTGAAGCCCGGCGACGTGCAGGAAGTGATCATGGGCAACGTGCTCCCCGCGGGGCAGGGCCAGGCCCCCGCGCGCCAGGCGGCGCTCGGCGCCGGATTGCCGGATTCGACGGGCTGCACCACCGTCAACAAGGTCTGCGGCTCCGGCATGAAAGCGGCGATGCTGGCCCACGACATGCTGGCGCTCAATGTGAACGATGTGATGGTCGCTGGCGGGATGGAAAGCATGTCGAACGCGCCGTACCTGCTGCCCAAGGCGCGGGCGGGCCTGCGCCTGGGTCACGGCGAGGTGAAAGACCATATGTTTCTCGACGGCCTGGAAGACGCCTACGATCGCGGACGCCTGATGGGAACCTACGCCGAGGAATGCGCGGACAAGTACCGCTTCACCCGGGAGGCGCAGGACCGCTTCGCCATCACGTCGCTCAAGCGCGCCCAGGATGCGATCAGGAGCGGCGGATTCGAGCGCGAAGTGGTGTCGGTCGCGGTGGCGTCGGGCAGGATCGAGACGATGGTCAAGACAGACGAGCAGCCGCTGAAGGCGAACCCCGACAAGATTCCGCAACTGAAGCCCGCCTTCCGCAAGGACGGCACGGTTACTCCGGCCAACTCGAGCTCGATTTCGGATGGCGCGGCAGCGCTGGTGCTGATGCGGCTCTCGGAAGCGAAGAAGCGCGACATCGCGCCGCTGGCGCGGATCGCCGGCTACAGCACGCACTCGCAGGAGCCGCGCTGGTTCACCACCGCGCCGGTTGGCGCCGTCCGCAAGCTCTTCGAAAAAACCGGCTGGGACGCGAAGACCACCGATCTCTTCGAGATCAATGAAGCGTTCGCCGTCGTGGCGATGGCAGCGATGCACGATCTTGATCTGCCGCACGATAAAGTCAACGTGCACGGCGGCGCCTGCGCGCTGGGCCACCCGCTCGGCGCCTCCGGCGCGCGCATCATGGTGACGCTGCTCGCCGCGCTGGAGAAATACGGAAAAAAACGCGGCATTGCGGCGCTGTGCATCGGAGGGGGCGAGGCGACTGCCATCGCACTCGAGCGTTTCGCCTGATGAAGAAGCGTGACGCGATGAGGCGTGACACGATACTGCGTAACATGGCGAGGCGCGACAGGAGGGAGCACCACCGGTGAACGGACGTCGATCCGCCACCCGCCATCCGCGATCAGCGCTTTGGGAGAATTAAATGGCAAACCCGATCGACTTCTATTTCGATTTCTCCTCTCCTTATGGCTATTTCGCCAGCGAGAAGATCGAGGAACTCGCCGCGAAGCACGGACGCACCGTCACCTGGCGGCCGACCCTGCTCGGCGCGGCGTTCAAGATCACCGGCGGCCAGCCGCTGCCGACGATCCCGTTGAAGGGCAGCTACGCCGCGCACGACCTCGCGCGCAGCGCCCGCCTGTTCAAGGTGCCATTCAAGCTGCCGACGAAATTCCCCATCAGCACGACCGCGCCGGCGCGCGCCTTCTACTGGATCGGCGACCGGGATCCGGCGCTGGCGAAAAAAGTCGCGCAGGCGCTCTATCGCGCCTACTTTGCCGAAGACCGCGACATCTCCAATCCCGAGGTGACCGGCAACGTCGCCGCCAAGCTCGGCGTGGACAAGGCCGAGCTCACGCAGGCGCTGAACGACCCCGCGGTGAAGGAGCGGCTGAAGACCGAGGTGGACGCCGCCATCGAGCGCGGTGTGTTCGGCTCGCCCTACATCGTGGTGGACGGCGAGCCGTTCTGGGGCTCGGACCGGCTCGAGCAGATCGACAAATGGCTGCAGGCGCCGTGGTGACACAACATCAGCTACAAGCCATAAGCCGCAAGCTACAAGGCGAGGTGCGTTTGCTTGAAGCTTGTGACTTGAAGCTTGCAGCTCGATTGAGCGGACGCGAATGAAGCTGGAAGCCTGGAAAATCGACATCACGACGCTCGCGGTGGACGCCATCGTCAACGCGGCGAACACGACACTGCTAGGCGGCGGCGGGGTGGACGGCGCGATTCACCGCAAGGCCGGGCGCGAGCTGGTGGAGGAGTGCCGCACGCTCGGCGGGTGCCCCACCGGCCAGGCGAAGATCACGAAAGGCTACAAGCTGCCCGCGAAGCACGTCATCCACACGGTCGGGCCGGTATGGAGCGGCGGCAAACGCGGCGAGCCGGACTACCTCGCCTCGTGTTACCGCGAAAGCCTCAAGCTCGCGGCCGCGAACGGCGTAAAAACCATCGCGTTTCCCGCGATCAGTTGCGGAATCTATGGCTATCCGCTCGAACAAGCCGTCAAAGTCGCCGTGCGCGAATGCGCGAGCTTCACCACCGCGAATGCGCTGCCCGAGAAAGTCCTTTTCGCCTGCTTTGATGACGCCGCGCTGAAAACGTACGAGGCCGAGCTCGCGCGACTTTGACTCGAACAAGTAAAAACCCGTTAGCCACAGAGAACACAGAGAACGGCAAAGCAATACACAGCACTGCGACTAGAGTTCTTCTCTGTGAACTCTGTGTCCTCTGTGGCTGGTTTGTCGTTCTAGGACTTTAAGATGGCCGTTATCAAATCGAAACTGAAGACTTCCGGCGCCGAGTTCAAGTCCGCGGTGGAAGCAATGCGCGCGCAGGTCGGCGAGCTGAACGCCCGCCTCGCGCAGGCGCGCGAAGGTGGGGGCGAGTCCGCGAAGAAACGCCACCAGGGCCGCGGCAAGCTCCTGCCGCGCGAGCGCGTTGGCGCGCTGCTTGACCCTGGCGCTCCGTTCCTCGAGCTCTCGCCGCTCGCGGCAGGAGAGATGTACGGCGAGCCGGTGCCCGCCGCCGGCCTGATCACGGGCGTCGGCAGCGTCAGCGGGCGGACCTGCGTGGTGATCGCCAACGACGCCACGGTAAAAGGCGGCACCTACTATCCGCTCACCGTGAAGAAGCACCTGCGCGCGCAGGAGATCGCGCTGAAGAACCGGCTGCCTTGCGTGTACCTGGTGGATTCCGGCGGCGCGCACCTGCCGAGCCAGGACGAGGTCTTCCCCGACCGCGATCATTTCGGGCGCATATTTTACAACCAGGCCAACATGTCGGCGTCCGGCATCCCCCAGATCGCCGTCGTGATGGGATCGTGCACTGCGGGCGGCGCTTACGTGCCGGCGATGTCCGATGAGACCATCATCGTGAAAGACCAGGGCACGATCTTTCTCGCCGGCCCGCCGCTGGTGAAAGCCGCGACCGGCGAAGTGATCACTGCAGAGGAGCTGGGCGGGGCCGACGTGCACACCCGCATCTCCGGGGTGGCCGATCATCTCGCCAACGACGACCGCCACGCGCTCGAGCTCGCGCGCCGCGCGGTGGCAAACCTGGGCGGCGCGACACGCGTGGAGCGCGCGGTACGCGCGCCGCTCTACGATGCGCAGGAGCTCCACGGCGTGATCCCGCAGAGCGCACGCACGCCGTTCGACGTGCGCGAGATCATCGCGCGCGTGGTCG
>Ga0247830_10001090_pt1 | contig 10903 bp, 8 predicted proteins | sample 12C_Control_Day5_FD_207766 | JGI IMG/M metagenome (GOLD analysis project Ga0247830, IMG submission 207766) | Soil microbial communities from agricultural site in Penn Yan, New York, United States - 12C_Control_Day5 | ecosystem: Environmental > Terrestrial > Soil > Agricultural land | place: USA...
GGTGACGACCGTTGTTGCGGAGGCCGAGTCGCTTCCGTTCGAGGATCGCAGCTTCGACCTCGTATTCGGGCACGCGGTCCTGCACCACATCCCGGACCTCGCGCGCGCGTTCGGGGAGTTTCACCGCGTCCTGCGCCCCGGCGGCGCGGTCGCGTTCTGCGGCGAGCCCTCCCGCTACGGAAACCGGATCGCCGCGCTGCCGAAGCGGTTCGGGATGCTCGCGGCGCCGATCTGGAGACGGGCCATCGGCGCCGCGCCGGCCGCGGCGCCGCGGTCCACCAGCGACGACGACCACGAGCTCGAGTCGGAGGTCGACGTCCACTCGTTCGACCCTGCGGAGCTGAGCCTGATGCTCGGCGACTCGGGGCTCGCCGACGTCCGGGTGCGCGGCGAGGAGCTCCTCGCCAACGGCCACGGCTGGCTCATGCGCACGCTCGAGGCGAGCGCCGAGCCCGACCAGGTTCCATACGCGTGGCGCAGCTTCGCCTTCCGCAGCTATCTAGCTTTGCAGCGGCTCGACGCGCGGGTGCTGGAGCCCCGCCTGCCCCCGCAGCTCTTCTACAACCTCGTCCTCAGCGCCCGCCGCTAGGCGGCCGCGCCGTCCGCAGCCGGCTCGGGCTCGGCCGCGATCCGCTCGAGCGCCGCCAGCGACTCGTTCAGCCAGTGGCGGAAGTACAGCCTTCCGACGGTGACGTCGAACGCGCGGTTGGCGGCGCCGACCGGATCCATGCCGAACTCGACGTCGACGAACGTGCTTCCCTGGGCCTCGGTCAGGAGCCAGCGGGCATAGGTGCCGGTGTCCACGCACCGCATGTGGATCTCGTGCAGGTCGTCGACCCGCTCGACGCTCATCGTGGTCTCGATTCGGCCCGCGAGCGAGCGCGTCACCTGCGCGTAATTCGACCCCTCGTCGAAGCGCTCGCCGCGAACCTCGATCACCCGCGGCCACCAGTCGGGGTGATTGCGCGGGTCACCGACGAGGTCCCAGATCCTGCTTGGCGACGCCTTGATCAGCGCTTGGCTGCGACACGCGGACATTTGTTGTCCCGTCAGTCTCGCACGCGACTAGCCGAAGGTGAACGCGTAGCCGGAGATCCCACGCTCGAACGCGAGCTCGAGCTCGTGGCGCCCGGCGCGCGGTAGGTCGACGAGCCGGTAGAGGCGCTGGCCGCGGACGGTCACCCGGCCGGCTTCGACATCCTCGCCCGCGGCGGCCGCGGCGATCGGCGCGCCGTCGAGGCGCACGGTGAGTCGCCGCGGGCCGCCCTCAGAGCCGAGCACCAGGAACACCCGCCGCGCCTGGAAGCCGAGCGAGAGCGTCGCGTGCCGAAGTGCCGTCCCTGATTCGCGATCGACCCGCCACCTTCCGCCGTAGGCGAACTCGTTCAGGCCGAGCGACGCCGGGTCACCGTAGGCATGGGTCCCGGCGCGCGGGGCCTCGACCCAGCCGTGTGCGCGATCGGTGCCGAGATACGTCTCCGGTGTGCGCAGGCCGGCAGCGGCGCGCTCGGCTTTCGCGCGTGCCTCGCGGCCCAGGCGGGAGTCGCCGGCGTCGGCGAGCAGCGACCGGATCGCCGCCTCGGTCTCGTCGTAGCTGCCCTCGCCGAAGTGCACGAACCTGACCTGGCCATCGGCGTCGATCAGGTACTTGGCCGGCCAGTACTGGTTGCCGAACGCGTTCCAGGTGCCGAAGTCGTTGTCCTGCACCACCGGGTAGGCGATGCCGTTGCGCTCGATGGCCTCCGCGACGTTGTCGGCATCCCGCTCGAACGCGAACTCGGGGGCGTGCACGCCGACGATCACGAGGCCGTCGTCGCGGTACTCGGCGTCCCAAGCGGTGAGGTAGGAAAGCGTGCGGATGCAGTTGATGCAGGTGTAAGTCCAGAAGTCGATCAGCACCACCCGACCGGATGCGGTCAGGTCCGCGATCGAGAGCGGCTCGCCGCCGGTGTTAAACCACTGGCCGGGGGAGACGAAGTCCGGCGCCTCGCCGTAGGAGGGCAGCTCGGCGCCTGCGGCGGCCTCGTCAACCCCGCCCTCGGCGGCCCCATGCCCGCCGCGCACGGCGGCTAGGTCGTCCGCCACCGCTGCGCTGCCCTCGAGCTCGCCGCTCGGGTTGACGAGCACCGCCGGCAGATCGTCGGCGATCGCGTTCTGAAACTCGAGGTCGAGGTCGGCGGTCATCGCGAGGGCGACCAGGACCATCGCGGCGCCGGTCGCTGCCTGGACCCAGGCCCGGTAGGGCCGCAGGCGATCGACGAGCCGCCGGCCGCCGAGCATCAGCAGGTAGAGCACGGCGCCCGAGCCGACCGCGTAGGCGAGCGCGACCGCGAGCTTGCCCGCCGTGAAGTCCTGTGCCGCCGAGACGGTGATCACCCCGGCGAGGATCGGCCCGGCGCAGGGCGTGTACACGAACCCCAGGCTGGCGCCGAGCAACAGGCCGGAGCCGAAGCCCTCGCCCCGGGCTCGCGCCGGGCCCGGGGCCAGGCGGCTCCCCCACGCCTCGATGCGGTCGCCGAGGCCTGGAATCAGCAGCGTGATCCCGAAGCCGAACAGGGTGACGATGGCGAGCGTCCGCACGAGGCCGTCGGGGAGTCCGAGCGCCTCGATCACGTAGACGAGCGCGACCGTGGCGAAGGTAAAAGCAAGCACGAGCCCGGTGACCACGCCGAGCGGGCGGCGGCGCCCGCCGGTGACCCCGGCGCCGAGCACCGCGGGCAGCACCGGCAGCACGCACGGCGAGAGCGCCGTCGCCGCGCCGGCGACGAGCGCGAAGAGCATCAGCAGGACCACACCGAGAGGGTCTTCCGGCGAGGTTAAGCGTTTCTCAACGGCAGCCGCCCGGCGGGTAGCGTGCGCGGGCTCGGGGTAGCGCGCCGCGGCGGAGGTGCTCTCCCGCTGTAAGACGGGCCTACAATCCGCACATGGACGGCGATGCCGTCGAGCTTCCGATCTTCGAGCTTCCGCTCGTGCTGCTACCGGGCGAGCTTCTCCCGCTCCACATCTTCGAGGATCGCTACAAGCGGATGATCGCTCGCTGCCTCGAGGACGGCGAGCCGTTCGGGGTCGTCTTCCGCGACACGGACGGCGGGGCCCGTCGGGTCGGCTGCGAGGCTCGCGTGACCGAGGTGACCGAGCGATTCGCCGACGGGCGGCTCAACATCGTCGTCACCGGGGAGCGACCGTTCAAGGTCCTGGACCGCTTCGAGGCCTCGGAGTTCCCCTCCGGCGAGGTCGAGCCTGTCGAGACCATCGGCGACGACGCCGAAGAGGACGACACCGAGGCGGACGGGGCGACCTCCGCCCGCGAGGCTTTCGCCGACCTGGTCGAGCGGGTCGGCGGCGAGAAGCCGGACCGCGCCGCGCTCGATGCGCTGGACTCGTACGGCATCGCCTCCCGGGTCGAGCTGCCGCCGGACACCAAGCAGCGGCTGCTCGAGCTGCGCTCGGAGGGCGAGCGGATGACGATTCTCGCCAGAGCGCTCGGCACCCTCGTCGACACCGTCGAGCGCTCTCGTGAGATCGCCGAGCGCGCGCGGATGAACGGCAAGATCGTCGTCGGCGATCTGTAGACCAGGCGTCAGCCCGACTAGACCGCCGCCACGGCGCCGCCGCGGCGGGGGTCGCCGGCGCCGCGCAACCTGCCGCTGAGCGGGTCGCGGGCGACCGCGTGCACACCGCCGAAGAAGACGTTTCGGTCCGGCCAGCGGAAGACCTCGTAGCCGCGCCGCTCGAGCCGCCCGAGCGCCGCCTCGTCGATCCCGGGCTCCGACTGCACCGACCCGGCCTCGAAGTGCACCCGGGGGGCGATCACCGCGGCCGAGATGTCGAGCCCGTCGTCGACGAGGCGGACGATCGTCTGCAGGATCGCCGAGCGGATCCGGTTCGAGCCACCGCTCCCCAGACCGACCTCGAGCTCGCCCCCGCGCAGCACAACGGTCGGCGACATCATCGACGGCATCCGCCTGCCCTTGATGTGGCGGTGGAACCCGTGCGGATTGAGGTCCTCCTCGCCGAGCATGTTGTTGACGTGGACGCCGGTCCCGGGGACGATCAGGCCCGAGCCGGTGCCGTTGGAGCAGGTGACGGTCGCGCATCGTCCGTCGCCGTCGACGGCGGTGATGTGCGTGGTGGAACCGAGCCGATCGGCGGCGGCCCGCAGCCGGTACGGCTCGAGGAACTCGTCGGCGAAGCCGGACTCGTAGAGCCCGTCGAGGAACTCCTCGGTTCGCGCCCGCTGGGCCGCCTCCATCGCCGCGACCAATTCCTCCGTGCTCGCAACCCCGCGGCGGTCGAGCAGCTCGAGGGCGTAGGCGATCAGGATGCCGCCGGACGACGGCGGCGGGTTGGTGAGCACCTCGCGGTCGCGAAACCGCGCCGGCACCGGCCGGCGCAGCAACGGCTCGTAGGCGTCGAGATCGGCGCGACCGAGGGTCCCGCCGCGCTCGATCACCCAGTCGGAGATCGCCGCCGCGACCTCGCCCCGGTAGAAGGGCTCCGATCCCTCGCTGCCCAGCCGCTCGAGCCCGTCGCCGAGATCCGGGTACACGAACCGGTCGCCCTCCCGCAGCAGGTCGCCGCCCGGCGCATAGATCGCGGCGCCTTCGGGGGTGTGTGTCAGGATCGGCTCCAGGATGGCGAGGAAGTAGGCCTGCTCCGAGTTGACAGCGTGGCCGTCGCGTGCGAGCCGCGCGGCGGGCGCCGCAAGCTCGGCGAGCGGCGCCGACCCGAAGCGCTCAAGCGCCGCCTCGAGGCCGGCCGGCGTGCCGGGCACGCCGCACGATGCGGCGCCGACGTGGAAGACCTGCGGCGACTCGGGCGTGAAGTAGACGGGGACGGGGACCAGGTCGGCGGCGCGCGGCGTGCCGTCGGCGCCCGGCACGGCGACGAAGAAGTCGAGCACGACGTTCTCATCGCCGGCGTGAACGAGCATGTAGCCGCCGGCGCCCAAACCCGTAAGCGGGCTCTCGGTGACGAAGGACGTCAACACCGCGGCCACGGCCGCGTCGACCGCGTTGCCGCCCTCGCGCAGGAACCGCGCACCCGCCTCCGCGGTCAACGGATGCCCTGCAGCGACCACGCCGCCCGAGCTCATGCGCTCCAGCCTAAGCGCGAGGGCGGCTGCTAGCGGCCGGGAACGTACTCGGGTACGTCGAGCTCGAGATCCCGCGGGCGCGACTCGAAGCTCTTCGCCGTGCCGGCGCGGCGCTCGGCCGGGCGACGGGACGAGGTATGTGCGGTGCCGGTCGGGCGCGGCTCGGCGGCGGTCGATCCGTCGGCGCGGCGGGCGCGCCCGTCGAAGCGGGTCGCGATCACCGTGATCCAGACCTCGTCGTCGACCGACTCGTCGATGTTGGCACCGAAGATGATGTTCGCCTCCGGGTGGGCGGCCTCCTGGACCACCTTCGCGGCCTCCGAGACCTCGAGCAGCGAGAGGTCGGAGCCGCCGGTGATCGACAGCAGGATCGAGCGGGCGCCGTCCACGGAGGTCTCCAGAAGTGGCGAGGAGACCGCGCTCTCGGCCGCGCGAACGGCACGATTGTCGCCCGAGCCCATGCCGATCCCGAGCAGCGCCTGCCCGGCGTCGCGCATCGTCGTGCGCACGTCGGCGAAGTCGAGGTTGATCATCCCGGGGAGGGTGATGAGCTCGGAGATCCCCTGCACGCCCTGGCGCAGGACGTCGTCGGCGACCTGGAACGCCTCCATCATCGTGGTGGTCTTCGCGAGGACGGTCAGCAGGCGCTCGTTCGGGACGACGATCAGCGTGTCCACCTCGCCGCTGAGCGCCTCGATCCCGTCGTTGGCCTGGGTGCTGCGCCGCGAGCCCTCGAACCGGAACGGCTTGGTGATGATGCCCACCGTGAGCGCACCGACGTCGCGAGCGAGCCGCGCGATCACCGGCGTCGCGCCGGTGCCCGTGCCCCCGCCGGCGCCGGCCGTGACGAAGACCATGTCCGATCCCTTGAGCAACCGCTTGATCTTGTCCTGCTCCTCGAACGCCGCCTTGTAACCGAGCGCCGGGTTCGACCCCGCGCCGAGGCCGCGCGCCATGCCGCTGCCGAGGTGGACCGTGACGTCGGCGGTCGACTGCTGCAGCGACTGAAGGTCGGTGTTGATGGCCATGAACTCGACCCCCGGGACACCGGCCTCGACCATCCGGTTGATCGCGTTGACCCCGGCGCCGCCGATGCCCACGACCCGGATCACCGGGGCGTGCGCCTGCGGCTCGCCGGCGTAGGAGACCGCGCCGCCGTACCGCGGCTCCTCGCGGCCGTACGCCGGCCCCTCGACGTCGAGGCTGTCGTCGGTGAACACGCGGCTGAGCCGCTCCTTGGCCCGAGGTGGCTCGTCCTCGAGGCGGTAGGCGCGCACCCGCTCGGGATCGGGCCCCGACGGGCCCTCGGACTCCTGGCTCTGGTCGAACGGCGCAGCCGCCTGCTCGGAAGCACGCGGCCCCGGCGGGGCCGGCTCGGGCGGCGGTGGTGGCGCCTGCCGGCGCATCACGCTCGTCTCCTCCTCGGGCGGCGGCTGCTCCGAGCGCCCCGGCGCCTCGGGCGGGTCGTCCGGCTCGACGGTCGAGCGGAAGAGGTCGGCGAGCGGGCCCTCGCGCATGCTGGCCCGCTTACGACGCGCCATTCGTCAGAACCTCCTGGGCCAGCGCCCGGTAGTAATCGGCGGCGTTGCCCTTCGGATCGTACTTCAGCACGCTCGCCCCGCGGACTGGCGCCTCGGCGAACTTGATCGCCTTGCGGATCCGCGACTTGAAGACCAGCTCCCCGAAGTTCTCCTCGAGGATCTCGACCGCCTCCTTGGCGTGCACGGTGCGCGAGTCGAGCATCGTCGGCAGGATGCCCTCGATCTCGACCCTCGGATTGAGGTTCTCACGGATCATCTCGAGCGTGTTCTGGAGCTGCAGGAGGCCCCGCATCGACAGGTACTCGCACTGGACCGGGACGATCACCTTGTCGGACGCGGTCAGCGCGTTGATCGTCAACAGCCCGAGGCTCGGCGGGGTGTCGATGCAGACGAAGTCGTAGTCGTCGGTTACGGCCGCCAGCGCCTTCTCGAGCGATCGCTCGCGCCCGATCTGCATCGACATCGCGATCTCCGCCCCCGCGAGGTCGATCGAGGCAACGGCGATGTCGATCTCGCGTTCCTGGATCACCTGACGGATCGGGATGTGGTGGACGAGGACGTCGAACATCGACTGCTCGACCTTGTCGGGATCGATCCCCTGGCTCATCGTCAGGTTCCCCTGCGGGTCGAGGTCGATGCAGAGCACGTCGTGGCCCGACTCGGCGAAGGCGACCGCCAGGTTGAGTGTGGTCGTCGTCTTTGCGACGCCGCCCTTCTGGTTGGCGAACGAGATGACCTGCGCGCGGCGCTCGGGCTCCTCCTCGGCGCTCACCGCCCCGGGGATTCCCGGGGCCCGGGTCGGCTTGATCGCCTGGCTGGCGGTGATCCGCAGCTCGTCGTCGGGCTGCGGCTCGGGGACCGCGGGCGGATTGGCCGGCGCTCGCTCCGGGGCGCGCTCGGGCGCCGGCTCCTTGGACGCCGGCTCATCGGGCGCCGCGGCCACGGGCTCCTCGGCCGGAAGCGGCGTCTCCGGAGCGTCCTCGGAGACCGCCTCCTGCGCGTTCGGCCGGGCCTCGACCGGTTCCTCGAGCGCCGGCTCCTCGAAGACGGGTTCGGGCGGCTCCGGAGGGCCGCCGCCGCTCCCCGGTCCCTCGTCGTTCACCGGGGCGGCCTCACGGGCCCCCCACCGATCGTCGTTTGACCGCGTTCCGCGGTTGAAAAGTCCCATACGTTCGCGACTATTCGCACGCGGTGGTGCCTTTCCTGCGTCTGCAACTTGAAATGATCGGGGCATCCGCGGCCTGCTCGACAAGCGGCTGGTGATCGTCACCGGCAAGGGGGGCGTGGGCAAGTCCACGGTGGCCCTCGCCCTCGCCCTGGCGGCCGCGCGCCGCGGCAAGCGGACGATCCTCTGCGAGGTCTCCGCCCAGGAGCACCTCTCGCGCGTCTTTCACCGCGCCGAGGTCGGCTTCCACGAGGTCGAGATGGCCGAGAACCTCTGGGCGATCTCGATCGACCCGGACGAGTCGCTGCGCGAGTACGTCCTGCTCCAGCTGAAGGTCAAGGCGATGCGCGACCTGCTGTTCAAGTCGCGGATCTTCACCTACCTCGCCGCGGCCACACCGGGGCTCAAGGAGCTCGTGACGATCGGCAAGATCTGGGAGCTCGCGCTCGAGGACCGCAAGGTAAAGCAGGGCCGCAACTACGACCTCGTGATCGTCGACGCGCCCGCGACCGGGCACGGCGTCGGGTTCCTCCAGACGCCGCGGACGTTCGCCAACGTCGCCCGCGTCGGGCCGATCCGCCAGCAGGCGGAGATCCTCGACAAGTTCATCCGCAACCGCAAGCGCACCGGGATGGCGGTCGTCACCCTGCCGGAGGAGATGCCGGTCAACGAGACCGCGAAGCTCGAGCGCGATCTGGCGTCCGAGGTCGGGGTGCAGGTGAGCCGGATCTTCTGCAACGGGCTCTACCCGGAGCGCTTCCCCGAGGAAGAGGCCGGCGCCCTGATCGAGCTCGCCGCCGAGCGCGAGGGGGCCGTCCGGGTGGCGTGTCGCGCGGCGGCCTCGGAGAGCCGCCGGGCGCGGGCGGAGCGCGAGCAGCTCGCGCGGCTGGAGGAGATCACCGAGGCCCCGGTGACGACGCTTCCGTTCCTGTTCGAGCCTGAGCTCGGGGTCGAGGAGATCGGCGTGCTGGCGGACGAGGTGGCGGACGAGGTCGCAGTCTGATGGCCGGCGTCGCCGAGCTGCTCGAGGGAAAGCGGGTCTGCATCTGCGCGGGCTCCGGGGGGGTGGGCAAGACGACGACCTCGGCCGCGATCGCCGCCGGGATGGCGGCCCGAGGCCTGAAGGTCGCGGTCCTGACCATCGATCCCGCGAAGCGACTGGCCGACTCGCTCGGCCTCCCGGAGCTCGGCAATACCGAGCGCCAGGTCGACCCCGCCCTGTTCGCCGAGGCGGGGGTCGATCCGGGCGAGGGCGAGCTCTGGGCGATGATGCTCGACTCCAAGCAAACGTTCGACGAGGTCGTCCGCAAGCATGCCCCGGACGAGGAGACGCGCGATCAGATCCTCTCCAACCGGATCTACGAGCAGCTCTCGAACGCGCTCGCCGGCTCGCAGGAATACATGGCGATGGAGAAGCTGTTCGAGATCCACGCCGAGGACCGCTACGACCTCCTCGTCCTCGACACGCCCCCGAGCCGCAACGCGCTCGACTTCCTCGACGCGCCGAAGCGCCTGACGCAGTTCATCGAGGGCCGGGCGCTGCAGGTGTTCACCCGGCCCGCCGGGTTCGGAATGAAGCTCTTCGGCCGCGGGACGTCGATGATGTTCTCGATCCTGCGGCGGATCACCGGCGTGAACCTGCTCGAGGACCTGGCGGAGTTCTTCCAGGCGTTCAGCGGCATGGTCGACGGCTTCCGCGAGCGGGCACGGCGCGTCAACGAGCTGCTCGCCGACGATCAGACGAGCTTCCTGGTCGTCTGCGCGCCCCAGGGCGAGCCGATCTCCGAGGCGGTCTACTTCCACCGCAAGCTCGTCGAGGCGGAGCTGCCGTTCGGCGGCGTGATCGTCAACAAGGTGCACTACGGGTGGGACCTCCCCGACGATCCGGGCGCGCTCACCGACGAGCTCGCCGAGGCGCTCAGCGACGCGGACCTCGCCCACCGCGTGGTTGCGAACCTCGCCGACTACGCCGCGCTGTCGGCCCGCGACCACCACAACGTCGAGCACCTCGCGGCGGAGATTCGAACGCGCGCGGTGATCCAAGTCCCATACCTCGACGAGGACGTGCACGACCTCACCGGCCTGATGGAGATCAACCGCTACCTGTTCGCGTCCGGCAGCGAGGAACGAGCCGCGATCGCCACCTCGGTGTAAGGGCGTCAGAAAAGGCGTAAGCCACCGAGCGTTCCGCCCGGTGGCTCCGCCTGCTCTTCCTGGGGTGATCGGAGGAAGCTAGGTGACCTCGGAGACCTCGGCGCGGCGCCTGCGGTCGTAGGCGATCTCGCGGATGTCCCACTCGGTCGTCTCGGGGCGCGGGAACAGGCCGGCGACCCGATCGTGGTGCGCCTTGCGCTCGGCGCGGGTCTGCTCGATGAGGCGCAGGACCGGGCTCGAACCCGCAGCGCGCTCGCGCTCGTCTGACGGCTCGGGCTCCGGCGTCTCCGCCGGCGCGCCTGCGGGGGCCGGTACCGGCGCCAGCTGTCGGGTCCCGGGCTCGGCCGGCCCACCGAAGATCTGTCTTGCTCTTGCGATCACCCTCTCCTCCTCCGGGTCGGGGCTCGGTTCGGGTGAGATTCGCCGGTCGAGGCCGGACACCTCCCGCGCGATGCCGTCGAGCTCGTCGGCGAGGGAGGGCTCGTCGGCGTCCACCGCACCCCGCGGCTCCTCGCTCACCTCGACCCAATCGGGCACTTCGGTCTCATCGGCCTCCGGCTCCGCGGGCGCGTCGACATCCTCCGGCTCGTCGACCTCGTCGAGCGCATCGGCCTCCTCGGCCACGGGCTCGAGGTCCCATTCGGTCGTGCCGCCGCGCTGACGGGCGTCGCCCTCGCCGACCGCGAGGCCGTCGGCGAGCAGGATCTCGTCCGCCGTCGTGCGCAGGTCTGACCCGAGGTGCCCGACGGCCGCGTCGGTGAGGATCGCCCTGGTGAGCTCCTCCAGGGCGGCGGCCGTCTCGGCCGGGCTCATCGTTCCGGCGCCGGGCGCGACCTCGCCACTCCACAGCTCACGCTCGAGGCCGATGGCGCGATCGACGACCGCCTTTACCTGGCCGCGGCGGTCGGGCTCGGCGCACAGCGCCGCCACCCGCATCGACAGGCCCAG
>Ga0247830_10001092_pt1 | contig 10897 bp, 20 predicted proteins | sample 12C_Control_Day5_FD_207766 | JGI IMG/M metagenome (GOLD analysis project Ga0247830, IMG submission 207766) | Soil microbial communities from agricultural site in Penn Yan, New York, United States - 12C_Control_Day5 | ecosystem: Environmental > Terrestrial > Soil > Agricultural land | place...
TGTAGCTCGCCGGGTTCGGGCCGATGTTGATCCGCTCGAACGCCCCGCCTTCCACATTGATCGAGGACACCTGCGGGTTGATCGTCCCCGTCGCCGGATCAACCAGGTCCAACAGGTACGCATCCGGCCCCGCCGGGTCGATGTCAAGCGGGTCGATGAAGCCGAAGATGTTGTCGAGACCGCGGTTCGGGTTTGACGAATAGACTTGCGTACCCGGCCCGCTCCAGAAGGCAATTGCGAAGTCTTTGGTATTGAATCCACGGCAGCGGACGTACTTCATACGCCCAGCAGTCTGCGACCAGAACACGGTGCCCGCCGTTCCCTGTTCGCGATCCATGTCCGCATTATTCACGATACCATCTGTACCCGCGTGCCCGCCGTCCGCTCGCAGTCCAGCACAGTCGCGGTACTCGCCTACCTCGTCACCGATCTCGGACGAGAAGATGGCTCCGATGCAGTCGTAGCCGACGCACCGGTCAAAGAGCACGTTGCTCGAATGGTTGGTAAACCCCCATCCAGGACTACCGGAAACGCTACAGCCTTGCACGATTGCGGGGTTCCCCAGTCGCCCCCCGTGATGAAAGTGCAGAGCATACCGTCCAACTTGATTATCTCCACTTGTCTTTCCATTCAGCACCTCCACCCGCTTGCCGTCCTTAAACTTTACAGCATCGAGGCCCAACCGCTTATCGGTGCGGCCAAGGTCGTTGAACGCCGCATAGCCGATCTGCGATTCTCCGACACCACAGCCCATGACCATGAAGTGCCCGCGTGCCTTGACGATGGCTGGCGGGACATCACCCAACGACGTGCCCGGCTGATACCCAGCACCGCCGTAGCCTGGAGTCTCGGAGCGGAAGACGATGTTGCGGGTCAAGTTCATCGCGAACGATTTGTCATGCGTTAATGGGCCGCTTGCTTTCGTGAGGGCCGGTGTAAAGCTGACTACCTTGTCGTTGACTCCCGTTACCGTAACCTTCTGCCAACCTAGTAGGATGAGCGTATCGCCGACTTCCCAACCCTTTGGGGCAACCAGGCAGGTGATACTCGTTGCTCCAACGGGAGCGGAAACAAAGTCGGCCTGGCTATCCTTCGCCTTGCCCCAGATCAACGTCCTATGGCCGACGTAGCCGTGCCCGAACTCGCGTGGGTCTTCAAGGATGTCGATCGGTCCCGCGTCACGGAATATCACCTCGCACTTCGCTAGGACTGGATCGGTCTGAATGCCTACGTCGAGAGTTGAACCGCACAAGGGACCGATGATCGTATCGGCGATGAACTTGGTATCCAAGTCACGGCTGAACCGCAGCGTACCGTCAACGCGGATTACCTTACACGCCGCCGTTGTGGAGTCGATCGTTACGGTGAATCCTGTCGGGATGAGTACACGATCTTCCGCTGTCGGCACGCCGTTCGGTTCCCAGGTTGCCGGTGCATCCCAGCGACCGTCGCGGGACGCTACCTTCGGAAACTTCGCGACTGGGAACGTCGTCTGTAATGCGGCATGTTCGGCGAGGACATACGCTGGGGCACGGGGATTGTTGGGATTGTGGTACGGCTCAGTAATTCCGAACGTCAATAGCACAACAGTCAGCATAGCTATACTCCAAAGCAAAGATGGGCCATCGCGTTTCCGATGATCCTTAGCACTTTGTACCAGAACCATCCGACGGGAACAGCAACGAGAGCAATCATCGTGAAGAACAATACTTCACAGATTACTCGTTGGGCATAATAGCGTTTGTATTGCCACATTAGAAAAGTCCCTGGCAGTCCAGACCCCCGCAGCCAGTTAGAATCTGGACCACCAGAGAAGCTCCTTAGTAGTGGTAGCTACTAAGTTCAAGTGTGCTAAGGGTTGGCCGCAACCGCCGCACTGAGTTCGTTCGACGAGACATCCAACGCCGTCTTCAGATCGCTCAGCGGAGCAAGCTCCACTTCCGTCGCACCGTTGGCGAGGGCTGCCGCAATCGCCGTTTGGAGCTTCGTCGAGAAGCCGTTGATCAGGACCGTCGCGGACTGCATCACGGTAACAGTCTCAGAAACTTCCGTCGCCAACTCACCAAGAATCGGATTTGCCATCGCAAATCTCCTCAACTAAGGTTACTCAGGACCAGGACTTACTTCAGGGCTTGGGCCGGACTGCGATTCGATTGCTGCTGCTAGGGGTTTTCTAGCCTCAGAAAGCTTTTGGATTAGCTGGACTAATTGACCTTGATCGAGTATCTCGCGTTTGAGGTCTCTGATCTCTTGTTCAACCGTCCTTACATGGAAGCGAATATCAAGCAATAGGGTTTGAGCATTCGTCGCTTCAATAAGTGCAAGCCGACGTTCGATGCTCGTTGCCCACGCTTGCCAATCAGTTACCATCAGCTGCCTTCTTCATCTATACGCGGAACCGCTCTGAAGGATTCCTCGTACAGAAGCTCATTGTTCTTCCACACTAGGCGATAGCTGCCCCTGGGTAGCTTGGTGCCTTCCTTGCCGTCAGAGAAGTAGGCTGCCTCACCGCGACTCTTCGCAACCTGACAAGCCTCCCAATACTCTCGGATACGCACTTCCCTGTCCGTCTCAATACTGACGGCGACTTTTGCTTGAGGAGACTCCCAGCTACCCGTAAACCTTGGCGTGCTTTCCCAGTGACCGGTGAAGGAGGCTCCGGTGACGACGAGAGCAGCAATGGCGTCTTTCATGTCAGGTCTCCCTAGTCACATTGCTAGGAATCGACAGCAGGGCTTTAGGCGACCAGTTCTGAAACGTGCCGGTACGCAACTCCGAGACAGCTTTGCGTAGCTCATTGGCGTCTTCTCTCGCGGCAGCATCCATAAGGTTATACAGCTGCACGACCGTTAGCCAGGCCGGTTTGCCAACAGTGAGCAGATACCCCTGCGTATGCAACCACTCCATTAACAGGATGACGTTATCAATCTTGGCGTCGGCGGACTCGCACAACACGTTCCTATCCTTCGACCAGAAGAAGTTATCCGATGACCTAGCCTCAGGAGCTACCGTAATCGCCACCATCTTCTCGGCGTAGTTGATAATCGCTTGGGAGAAGAAATACTTGTAGCCCTGCCAGACCCCGCCGTAGTCATTGTTCACCAGACCCGTAAGGAAACAAGAAGCCTTCCTGCTCATACGCTCCGTGAACTTCCGCTCATCCTCTATATTCTTCTCCAGCTTGTATAGGCTATTGAAGTCGTGTTCCAGCCGCTTGAAGATTTCCTTCCGCTCACGAAGCTCCTCCACCTTCCCGGCTGTCTCGGCATCGACCAGCTTCGCTCTTGCTTCATTCAGCTGGTACTCCCCGTTCGCTCTCACGAAGTCGGAGTAGGCTTTCAGCCGATCGGTCCACGCTCCGAAGGATGGCATCGTAGACCTAGGCCGCCATCGTGACTCGTGGAGCCGCCATATTGTCGGGGATAGCACGGCTGCCTTCGAGGATTGACATACCTTCGGTTCCCCAGCTAGGCGTCCAGCTATTGTCGATACGAACGCGGAACGGGTTCCAGGAGACGAGTTGGATTGCACAAACCGAATGACCCCACCAGTTGAGGTCGATCATCGTAGGGATGTTCCGCAGCAGATTGGAGGCGAGTTGAATCTTACTGCGAGGCGTCATGTCCATCCACTCCGTAACCTTCCGTGTAGCAGCGTCGGCCCGCATTTCCGGCGTATCGTATTCCCGCTTGGCTCCTGGGAATAGCTTGTACGTCGGCAGGCCGAAGTTCACGATCTTATCGAGCGATTGTTGGCACCAGCCGCCTTGGTTACGGTAGTTCTTCACTAACGCACCGATGGCCCAACCACTTAGCACGACCATTTCGAGGTTCATCGCGGCCCGCAGCATCATCACCGCTTTGACCGTCGAGAACGCCCAACAGTATCCAAACCCGTCCTGGTCGAGCGACTGAATCTTATGGTACTGCCGCAAGTGGTAGAGACTGCTCTCATCCTTCTCGTGGGTACGGATACGGTCTTCGATCTCATCCTCGGAGATGAGAGGCATGTCGTACTCGGCAGCGTAGGGCAAAGCACCCAACGGCATCTGTACGAAGTTCCGCGGAATCAATCCCATACCATGCTCAGATTGCTGAGCAACGTCGGGGATGAAGCTTTGGTAGTTAAGGTCATTGATGACCGTAAAGCCAGAGATGTCTACGATGTCAGCCATTCGATTAACCTCCCTTGCTCTTCAACAGAGTTAGCATGGCGTCTTTGTTTTCTGGTAGCGGCATCGCCACAAACTTGCCGTCCGAAGCGATAACCACAGCGGGTAGAGCTTGAATCGTAGGCTTTGCATCTTTGAACAAGTCTCGGATGTTTTTCGACTCCGTGTCAGCAAGTACAGTATCATCATCCAGAATCCGCCACTCAGGTTTACCGCTGGGACTCTTAGCACACTTGCTGTCGAGGTAGTCGCGGACTTCCTTGGAGAAGATGGCAGCGGTGCGGTCCTTCGATAAGGGGTCTCCAGTTTCGTACACGACCAACACCCTGAAGCCCGCAGGCGCAGGAGCAGGTCCAGGCGGGATTGGACCAGGCGGCTGAGGAGCAGGAGGCTGAGGTTGTGGTCCTGGAGGAAAGGGGGACGGAGGATTGTCTCCTATGCTAACGGTCCACTGATACGTCAGTAGAATCGGACGCTCTGCCGTCGATGATTTATCGACCAGCGAGAGGATGACGATACGAGTTCCGGCCCGGCTAGAGACAATTGCCTTGTCGCCGAGCGGAACAATCGTCGTAAGTGGCCTACCAGCGGCGTCGGTAAGCGGTGGAATACATTGCCACGAGTAAGCTTTCGCTTGGGCACTACTGGCGTCTAGGAGTATGATGTCTCCTGGTTGACCGCCAGTAGGTCCAAGGATTGGATTCGCTTGCTGGGCGAACCCTGCCAGTAGTAGGATGAAGGCTGCTTTCATCATTGTTCTCCAGTTACTTCTTCACTTCAGTCTTGACTTCAGACTTCACTTCAGGGAACCGTTGGGCTTTCGGTTCGTCTGCTTTCAAGTCGCGGAACTTGGGAGCGGGCGGCATATCCAGGGCGTTGTTGTAGTAGAGGACTTCATTCGCCTCCAGCCGCTTCTCCCCTGGGCAGATTGTTACGTGGTCACCGTGGAAATCGGCGAAGTGGAACCCCCAACCCTTTGAGTCAACGGGAACTACTCCACCCCAATTCCAGGTGCCTTCCGGCAGTGGACCTTTAAGCCAAGGCATTAGTTACACCCTCCTGCTCCGCAGCTACCGCCACGGTTGCCTTTGAACAAACGGAAGCCGCCGAACAAACGACGCTTCTGCTTATGACCGTGGTACTCGTGGGACTCAACCGTCGTCTCCACGACAACTCGCTTCTGGACGGTTGCCTTGTGGTGATGAGCGTGACACTGGCAGTTCGGTCCACAAGTACAGTCCTTATCGTTGGCAGCCTTGCAACCACAATCTGCCTTATGCAAGTAGACTGGGTTGCCGCTTCTGTCAATCGTAATCCGATCATGAAGCTTATGCTCCACAACCGGCGAACCGTCACGGTTGTACCGTGGTAGCGGACGACCAGCCCGATCGGTAGGGACTTCGGGGGCTGGAGCAGGCTTGAGTTCTCCTGGCTGGGGAGGAAGCTTTGGTCGAGCGTGATCAACCTTGACGGAAACGGCTGGGGCTTCAACGGTAACTGCGCACGATCCATCGGCACAGCTATTGGACTTCGACCGACGCTTGCCGAACAAGCCTGCGTCAGCGGTAACAGCAACGGCGAACAAGGCGACAACGGCTACGGTAAACAAGCGAGACAAGGATCACCTGCCCTTCTATTGAATGCGTAACACAGGAATGCCCGCAAAGTTGAGCAGCATTCCTATCACAACGAGGATACACAGGACTTGCAGGACCAACTTGATCCAGCCTTTGTACGGGTCGGGTATCGGCAGTATCTGGATCAAGTAGAACAGCAGTCCTACAACCAGGCCGAATACCAACAGGTAAACGATGAGCGATACCAGACCAGCTAACGTAATGACCACAAACTATCTCCTAGGCTGCGGCCTGGACTTGTTCAATCTCTTCATTCGTCGAGTTGACAGCGGCGGCGAGTAGAGCATCTACCATTGCCCGCTTCTTCTTGCCCTTAATGTGCGGAGCATTCTGGTGGATAGTCTGAGCCACCATTGCTCTCACGAAGATACCGCCATTGCGAGCATTCGCTCGAAGGCGAGATGCTGGCTTAGGGCAGTTTTGAAGGAGTGTAAGGATGATCGTGATAAGGACCATGAAATCGAACTCGACTCCATCGTCGTCATCCGACTCATAGCATCCTAAGACACGATCCGCCGCTTGTTCCTGAATCGTCATTGGCTGCTCCTCGTAGTAAGGGTCGCTTGGACCGTTTGGTTTGCCATTGCTTGCAATCTTCTACAACTGTCGAGTTCCACGACGCCCAATTCCCTAAGTGACCCATGTTCAAGTGACAGTTATTGCCGCCGCATAGGGTAATCAGATTGTTATCGTCTAGCTCCTTCTCTGGGGCCTTGTGTACCGGGTCGATGTGATGCACTTCTGGGTATTTGAGAGTGCCGCACCATTGGCACGCAGGCTGTCTAGCCAAGTGCTGACGGCGTTTCGCCGGCCACTTACTCGATCGCGTACTGCCAACTGAGTAGGCCCAGTCGTAGCAGGCAAGTAATAACTCCCAAATACCCAGAAGTAATTTCATTCACCAACGACCACTGGCTCTTCGAGTTGCTTGTCAATCCAAGCCTTCAGCCACTCGATAATCTTCGGGCCGAACATCGTTAGAGCCATCTGAAGGAAGGCCAACAGCGGCTTCGGGATTGCTTCAACGCTCCCGACACCGTGGACGCCTTCCTCGGTAGAGGCGTCTACTTGGGCATCCTTGATCTTGTCGCAAAGGTCTTCGCACGCTCTTTGAATCTGCTTCTCGGTTGGCATCGCTGTACTTTCTCCTTCAAAGGAACACTCGCCTTGCTGGTGATACATATCGGCCAGCTTCTGCAAATCGACTCCAATGACTCCACTGCGGGTAACTGAATCAATAACGGTCATCGTTCCCACGCCTTCCAGAAGATCAAGAAGATCAAGGTTCCAATTACTGCTCCGTAGCAGAAGCTATCCAGAAACCGTATCTTCCCGAACCACGTCGCTAAGGCTATTGAACGAATCTTGAAACCACCACGCCGATCGTTATAGCCACGGTGATTGCCGATACGATAACGAAGAGGATCGCCCAAGGCGACTCCTCTTTTGGCTCGTTTTGCCATAGTGAATTATCCATTTCCATTCTCCTTTGGGCACTATTGAATCCAGGTCTATAGCAGAGTCCATATCCAATCTATTTCTCCTTGACACCCCTATCCACCCTTGCCTGCTTAGCCATGTGTTCTTCATAAATCTGCTGTGCAGCTTCCGCGATCTCTTTGTCTTCCACTGTGGCATTCGGCATCAATGACACCCGTTTTGCCAGCGTTGCAGTTAGCTTTAGTTGGATACCCATCGCATTGTTGACGAGGGTATGAACTTTATCCCCCGTTTCCTTGACTTGATTGAGAGAGTCTTTCATTTCTGTTTCGATCTTCTGCGTCGCTAGACCCACTGTAGAGATGTTGTCCAGCTTCGTGTTGAACCCGGTCGTCGAGGCTGCTAGTGTACATTTCACTTCCTCGGCTTTGCCAGCCGCTTCTCGTGCTTCCGCCCGTATCTTGCGATCCGAGTCGATCTTCATCCACGCCATGATGATCGTCATTGAGGCCCCGATTAAAGCCTGCCAGACAATATCGGCCACACCAAATAGCATTAGTTTGGCTTCCTTGTGATCTCTTTCAGGTCGCTGCGTAGACCTTCAACAGCCTTGATTAGTGTTTCATCGCCTTTCTGGATTACTGTGGCGAGCTTTTCGACAACAACACGGTTGTCTGTTTGACTTCTCATCACGTTATCCCACTGCTTACCAAGTCGGCCTTCAAGCCTTTCTTCCCTAGCGTCGGCAGCTTTCCGCAACGCCTCCCCACTCTTAACGAGTTCTTCAATCCGCTTGGTCTCGGATTCCTGCCGAGCGGTAGCCATTTCGTTATGCCAGTTTCGATACCAGGTAGCGAATCCAGGGACCAGGGTAGCGCCACCGACTACAAGCAGCACTAGCATGAGGTTGCCGAACGGCTGACCTCGGACCATGCTCCAGACGAAGCCCCACATCGTTGTCGGGATCGGCTGAACTTGCACGACAGGCAACGGTCCCTGCGTCGAGCGGACTTCGACTGGAAGTGGGTTTTGCGTTTCAGTTACAGGTAAGCCTTCAGTCATGGCTGCTCCTAACTGGCTTAGGATACTACGCTAACTAAACTACGAGGTCTGGAAGTGTATCGCTAAGCTTCGTCATCGAATGCTCGTAGCGAACATGGCGATTCTTTAGGTCTGAGGTACGCTTCGACGTGGCTACCTTCAACAGTCCCGTTAGCGGATCAGGCAGTCGATCAATCGTTCCGAGACACATCACGCTATCAATCGGGAATAGCTCGTCACCGATTACTTCCGCTTCAATCGGTATCGTATTGTTGTCCGGTCCCTGGATGCTCCGCTTGACCTCCGTCCACCGCACGATAACCTCACGGCCTGGTAGCATCTTCGGTTGACCGTGGATATCGTAGCGACCGGCGGAAGTCCACACTACGGCATCTTGATGCCGATCCATTATCTCCAGCGGAGGCATGCTTACTTCTCCGCTGTGTGCTTCGGCTTGAAGGAAGCACCGCTTACCGGGGGAATGAAGGCACGGAAGGAGCCGGTGTGGACAGTTGGCGTCTCGACCGGCTCCTGTTCATTTTCCTTCTCCACTGAACCCTTATAGGTTTGGGTAATAACCATCTCGTCCACGGTAAGGTGAATATTCAATTCGACCGTACCGATATCCCAGACGATTCCAAACTTTTCGGCAAAGGCCCTGAACTCTGGGGAGTAGTAAACCTTGTTGCCCTGAGCATGTCTTCTAGGTAGCATGATTAGTCCCTCTGGTTATAGTCGATCTGGTCAGAAGGGGGCTTGCCGAGCCATGCGGCTCTAGTTGAATAGTTCTTCGCATTGATGGCTTCGAGACAACCAGAGCCGTCGAGGGTCATTGCGGCTTGACCGTACTGGGTATACTCCAGCCGCATTCCCGTCTGACCGCCGAAGCTGCCCGAAGCTCCGCTCGTCGAGCGACTCGTATAGAACTGGTCTGCGTGACCGTAGAAATGAGCTGCGAGCCACGCTTCAATACGCTCTAGCTCCGCCGTCGAGTGACTATAGCTCTTCGTCGCAGCACAAGTAACCACTCGATCGACGATCACCGTTGCCGTCTCGATGAACGGCGTGAGCGTCTCGGTATCACTACCGAAGGAGCCATACTGGGAGAGCAGTATAGCTTCCACAGCGTCCGGCGTAGTTCTAGCCACCGCGACCCCTTAAACCCAACCCACTAATGGGCCTACGCCACCATATAAACCAATAAAAGCTCCAGGGTGGGTATAACCCCAAGCCGTCGCCTAAACCAACCCTATGCCACTAGGTCAGTTAAAAGCTAAAGCACCTACCTGCCCCACCCTTTTGGGCTAAGACAGGTCTGAGCGGCTTACACCGCTCCAGACTTGCGGCGAAGCCTAGAAAGTGAGCAGTTACACTGCTCCGCTTTTGCGGATAATCGCGATGATCCCGGCCTTGTCGTTGGTCCTGCCGAGGTCGATCTCCTCAGCCTCAGCGACCTTCCGCAACTCCTGGACGCTCATTGTGTCGAGCGTGTCTGGGGTATGAGGTTGCGGCGGCGGTGGTACAGGTTGGATAGGTACTGCTACTGGCGGAGGAGCGACCGCTGCCATCGGGGTTCCGTCGCTGATAACGGTATCATCCTGAACCCGCTCGAACTTCATCCCCTTGGGGTCGGTCGGATGGTTCTGAAGGAGCAGGTTGCTCTTGCTGTGAACAACGTCGCCCACGCGGTAGACTCTGCCGCCTTCGTGGTGCTTACCGACGATCACGCGGAACTTGCCGACATGTGGCTTGTGGGCATAGCTTTGGTGTCTCTTATCGTATTCGGCTTGTGCGACTTGTTCAGGCGTCTGCACTTTGTTCGGGTCTGGGTTCGGCATCTTTTCTAACTCCTCAGTTTCTATTGCTCTATTGTCCAGAGCTAAGGTAAAGAAGTCTGGCAGCGGGGTAAACAGTCCTAGGTAGCACTAGGCTCAAGTAGTCAAGCGTTACTAGCTCGTGGTTGCATGCACAATGCCACAGCGACCGCTATAGTCGGCCCGCAGTTGCGGAACCTGGATCGCCATGACTTTGAAGTTCAGCCGCATGCCGCCGATCGACTCCCACTGAACCGTCGTGATATCCATGCCGTTGACGGCACGGGCAACGTCGGAGGTCATCTGGACCATAATCATCTGGTAGCCCGAAGTCAGGTAGTCAAGACGGCGAACGCCGCTGATACCGTCGATCGACTCAATCCGTGCCCGCAGCGTCTGGTTCACCGACGTACCGCCAGAGCGGAAGTAGTCGTTGTCCAGGAAGATGTCGTAGCCGGTCGAGTGGTACAACATGAAGGGGCCGAAGAAGTTATCGGCGTACAGAAGGTCACGCATCTCAAGCACGTCCTGAAGCACGGCTTCGGGGTTGGAACCCGTCGGCGTGTTCAGGTCGGTCTTGGTATTGCGGGCCGTGAAGTTGGTATAGCCGAACACCGTCGAAGCACGGCCATAGGTCGGGGTTCCAGAACCACCGCCGTAGGTCATGCCCGTCTGGGTTCCGATCAAGGTCTGCTCGATCGTTTCCGCAACTCGGCGACCAGCCGCTTCCGCCATCGTCGTATCCAGCGGCGTACCGCTGTTACGGCTTGAGGCAAGCTTACGGCTTGAGAACC